>WNGF01010774.1_pt1 | contig 10242 bp, 10 predicted proteins | sample 5400641 | NCBI WGS metagenome assembly WNGF01 (sample SAMN13153371, study PRJNA577476) | soil metagenome | isolation source: 80 cm soil or saprolite under grassland replicate 2 | place: USA:California | collected 2016-06-15
TCGGTTCAACGAAATGTGTTTCGTCGGCCGACCCGACCCGTCGATGATGTACTTCAAGCGTCGCCGTGGCGTGCTCCATCACTATGAGTTCATCGATCCACGCGTGCTTGAGGCGACAATTGATCCGCCGCACTGGCGGCAGCATCAACGCGATCTGCTCGCACGCGTCGAAACGATTGTCGACCTGTCGTCACACCCCATCGGGGACTGCGAGGATCCGTTGGCGAAAGCAGGCATCCGTGTCGAAACGACCGGCAAGCAGCCATACACGGCGCACATCGTCGAACGGTCGGGCATCCGGGGTTTGGCGCTGCAAGGCAAGTATCAGCTGCACCTGCCAACGTCCGTCGACCAAGTCGATTTGCTGATTGCTCACTTCGGACGCCCGCCGAAGCTGATTGCGAGCGGAAAGAGCAAGAAGGAAGTAACCGCGATCGCGAGCGAAAGACCGCGGCAAGTGGAGTTGCTCCGACTGCTAAGCGACGAAATGACCTGCATCAGCATCGATGCACCAGATGACGCGATGCTTGTGCAGATCGCTTTTCCCGGGCACACGCGCGGCGAAAAAACTGAGCCAAAACGTAAGGAGAAGTAAGCCGCAGCTGGGACAAACAGTGTGGGAATGACTTCAAGTGGTCCTGCACCAATGGCACTACCTTAAAGCCAGTCTCCTCTCTGCGTGTATTCGTTCGCGAGCGATGTGACGCGAAACCGTCAAGAGTGTCTGTGATTTTGGTCGTCGCTTGGGGGCAAATGGGTCGCGTCTAAACTTCGAACTCCGAAACTTTCGCGAGTCAGAGTCTTCGCGAGCGGGGCATTCGATATTTCACGCGCTGCGAACTCGCGAGGACTAAATCTAGTTCAGTGTAGCGTGAAATGCGGCGGCAACGGAAGTCAGAAGTTAAAAGGAAGAAGGAAGAAGGGCGGCGGGTCGGTCGAGGGGGAACTTAGAAGTTAGAAGGAAGAAGTAGGAAATTTTCACTCTGCCATTTTTTACCGGAAGTTTCGGAACTCCTCGCGCGCGCAAGCGCCACAAATGGCCATTAAAAAGTAACAAGACTGTTACGTTATTCCGCTTTACAGAGACCGACAGACGATTGTCCGTTCGTTTCGAAGGAGGATTACAATTATGAAGACTAAAAGTATTGGATTTTGGGCCATAGCCGCGGTGATGGCGAATCTGCTTGCTGCACCCATAGCTAACTCCCAAACGGAGCGTTTTTCCGCAAGCCTCGGTGGGGAGAATGAGGTACCTCCAATCAATACTGCCGGCACAGGGGCCTTCGAAATGGCGATCCAGGACACTATCACCTTCTCGTTAACGTTCTCCGGCCTGTCATCGCCTCTAACTGTGGCTCACCTGCACTTCGCGCCCAGCAAGGTCGCTGGGGGCGTCATGATATTCCTGTGCGGCGGCGGGAACCAACCAGCTTGCCCGGCGGCGACTGAAGGAACCATCACGGGAACCATCACGGCAGCAAATGTTACGGGGCCCGGCGGCCAAGGCATAACCCCAGGCGATCTGGACTCGGCCTTGGAGGCCGTGCGCAGCGATCTATCCTATGCGAACATGCACACGACGAATTTCACCGGGGGTGAGATTCGCGGCCAGGTTCAGCGGGGCTCGGGACATGATAAAGGTAGTGAGTGACTCACAAACGCGCGGGTCACGAATTTCATTTAGGGTTTGTCTAAGCCTTTGATTTTTCTGCCGCAAACTCGCGAAGACTAAATCTATTTGAGCGCAGCCAAGGAAAGGCAGAATGGAGCGAATGGGACGAGCGACATGGAAGGGTCCGAGCCGGCCTGGCATTTACTTGCGAGGGTAGCAGCGAGTCGGTTGGGCAACCGGCGAGTTTCAATTGAGAATTACGAAGGAAGAATGAAGGAGACCGCACGTACATCTCAGCCTGTGCCGAATGCTTGGTTCCAGCGAGCACGCACACTACGCAAGAGAGACGGATAGACGATCAGTTTCCGAAAAGGGTCGATCAGTGCCATGTAGAAGGGCGTGAAACGGCTTACGCTGCGGACATAGACCCCTAAATAGAACCGGTAGGCAGTCGTCGTCTCGACCAGGGTGCTCAGCGCCGCAGCGTGAGCTGTCCGATTGATCAACTCGACGAGCTGCTCGTTTTCGAAGCGGTAGACGACGCGGAAAAACCCATCTCGCGTGCCAGGTGCGGCCAGTGATTTTGAATGATCGGTATCGGTTAAACGCGTTGCGAAGGTCTTCCACGCTGTGGGCGCTGGCTCGTGATCCCAACTGAAGAACCGTCCAACGAAGAACCGAATTTCGAGCAGTATCCGAACGAGCGGGGAGGGCATGAATAACGACGACGATTTGGAACAGCCACACCTATCAAGCTTACCGTTGCTTGGCGTCCGTAGGAATTCATCGAGCGTCACTCCGGCACGCCAACGCGGCAGATCGACGGACCATACGTCGTGAAGCGGCACGCCAGCCAGAAACGTATGAACTCGCAGCGGCAGTTGTTCGAACTCTTGAGTTGAGACCCGTGGCATGGCACTTCTAACGAGATTGGGCGGACTCCCACTCCTCCTTAATGAACTCTTTAGTCCCGGGTCGGCCAGTGAGACGTAACCAAAGCGGTCCGTCTTCTCTGTCGAAGCGCAGGTCAATATCGAAGAACGGACAGCATAACCGCTCCTGGAAAGCCCATTCCGTTAACAGCTGATATGTTTTGTTATCCGTCGGAAACTCGAACTCGTAGCCGTCTGGCAGTTCGCGCGTGCTCTTTTTGAGTTTTAGTAACGCCGGTCCGAGCTCCTCGAAGTGGCGTTTTCTTACCTCCGGTGATAACGCGAATGCGTTGCACGCGAAAGGCGATTGGGGTTTCGCTGAGTGGGAACTAGTCGTTTCATCCGCGCCAATTGAGCGTTCGGAAACAACGTATAACAAGGCTAAGGATGCCATGATAATAAATACAAATGATGTTTTCATGGCTGCCACGCTAGGTCTTCAAGTCGACTTTAAGTCAAAGGAAATTTTTTAGGAGCCATCTCCTAAATGTGCGCTGCCGTAGCCACGGTGCTGTCTCGCCGTGCCCCCCGGGCAGCAACGTCACCGACGCGCCTCGACACAGCGAGGCGGCTACAACATTTATGAGATAGGTGATAGGTTCTAAGAAAACTGTGAGGAATTTTCATGGCGTTCAGCACAGCTCGTTGTTAGGTTTTGGAGTGGCAGAGAACCTGGCGATTTCCGATGTCGCGCGCGTGTTTGGTTTGCGCACCTCCGCGATTCGCTACTACGAGCAGATCGGGATTCTCCCGCCGGCGATGCGCAAGAATGGCCAACGCCGCTACGACAACAGTGCGCTTTTTCGTCTCGCTGTGGTGCAGCGCGCCCGAGAGACGGGGTTCACGTTGGAGGAAATACGCGAGCTCTTTTTCGGGTTCCCGCCCGGGACGCCTCCACCGAAACGCTGGCACCAACTCTCGCAACGTAAAATCGCGGAACTTCAGGAACGGATGAAGCGGCTTAAGCTAATGGAGACATTGCTCAAGCGCGTGGAGACCTGCCGCTGCGACGCACTCGACGAGTGCGGCGAGAAAATTCTTCAGCAAAGATCAAGCTAAAAGGCTCGCATTTTCCTAGTCGATTGCCTGCCGTTCACGTGCACGTCGGAACAAAAAACTTTTCCATCTTTGTCGAGAAAGAAAACGACTCCACAATCCGCGCACTTTTGAGAAAGGAAAGTCACGCCAGCTTTTCTCGCCTCTCCCCTACACAAGGGGAGAGGACTGAGGTGAGAGGTTTTGGAACTGCACCTGCCCCATTGCGTTAGATAGACTGTCACCCTCCCTCTCCGTAGAAGGGCGAGGCGACCGATATGCGCGCAGGACATCGACCAGCCTGAACATCCGACTGGCAATTGGCCAACACTACATCGGCATCAGACCATCCCAAGGCTACTTCGTGTCTCCTTGCGCCGAAGCATTGGGGTAAAGGAATTTCAATTTTTTTAGTGAAATGTGCGCCCTCAAAATCTTTAGAAAAGAAGAAGGGCAATTGAATCAACAATCGGACAATGACATGGACACCGTAGCAGACCATCGCACTAGTGAGACACTTGATTTCACCAATCAATTTGTGGTGTTCGGAAGGGAGCTGAGGTCACAATCTTCGTTTCCGTTGTTGCGTTCTGTAGGAGCTTTTCTGCCACCGCGGCTGGATCTCCGAAAACGGAACTCCCATGAATTCATCGAGATACCGCAAGCCGGCGCGTGGCAGGGCCAGCGCGCTCCGGAGCCATCCCAAAGCGCTCGGGGCAGCGCGGCGTCCTTGCAGTGGATGTTGCACGGACTTGGGTTCAAATCACTCGATTCGTTGATCGATGTTGCAGTCCCCAAAAATATCCGGCTGGATCGGGAACTGAATTTGCCGGAAGCGAAATCGGAGAGCGAAGCGCTGGCGGAGCTCGGCGCGATTTCCAGAAAGAACACGGTCGCGCGCTCTTTTATCGGCGCTGGCTATTACGACTGCGTTACACCGGCGGTCATCCAGCGAAATATCTTGGAAAATCCCGGCTGGTACACCGCTTACACGCCCTACCAGGCGGAAATCGCGCAAGGCCGGCTGGAAGCGCTGCTCAATTTTCAGCAAATGATTATGGACTTAACGGCGCTCGATATTGCGAACGCATCGCTTCTGGACGAAGCGACTGCGGCAGCGGAGGCGATGTCGCTTTGTCGTGCAGTCGTTCCAAAGCGCAAAACTTTCTTTGTCGCCGACAATTGTCACCCGCAAACGATTGCCGTTGTTCAAACACGTGCCAAGCCGCTAGGTATCCAGATCAAGATCGGCGATTACTCGCGTTTCAAATTCAACGAGACCGTTTTCGGCGCGCTGGTGCAATATCCCGCCACCGATGGCGGGATTTACGATTACAGTGAATTTATTAAGCAAGCGCATAACGCCGGCGCTCTCGTTGTTGTGGCCGCCGATATTCTCGCGCTGACGTTATTGAAACCACCCGGGGAATTTGGTGCGGATGTCGCGGTCGGTAGCACGCAGCGCTTCGGCGCTCCGCTCGGGTTTGGCGGACCGCAGGCGGCATACTTCGCCACCCGCGATCGATACAAACGTCACATGCCCGGCCGGCTGGTGGGCGTTTCGCACGATGCGGAAGGTCGGCCCGCCTATCGACTCACGCTGCAGACCCGCGAGCAACATATCCGTCGCGATAAGGCAACGAGCAACATTTGCACGGCGGCGGTTCTTCCCGCTGTGATCGCCTCGATGTACGCTGTCTATCATGGCCCCCGTGGGTTGCGCGCAATCGCCGAGAGAGTTCATCGCCTAACGAGTCAAGTGGCAGATGGTTTGCATGCTCTTGGTTGCACCATCACGCACGAAAATTTCTTCGATACGATCTCTGTGGAGGTGGAATCGGGCAGCACACTTATCGAGCGCGCGCAAAAGCTGGGATGTAATTTGCGCGCGTTCGGGCCACGCGCGGTCGGCATTTCAGTCGACGAAACAACGACCAGCCGCGATATCGAGCTGTTGATGTCGATTTTTCACGGCACGCACGTCCGTGATTTTGCCGATCGGAACATAGACTTGCAGCCTGTGCGCCCAGCGGGTTTGAAACCTGCTGGCCCAGCAGCCGCGAAAGCTTTTGGGGCTGGGGGCACAGACGAAACGTCTATGTTCCGTCGCACTTCGCATTTCCTCAGCCATCCTGTCTTCAACACACACCACACCGAGACAGAAATGTTGCGGTACATTAAAAAACTCGAATCGCGCGATCTTTCGCTAACCACGTCGATGATCCCACTCGGTTCGTGCACGATGAAATCAACCGCCACAGCGGCAATGTTTCCGATTTCGTGGCCGGAAATTTCCAGGCTGCATCCGTTCGCTCCCGCCGAACAGTCGGTGGGATACATCGAGATGTGCAAGCAGCTCGAAGAGTGGCTTGCTGAAATCACCGGTTTCGCCGCCGTATCACTGCAGCCTAATGCCGGGTCGCAGGGCCAATTCGCTGGCTTGCTGGCGATTCGCGAGTATCACGTTTCGCGCGGTGAAGCACATCGGAATATTTGCCTCATACCAAACTCCGCCCACGGCACAAACCCGGCCAGCGCGGTGATGGCCGGCTTCAAGGTTGTCTCGGTTGCCTGTTCGAAAGATGGAAATATCGATCTTGCTGACCTGCGTGCCAAAGCGGATGAACACGCGCGCGATCTTGCCGCGCTAATGGTGACGTATCCCTCCACGCACGGCGTCTTTGAAGCTACCATCCGCGAAATTTGCGAGATCGTGCACGGGCACGGTGGCCAGGTTTACCTGGACGGCGCGAACATGAACGCGCAGGTCGGCCTTTGTCGCCCTGGCGATTACGGCGCGGATGTCTGCCATCTGAATTTGCACAAGACCTTTGGTAGCCCCCACGGCGGCGGCGGCCCAGGCGTGGGACCGATTGCTGTGGCGAAGCATCTCGCTCCGTTTCTGCCGACGGCTCCCTCCATCAACTATCAACGATCAACTATTACCTCAGTCTCGAAAACTTTCGGGGGTCCGGTTTCCGCCGCGCCTTACGGCAATGGCAGCATTCTGACGATCACCTGGATGTACATCCGCATGTTGGGCGCCGAGGGATTGAAACGAGCGAGCGAAATCGCAATTCTTAATGCAAATTATATCGCCAAACGGCTTGACCCGTATTTTCCGGTGCTTTTCAGAGGCAAACACGGCCTGGTCGCGCACGAGTGCATTATCGATCTGCGTCAGTGGAAACGCGCAGGCATCGAAGTCGAAGATGTGGCAAAGCGTTTAATGGACTACGGCTTTCACGCCCCGACCGTTTCGTTCCCCGTGGCAGGCACAATGCTGATCGAGCCGACCGAGAGCGAGCCGCAGCACGAACTCGATCGCTTCTGTGAAGCGATGATCTCCATCCATGCGGAGATGGAAGCAATCGCCAGCGGAAAACAGGGCAGACAAAATAACTTGCTCAAGAACGCTCCGCACACTGCGCGGCAAATTGCATCCGATAAGTGGGACCGCCCTTACTCGCGCGAGCAAGCGGTTTTCCCCGCGCCCTGGACACGCGAACATAAATTCTGGCCAGCCGTCGCGCGCATCGACAATCTATACGGCGATAAAAACCCCTTCTGCGCATGCCCGTCCATGAAAGATTTCGCGGGAATGACTGACGAGATTTGCGACAACATCGCGCACGACGATTTAAGCCTCGCTCCGGTTTTTAGTTAAAACGTGAAGCTTGCTTTCGCTTTCGCGATCCTGCTGGCCACAGGCCTGTGTGTTTCCGCCAGCCCCACGACGTTCAAAAATAGCGGACTCAAGACAGAGACGGTGATCACGCTGGACGTGGAAGGGAAGCGCGTGACCGGGACTTTCGAGAGCTCGGAATATGGTGAGAACGGCGTGAGGGAAAAGTTCAAGGGCGAGGTCGTCCCTACTCCCAAAGGTGCCTTACAGCGCATCGCCTCGAGCGAAAGGCTTGCGCTGGAGTCTGAGGATCGTGAATCATCGCGCACATCTCTTTATTCCCATGTGGGAGCGGAGCTACACCAAGAAGACGCCAAGTGGATTGTTAGCGATGTCGAGTTTACGCCTAAGGATTGAGAGACTCTTGGGTTAATTCACGTCTGTATCGTGTCTAAACTCCGATAGGTTTGACTCACTCGCTCCCGCTTGTTTCGGCCTCTCGGCTTAACCCATCTATGTCGCTTGCACCCCTGCGGCTCCATTCGCCCGCCACGCCGGGTAAACTGGGCGGGCCATTTGACATTTCACGCGGCGTACGGTCTTCAGCTCTGCTGGTCAGAGGAGTGCGCGCGGCTCGAGAACTGCTGCGCGCGATGAGGACGCGGCCTGTCCTTGGTCGCGAACACCGCTCCCAATGGCGGTGTCTTCTTTCGAAAAGAGAATCGAAAAGACGTGCAGACTGCGCGCCCGAAATGCGCCCGCGCAACTGAGCAGATAAAATCGCCACATTCGCCGGAAACGTTCGCCGTAGCGATCTGCAAAGCGGGGCCAGGCGCGCCGGAAGTTTTCCTCCCAGGCGAGGAGTGTCGGGTCGTAATTCGGTCCGATGTTCTTGACGTTTTCAACGATGAAAACGCCCTCGGCAGCGCGCGTCAGGCGAGCGAGGGAAGGAAGCACGGAATTTGGGAAAATGTAGCGCGTGATCCAGGGATCGGTGTGGCGTCGCGAAGAGTGTCCGCAAATTCCCTGACAAAGAAACAATCCATCCTGGCCTAACGAACGAGCGGCCGCCCGCATATAGGTACGATAATTTTTGTGCCCGACATGCTCGACCATGCCCACGCTCACCACCCGATCGAATCGCTCGGTGACTTCGCGGTAGTCGCGCAGCTGAATTTCCACTTCCAATCCGCGACACCAACGTTGGGCGTAACGGAATTGTTCTCGTGAAATTGTTATCCCGACTACCTGGCAACCGTAGTGGCGGGCGGCGTAACGGGCCAAGCCACCCCAGCCGCAGCCGATGTCCAGCAAGCGGAGGCCGGGTCGCAGACCCAGCCTCTTGCAAATCCAATCCAGCTTCCGAAGTTGCGCCGAGGCCAAATCGTCGCCTTCGGCGAAGAGCGCACAGGAATATTGCATATTCGGATCGAGCATTGCTTCGAAGAAATCGTTGCTTAGATCGTAATGCACCCGGCCGACTTTTCGGGAGTGCCGGCGAGTTTGCTGGTTGGCGAGAAGCGCGGTGAGTAATGCCCAGACATTGGGAAGTCGAAATGCGAAACGCTTTTCGAGCCCGGCACGAATGGCGCGGCAACACATCTCATCCAGCGCATCGCAGTCCCACCAGCCCTCCATATAGGATTCGCCGAAACCGAGTGTCCCGGAAGCCAGCACTCGGCTAAAGAAGCGCCGGTCATGCACCTGTATGTCCCAGGGGCGATCGCCGTTGATGCGAATGTCCGCGAACGCGAGAAGATTGGTCATCACATCTTGGGCTCTGGACATATGAGTTGGCCGATCGCGGGAGCGTTTCGTTCCCCTCTAAAGAATCGCGCTCGCTGCGGCGATTAGTTTGCTCGAGAGAAAAAGGGGGTCGCGTCTTAGAAAGCGATACTACCCGACAAGCTTACAACGTTTGGCTACGCCTGCGCAGGAACAATTGATGGCAGATGCCAAGGTCCGCCTGGCTGCCTGCAATCGCGCTATGTTGAGGTCGAGCTCTTTAAGTTTTCTTTCCGCCATAACGGGCCAGCCCCGCGATGCTTTCCCTTTTCTTTTCAGTGCGGACACGAATTCCCGGATCTCGCCAACTTTAAAGCCGGCTTTTTGTGCCGCGCGTACGATCTGCAATTGGCTCACGGCCTCGCGTGGATAGTCGCGGCAGCCTGAGACTCGCGGCGGCGGGTCTAACAATCCAGCCGCCTCATAATATCGAATAGCGGAAGCTCGCAGGCCGCACAGCTGAGCAAGTTGGCCAATACGCATTTCTTGTTGACTTAAAGTTTACTTGAAGGTCGAGGCTGCCTCAACTCGACAAGCATATGGTCACAAAGAAAACTGTATTAAACATCACGCAAAAGCGCCTGTGGCTTGGTACTGCATTCGCTTTGGGAACATGCGCAGCGGTCTGTGCGGCACCAATTTTGTTGTGGATGGTCGGCGCAGGCGTGGCCAGCTCATTATTTTGTACGCCAAAAGAAGCGCTTACTGCTGTAGGGTTAAGCGGTCTGGCAGTCGCCGGTCTGTTCGTAGTTCGCGGGCGAGGTAAATCGTCGGAGTGTGATTGCGGAGACAAAGCAATTACGTCAATGCACGCAGACATGCCGATCGCCTGTGATTTAACTGTGTTTAATAACAGCGAACGCATTAAACATCTGGCTCTCGCGAAGTCGCTTCTGCGGGAAGCAACGCAAGTAGTCGAGCACAAAGACGGCTTCACCTTCGTTTTCCAGCAGTCTGCGCTTCTGGAGATGAAAATTGCGGATTGGGTGAGCAACGAAAAGAGATGTTGCCCCTTTTTCTCGTTCGAACTCTCGAGAACAAATGCGCCGCCGTCGTTAAGCTTGACTATCTCCGGGCCGAATGGAGCTAAGGAGATTTTAAGAACCGTTGTTGACTTGCATGCTTTCTTGGATCGCGACTCAGTGAGGGAGCAGTCACGAGGATAGCTAAACTGGGAGAACTACCATGCGCATGCGCGTGAAGCCGGCTGAGTTCCAAAGACTCAGCCTACGCTGCCATGCGCTCCTCAGCGA
>WNGF01028445.1_pt1 | contig 10242 bp, 9 predicted proteins | sample 5400641 | NCBI WGS metagenome assembly WNGF01 (sample SAMN13153371, study PRJNA577476) | soil metagenome | isolation source: 80 cm soil or saprolite under grassland replicate 2 | place: USA:California | collected 2016-06-15
CTTCCTCGCGCATCTCCCGGATATGTCTTTCCTCAAGCTCCTCAATCTCAAGCTCGAGGTTAGACTGCCTGATCAACTCCCGTTCTTGCTCTATGTAGTACTCTTCGTTGTAGACGGTCTCTTCATAGAACCGCTCGTCGTCATCATCATACAGGACTTGATCTTGATCGTCGTTGGACATGATTGGTTGGCCTCCCTTCTGAACGCATATTATCACATCTCCTTTATCTTCCGATGGTGTTCAAGGCTAGAACTTCGCAACCGCATCGGCAGGTGTGATTATACGGGGGCGTTTTCTGTTTCGGACCGGAGGGAAGTCTCGGATGTTGTCCGTGATGATATAGTCGCCGTCGCCGCCGATGGCGCAATGATAAAAAGGATTGTCTTTCGGATCCGGTGAGAATTCTCCAGTCGCAGGTTCGATTACCTCTTCACCGCTCTGGCCGAGCAGATTGATGAATCGTCCCGCAGCATTGCGCGGGACTTTGAGTCGCCGCAAGATCTCACGGTACTCGGTCAGAATCTCCTGGCTATAGAGCCAGGTGAAGACTTCGGGATTATCACGCCAGGCCAGCACGAGCCTCAATTCGGGCGTGTTTGGTTCCGGCGGTTGCTGGCGGAACGCCCGCGCCGCGCGAATCACGACAGAAGTGTCAACGACTACGCGTCCGAGGCGGCGACGGCGCGCCATTACTTTTTCCTCGCGTGGCGCTTCCGGCGATATTCAGCAATCTCTTGCTCAATTTGTTCGTCGCTTACGCCCTGCAACGCGTCGGAGACCCGCGATAGAGCCTTGGTGAATTTCGCCGACCATCCGGCGGGCCGTCCACGCTTCTTCTCCACATAGTCCGCCAACACCTGCTGAATGCGCGCCTCGGTAGCCGCCGCGATTTTGCTGAGCGGCAACTTGATCGGCTCCAGCTTGATCCCGCCCACAGCAGGTTCGGGTTTAATCACAAGCACACGAGGCCTGCGGCTAAATCGCCTCGGCCAAACATCCGAGAGCATCTGTGCGGCGCGTGGCGCGGATAATCCGTAAGAATTGACCATGATTTCCAGCGCCTGCATTCGCACAACGTCTTCAAAACTGTACCGCCGCTCACTGCCACGTCCACGTCCGGCCTTCGCTGGGCGCAGGTATCCGGCATCCACCGTGTTCTGCAATCGCTTGGTGGAAATGTTCAAGGCCGCGGCCACCTGTCCGGCTTTTAACGTGAGATTACTCATAGCCCAATTTTAATTGAAGCTGACCTTAAGTTTCAATATATCACGTTCACGGGCAATTTGTAGGCGATTCATCAAAGACCGCATTTCCTTACGTCCGGATCGCCTTCTTCGCCTTGGCGGCGATCGGCTCCGCATCGCTCAATACCTTGAAAGTTATGAGCCGCACATACCGCTTATTGCCATCAACATCCTGCCCAAGATGGCGCGAATACCATACCGCCTCTGGGAATTTATTGCTCGCAGACCTGCGCGTGAAGACCTGGCCGTTCCATTCGACAGCCGTCACGCCGTCGTCATCCCGATTGAGAACGATTGCGCTGATCGAGGACCAGTCAAATGTGGGATACTCGCTCAAATGCCGCTGGTAATTGGGAGCAGGGTTTGATGAAATGGCCATCTGGCGCAGATGTGATTCGATGCCTTCAAGACTCGCCGCAATCCCCCGGAGTATCTCATTTTGCTCGCTGATTCTTTGGCCCAGCTTGACGATCAGTTTCTCATCTATATCCGACATAGCCGCCTCCTTGGCGCCAGTTGAAGAGAGCCGCCTGAGCCGTTGATGCGCTTGACGGCCGTCGCAACCGATGAATGATCATTTTGTACGCGCCGATGCCGCCCGCCTTGTTTTCAGTTACGGAAAGAAGGAGACGGCGAGAAGGCGCCAGGCGCATTAGAGGAAAGTCCCAGAAGGGTTTCCCCTTGGTGATGCGTCTACCTATTGACATCCGACTGGTAAGCCCTTACCCTCTGCCCTATCGAAAAACGAGAGGGCAATCATGAAAAAGAAGAAGACGGACATGTTGCAGGGCATGCTCGACCTGCTGATCCTGCGATCGCTGCGGGGTGGCCCATTGAACGGCTGGGACATTATGAATCGCATCCAGATCGTCTCGGGCGAGGTGTTTCGCGTCATTCCCGGTTCGCTTTATCCCGCGCTCCACCGGCTGGAGGCCAGTGGGCTGGTCAAAGCCGAGTGGGGGGCTTCGGATAACAACCGGCGCGCGAAATTCTATAAGCTGACCGCGGCCGGGAAGAAGCAGCTTGATGTGGAGTGGGAGACCTGGAAGCGGTTTTCAGGCGCGGTCGAGGTGATCCTGCGAGACGCTTGATCACATAGGCGCCAACGAAAGGAGGCCGGTATGCTGAGTAGATTGAGGACGGCGCTGCGAGCGCTGCTGCGCAGGTCGCAAGCCGAGCGTGAGATGGATGAGGAACTGCGCTACCACATCGAGCGGCAGACCGAGCAGAACATCCGGCTGGGGATGAGCCCAGAAGAGGCGCGCTACCTAGCTCGCAAGGCTTTCGGAGGTGTGGAACAGGCGAAAGAGCGGAGCCGGGACACTCGCGGTATAAGGCGCCTTGAAGAGCTTTGGCAGGATCTGCGTTATGGCGCCCGAATGTTGAAGAATCAGCCTGGCTTCACGTTGATTGCCGTCGTGACATTGGCATTGGGCATTGGCGCGAACACGGCGATTTTCAGCGTCATCAATGGCGTGTTGCTGCGACCGCTGGCGTTCCATAACCCGGATCGCCTCTTCATGCTCTGGACGAACAATCCGATCTATCAACTCGGCTTCCACGAATTCCCGGCGGCCAACACCGATTTACCCGAGTGGCGGGCGACCGCGACTTCCTTTGAGCAACTCGCCGCATTCCAATCCAACCCCGCTGATTTATCCGGCGGCGGCGACCCTGAGCAGGTCGGTGGGGTTGAAGTTACGGCGAATCTGCTGCCGCTGCTCGGCGTCCAACCGCTCCTTGGCCGCAATCTTTCAGCCGAAGAGGAGCAACCGGGCCGGGACCGCGTGGCGATTCTCAGTTATGCTCTATGGCAACGGCGATTCGGGGGCGATCGGGAGATTCTCGGCAAGACGATCACAGTTAATGGATCGCCACGCACAGTCATCGGCATCCTACCCGAAGGCTTTCATTTTCCACGAGCGACTGAGATGCCCTCGGCCTACCACCTGCCGGAAAAGACTGATCTTTGGACGCCGCTGGCTAGAGACGCCGGTTATTGGTCGACGAGATCCCAAAGACAATGGGTCCCGATTGTTGGACGACTGAATGCGGGCGTCACACAGGCGCAGGCGCAAGCCGAGATGGACGCCATCGCCGCACGGCAGGCAAGAGATTATCCACAAACCCACGGGGGCTGGCGCGTGTGGCTGACGCCGCTCTTCAACCAGGTCGTCGGCCAGACGCGCACGCCGCTGCTGGTCCTGCTGGGCGCGGTGGGTTTCCTGCTGCTGATCGCCTGCGCCAACATCGCTAGCCTGCTGCTGGCGCGCGCCGCTGCCCGGCGTCGTGAAATGGCGGTGCGCGCCGCTCTCGGCGCCGCGCGCGCGCGCATCATCCGGCAGTTGTTGACCGAAAGCCTGTTGTTGGCCACGCTCGGCGGCAGCCTCGGGTTGCTGCTCGGCCATTGGGGATTGGCTGTCCTGCTGAGCTTCATCCCGCCGACCGTGCCGCGCTTACAGGAGATCTCGCTGGACACTCAGGTTCTTCTCTTCACCACGTTGATTTCCATGCTAACCGGCGCGCTGTTCGGTCTGGTCCCCGCGTGGCAATCATCGAAGGTAAACCTTACCGAGGCTCTCAAGGATGCCGGTCGCGCGAATTCCGCGGGGCGGGGCGCCCACAGCCACGGCCTGCTTGTGACCGCTGAAGTAGCGCTGGCCGCTGTCCTGCTGGTCGGCGCGGCTCTGATGCTGCAAAGTTTTCAGCGGCTGCTGAGGGTGGATCTGGGCTTCAAGCCGGAGGGTGTCGCCACCTTTGAGGTATCGTTGCCAGGGTCGCGCTATCGGGATGGCGGTGAGCGCACGCAATTCTTTGACCGGGCGCGCGCGCAGTTAAGCAGTTTGCCTGGGGTGCGCGCAGTCGGAGCCATCTCCAACTTGCCGCTGAGCGGTAATGAAAGTATGGATTACTTTGCCGTCGAAGGCGCGGAGCCAGTACCGCGTGGCAAAGAGCCCGCGGCGGAAGACCGCGTGATCATCCCCGGTTATTTTGAAGCCATGGGGATGAACCTTATGAACGGGCGCGACTTCGAGGCGAGGGACGGCGCGGACAAGCCGCCCGTCGCTATCGTCAACGAGACGCTGGCCCGACAGTTTTTCCCCGAAGGGGATGCCGTTGGCAAACGCATTAAACGGGTATTGAGAGACAAGGACTGGAGAACGATAGTCGGCGTAGTTCGCGACGTGCGCGGTCATGCCCTGGAGTCGCGGGCGCGTCCGCAATTCTATCGCCCTCACGCACAGGCCCCGTACGGCAGGATGACGATGGCGATACGCGCCGATGCGACGGCGTTGCCTTCATTACGAAGTGCGATTCAGCAGGAGTTCATGGAACTCGATGCGTCACTACCGGTGGCCAACTTCCGCACGATGGACGAACTAGTAGCGAAGGCGGTGGCGCGGCCTCGCTTCAGCTCATTGTTGCTCGGCCTGTTCGCCGCCGCCGCGCTCATGTTGACCGTCGTCGGGTTGTACGGCGTTGTCGCCTATGGAGTCAATCAACGGACGCGCGAGATAGGCATGCGCATGGCGCTGGGCGCACAACAACAAAATGTGCTGGCGCTGATCATCCGCCAGGGCATGCGACCGGCATTTGTCGGAGTGAGCGTCGGGATGGTCGGCGCATTCGGGTTGATGCGCTTGCTGGCCGGTCAGCTTTACGAGATCAAGCCAACTGACCCGGCAACGTTCGGTATTGTCGCGCTCGGACTGTTGTTCGTATCACTCGCCGCCTGCTACATCCCGGCGCGGCGGGCCGCGAAAATCGATCCGATGGCGGCGCTTCGCACTGAGTGATTCGGATTCACAAGTGAGAGATGGATTCGCGTCGAAATTAAGCTGCCTGATTTTTGACCCCGTTGACGATTCATTCGTTTGTCGCCGTTCTTCCCGCTCTGTTAGGAGCGCAATGTTTATAGCTTTGAGCGCCTCTGGTCTTTCAGCTCCGTTAGATCTTGCCAAATGGCACACCGCTCGTGGTTCTTTGAAATTTTTGTGGTTTTCAATGCTCATGGGTTTATCGCTTTGGGGCAAGACATAACCTTTTTCTGTGGGGCAGGAGCGCCTTCAATCAAATCGCTCAAAGACGTCCCACCGGGTAAGGGGATGGCATTGCTGCCATCTCCCTCCCCTAAGAACCGTGCTTGCGACTTTCACCGCACACGGCTCAAGCATTTCAAACGCCCTCTTCGGAGAACGCGGTACAGCAACCAAAGCTTTCTGCGAGATAAGTTTGTCCGTGCAATTGCATATGACAAATCGGATGCATCACAACCAGATTGGCCATTGAATCATCACCGCCGTTCACCACCCAGACACGGTGATGCAAGTGCCAGCTGGTTTCGGGAGTGATCTTCTGTCCGCATTGCGGGCATCGGCCATTCTGATTGAACCACAGCTTCAAAAGCTTCTCGTATCCGCGGAAGTTCTCTCTCATTTGAAGTCCAAGTCGTTCTTCAATGTAGCTCTCCCAGCTCGGATCGTAAGGATTGGCTGCGGCTTTGATCTTGACGTGACGCTTGATTGGCACGTCCTTCGCATTGACTAATCGGATCGTTCGAGGCTTGCCCCGGCGATCCAGTGTAGTTCCCTCCAAGACGTAATGCCTGTCTCCGACCTGTGTTAAGTACTTCTCGTAACACCATCGGAGGTTCTTGTCGGGATGGCGACGTTGCATCCAACGTTCAAGTTCACAGAAGATGCGATGGTCCACATAGCTGAAAACCTTCTTGCTGGTGGTCGTTCGATGAAACATTGCCCAACCCCGGATCTTCGGGTTGAGTTTCATCAGGAGGCGCTCCACTGGCGCGTGAAGGTTCTCTTTGAAAGTGGTTTTGATCTCGGCCAGGAAAGTTTGCACATTCCGTTGCGACGGCTTTATCAGCAACTTGCCGCCGTGTTTCTGAAAGTGCTTGCCCAGGAAATCAAAGCCCTCTTCTATGTGCGTGATCTTGGTTTTACTCTCTGAAAGCTTCAGTCCTCGCGGATTGAGGAATTCCGCTATCAGAGGTCTGACTTCTTCTTCCAGCAGTTCTTTCGTTCTGCCAGTGATGACGAGTCGAGTAGCGCGGGGGAATTTCACCCCCGCGCCCTCACAGAACCGGACATGAAACTCTCGCCTCATCCGGCTCCTACGATCCAGCCTCAGGTCATAAGGCTTCGCTTCAGGCACGGGCTCCTCCCATTGCTGGTTGGCCTGCGCCATCAGCCAGATCGTCAGGCCCCTTCGCTCCACCCGCGTTACCGGGTTTCCTCACTACTACGGGCCTGTCCGCCCCTCCGCCCCGCATCGGTACTCTGCCCCTTGCGGGTCTGCCGCTTGGGGGTCTCCCTTGAACATCGAGGCTGGAGGTTCCCACGTTCCGCACAAGAGCCTGCACTGAACTCACGCCGCCTTTATGCCGGTCACCACTCGGGCAGTAAGCAGGTTGCTCCCGAGCTTTGTCCCGGAGCAACGACTGGACTCCGGTTTCGATGGCATCCCTACGCTTTCGACATTTCATCAGCGGTTCACTCACGTTCGTCTTTCCAGCGCACACCTGACGGGTTTGTCCCGCCTTTTCCTAAACGCTCACTACCCCGGCCATTGTGCCGGAGCAGCTTCAGGTGGTTTGGACCCTGGCCCTGCAGCCCGAGTCCGAGGGGCCCACCCTCATCTCATGTGCAGTTCGGCTGCTTTCAGGTGGCCATCTCGGCCTCCTTTCCGCGCCTTCGTGGCGCACAGTCGTCAGCGAACCGCACAAGTTTGACCTGGTGACCGCGACGCGGAGGGAAGCATTCCGTCAGCAATGATTCCAACCCGTCAAGGGTCAGATTCATTAAAACTGGTGAGATGATTCCTCCCTGTGGTGTGCCGGTCGTGGTCAGGCTAAAGGACTCTCGCTCGATGACTCCTGCTTCGAGCCACTCCTTCAGGATCGCGCGATCTATCGGAATGTGTGATAACAACCACTCGTGCGAGATTTCATCGAACGACCTCTCAACTTGATACCCCCTTCCAGAACCCACCCTCAGAAGAGCCGACCATGATCGAGGTCACGGATCCAACCCATCCACTTTTTGGACGCCGTTTCCAGATCATCTCTGTCACCAGACCTCTCCACTCTCCCGGCCACGTCTTCGTTCGCCATCGCGAGAAGATGGTTTTACATATTCCAGTCACCGCTACTGATCTCACCTTATCTCGCGAGACCATCCGCACCAAGTTAACCTCGCAGGCTCTTGAGGAGTTCATCTCATTAGCCAATCAATGCGAGGTTTTATGCCAATCCACCCAACAGGCGTCTGGGGGCAACTCTCCCCAGAACTCCAACAACAAGTCATCGCGGAGATCACCGCGATCCTCCAGGAGGTAATTGATGAGCATTTCAGAATTGGTCACAACGCAACATCTCTCCCGCAAAGCGATCATCTACATTCGCCAGTCAACGCCACATCAAGTACTGACCAATCAGGAGAGCCTCGACTTGCAGTATGCGCTCAGGCAGCGCGCACTCAGTCTCGGCTGGCGTGATCAGGATATCGAGGTCATTGATGCGGACCTCGGCCTGACTGCTGCAGCCGCGCACCATCGCGAAGGCTTCAAAGAACTCGTCGCCCAAGTGACTCTCGGCCAGGTCGGAATCATCTTCAGTTATGAAGCCTCACGACTGGCGCGCAATAATAGCGACTGGTACCCGCTCCTTGATATCTGCAGCTTCAAAGCCTGCCTCATCGCAGATCGTGATGGCATCTATGACTCGGCCACTCCTAATGGCCGCTTGTTGCTCGGCCTGAAAGGGACTCTCTCGGAGGCAGAACTCTTTACCATTAAGGCACGCATGCACGCCGGACTTCTCAACAAAGCCGAGCGCGGTGAACTCGCACTCAAGCTTCCCATCGGCCTCGTGCGTGACCAACTTGGACGCGTCCAAAAGCATCCTGACCGTGAAGTTCAGGATCGCATTACTCTGGTCTTCCGGATTTTTCTCGAGCGGCGGACAGCCAGTAAAGTCCTACAGTATTTCAATCGGCAACAACTCTTGCTGCCTCGCTCGGACCGCTTTGGAGACTTGGTCTGGAGGCAACCGACCATCAGCTCGATCATTCTCTTTCTCAAAAATCCGGCCTACGCTGGAGCCTTTGTCTATGGGCGAAGCAGGCACCCGCCTCGGGGCACTGTACATCGCACTCAGGGCGTCAAACGCCTCCCGATAGAAGAGTGGAAATTTCGGATCAACGACAAATATCCAGCCTATATTTCCTGGGAAACCTTTGAGAAAATTCAAGCCATGCTCCGCGATAATCATGCCGAATATGACCGCAATAAAACCCGCGGCATTCCGAGAGCCGGACAGGCGCTCTTGCATGGCTTGCTCTACTGCGGTGAGTGCGGCCATAAGATGCTGGTCCAGTACAAACACAACACCTTCTACTTATGCAACGCGCTGCGTCCGTCGAACTCGATGTCTATGCGCGAGCCATGGCGGCTCATCAAGAAAGCCTCGATCAAGCTCGCCAAGCGCGAGAGCAACAGATCGAGCGATTACGTTATCAAGCCACCTTGGCGCAACGACAATTCAACCGCGTCGATCCCGACCACAGACTGGTGGCCTCAGAGCTAGAGGCTCGATGGGAAGCGGCGCTGCGCGAGTTGAAGCAAGCAGAAAAAGCCGCGACACAAGCCTCTCAGGCTATCATTGCCCCTTTTACACTGACCGCTGAGCTGAAGGAGGCATTCACTGCTGTCGGGCAGAAACTACCTCAAATCTGGGATCAAAATCTGCTCTCGCGCGAGCAGAAGAAAGCGCTCCTGCGTTGCTTGATCGACAAAATTGCGCTACATCGCATCGCGCCTGATCGTGCGCAGGCGCGCATCGTCTGGATCGGCGGCGAAACGACCACCTTGCAGATCCAGGTGCAGGTCAAAAGATTCGCGGCGCTCGCTGGCGCGCAAGAAATGGAGCGAACGATCATCAAACTTGCCGCCGAAGGGATCTCTGACGAAGAGATCGCGCGGCGCCTCACCGAAAGCGGTCATCGCTCACCGATGCGCCAACACGTTTTGCCGAGCACTGTGCGGACGATCCGTCTCAAACACGGAATCATGATCAAGCGCCATCAATCGCACCCGCGTCGAATTGACGGTTACCTCACTGTCACTCAGCTTGCCAAAGAACTTGGGGTTTCTGTTCATTTCATCTACGATCGCATTCACAACGGCACAATTGAGATCGCCAAAGATGAAGCGACAGGACTCTACTTGTTTCCCGACCGGCCGACGACCATCAAGCAGTTCAGAAAGTTGATCGACGGCCGCCTCCAAACCTTGGATTTTTGATAGGAGCATCAACATGCGTGATCAAAACAACTTTGAATGTCGCCCTCTAATATCCACTGCGGTGAGGTAGAGCGAGAGAGCAGAATGAAGCATTGCTCAATCGCATCGGCTACAGACCGTTCTTTCCGAAAACCATAGGAGTTCGGATCGGCGGTCGTTTCGGCAAGGGGTTCGAGAGCCAGCAAGTGCAGCGCCTGATGGGCGCGATCATCCATCGTCGGAATTCCGAGCGGGCGACGGCCCTTCCCGTTCTTCTTGGCGATGTAGACGCGCTTGAGGGGCTGCGGTTGGTAATCTTCTGCGCTGAGTTTTTCCACGGCCTGCGCTTTCTTCTCCGGCGTGTCGAGTATTTGCCCATCTACACCGGGAGTGCACCGACCGGGATTTTCAACCACTCGTCGAACAGCGAGACAGTGCGCGCTGTAGGAACGAGTGAGAATGAATTGCAAGGCGCGGACTGTCCGCTTCTTGCCTTGTTGCTGCGCCTGTACGATTCGCCTTTGCAAACGACGCACGTTGCGATTGGCTCGCTTCCAGTTGATGGAACGCCAGTCAATGGCTTGACGCAGGCTCGCGCCAGCAGCGCCCACAGGCGCGGCTTCAAGTTCCCGACGAATTCCTGTTTGTTGCGTCATTGTCATAGAGTCTCGTACCGAAACACCACGCGGAAGTCTGCAC
>WNGF01011734.1_pt1 | contig 10239 bp, 10 predicted proteins | sample 5400641 | NCBI WGS metagenome assembly WNGF01 (sample SAMN13153371, study PRJNA577476) | soil metagenome | isolation source: 80 cm soil or saprolite under grassland replicate 2 | place: USA:California | collected 2016-06-15
GATCCCCCTCGATCCCGTAATGTCATTCTGCTGCCAGCTAGTCCGTATTCTTCTTACGCTGGAATTTGGGGAAGCGGAGCGCTCATCGAGCGCTCCGCCAGTTTCATCAGCAGCCGATCTCTGTGCGGATGTCAGTCGCCTGTGAGATGATCTCATTCGTGACAGCTGCGGGGATTTTTTCCCAGGATTGCGCCGTCGCGTAGTTGATCACATCCTGCAGGTATGCATGCAGAGGCAGTGTCGTTCGATCCGAGTGCCTCGAGCGCCAGTTCGCTGAGAGCGTAAAAGCGAGCGTTTGGCGGGAAGTTCTGCGCGGGCCCGCGGCCACCGTCGATGTGGTGCGACGCTCGCCGCCTCGCGGGTAGGCGAGATAGGTGATCGATCATCGCAATTGAGATCACACCGTTTTGTGCAAAGGCGGCTCACGTCCACGAACCGGAAGTACCAGAATCGGGCGATCGAGATACTCGATGAGACGGACAACCGCCCGGAAATTGCGCGGGTCAGTACGCCGCTCAGGTCATCGACGAGTTAATCGGACTCGCACAAGACATGCGCGCGGCGAGCACAGACTTCCCAAGCTGGACGTCCGGGCCGCCGGTGCTTTGCCGACGTAGCTTCGCCTTCGGCTCGCGACTTACGGTCAAATCCCGCGCGTGTTACAGCAATAGCAGCCCGCGCCGCACTCCAGTCGCGACGGCTTCGGCTCGCGACGACACGCCGAGCTTTTCGAAGAGCAGCTCGAGGTGCGTCTTCACCGTATTCGTCGAGATGCCGACCGCTCACGACGTCATGACGCACGGGACGTGTGGCGACGCCGGCATCGTCTGGATCGCGCGCGACGAGCACGATGTCCGCTGAGTTCTTGACTTCACTCTCGGACGCCACCACGCTCACGACCTCGAACGCGGGATTCGAACGTAGCGCCGATGCGAGCGCGACACGCAGCTCCTCCAACGGCGCCACGATGGCGATGCGAGTCACAGGCGCGCCGGGCGCCTATGCCGCTCGCTGCGCGAGGGCCCGCTCCACGAAGCGTCGCACGAGGGTGGCCGGCACCGCGACGCCGAGCCCGTTGACCACCATGCTGTTGATGCCCACCAGCCGACCGTCAGCGTCCACGAGCGGACCGCCGGAGTTGCCCGGTGCGAGCCGTACGTCTGCGATGATCCACCGCGGCGCACCTGTGCGTTCGTCGCGTGCCACACCGTGCACGACGCCCATGGCCAACGCGTCGCGAACGCCGAGCGGGTGACCATGCGCGAACACCAGTTCGCCGGCCCGTAGCGAGCCCGCGTCCCGAATCTCCAGGAGCGGCCCGCTGACGGATGGCGCGGCGAGCAGTGCGAGGTCATGATGCGGATGGTACGCGAGCACCCGTGCACCGCGCCACTTTCCACCCCCATCCGCGTCAACGTCGAGCGGAACGCCGCGCGGAGCGCAATGCGCGTTCGTGACGATGAGTCCAGCTCCGCCCCAGACGATCCCAGTGCCGCAGCCTGTCTCGCCACTGCGAACTTCGACGACCGCGCGCTTCAGCAGCTCGCCGAGCGCCGCGAGTCCCGACGACGCAGCACGCGCGGAGCCCAATGTCGACAGGTTCATTCGCGCACCTCCCTGTCCGAGCCAGTTGCCCGATCGGCCGGAGTTACCGTCACTGTCTTGATCGCGCCGCCGCGCAGAAGGTCGAGCTTCACGTTGGCACCCGCTGGTACTCCCGCCAGCGCGTCGAGAAGATCGGTTGGGCGGCGGAGCGGTTGGCCGTCGGCCGCCAGCAACGCGTCTCCGACGAACAATCCAGCGCCTTCCGCGGGAGAACTTTCCGCCACCGACGTGAGCAGGAGGGCCGACTCCTGTGTGAGCTGCTGTTTCTTGATGAACGCTGGCGGCAACGCTACGGGCTGGACCGCGACGCCGATGAACGGCCGACGTACGTGGCCGCGCTCGAGCAGCTCGTTGATCACTCGATCGACGGCTGCCGCCGGAAGCGCCATCGGTATACCACGAGCGAGCACCGAGTTGTTGACACCGAGCACGGCCCCGGCGGTGTCGACAAGCGCACCGCCGGAGAACCCGTCGTAGACGGCCAGATCGAGACGCGCGACGCGATCGATGCGCGCTCCCTGCCAGGTGCGCCAGCCTTCGCCGACCGCGCTCACGATGCCGAAGCTAGCGGTGACGTTTTTCCCGGGTCGCCCGACCGCGAGCACAAGCGACCCGACGCGGAGCGCGTTCGCGTCTGTCCGTTCGGCGACCTGCGCCTTGGCGCTGATGCGCAGCGCCACCAGGTCGGTCGCGGCATCGCGTCCCACCACCGTCGCAGTTGCTGTGTCGCCCGTGGAGAGCGACACTCTGATGTCGTCGTCGCGGTTGACCGTATGGCTGGCGCTGACGATCACGCCGTCGCGCCAGACGATGCCACTGGATGGAATGCGTCGCCGACCATGGATGGCGACGATGGATTTCCCTGCCTGCTCGACGGCGCCGGCCAGCTGAGAAGAGAGCTCCGAGAGGGCGCTGGATTTTGGTGGTGCCATGAAGACCTGTTGTACGAGACGTGCTTACGTTCGCGAGTCAGGTCTCAAGTCACAATCGGATAAATGGGGGAGTGGTTGCAAATACGGCCGACGTTACTGCGCTAAAAAACACCGCCGGCATATATGCTGACAGTGTTTCTTACGACAGGTCTACTTCGGTGTGCCGCGCGACGTGCGACCCTTAGTTGGTGCTAGTGGTCACCCACGGATCGCGTCCCATCCAGTTTGCATCCGGCGCGAAAAGGAAAACCATCCCACCATTTGCGAGTTCGGGAAGAAGCCGATGGGCCCGAGACTGATCCATCGCCGGGCAGCCTTCACTCCGACCAGCACCCTTCGGGGTGACGTATGGCGCACCGTGCGCCACCACTCGTCGCGCGAGAGCGTTGTCGTTGTAACCCTGGGATACGCCCTGAAGCCGCAATCCAACAGAACCATACGGATGGCCGCCAGCCTTTCCATGGAAAGCGTACGTGTCTTCAGCGAGATATAGACCGAGCGATGTGGCGGCACTGCCAAGTGCGTTGGAGAATCGAGTCGGCACGCCGTATTTGCCCCGCGACGAGCCCCGGCCATGTGCTACCATGAACGGACCATCCACGAGTTTGAGCGAATCCATGTCGAAGACGTAACCGCGGGGTGTTGTGCTCGGCAGGCCATAGTCAACGAAGTACAAGTATGGCTTTCTCACATCGGCCAGATGGGCGGACTTGTATGCGAAGTAGCTTCGGAATGCGTCTTCCAACGCGCGCGAATGACTCAACGGCCGAACCGTGCTCTGAAATGCATTGAGCGCGATCGAGACTTTCGAAAGCACACGGCCATGAGAGCTGAGATTCGACGTGTCATTCCCTGCGACTGTTCCCTTCACGATTGAAATGGCCGAAGTAAGGACAGGTCCATCGGAGTCGTGAGCGGGGATCACCCGCGTGGCGCCGAAGAGTGCGGCAACCCCGCCAAGCAGCACGGTTTGCAGAGACAGTCTATAAGCCATTCCTTTCCTCGCAATACGGGGCCAATACTGAGCGCGGCACATCATTAATAGCGCGAAGGGGCTAGAACAAGCCCCTTCGCGAACTCTGCCACGCCGGTAGATACATAAGTTTAACGCATTTCCGGCACAATGTAAATATTTGCGTGGAAATACTTTAGCCCAATTAATCCCCGGTCAGATACGCCTGACGACCCTCATTTCCAGCAAGGTCGCGATCACTCGGAAGTTTCGACGCCCATCACCGCGAACCGGGCGTCCTCTGAACCCGAGATGATGAAGATGCGTGGCTGACCGCCTGCTGCGGCGTGGTGGGATGTCAGTCGCAAGCGAAGACCAATGCGTCGGCAAAGCCGAGTGCGTAGAGAGAACGGGGCATGATAACCTCGTCACGGTTGGCGTCGGATGAGACCGGCGCGTACAAAGTTCCTGTGATGAGGCGATCAACAATCACGCCAAAGCTGGGGGAACATCTTGACATCGGTTTGCCCTGCGCCGATGTTGCCGCAAATCCTCCCCGAGATACTCCCCGAATGGAGCTTCTGCAGGGCACGATCGAGTTGCCGGATGGAGCTCGACTCGAGCATGTCGCGGTAAGTCTGGTAAAGCGACCGCGTGGAGCTATTGCCGACGCCGGATGGGGCGGCGTATTCAAATGCGTCGGCCAATGGCCCCTTGATTTGTCTGCGCGATACCGTCTTCTCCTCGAGGACGGCCGTTTCGGCTGGATCTCCGTCGTCCATGTGTCGCCGATTCCAGAAGGGTCACTTGCTCTCTTTCGCGGACTGAGCCCCCTTATTCCTGGGGTGGCCGAAGCAGACATCGCAGACGCGCGACCAAAATCACCACCAAAGAAGGATCAGAAGCTCGAGTCGAGCACCGCTTCACATACGACAGCGCGGCACTCCGGTGATGGCCAAGGTATCGGCTTGTTCCAAGTCGGCTGAGCCCACGCCGCACACGTCTTTAATCGGTTTCACTCTCAAAGCCCGGTCATCAGCATCAGGTGACCGGGTTTCGTGCACCTCAACCACGCGATAGTCATGCAGCTCTATCGAACGCCGGCCGGATCCGAACAGCCCGTCACCGACGGGAGCCTCGTTCGTCGCATTCGACTTGGCGACACCGCCGCGTTCGAGCGCGTATTCCGCGACCACTACGGCAATCTTTGCGATTTCGTTGACGGCTATGTGCGATCACGGTCGGAGTCCGAAGAGATAGTCCAGGACCTCTTCTTCGCCTTATGGCTACGCCGCGCCGACTGGAAGGTTACGAGCACGTTACGGGCGTATTTCTTTGCCGTTGCGCGGAGCCGCGCGCTTGGTTGGCGCCGCCGTGATGCTCTGGAGCGCGGCGTTGACGCCGATTCTCTCGTAGAGGCGTTGCACACTGGCAGGCTCGGTCCGGAATACAACTCTGACGCAACCGACGAAGCCCGGCGTCTCCACGACGCCATCGCGGCGCTGCCGGAGCGCGCACGCCTGGCGGTACGCCTCCGCTGGCTCGAGCGGATGCGATACCCCGAGATCGTTGAAGCGATGGGCATCTCACTAAAAGGAGTTGAGAAACTCGTCACCTCAGCGTTGCGGGCAGTGCGTCCCGCGCTCGACCCATCCGGTCAACACGACACCGCGAACGTTTCAGGGGGTGTATCGGATAAGTCGCTAGATCGGTATCTGGCCGGCGAGGCCTCTACGACCGAGCGCTCCGAAGTGGAAGCTTGGCTAGCCGCAGATCTGGTGCGTGCGAAAGCCGCAGAATTGCTGCGCGGGGATCTCACCGGGCTATGGGACGTTGACCACGCGTGGCGTCGAATCAACGAGCGCATCGTCGAGTACGCAGCCGCCGGCAAACCGGAGCCGCACACCGACACGCGACCCTGGACTAGATCGCCCGCAGTGCAGATGGCTGCAGTTGCCGTGGTATTACTTGCAATCGCGCTCGCCGCTGTCAGTCTGAACCGCGCGCGGTCGGCGGACACGCGTGACACAACGATCTGGACGACGGCTCAAACGTCACAGGGCGAGCACTTCAGGTTGGAGCTCGGCGATGGCTCGACAGCTTTTCTCGGACCTTCCACGACGCTGCAGTATTCGATGGCCGGAACACGCGCCATTCGTTTGACAGGCGCTGCGATTTTCAATGTCGTCCATAATCCAACTCGGCCATTCGTCGTCCACGCTCGGAACGTCATGGCAAGAGTACTCGGCACAGAGTTCGTGGTCCGCGCGGATCCGAGAGATCAGGTAGTCTTCGTTGGAGTCATCTCCGGCACGGTACGCGTTACATCCGTCGGCGAAGTAAATGGCGTAACGCTGTCGACGCGCGAGGTCGCCCGCGTTTCAGGCGATGGCGCAACTACTGTCGAGCACCATGTCGATCCGGCGCACGTGTCGGCCTGGGTGACTGAACGCTCACCGAAAAAATCCAGGTAAGCGCGCTCCGCGCTACCAGTCGAGAACGAGCGCGAAGATGAGTGGAGCGACGATGCTGGCGTCGCTCTCGATGATGAACTTTGGAGTGTCCACGCCGAGTTTGCCCCAGGTGATCTTCTCGTTGGGCACCGCTCCGGAATAAGAGCCATAGCTGGTGGTGGAATCAGAGATCTGGCAGAAGTACGACCACACCGGGACGTTCTCCCGCTGAAGATCCTGATGCAGCATCGGCACGACGCATATGGGGAAATCGCCGGCGATGCCGCCGCCGATCTGAAAGAATCCGATGTCGGTCTGAGCGGCCGTTGTCGTATACCAATCGGCGAGCTCCATCATGTATTCGATTCCGGTACGGACGGTGTGAACGTTCTTGATCTCGCCGGTGATGCAGTGCGCAGCGTACATGTTGCCGAGCGTCGAATCTTCCCAGCCGGGAACGAAGATCGGAAGGTTCTTCTCGGCGGCCGCGACTATCCAGGAGTCGTGTGGATCAATCTCGTAGCTTCCTTCGAGTGATCCGTTGTCGAGAATCCTGTACATGAACTGATGTGGGAAGAGTCGCTCGCCGCGGCGGTCGGCAGCCATCCAATCGTTCAGCACGACGGTCTCGATGCGGCGCATCGCCTCCATCTCCGGGATGCATGTGTCGGTAACGCGGTTGAGGTGGCGGTTCAAAAGCGCGCGCTCGTCCTCCGCAGTCAAATCGCGATAATTGGGAACGCGCTCGTAATGATTGTGGGCGACGAGGTTGAAGATGTCTTCCTCCAGGTTCGCCCCGGTGCAGGTGATTGCGTGCACTCGATCCTTCCGGATCATCTCAGCGAGCGAGATGCCGAGCTCGGCTGTGCTCATCGCGCCTGCGATCGTCATGAACATTTTGCCACCGCCGTCGAGGTGCGCGCGGTAGGCGTCAGCGGCATCTATCAGTGTCGCGGCGTTGAAGTGACGAAAGTGGTGACGGAGGAAGTCTGATATCCGTCCACTCCCGGCTTCGTTCCCGACGGCGGGCCTGGCGAGCAGCGGTTCTGTTCGGGCCATTCGTGATGCTAACGCGCTTCGGCAACTCATGTCAACGTGCGAAGGTCAGTGGCTATTTTCCGTCCCCACTTGCACAATTGGAGCAGGACGCTACGCCTCCCGCATCAGCTTTCATCCATCTGGCCATGAGGTGACATGACAGCCACCGCCGTCGAAGGGCCGGTTGTGACGCTGGATGACATCCGGCTCGCAGCAAAGGTTCTGGCACCTGTCGCCGTTCGAACACCGCTCCTCGCTGACGATCTGCTCACGCAACGTCTCGGCGCCGACATTATCTACAAGGCTGAGGTGCTGCAACGAAGCGGGACCTTCAAGTTCCGCGGCGCTTACAACTTTCTCAGTAGCCTGCCATCGGCAGTACGTGCACGTGGTGTCGTTGCTCCCTCATCCGGAAATCACGGTCAGGGTGTGGCGATGGCGGCAAGAATCTTCGGAGTGCCGGCAACGGTCGTAATGCCCACCAACGCCACGCCTGCGAAGCGCGCTGGCGTTGAGCGGCTCGGCGCGAAGATCGTTCTTGCGGGCACCACCACACCAGAGCGCGCAGAGAAAGCGCTGGAGATCTGCCGAACCGAGGCGATGACTCTCGTTCATCCGTACGACGATCCGACTATTATCGCGGGGCAGGGAACTATTGGTCTCGAGATACTGGCTGACCTGTCGGACGTGACATCTGTGCTTGTTCCAGTCGGTGGAGGGGGGCTGAGCGCGGGAATCGCTGCTGCGATCAAGCTTCTGTCACCGTCCACGCGGGTCATTGGAGTGGAGCCGGCAACCGCTCCGAAGCTTTATCGCGCGCGTCAGGCCGGCGCTCCCGTCAGGCTCGAGATTACCGGCGGGCTCGCGGACGGACTTCAGGCAAGCGAAGTGGGTGCCCTTCCATTCCAGCACCACCAGCGATTCCTGGATGACGTGGTGCTGGTTCCGGATGAGCCGATTCCGGCGGCTATGCGACATCTGCTCGACAGAATGAAGCTCGTCGTCGAACCCAGCGGTGCCATCGCGGTTGCGGCGTTAATGACCGGGATCATTCGTCCGAAGGGGAAGACGGTCGCGGTGCTGAGCGGAGGCAACATCGAGTGGCCGGGGCTAATGGAGATCCTCGGCAGGGACTGAGCAACAACCCCCGCTTTGGTGTTACGCGTTGAGCGCCGTCAACTGGCTCGTGCAGTGCGGACACCGTGATGCGCCCGCGTCGATCGACATCTTGCAGTATGGGCAGGGCTTCAACGAATCGTCCGCCCTTGGCACAGGCCGAACGAAGATCTTGCTGATCTGCCACACGACCACGGCGACGATGAGGAAGTTGAAGAATGCGCTTGCGAGATCGCCGACGCCGAACTTTACCGGCCCAACGTCGAGCGTCGCTTTCTGCCAGTTACCGCCCGGTGATGCCGCGCCGACAATCGGCATGATGAAATCGTCGACTATCGCCGTCACGACTTTGCCTGCAGCAGCGCCGATGACCACGCCAATGGCCAAAGCGAGAGCGTTCTGCTTGAGTAGAAATGCCTTGAAGTCGTTCCACACTATGACCTCCGACGATCGAATTTTCGATTCAATGCGCCGCACCTGCGGCTACCAAAAGGAGCCGTTGTAGCTCGATGCCGCAACTATTAGTATCCGACAGTCATCCGGCCCGTAAACGCTTGTATGTGGGGCGGTCCGCGGCATTACCTGCGCTAATCGCGCACTAACGGTTCGCCGTCTTGATCCAGCCACTCCCGTCACGCCGCCTGCGTTCCGTTACACGACGCGTTTCGTTGGGCAGAGCCGCGGCTTTGGTGCTGGTCATATCCATCGCGTGCGGCGAGCCGAGTGGCCCTCCCGCGCCAGTTGCGAGCGTTCTGCTTTCGCCTTCAACGGTCGAGCTCGTCCCGGGAGGAAATGAAACTATCCAGGTGATCCCGAAGGATGCAGCCGGCAACTCTCTCACGAATCGGCCTGCAACCTGGGCGACGTCGGATCAGAGTATTGTGACTGTCGCCGCCGGAGTCGCGACCGGTGTCGCGCTGGGCACCGCGACGATCACCGCCACAGTCGAAGGTCACGCCGCATCTGTGGATGTGCACGTTCGCGAAGGCGGAGTCGTCACCCCCGGTGGGGGGTCGTTCTCCGCAATCGGTGGAGTTGTCGCAGTCAGCGCGCCAGCCGGCGCAGTCAGCATTGCTAGGAACGTCACTGTTGCTCCGGCTTCACCGGCTCCCAATCCGCGTGTTGTTGTCGGTACTGCGTTCGACTTCGGGCCGGCCGCCCTGTCGTTCGCGCAACCGGTGCTGCTCACTCTGCGATACGATCCCTCGAGGGTCGATTCCGACAGCCCCGAAAGCGGACTGCAGCTCTACGAGCTCGTTGGTTTATCCTGGCGGCTGGTCCCAGGTAGCACCGCCAACACATCGAGCAGGACGGTCACCGGTTCCGTGTCACACCTCGGCACGTACGCCGTGTTGATGCAGCCTCGCGTGGAGACGGTGGTTATCTCACCCGACAATCAATCTCTGCGCGTAGCGCGCACGCTTCAGTTCGTCGGCGTATGCAAGGATGGCGAAGGGCAGGTTCTGAATCGGCCCATCGTTTGGTCGAGCTCGAATCCTGACATCGTGAGGATCGATCCGGTAACCGGCGTAGCGACCGGAGTGTATCCCGGTGACGCGGTGATCACGGGCACCTCCGAAAAGATAAGTGGGACAAATCGGATCACCGTCGTGTCCGGCCCGGCGGCTTCGGTCGCGCCACAAGCTGGAAACGGTCAGAGCGCCCCACTCAATGGCGCGGTCGCGGTGCCACCGTCCGTCAAAGTCATCGACGCCGAGAGCGTTCCGGTGAAAGGTGTCACCGTAACATTCGCTGTAACCGGAGGCGGCGGTACCATCACCGGCGCAGATGCGGTCACCGACCTGAACGGGATCGCATCGGTCGGTAGCTGGGTGCTCGGTCCGCTGCCTGGCGGCAATTCTCTAGGCGCGACTGCAGGGACGCTCTCGGGAAGCCCGGTCACTTTCAGCGCAACCGGAATCGCGCCGGTACCAGTGGCGATCCTCATCAATGCCGGAGATCAGCAGAGCGCGGTCGCGGGTACGCCGGTAGCCGTCGCGCCGACTGCAAGAGTGGTTGACGCAGAGGGAAGGGGGGTTCCGGGCGTCACTGTGACTTTCAGCATTCGGAGCGGTGACGGATCAATCACGGGTGCGACTCCGGTCACCGACGCTCAGGGAATTGCGAGGCTGGGAAGCTGGGT
>WNGF01041412.1_pt1 | contig 10238 bp, 8 predicted proteins | sample 5400641 | NCBI WGS metagenome assembly WNGF01 (sample SAMN13153371, study PRJNA577476) | soil metagenome | isolation source: 80 cm soil or saprolite under grassland replicate 2 | place: USA:California | collected 2016-06-15
TTCATCCAATCGGGCGGCGCGAAGAACGTCGGGTCCCGCCCTGCACGCTCCGAGCGCATCGCCGGCGAGAAGAAGGCAACGTATGCGAATCGTGTGTCATTTCACCGCTTCCCGGTTTTCGTCCATCTGCGTTTTCAGAATTGCATTGCCTGCAGTGATGCCGCTGCCGTACAGATAATTGCCGAGAGCGACGCCCGGCAGGTTGCGCGCGTCATTGAGGCGGTTACGCACCTCATTGATCGAATTCGCCGTGATGTAGGTCAGCGGATCCGACCACGTCGCGGGCGTCGTGCCGAGGGCCGTTCTGACCGCGTTAACGGCGGCGCGAAGATCGAGGATGTGTTGTTTGGCGATGGACGTCTGTCCGGCGGTGATCGTCGAATCGTGGAAGAGCATCCCGGCGGCCGTTGCATAGTCTTTGACGCTCGCCGGCGAGGTCGCGCTTCCATTGATTGCATAGACGACATAGACGTAGGTAGCCACCGCGCCGGTGAACGGTCCGTCGGTGACGCTCGTCGTCGTCACAGGATTGCCGAGATTCGAGAACGTGCCGCCCCAGGTCGAGCTCCGCTGGACTTGGTACGACGCCGCGCCCGGCACCGCGGCCCAGGAGATCGAGATATTGCTGCCGTCGGCGTTCGTATGCGCCGAGAAGTTGCCCGGAGCGGTCAGTACGGTGACGGTGACGTTGGAGCTGGTGATGGTTTGCGTGCAACTGTTGCTGACCGTCGCGAAATAGGTCGTGGTCGACGTCGGAGTGACGGGGAGGCTCGTCCCCGAACCGACGTTGACGTTTTGCGATGTGTACCACTGCACGGTCGGGGAAGTTCCGGACACGACAATTGTCAACGTTGAGCTGCCGCCCGGTCCAATCACGCCGGGATTGGCGGCCGGCTGCGTCGTAATCGACGCGGTGGTGCACGCATTGTATGTCGTGAAATTGCTGTCGGCCGAGCCGCAATTGCTGGTCACTCTGACGAAATACGACGTGGCCGTCGTCGGAGGTGGATTCAGCGTCAACGTCGGCAAGGTCTGGCCGCTCATTGCGGTAGATGCCGCAGCGTTAGAACTGTACTGGCTGGTGTTGAAATTGGAATTGACCTGATACCACTGATACGTTAGCGTCCCTGTTCCGTGACCCGTCGCAGTCACCGTGCCGGTGTTCGTCGACGGCAGCGGGTCGACGGACGCGTCGCGGAGCTGCAGCACGTTGTTCGGCGTGCCGGTAACACCGGGCGGGTCGAGGTCGGTCGGATCCAAGTCGGCTGTCGTATGGCTCATCAGGGCGTCGTAGAGGTTATCGACGGTGTATGTGGGATGGCTCTGCAGAATCCGCGCGATCACGCCCGCGACGAACGGCGCTGACCACGAGGTACCCGAAGCGTCGCCGCCCGACGCTCGCGAATTGCGATACATAGTGGCGCCGCCCGACCCGTCGGCGACCAGCGCAGCGACCGTCATGTTCTTGGCCGGGGCGAAAAGCGTGACGCACTGACCGCCATTCGAGCCGAGCGCCCAATCCCTATAGGACAGAGCCTGCGTGGTCGGATCGGGCGTCGTGTACGTCGTCGTGATGTCGGCGGAACAATAGTCGGAATCGCCCGCCCAGCACCGCCACCGCGCGAACTTCGTCGGCTTTGAGCTGTCGTACGCCGGCTCCGCCTGGTTGACGTTGGGTCCGCCGTCTGCGGGATTTGGATCGGGGTTATTGCGAAGCATCGTCCCACCGACGCAGTCGACCACCGCGTTTCCGACGACCTGGAACATGCTGGTGCTGACGACGGCGGGGGACTTCGGATTCGGATTTCCGCCCGTCCCGGTTCTCAGAATCCAATCGAGGCCGGCGATCAACATTTGCACGGTCCGCATCGTGTCGGAAGCCACAGGGATGACCTTTTGCCACTGGACGGTGCCGTCGGTGATGGTGCCGCCTGAGGCCCACGGCTGAAAATGGAAATTGGCGTCGTAGGCGCCAGCGGTGTGAGCCGTCGTTCCCCCTCTGAAGCAGACGTAATAGGTGTCGGGAAAGGTGCTCAGGGACGGGCCGAAAATCCACGCTCCGACCTCGAAGGGGGTGTCGTTATTGCGGGTGGTGTCGCGGTACTTGGCCGCCCATTCCGCGCAGCGGTTCGCTTTGATTGGAACGATCACCGCGTGCGGAGCGACGCCCACGTATTGCCCGGCCACGACCGATCCGACGCCGGTGCCGTGTCCCACGGTCCACGTCTCTTGAAAGGCATTGATGTCGTTCGGGCCCGGAAGACCGTGGCATGGGTCGTAGGCCGGGTAAAAGTCGCCGTCGCCGCTGGCGTTGTAGCCGGTCACGACGCGTGCGGAATCGTTGCCAAACTCGTGATGCTGGCGCAAGACGCCGCCGTCGAGAATGTAGACATAAACGGTGCTGGCGCCGGCGTCCTCGCAATAGCTGTAGCCGTTCGACGGAATGGCGTCGTTCTGGTCGAGCGCGTCGAGATGCCATAGCCGGTTGTCGCTTACCGGACAGCTCGACGGCGGCGTGCACGACGGGTCGACTCTCGTCGGCACCGAGCTCGACATGAACACCTGCGAGTTCTGTTCGACGTATTTGATTGTGGGATTCTTGCTAAGCGCGAGGGCCTGCGCCTCGGTCATCTCGACGAAGAACCCTTTGACGGCGTCCTGCCAGACGCGGCGCAGAGTGCCGCCGCTTTGGGCCACCAGGCCGCGCGCGGCGGAGGGGATGGCGTCGCGGGGAGTATCATCGTTCAGCACGACGATGTATTCGCCCGTGACTGCGCCCGGAAATTGCCGGATGCCCCCCTGGCCCGCAAGCGAACTCCACGCGGAAGCAACGAGCAACGACGAGAATAAATACGCGTACCGCTTCATGGTTACGCCCTCCATGTGAAGACGTCCTGATCAATATGTCTGTGGGAGCAGATCGCGAATCTCGATCTTCCACTTCGCAACGTCGGTCGAGAGCCGGACAGCGTGTATCTCCAGAGGCTCGTCGACGCGGAGCTCGCCGCGGACATACGTGTGAGGCCGCGATTCGGATACGACGCTGTGACCGAAGACGAAGAACGGAGCAGCGCCGAACCGGCGAAGAAGCGCCACGTCGATTCCCCGGGCCTTGTAATGCCTTGGCCGAGATTTTCCTGGTAGTACCAAGAGACGAGAAAGAGGCCGCCTTCGCGTTCGGCGACGGCCCGAAATGAGCCCGCCTTTTCGTCGGCGACGAAAGAGCTCACGCCGGCCGGAAGAATGATCGTTGCTTCGCTCAGCTTTCCGCCGGAGGCGGCGTCGAGGATTGCGACCTGAAAGCGCTCCGTCCGCAACGGCCTCTCCTCGACCTGTGCGACAAGCAGATCCTGGTCGGCACCGAGAGGGAGAGCTGCATCGGCGGAGGTCCAGAGCGTTCGTCCGCTGGCGAGATCGACGGCGTCGATCGTGCCGTTCGGCTTCGCGACGTACGCGGTGCCGCGAGCCGGATCGACGATCGTCCCGTGCCGAACGAGAAATGGAGACGACGCCGGAGCCGCGAAAGCAGCGCCCGGAATGATCAGCACGGAAAATGCGAGGATTCTCGAAATTCGCCTCATCGCGCCTCCGTCACTGCAGCGAAAGCAGAACGAGGATCTCCCCCCTCCCGCCCGCGAGCGGCTGAAGCGCCTTACCAATCACAGTACCGGGCTGGTGAAACTTGCGGCCCTTGATCTCGACGGCCTCCGACTTCATGGCCGTTCCCGCCACGTCGCTTGTCACCAGCAGGTCGCCAATCGAGATCGGTGCGCGGGTGGCGTCGACCTTGACCTTTACCCGGCCCGTGGTCGCGATTTTTGCTTTTCCCGCCGCGGCGACGCCGAGGATCACTCCAGGTTTCGCCGATACGACTCCGGCCACGCTCGTGTCGTAGGCCGTGTTCGACGGCACGACCTGGTCATCGTGTGAGGGGTCGAGCACGACGACGGTCGCCGGTTCCAGATTCGCGCCGGCGCTGACCCACTCGGCCACGTCCTGGTAGACCGCTCCGATGACGGACGCGCCGGATATTGTTCCGTCGACGACCAAATCGATCTGATTCGTTCCCTGTCCGGACGCCGTGGCGTTTTTCAGATGGAACGCCGTGCGGGTCGTCTGTCCGGCGGCCGGAACGGTAACCGGCGTCACCGTGTTGACCTCCGCATAAGCAGTGCCATTGAGCGTGGCCGGCGTATCGGTAAAAAGCGTCAAATCCGTGTTGGTGCCGTTGGAACCGAAGCGAACATCGCCCGCGACCTGAAGAGAACTTGAAGGGAGGCCAGGAGCGACGCCGATTCCGAGCTTGCCGTTGTAGATTCTCATCGCTTCGCCGGGATTGTTGCCGAAGGTAATGATGTTGCCGCCAATGGACATGTAGTTGTTCGCGTCATAGCTCAATGTACTGCCGCTTCCACTGTTCAGCGTCAAAGCCTGATTGACCGTGTTGCCATAAAGCGAGCCGCCAGTGAAGAGCTGGGCGTTTCCGGCGACGACGAGCTTCTGCGCAGGAGGCGTCGTCGTGCCGATCCCGACATTGCCACCGTCGTGGACTGTGACGAGATCCGTGACGGCGCCGCCTTGATTCTTCGAAATCGCAAATTCCCATCCGCTCCCGTCAGTGCCGAACGCGATCCGGTTCGAGATCGGCGAGGCTCCGCCGGTGGTCACTTGAGCGGTGCCTACAACGCCGGCACTGGCGCCACCGCCGACCGAGAGGTTTCCATTTACTTGAAGCAGCGAGATCGGAGTCGACGTACCGATGCCTACGTTACCCAAGCCGTCGATGCGCATTTTCTCCGTACTATTGCCGGCAGCGAACTTTATGGGCGCCCCGGCATAGTCTGTCATGATGGTCAGGCCGGCGGGGGCATAGGCGTAAAGACTGGCGTTATTCGCCACGAGAGCGCCATAGTTGGATTTGTTAGAGCCCGTTATGCCCAGCCCCATAGAGTTTCCCACGTCATTCAACGCGCGAAAACTAGCGCTAGCACTTGTGCCGCTATTCGTGTTTTGCAGAACGACTTGCGACTGGGTTGAATTCGCGCTCCACACGACGTGCAGGAAGTAGCTGGGCACGCTTGTGCCGATGCCAACGTTCCCGCCGGTGTAGTAGATTGGCCCGGACCCCGTTGGGGGTTGGGGCAGCCACTGCGCGTGGACAGAAGTCTCGGCCCAGGCAAAAAGAAGCGAAAAAACCGTGACGAAAAGAAGCTTACTCTCTTTCATGGGTCCTCCTGATTACGAACTGAGAAATCTGGATCTCCAGCCGCGCCCGTGGTTAGCGGCTCATTCATAATTACTCTTTCCAGAAATCGTCCGGGGGGCAAGTAAGGTCGTTTGGGTGCGATCTCTGCTTCAGGAGTGACTGGCATTGGCAAATCCCTACCCTAGGGTTTGAATAATTTCGCAGGCGCACAAGCAATCGTGTGCACCATCACTGACAAGCGATCCGACTAGGGTGGCTTTTTGAATGATGATTCACGCGGCAGCGAGCGGGCGCGACATTTCGAAGCGTCAAACCAGACCTGCAGCGTGAGCAGGCCCAGCGTTTCGTTCCAACTGGGCCCGCAGGGCCCGCTCGACGTAGTAGGGCGAGTGCGCATCCATGTAATTCAGCGCGAGGAAATACGGTCCGTTCGCGCGCTCGATGGTGCGCAGAGCCTTCGCCGTCACGTCGGATGCTTTCATCCAATCGGGCGGCGCGAAGAACCGCCAAGCCGGAGAGACACGGCACACAGCGCGCCGAGACGTGAAAGTGCTGGAAGCCGCGGTGAAAGAGAGGATCCGGCCCGAGGTAGGGATTGGCGAAAATTGCCGCGGTGGTGTAGCCGCGCGACGCGAACCGCTCCGCCAGCGTCGGACCATCGTAGAGAAATCGGTGCGACGCGGAGTCGTACGGCACCTTCCACGGCGGCATGCCCGTGAGGACCCCTAAGTGCGACGGCAGCGTCCATGGCGCGGAAGCCCAGGCGCGGTCGTACACAACTCCCGTCGACGCGAGCTTCGTCAGGTTCGGCATCTGCTGCGCGTCGTCGTAGCGGACGGTGTCGAGAAAAATGAGCAGCACGTTGGGCGCGCTGGCGGACGCGGAAACGGCAACTGGCGCCGCGCGCTCGTGTCCGCTGCGCAGCGCGAAGAACGCCGTCCCGGCGAGCCACGCCACGGCGAGCATTGCGCCGCCGGCCATCGCTCGCGCAGGAACGAAGCGCGCCAGCGCGACCAGCACCCCAACGGTGGCAGCGCAGATGGCGCCGCTCGCAACTGACGGAACCTCGATATTGCGCAGAGCGGGGTAAAGGCGGCTGGTCAGCAGGAGTCCCAGTCCCGCGGCGATGACGGCGGCATCCGCCCACCGCTCGAGCGGCCGGAGGAGGAACAGCGCCCGAACCAGCAGACACCAGACGATCCAGACGAGCGGAAGGCTGCAGACGTTCGCACCCTTCTGGGTGACGATCCTAGCCACAATCGGAATCCGACGTGGAGAGACGAGGCCAAGCTTCGCATGTTATTGCGAAGGCACGCTCCACTCGTACTGCGTGAGTCTCAACGTCAGCTCGCGCGGATCGCGGACCACGTGTGTATTCGTGCTCGATTTGAGCACGAGGTGGACCGGCTTGCCGGTCGCATCGAGTGCCCATTGCTTCGTCATTCGCGTGCAGGGGAATCGATCGATCACGACGCCGTCGACCGATACTTCGACGTCGGTGAACGGTGCCGCCGAATCGAGTTTCAGCGACAGTCGCGCACGCCCGTGCAGAGGCGGGAGAATCGTCTCGCTACGCCGGCCCATCCAACGCCACGCGTGGTGTCCATCGTCTTCCGGCCAGTACCATCCATCGCCGAACGTCCAAACGTCGCTGAGCGGAAGTACGCTCACTTCCAAATGCCGATGACGCGCGATCTCCCACGCGTGACCGCGCGGCCTCGCGAACATCGTCGCCGATGCTGCGGCGGTGACACCCTCCGTGACGTATACATTCGGATCCGTCGCGGCAGTCACGAACACGGTCATCGACGGATCGACAGCAGCGCGTAACCGCCTCGTCTCGACCCAGTGCCGAGCCGCGACCGGCGGCGAATCGGACCTCCGGTAAAGAGCTCCTCGCTAACCATCTTCAGCTCGCCCAGGACGTCGCGTCGCGGTCGACAGCGGCGCGAACGCCGCGTACTTCGTCGGCAGCGGGCTTCAGCGGCTCGGTCGCGCAGCGCGCCGGCACCTGGCCGACGCTCGGGGAACGAGATCGCCGCCGGCGGATCGAAGTGCACGCCGGTCGGCTGCACGGTGAGGAGGAAGCGCGGCTGCTGCCCGAAGCCGGGCGTCATCGGCATCTTGTCCGAATGCACGAGCGTCGTGACTATGCCTGAAGAGAGGTCACGATCGCCGCGCGTGGTCGCGCTGGCGTCCCGCCGGCCGCAGTCGCGCCGTTCATCGGCTTGTGGCGCTGCTCCGGGAAGGCGTTCGCGTCGGCGTTCGCGCAGGAGCACTCGATGCGGGCGACGATCAACGTCGTTCCGACGCTGCGCGACTTCTGGCTCGACATCGACTACGCCGAAGATCGGACCTCACAGAACCGGAATCCGAACGCCCGGGAAGGTCCGTTGGGGATGGGACGAAGGGGCGCAGAAGTTCACCGGCTACTCGATCGACAACAACGGCGGCATCAACAGCCTGGAGTCGGACGGCTTCGCCGGCGACACGATGTCTGGCGCGGGACGGAGCGCATTGGTGGCGCGGCGCTCGCGACGCGCGACACGTTCGTGAAGAAGAGCGCGAGCAAGATCGTCCACACCGGCGAAGCGTTCATCGGCGGCGCGTGGCAGGCGCTCAGTGAGGAGACTTGTAAGAAGTTTCACTTCTTCTGAAGCCAGCGGTTGACGTTGTCCTCCAGCACGCCCAGCGGCACCGCGCCGCTGCCGAGGACCACGTCGTGGAACTCGCGGACGTCGAATTGCGTGCCGAGGGCCTTCTCGGCACGCGCGCGCAGCTCCTTGATCTTCAGCTCGCCGAGCTTGTACGCGAGCGCCTGGCCAGGCCAGGAAATGTAGCGGTCGACCTCCGTCTGCACCTCGTGCAGCGGCAGGGCCGTGCGCGTGGCCATGTAGTCGATGGCCTGCTGACGCGACCATCCCTTCGCGTGGATCCCGGTGTCGACGACGAGCCGGCACGCGCGCCACATCTCGTACGTCAGCCGTCCGAAGTTGCTGTACGGATCGGTGTAGAAGCCGGCCTCGAGGCCGAGCCACTCGCAATAGAGTCCCCATCCCTCGCCGAACGCGGAGATGTACGAGAAGCGGCGGAAGTTCGGCAGGTCGCCGAGCTCGCGGCTGAGGGCGATTTGCAGGTGGTGGCCCGGCACCGACTCGTGCAGCGTCAACGCCTCGAGGTTGTAGAGCGGCCGGCTGTCGAGCATGTACGTGTTCACCCAGTAGATCCCGGGCTGCGTGCTGCCGAACGCCGCGCCGACGTAGCGCCCGCTCGTGTACTTCGGGGCGATGTCGGCGGGCACCGGGGCGACGGTGTATGGCAGCCGCGGCAGGGTCTTGAACAGCGACGGCAGTTTGCCGTCCATCCGCTTGCAGATCCACGCCGCGCGTGCGAGGAGCTCCTCGGGCGTCTTCGCATAGAAGCGCGGATCGGTGCGGAGGAACTGCAGGAACGCGGCGAAGTCGCCGGTGAAGCCGACGTTCTTCATGACGGCGTTCATCTCGCCGCCGATGCGCTCGACTTCGCGCAGCCCGAGGTTGTGGATCTCCTCGGGTGTCATGTCGAGCGTCGTGAAGTCGCGGATTGCGTGCGCGTAGAACGCGGGGCCATTCGGCAGCGCCGTCGCGGCGAGCGTCGTGCGCGCATTCGGACGGTACTCCTTGACGAAGAAGTCGAAGAGCTCGCGGTAGCCGGCCACGCCCCCCTCCATCACCGCGGCGCGCCCTTCGTTGCGTAGGCGCTCGCGATCGGCCTCGGGGATCGTCGACGGAAACCTCGCGAACGGCTTCCAGAAAACACTCTTGGCCGGATCGTCGACGACGTGCGCCGACATCGTCTTCTCGTAGCCGTCGAGCGTCGCCCGCGGCACGGTGAAGCCGCGCGCGATGCCCATCCGCATCAGGGCGATCTCCTCGCGAACCAGCCGCGGCCACGCGCGCAGGCGGCTGATGTAGTTCTCGTAGTCCTTCACCGTCTTGAGCGGCACCTCCTCGGCCAGCCGCGAGAAGCCGGTGTGGAATCCGGAGTCGGCGTTGAACGGCATCTGGTAGTCGCCGAGCTCGTACGACTCGATGGAATTCTCGAGCTGGCGGCGGAAGATGTCGGCGTTCACGACTTCGTTCGGCGGCAGCGCGGCGCGGTCGATCGCCGAGAGCTCCGCGAGCGCCGCCTTCGCCTGGGCGTGGCGCCGCGCGAGGTCCGCGGGCGTCATCGATCCGAGCTTGTCGTCGTACTCGTGGCGCCCGACCGAGGTCGCGAACATGGGACTCTCGCGGATCCGCGTCTCCCAAGTTTTGTCGAAGAGCACGTGCAGCCGCGCGACTTCGTCGGCGGCGGGGAGGGGGAGGGCGACGACGAAAAGAAGGAAGAGGAGTCGTTTCATGGTCCTAATAAAATACTGATTCTTACTGGTACGAGTCAGAAATATGCGCATCACATCCAGGGGCCAGGTCACCATCCCCCGGGAGATCCGGGAGAGGTTCAACCTGTTGCCCAACACCGAAGTCGAGTTCGTCGTGCGCCGAAATACCATTCAGCTCGTCAAGGCCGATCGACCGAAACTGCCCCGTCGCGGAGAGCTGATCGTCCGTCGGTTAAGGGGGACCGGAACCGTCCGAATGACTACGAATGAGATCATGGCCCTCACGCGAGGGGAATAATGGTCATGGGCGAATGTGGCGCGGACTTCAGTCCGCGTTCGGCGGGATGAATCCCGCCCCACATTTCTGAGAGGATCGCGCCCGAAATCTAACGTCGTAGAATGCCTCCTGTCTCGGAAACCTACCTATGACCCAGCGCGTCGAAGCGGCGCTCGGCGATTTGCGTCGATACCTGCAGGACGAGATCCCGCCCAGCGGCGCCGCCGACGCGCTGGCGCGGCTCATGGCCCAACCGCCCGAGGTCCTCATGCAGCACGTCGGGACGTGGTCGGCCGAGCAGAGCCGCGCGCAGTCGCGCTCCGTCGGCGAGCTCCTCCTGCACGCGCTCAAAAAAGTGAACGCCCCCGCGGAGCTGGGACTGCTCGACCGCGAGG
>WNGF01010780.1_pt1 | contig 10237 bp, 10 predicted proteins | sample 5400641 | NCBI WGS metagenome assembly WNGF01 (sample SAMN13153371, study PRJNA577476) | soil metagenome | isolation source: 80 cm soil or saprolite under grassland replicate 2 | place: USA:California | collected 2016-06-15
CGGGATCCTTCTGTGGATCACCGTGCGCTTTCGCGACGTTCGCTTCGGGTTTGCAGCGCTCTTGGCGATGCTCCACGACGTCGTCGTGGTAGTCGGGATCTTCGCCGTCCTGGGCACGCTCTTCGGCGTGGAGATCGACGCCCTCTTCGTGACGGCCATGCTGACCGTGATCGGATTCAGCGTCCACGACACGATCGTGGTCTTCGACCGCATCCGCGAGAACCGGGCCCGCCACGCCGGCGAGCCATTCGACCGGATCGTCAATCACTCGGTCCTCCAGACGTTCGGCCGGTCCATCAACACGAGCCTCACGGTCATCCTGACGCTGCTGGCCCTGCTTCTCTTCGGCGGATCGGCGATCCGCTTCTTCGTCCTGGCCCTCCTCCTGGGCATCACGTCAGGGACCTACTCGTCCATCTTCAACGCCAGCCCGATCCTGGTCACCTGGCATGAATGGGACGCCTCGCGGAAGGCTCGAGCGGCCGGCCGTCCCGTGCGCCGCCCGGCCTGATCCGGTGCCCGCCCGCGTCGCGTTATCGCGCGAGGCGATCACGGACGCGACCCGCGAAGCGCGCGTGCATCGTCAACCGTCATCCTGAGCGATATGCAGGCAAGGCATCGCTGGACCTTCCCGGCGGCCGTCGACGTCCGGCCCGAGATCGCCGCTGAAGCCGCTCGCGCGGGTCTCTCGCCCCGCGCCGTCGAAGTCCTCGTCCGCCGAGGCCTGCTGGACGCCGCGGAGCTGCGAGCCTTCCTGGCCGAGCCTGAGTCGGCGCTCCATGATCCCCGCCTCCTGCCCGACGCGGACCGCTTCGTCGCCCGAATCGAGCGGGCACGCTCGAGAGGGGAGGGAGTCCTCGTCTTCGGCGACTTCGATGCCGACGGCCTGACCGGGCTCGCGACGATGACGATCGCGCTGCGGGCGGCCGGCCTGCGTGCCGAGCCGTACGTCCCCAGCCGCGAGATGGAGGGCCACGGCCTGTCGCTGCGGGCGGTGGAGTCGGCCGCCGAGCGGGGCTTCGGCGTGATCGTCACGGTCGACTGCGGGACGACGAGCCTGGCCGAGGTCGCCGCCGCGAGTGTGCTGGGAATCGATGTCCTCATCACGGACCACCACCGCGTGCCGGTCGTGCTGCCGGCGGCCGCGGCGATCGTCAATCCCCACCGCACCGACGCCGCCTACCCCGATCGGCGGCTGGCCGGCAGCGGCGTGGCCTTCAAGGTGGCACAGCTCCTGCTGGCCGACGTCCCGGGCGGCCCGGCCGTGGCGCTCGCCCTCGCGGAGCTGGCAACCATCGGCACCGTCGCCGATGTGGCGCCGATCCTCGGCGAGAACCGGGCCATCGCCCGGCTGGGACTCGCCACGATGCGTGCGAACCCGCGCCGGGGAATCGCCGCGCTTCTGAGCCGGGCCGGCATCGCTCCGGCGGCGGTCGACCTGGAGACCGTCGCGTTCGCCCTTGCGCCCCGGATCAACGCGGCCGGTCGGGTGGGGGAGGCGCTCGATGCCGCCCGGTTGCTCCTGACCGAGGACGCGACGGAGGCGGCCGACCTGGCAGAGCGCCTCGAGACCGCCAACGGGGCTCGCCGGGAGCTGACGAAAGTTGCCCTCGCGGAGGCGCAGCAGCTGGTCGGCTCGGCGCTGCCGGACGAGGGCGCGATCATCGTCAGGGGCGACTGGCCCGTCGGCATCGTCGGCCTCGTCGCGGCCCGCCTTGCCGAGGATCGGGGCCGGCCGGCGATCGTCGGGACGAATCTCGGCGACGTGATCCGGGCCTCCTGCCGGAGCGCAGGTGGCGTGAACCTGGCCGAGATGCTGGAGGCCTGCCGGGACCTCCTGATCCGCCACGGCGGCCACGCCGGAGCCGCCGGGTTCGAGATCGAGGCCACACATTGGGAAGCGTTCCGCCGGCGATTCCTCGGCCTCGTCGGCGCGTATGCACCGTCCGATGCGCGACCCGAGCTCGTCCTCGACCTGGCTCTGCCGGCGGCGGCGGTGGACTATCCGCTGCTGCGGGAGCTGGCTCTCCTCGCGCCGACCGGCCCCGGGAACCCGGAGCCACTCGTCGGGATCCTGGGCCTCACCGTGACCCGGGTCAGGCTGGCGTCGGGCGGCCACGCGCAGCTCACGCTGCGCCGCGAGCGCGACGTCCTGGACGCCATCGCGTTCGGCCGGGCGGACCTCGCCGAGGCAGTCCGCGAGGGAGACCGGGTGGATGTCGTGGCGCGGCTCGCGTCCCGGATGTTCGGTGGGTTCGAGTCGATCCAGCTCGAGGTGCGCGACCTGGCGTCGAGTGGCGGCCATCCGGCCGCGGCGGCCATCCTTGCCACCGCCGCGGGCCCGCTCCGGCCCGAAACTGCGCCCGCCACGATTGCGGCGGGGGCCGTCCGGTGATCGGCCGAAACCGTTCGGCCGGTGGTGTGGCGGAAACGAGCGGGGCGCATCCGCCGCGGGCCGGCGACCCGTACGGGCTCGGGCCGGCCGGCACGATGGTGGCGCCCGTCCTGTCGCTCGTCGGCCTGGCGCTGGTCGCCTGGCTGAGCCTGAGCCTGCTCTCCGGCAGCCTGCCGTTCGGCATCGGCGGCGGCCGGGCCGGCACCGGCGCGCCGGTAGGGGCGGAGAAGACGCCCACTCCACCCAATGTGATCGTCGTTCCGAGCGTGCCTCCCGATGCTCGTCTGGCCGGCATGGTCGTGTACGTGAAGGAAGGCAACCTGTGGGTGCAGGACGGTCTCGGCGCCCGTCAGATCACCGCCACCGGGCAGGACTCGATGCCGTCGTTCTCACCCGACGGCGCCTGGATCTACTTCGTCGAGACCCGCCGCGAGACCGCTGCCTTCTCATACCATGGCAAGCTAACTCGGTATCAGCTGACGTACCCGCTCCTGGATCGGGTCCACCCGGATGGCTCGGGGCGCGCGGAGGTCACGAGCGGCCTCTATCATTCGGGCGCGAACACGTGGTTCTATTGGATCCGTCAACCGGTGCTGTCGCCGAACGGGAAGACGGTCGCCCTCCTGTCAGACGCGCCCGATCCCACACAGAGCAACGTCGTTCTGCAGTTCTACGACCTGAAGACACACCGGCTGACCAGGGCCGGCGTCCCCGAGGTCCCGCCGCTCGGCCATCAGGACCCGGGCTGGAGCCCGGATGGCGCGACACTCCTGTACGTGAAGAACGGTCGGAGCGGTCCGCGTGGTGAGCCGCAGATCTACCGCTACATCGTCAAGACGAAGAAGACGACGGCACTGACCGGCCCCGGTTACAACGGTCCCAGCTATTCGCCCGACGGGAAGTATGTCCTGGCGACGAAGACCAGCACCCTCGGCACCGACGTCGTCATCCTCGATGCGCGGAACGGGGCGGAGATCGTCCGCGTGACGGACGACAGCCATTCGTGGGGCGGCGTCTGGTCGCCCGCCGGGGATGCCATCGCCTTTCTGCATATCGACGGCGGCGTAACGGACCTGGAGCTCGTCAAGTTGGCCGGGTCGCCCGGTCGGTGGACGATCGGCACGGGCGTGGCCCTCACCGAGAACGCCGGTCTGGACGGTGCGTCACACCCCGACTGGTTCATCCCGACCGATCAGCTGCCGCAGCCCAGCGCCACGCCGGGCGTGACGCCGGCCCCGAGCGGCTCCTAGCGCCGCGCGGTGGCCACGGGCTATCTCGAACGGCTGGCGGCCCGCTCGGCGGCGGTCGGCAGCGTGCTGTGCGTCGGCATCGACCCGGATCCGGCCGCGTTGCCGGCCGGCTTCAGCCCGGACCTGCGGGGGGTCGAGGCGTTCTCCCGCCTCCTGCTGGATGCGACGGTCCCGTTCGCGGCGGCGATCAAGCCGAACCTCGCCTTCTTCGAGGCGTTCGGATCGGACGGCCTGGCGATCCTCGAGCGCCTGCGGGCGGCCGTTCCGGGCAACGTCCTGGTCGTGGCCGACGCGAAGCGTGGCGACATCGGCTCGACGAGCGCCCGACAGGCCAGCGCGCTCTTCGACCGCCTGGCGGCCGACGCCGTCACGGTCAGCCCGTATCTGGGCGAGGAGGCGATCGCCCCATTGCTGGAGCGAGCGGACAGGTTCGCCTACGTGCTCTGCCGGACCTCCAACGCGGGCGCATCCGAGATCCAGGGACTCGTCGTGAACGGGGATCCGGAGACGGGGGCGCCGGCAGAGCCGGTGTGGGCCAGGGTCGCCAGGCGCGCCGTGGCCTGGGGGCCCGGCGGCACCGTCGGCCTGGTCGTCGGCGCGACCGCTCCGGCCGAGCTCGCGGCGGTTCGCGAGATTGCCCCGGGTCTGGCGGTTCTCGTGCCCGGCGTGGGGACCCAGGGCGGCGACGTCCAGGCGACGCTGAAGGCGGGGCCCGCGAGCGTCCCGCCGGCGGGCGGTCGCCCCGGCGGCGGGCTGCTCGTCAACGTGTCGCGGGGCATCGCCGGGGCCGTCGTCAGCGGCGCTACCCTGACGGACCGCCGCGTCGTCGGGACGGGTGCTGGCGGAGACCTCGGCGAGCGGCTGGCGGCCGTCGCCGCCGAGTGGGCAGCCAGGCTTCCTGTGCTATCGTGGACGGCGGGTCGACTGACCTGAGGGTCGAGTGGCGACCCATCGCAACGAGGTCTTGGCACCCACGATGCCGTTTGGAATCGGACCGGTCGAGCTGATCATCGTCCTGGTGATTGCGCTGCTCGTCCTTGGCCCGGGCAAGCTGCCGGACGTCGGCGCCGCCCTGGGCAAGAGCATTCGCGAGTTCCGCAAGGCCGCCTCGGATGTCCAGGAGGCGACGACGCTCGAGCCCGCACCACGGCCCGCGCCGCCGGCGGCCGAACAGCCGGCGTCCTCGTCGTCCGCGCCAGCCGCGGCCGCGTCGCCGTCCGAGACGCCCTCCGACCGCTCGGCCTGACGGTCCTCCAGCAGCCACATGGCTGACGCCGATGCGGTCCGGGAGCCCGGCCTGCCGGCCCGGACATCCGCCGCGCCCGAACCGCCCAGCCCCGGCCCGAAAGGCTCCGCGTCAGCCCCGACGGGCTCCCCCGGGGGTCCGCCCAGTGCGTTGAGCGCGCCTGCCGAAGCGTCCGTGATGAGCCTCGCCGGCCATCTCGGCGAGCTCCGGACGCGAATCTTCAAGACGATCGCGGCGGTGCTCGCGTTCGGCGTCGTCGGCTATTGGCGATCGGGCGCGATCATCGACCTGCTGCGCTCGCCGATCGGTGATCGGCAGCTCATCTCCCTGAGCGCGGCCGGCCCGTTCTTCCTCTACCTCAAGATCTCCCTGGTGGTGGGGATCATCCTGGGTATGCCGGTGATCCTCTACCAGATCTGGGCGTTCGTCTCGCCGGGGCTCACCCAGGAGGAGCGCCGGGTCGTCCGTCCGTGGATCCCGGTCGCCCTCCTCTTCTTCGCCATCGGCGTTGCCGTGGCCTGGCTCGTCCTGCCGTTCGCGCTGAACTTCCTGTTCGGCTTCGAGTCCGACGCCATCGCGATCACGCTGACGATCGACAACTACTTCGGCTTCGTGACCACGATGTTCCTGGCGTTCGGGCTGACCATGCAATTCCCGATCGTCCTGTACGTGCTGTCCAGGGTTGGCATCGTCACCTCGGCCCGCCTCAGGGCGGCCCGGCGCTACGCGATCCTGGGGATCGCAGTCTTCGCCACGGTCGTCACCCCGGGTGGCGACCTGGTCAGCCCGACCGTGCTCGGCCTGACGATGTTCGCGCTGTTCGAGATCTCGATCTTCGTCATCGGCCGGAGCGGGCGCTGACCGTCCGGTCGTGGCCGGCCCGCCTTCCGGTGGCGCCGATGGAGCGCGGTAGACTGGCCGGGATGGCCACCCGGCACCAGCAATCCGATCAGCCGCCGCAGCCGGCCGAGGAAGCCGAGCCGAGCGTCGTCATCGTCAGCGGCCTGTCCGGTGGCGGCAAGACGGCCGCCGCCAAGCTGTTCGAGGACCTGGGCTACGCCGTCGTGGACAACCTCCCGGGCGAGCTGCTGCCCGAGCTCGCCGAGCTCGTGTCGGCCGACCGTGAGCGCTTCTCGCGCGTGGCGATCGTGCTGGACGTGCGGTCCGGGGACGCGCCGCTGGCATTTGCGGCGATGCGTGGCGCCCTGGAGGGCCGCGGCATCCGGCCCCAGGTCTTCTTCCTGGAGGCCCGCGACGAGGTCCTCATCCGGCGCTACTCGGAGACCCGACATCGCCACCCGCTCGGCGACCGCCAGGGCATCGCCAGCTCGATCGCCGAGGAGCGGCGGCTGCTCGATCCCGTCCGGTCCGAGGCGGACGTGGTGCTCGATACGTCCGACCTGTCGCTCCGCGAGCTCCGCGAACGGATCTTCAGCCACCTCGGCGACGCGGCCGAGACCGATCAGCTCGTCATCCAGCTGATCAGCTTCGGCTACAAGTTCGGCGTACCGCTCGAGGCGGATCTCGTGTTCGACGTTCGTTTCATGCAGAACCCCTACTACGTGCCCGAGCTGCGCCAGCTGTCCGGCCTGACGGACGCGGTGCGAAACCACGTCATGGACCAGCCCACCGCCCGGCGGTTCATGACGTTCCTCTACGACTTCCTCGACTTTGTCCTGCCGGCCTACGAGGCCGAGGGCAAGACCCGGCTGACGATCGCGATTGGCTGCACCGGCGGCTATCACCGGTCGATCGTCATCGCCGAGGAGCTGGCGACCTGGCTGCGCGAGCGGGGCGGTCCGGTGGCGGTCTTCCATCGGGAGCTCGACCGGACATGAAATCGGGACGGACCTTCCGAGGCGCTGGCTGGCGAGCCTGGCTGCGGCCCGGCATGGGAATCAAGCGCTGGCTCTTCCTCGTCTTCGTCGGGGAGCTGTGCCTGGCCTTCGGCGGCGCCTTCGCCCTCCGCCAGCTGTATCGGGACACGGACGTCTCGGGACCGCTCCAGGCCCTCGTCTACATCACGACGCTCCAGTTCCTGCCGTACGTCGCGCGGGCGGTCATCCTCGGCGCGGTCGGGCTGGGCCTGTTCGTCATCGGATCAGTAGGCGTCATCCGGGCCCTCGTGGACCCGTTTCGCTCGGCCGACGACGACCAGCCGCTCGTGGAGCTCATCTACCAGAAGCGATTCCTCGCGCGCGGGCCCCGGATCGTCGCGATCGGCGGCGGGACCGGCCTTTCGACACTTCTTCGCGGCCTCAAGGAGCACACCAGCAACCTGACCGCGATCGTCACCGTCGCAGACGACGGCGGATCGTCGGGGAAGCTGCGCGAGCAGCTCGGCGTGCCCGCGGTGGGGGACATCCGCAACTGCATCGTCGCCCTGGCTGACGCCGAGTCGCTCATGGCCGATCTCCTCCAATACCGATTCCCCGAAGGCGAGCGGACCGGCACCTCCGACGATGCCACGACGCTCGGCGGTCACGCCGTGGGCAACCTGCTCATCGCCGCCCTGACCGCCGTCGAGGGGGGCGATTTCGAGGAGGGGGTCCGCAAGATGAACCGGGTCCTGGCGGTTCGCGGCCAGGTCGTCCCGGTCTCGTCCACGCCCCTCGTGCTCCACGCCCAGCTGCGCGATGGCACCCAGGTCGACGGCCAGTCGAACATCGCGTCGACGACCGGCATCGAGCGCGTCTGGACGACACCCGAGGAGGTCGTCATCTCGGAGGACGCCAGGCAGGCGATCGTCGAGGCGGAAGCCATCGTCCTGGGCCCGGGCAGCCTGTTCACCAGCATCCTGCCGAGCCTCCTCCTGCCCCAGATCACCGACGCGATCCTGGCCTCGGCTGCGCTTCGGATCTACGCCTGCAATGTGGCCACGCAACCGGGTGAGACGACCGGATTGGATCTTGCCGACCACGCCGAGGTGCTCCTCAGGCACACCGCCCCCGGCCTGATCGACGTCGTCCTGGCCAACAGCCAGTTCGGAGCGCGGGTGCCGGTCGACTGGCACGGAGCGCCGGTGCGGCTGCGCTGGCCGCCGGCCGGAAAGGCGCCACCACGGCTGGTGCTCGACGACGTCGTGAACCCAGGCAACGCTCACCATCACGATCCGGCCCGCCTGGCCGCGGCGATCATGCGCGTGATCGAGCGCGAGGGTGGCAACGCGCGGCGCCGGAACGGCGTGGTGCGAACGGCCTGAAGGCTGTGCACGAACGTGACCTCGTGGCGGCGCTCCGAGCGGAGCTCGCGGCGGCGGATCCGGCGCGGGCCTGCGACCGCCGGGCGCTGGTCGCCGGCCTGGGCGTCGACGGCTTGGACGTCGTGGGCCGGCGCGTCGACGGCATCCCGGGCCGCGATGCGGTCGTGGCGCGGTTGGCCGTGCGGCTGGGCCGGGCCGGTCGCGAGGGGGCTGCCGCCTTCGATTGGCCCTCGGCCGCGGAGCATTGCCGGACGGCGTACCTCCGGGGCCGGTTCCTCGCCCGCGGCTCGCTGAGCCTGGCCGGCGGCCGGACGCATCTCGAATTCGTTGTCGCCCCGGCCGAGGCGCCGGTCCTTGCCGACCGGCTGCGGGACGTGGGCCTGCCGGCATCGTGGCGGCTCCGACGCGGCCGCGGCGTGGTGACCTGGAAGAGCGCGGAGACCGTCGGCACGTTCCTGCGCCGCGCCGGTGCGGGAGCCGCGCTGCTGGAGCTCGAGGCCCGCCAGGTCTCTCGGGCCGTCCGCGGCGATCTCAACCGCGTCATCAACGCCGAATCGGCCAACCTGACGCGGGCCGTGGCCGCCGCCGGCCGCCAGCTGGCCGCCATCGACCTGTTGGCCGGAGACGGGCGCCTGGCCGGCCAGCCGTATGTCGTGCGCCTCGTGGCGGATGCGCGGGCCGAGACCCCCGAGGCGACCTACGGCGAGCTGGCCGATCGACTGTCGCTCCATCGCTCGGCCGTGCAGCGGGCCCTCGAGCGGATCGAGCGGCTGGCGCTGCACGACGATGACGACGGCGTCGGCGGCCGGCCGAGACGTTCCCGGCGATCCCGGCGATCCCCTGCGGCTCGTCCCGGCCCGGCCTCGCACTACGGTCTGGCATGATGCCGGCCATGCGACCGGTCATCATCGCGGCCAACTGGAAGATGCACACCGTGCCGTCCGAGGCGGCCGAGCTGGCGACGACGATTGCCGGCCGGACCGCCGAGCCCGACGTCATCCGGATCATCTGCCCCCCGTTCGTCGCGCTCGCCGCGGTCCGCGACGCGCTGGCCGGGACCGGCGTCGCGGTCGGCGCCCAGAACGTCCACCACGAGCGAACTGGCGCGTTCACCGGCGAGGTGAGCGCCCCCATGCTCGACGGCCTCGCCACGTGGGTCATCGCCGGTCACTCGGAGCGCCGGCGTGACGCATGCGAGACCGACCAGCAGATCAACGGCAAGATCCGCCGGGCGCAGGAAGCGGGCCTGGCGATCATCCTGTGCGTGGGAGAGCAGCTGGCCGAGCGTGAGTCCGGTCGAGCCGAGGCCGCGGTCCGGACGCAGCTGGCCGGCGCCCTCGCCGGCATGGACCCGTTGTCGCCAGCCGGCGCCGAGGAGCGTGGCCTGGCGATCGCCTACGAACCGGTCTGGGCGATCGGCACGGGCCGCAACGCGAGCGGCGCCGACGCCGCAGCGATGGCCGGGGTCATCCGGGAATCGCTGCACGGCCTGGGCTTCGGCGGACGCGGTGAAGCGGTGCCGGTCCTGTATGGCGGCAGCGTGACGGCCGCGAACATCGGTGAGTTCCTGACCGAGCCGGCAATCGACGGAGCCCTGGTCGGCGGCGCATCGCTGAAGCCGGACGAGATGGCCGGCATCGTCGCTCGAGCCGGGGTCACGGCCCGAGCGCGAGCGGCCGTGGCAAGCTGAGAGGTCCACGACCGATGCCGACGCTCGTCCTGCTCCGCCATGGCGAGAGCGACTGGAACCGCGAGAACCGGTTCACCGGCTGGACCGACGTGGACCTCTCACTGGCCGGCATTGCCGAGGCCCACGAGGCCGCTCGCCTCCTGGCGGCCGACGGCTTCACGTTCGACGTCGCCTTCACCTCCGTGCTCAAGCGCGCGATCCGAACCCTGTGGATCGTCCTCGACGACCTGGACCTCATGTGGCTGCCGGTCCATGGGTCATGGCGGCTCAACGAGCGTCATTACGGCGCGCTCCAGGGCCTCAACAAGGCCGAGACCGCCCGCGAGTTCGGCGACGAGCAGGTCCGGATCTGGCGCCGGAGCTATGACAGGCCGCCGCCGGCTCTCGAGCCGTCCGATCCGCGGTTCCCCGGTCTCGACCGGCGCTACGCGGACCTCGACGACACGGAGCTGCC
>WNGF01010781.1_pt1 | contig 10237 bp, 5 predicted proteins | sample 5400641 | NCBI WGS metagenome assembly WNGF01 (sample SAMN13153371, study PRJNA577476) | soil metagenome | isolation source: 80 cm soil or saprolite under grassland replicate 2 | place: USA:California | collected 2016-06-15
CGAAGACCCATCCCTACATCTCGACCGGCTTGAAGCACAACAAGTTCGGAGTGGACATCGGAATGGCGCGCAAGATCTTCGGCCGGTCGCGGCGCTTGAAGAACCTCGTCATGACGGGAGTCCAGGCGCACATCGGCAGTCAGATCCTGGAGACCGCTCCGCTCGAAGAGACCGCGCGGGAGCTCGCGGCGCTTGCGCGCGCTTTCGTCGGCAAAGGATTCCCCCTCGAGACGCTCGATATCGGCGGAGGATTCGGACTCGCCGGCCCGGGCGAGAAGCCGCTAACCCCGAAAGATTACGCCGCGGCCGTGCTGCCATACCTCGCCGGTCTTCCCTTCCGGATCCTGATCGAGCCCGGCCGCGCCGTCGTCGGACCGGCGGGCGTTCTCGTTACGCGAGTGCTCTACGTCAAGGAGAACAGCGGCAGGCGCTTCGTGATCACGGACGCCGGCATGAATGATTTTATCCGCCCGCCGCTGTACGGTGCGATCCATTCAATTGAATCCGTTGACCCTCCGACAGGACACCCTATCAATACGGACGTCGTCGGGCCGATCTGCGAAACGAGCGATTTCCTCGCCCGCGACGTTGCCCTTGCCGAGCCCGCCGAGGGAGACCTGCTCGCCGTTCGCGACACCGGAGCCTACGGGTTCGCGATGGCTTCCAACTACAATTTCCGGCCGCGCGCGGCCGAGGTCTTGGTCGAGCGGGGCTCCTTCCGCACCGTCCGCCCGCGGGAGACTTTCGAAGACCTTATCCGGCCGGAACGAGAGTAGAATTCCGCCGTAATCAGGCTGATGCAAATCCATCGAGATCTTGTCCTTGCGACAGCAACTTTTTTGGCTCGCGTGGGCACTGGCCCGCGCATCCGGAAGGAGTGAGGTTTATGCGTTTCCGTTCCCTTTTTGTCGCATTCGCATGTCTTGCACTCGTTGTCCCTCTCGCATTCGCACAGACCACCGGTTCGGTCAGCGGAGTCGTCAGGAACAAGGATGGAGGTCCGCTGCCCGGAGTCACCGTCACGATCGCCGGCCCGCTGATGCCGCGTGGACAGACGACGACGACTCTGTCGGATGGCTCGTTCAAGTTCCAGGCCCTCCTGCCCGGCGTCTACCACGTCACCGCGGAGCTGCCTGGGATGGGCAGGTTCGAGCAGGACGTGGTCGTCGCTCTGGGGAAGGACACTGAGGTGTATCCAACCATCGGCATGACGGCGACCGAGCAGGTGCGGGTCACCGCCGAGCTGCCCCTTGTGGACACCAAGGCCACCGACATCTCCATCGTGACCCCCAAGGAGACGATCGAGAAACTGCCGCTCGCGCGCACGTTCACGGGGACGTTTCAGCTGGCGCCCGGCGTCGCGGAGAACAATGCCACGACCGGATCGCTCAACGCCGGCGGCGGGCGGCAGGACAACACCTACCTCTATGACGGCGTTACCATCGGCAACCCGTTCTTCGGGGACCTCTTTCAGGACTTCGCGGAGCTCGACCTCCAGGAAGTCGCCATCACCCGCGGCGGCGTAACGGCGGAGTTCGGCCGGACCGGCGGCTTCATCGTCAATGGCGTCACCAAGTCGGGCACTAACGACGTGCACGGCGAGGCGCGTCTCGAGTACCAGCCCGCCTCCTTCGCCGCCAAGAGCAAGGATCGCAATATCACGAGCCAGTTCGAAAAGTTCCGGCCCGGTGTGGACGTCGGGGCTCCGATCTGGAGGGACCACCTCTTCTTCTACGGCTCGGTCAATCTGCTCCGTCAGACGGAGCAGGACCGGGTCAACACCCTCGGCGCGGTGCCGGACAGCGACACCCATATCAACGAGTTCTTCGGCAAGCTGACGGGTAATCCCGCTCCGAACCACCTGGTCAACGCCTCTTTCCGGTACCGCGGTATCACGGCGACTAACGCGGACATCGGCAACTTCACCGCTCCCTCGGCGGGGGACAAGCCCAAGACGATCGACCGCGTCATCGTCGGGTCGTGGTTCTGGACGATCAACCCCAAGCTGTCGCTGGAAGCAAGGTTCAACCACAACGAGGACAACAATTCGGTCACTCCGAACACCCCGATCCCCTTCAAGGCCGCGCCCTTCAACGCCGCGGCGCCCTATCTTTCCGGCAGCTTCATCACGGGGCATTCCACGACGAACGGCAAGGATTACATTTTCGCGCCGGCCAACGACCTCGGCCAGAGGATCGGAGGAAGCGACCTCGCCCAGAACGATCAGGACTTCTTCCGCGACGAATACCGGCTGCAGGGCTCCTACCTGGCGAATTTCCTCGGCGCGTCCCACGACATTCGCGCGGGATTCACGCTCTCCAACAACCGGGAGGACCTCGTTCGCGCGGCCGACGGATGGGGGACGATCACGATCACCGATTCGAGCAACTGCGGCCCGGTCGCCGCACGTCCCTGCTACCGCGCCCGCAACACGCCTCCGTTCGAGCAGATCTCGCGCGCCAAGACCTACGGCGCCTTCCTCCAGGATCAGATGACCTGGAGCCACCTGACCGTCAACCTGGGAGTCCTCGTCAACGAGGACTACTTCATCCCCAACGACGACGGGGCCTTCACCTTCGTTCGCGGCGACTTCAAGACACCGGGCAATGCCTCCGCGATCCCACCGTGCAGCACCGCTCCGGCAGGTGCGCCCGCCTGCACCTACACCGGCCGCGTCGACATCCCCTGGAGCAAGCAGTGGCAGCCGCGCATCGGCATCTCCTACGAGATTGACCCGAAGGCCCACGACAAGGTCTACGTCAACGCCGCCCGGTACGACAACATGGACAATCAGTCGCTGGCTCGCTCGGCGGCTCCGTTCCGCGCCTTGCGCGTGGACGATTACATCAACCTCACGACAGGCGCGCTGATCAAGGAGGTCGTCCGGGCCAATCAGACCAACAAGCTCGTTATCCCGAACATCGATCCCACGTACACCGACGAGCTCATCACCGGCTACGCCCGACCGCTCGGGGACGGCTGGTCGGCCGAGCTGTGGGGGATGTACCGGAAGTCCACAGACATCATCGAAGACTTCACTGCCACCGGCGACGGCTCGAACTTCCGCTACGGAAACATCCCGGCTGACCGGCGCTACCGGGCGGCGACCCTCGAGGTCCGCAAGGCCTACGGCAGCAACTGGACGGTCGATGCCTCCTACACGCTCTCTCGCCTGGACGGGAACTGGGATCTCGACACTTCGGGAAACGCAATCTTCTATTCCTCTTCCTACATCGGAGACGGTCCGGGCCTCTTCCCGACCGACCCCAACCACGAGGGAATCCTGCAAGGGGACCGCACACACATCGCGAAGCTCTTCGGGACATACACGCTTCCGACCAAGACGATCCTGGGCGGCTACCTGCGTTTCCAGAGCGGCAGGCCCTGGGAGGCGCGAGGCCGCGACCCAGTCAACGACACGACCCTGATGCCGATCGAGCCTGCCGGCAGCCGGCGGACCTCCTCCTGGACGAACTTCGATCTGCTCGTGGCGCAGAACGTTCCCGTCGGGCCGGCCAATCTGCGCCTCGAGGCCCGACTCTTGAACGCGTTCAACACACAGCCGGCGCTCACGGTCGATCAGGCCTGGTGCAAGGCGAGTCCGTGCGATTCCATCGTGGGCATCCCGGCCTCGAACCTGAATCCTCTCTTCGGAACGCCGACGACCTACGCACCGGCGCGGCGGTTCATCCTGTCGGCCATCGTCACCTACTAGGCAGGACTCCCCACATCATCGGGCCGGAGGCATGGTGCCTCCGGCCCTTTTTTTTCTCCCTCTCACGGCGGGAGAGGGTCGGGGCTCGCCCTCCGAAGCCTTGGCGAAGGAGGGTGAGATGCATCAGCGGGCGCTCTTGACGTTCGAGAGCGTGCGCGCCACCTCTGGCTGATTCGGCTCGAGGGCCAGCGAGCGCTCGAGGAGCCGGATGACCGCCTCGCGATGGACGAGGCAGGTCTCGAAGAGCGCGAGGTCGTTCAAAGTCTTCGGGTCCTTCGTCGTCGTTTCGAAACGCGAGAGCGCGGTTAGGGCGCCCTGACAGTCGCGCGAGCGGTAGCGCAGGAGAGCAAGATCGCGCGCGATCACCTGGTTGTCGGGATAGGCGCGGGTCGCGCGCTCGACGAGCGACCGGGCGGCGGCGGTCTTTCCTTCCTTCTGATACTCGTGCGACCAACCGATGACCGCGGTCTCAGGATCTCCGTGGAGCGCGGCAAGCGAACGAAAGAGCCAGTCTTCGGCGGTCTTCGTGTCGCCCCGGGCGCGGTACAGCACGGCGAGATTGAACATCGGCGAGTAGTAGCCGGGGGAGAGTGCGAGCGCCTTCTCGAAGGCCTGCCGCGCGGCCGAAGGGTCCTTCGCGGTCTCGCGGAAGTACACGCCGAGGTTGTTCCAGGCTCCCTCGGTCAAACCCGGCCGGTCGCCTCCGGTCGGCGCGAGCGGTTTTGCTTCCGAAGGAGAAAGGTAGCCGAGCGCGAGGAGCTTCTTCGTGTATTCGCTTGCCTGCTCGGCGGACATCTCCTGCGACGGGACGCGGCGCACGGTGACCCTCGACAGCTCGTCCGTTTTCGCTTTCGCCTTCGTGGGAAGATCAGCGAACGCCGCCGCGATCGGCTTGCCCGGCATCCTGCTGTCGGCGGGCAGATCGAGCAATGCGAGCACCGTCGGCGCGACGTCGAAGAGGCCGGCCCCGCCCCTCTCGGGAGCCGGCCTGACGCGCGCGCCCCAGGCCGCGAAGACCCCGTCGAAGCGATGCCAGAAGGCCGCCGTGGCCCAGTTGGCGGATTCGAGCTTGCACGGGCGGTCCTCGCCCCACTTGAACCCGTGGTCGGAGTGGACGAGGAGCGTCGCTCCGTCTTCCTCCGCGCGCCGCATCCACTGGCCCAGAATCGCGTCGATCGCGCCGTAATACGTCGCGACGGCATGACCGTATCGCGCGAAGTCGGCATCCGAGACGCAGGCGAGCCTGGGCGGAGTGTCGGCCGCGAAGATGTGTCCGACCTCGTCGGTCCCCTCGATGTAGAAGGCAAGGAGATCCGGCAGGTTCTTGTCGTACAGCTCCCGCGCCGTGCGCTGTGTCACCCGGGTCGCGGCCAGAATCCGCGCCAGCGCGGCGATCAGATTCTTCATGCCGGCGCCCGAGGAGAGCGCGCTCTCGATCTCCCCTGACGGCACGTCGAGATAAGGCGCGAGGTCACGCGCTGTCACGTGCCCGTCACGGCGAACGACCTCTCCGATGCCGGCCTCGAGCGCCGCCGGAAAAGCCACGCCCGCCAGCGGCAACTTCTCGAAGAGGATCGGGCTCGCGTGGTCGGTCACGAAGAAGCCGTTGACCTCCTCGGCCGGGTGCGTCGCCCACCAGCCGACGACGCCGACCTTCCTCCCCGCGGCCGAAGCGACGTTCCAGACCGCCGGCACGGAGCGCGAGTTCCCGGAGATCGGCACCTTCCGGCCGGTCTTCGGATCCACCTCCTGGAAATCGAGCACGCGATGAATGTCCGGCGACACGCCCGTCGCGGCGGTCGTCCACAGAATCGGCGAGATGAGCGGCGCGAAACTGCGAAGCCTGGCGGTGTACCCCTCGGAGACGAGCCTCTTCCAGTTAGGCATCTTCCCTTCGCCGGCCAGCCGATCCAACAACTCGAAGTCCAATCCATCCAGCCCCAGCCACAGGACCGGATGCCGTCCCCCCGCCGCTCTGCGCATCCGCGAAGCCACGTCCTCGTTCTCGACTGCCTGCGCGGCAACGGGAGCGGCCGCCTGCGCGGGCGCCGTCTTCTCCTTTTCCCGGCAGCTCAACACAAGCCCGCAGGCGAGGAAGCCGAAGAACAACAGCCGTCGAATGCGCATCGCCTCGAAGCATAGCCGCGCGCTCAGCTCCGGTCGCGGCGCGACGTCCCAGCCCGGTCGTGCCAAGCCCCGGTCGCGGCGCGAGGAGTCTCCCAAGTAACCGCAGGGAGGAGCCTCGCGCCGCGGGAGCAGAGCGCTTGCGCAGGATCAGGCAAGCGATCGAGGCCGCATCCGGCCGAGTCGCTCGCCGATGCGCCGAACGGCGCAGATCCCGCGCAAGCGCGGCGCGACGTGTTAGACTCCGCGGTCCCGCGGTGGGTGTAGCTCAGCTGGTTAGAGCGCCAGACTGTGGATCTGGATGTCGAGGGTTCGAATCCCTCCACTCACCCCAAGTCCTTTGTCATGATCATTTGCGCCCGTAGCTCAGTCCGGATAGAGCGTTAGCCTCCGGAGCTAAAGGTCGCGCGTTCGAATCGCGCCGGGCGCACCACACGTCGCTACGCGACTGGGTGGGATCTGCGCCTTTGGCGCACCGGCGAGCGACTCTGCCGGATGCGGTCTCGATCGCTCGCCTGATCCCTCCCAGTCGCTTCGCTCCCGCGGCGCGCGCCTCCTCCCTTCGGGAGACTTCGCGGGGCCGCGACCGGGGCCCGGAAACTCGGCCACGGTTTTTGATGGGATCGTCTGGCGATACGGGGCGAATGAGCCACCCGCCTTTCGGCGGCTCAACCGGTTGCTCGCTGACGTCCGTGGATTCGGTGCTCGACGATCTCGATCTGTTCGAGGACGTCTTCGGGGCGCACTTCGGCTTCGAGCTCTTTCAAGTCGCTGCCAGCCTCCTGGCGGACTCCCAGCTTGCGATGGAGCTGGTCGAGCATCTTCAAGGCGCGCGTCAGTTCGTGTTCCGTCAGGAGGCCGATCTGCAGATCGAGGTTGGCTCGGCGGTCGGCTTCGTCGCTGATCCGGTTCTGGCTGATGAGAACGAAGGTCGAGAGAAAGATCGCTTCGAGCGAGACGATCATGGTTAGCAGCCCGAAAGGAAAGGGATCGAAGGGCTTTGCCCCTAAGGCTCCGAGGTTCCAGCCGATCCACCCCGCGAACCAGACGACGTGGAGGTAAACAAAGCCCATGTGGCCGGAGAAGTCCGTGATCGCGTCCGCGAGCTTGTCCTGGAGAGACCGGCGTCCGGCTACCCGCTCCTTTTGCGCGATCAACGTCAGGATGTTGCGTTCGAGGATGCTCGCCAGGAGAGGGTGCTGTTCGGGGCGATCGTGCGAAGGGTCGTGGGTCATGTGTGCCTCCTCAAGAACCAGAGTGCCACCGAAACGGCGTGTTCGAGAAGGTCTTCTGCAGAATCGTATTGAGTGGGTAGTCAGTCAGCCCGATCCGAGCTGCTTTTCACTGCCGGTCAGGAGCTCCGCCGCCGCCGCGACCGTGAAGTCCGGATGGCCCCGGTCGGCTCCGAAACTAGCTGGATCTACCGCACGTCGCCTCGGACCGGAATCCTGAGCTCCGGCAACTCCGAGTCACTCGTTTTCACGACGATCGCGCCGCGGAGCGGACCTCGTTCCAGCCGAGCCTGGTTCAGGGAGACATCGATCCGAAATGTCTGGCTGGGGCTCGATGGAGTCTGCCGCATCGTGACCGCCGGCAGATCGCAGACGACCGACACGATCGAGAACGGATCGCGGCGGCTCTTCACCAGGATGGTCTGCTTGAGGAGATCCAGAATCTCGGCCGACGAGCGGATCTGCTCCAAGGAGATCTCTCCAAAATCCACGGCGTCCGGGGCTGCGTACAGATCCGGCTTGACAAAGAGGTGAACCGGAATCTTCAAAACCTTGACTTCCGGAGTCGCCGCTTCAATGACGAGGGTCTCCTCGTACCTGCCTGCCGGTGTGCCGGGAATCACCCTGACGCTGACGGAGTAGACCTTCCCGGGCTCGACGGTCTTCAGCGAAGCGGTAAAGCGACTTCCATCAGTCCGAATCGGCTTGATGCTAATCGGTTTTGCCTCGTTATTCACGAGCGTCAGCACCCGCTCGACCGGCTCGTCCTTGAACGCGGCGAGAAATACCGCGCCGAAGGGACGGATCTCTATTGGAGGGCGAACTCTTCCTCGAAGAGTGAGAACGGCCTTCGGAAGAAGCGGGTCATTGAAGAAGACGAGCGCCTGGACCTCGATCTTTCCCGCGAACTCTGCTGTCTTCAGCTCGAGGCTTATTTTTCCTTCGGAGTCCGGCTCGATCGGCCCGGCCCGCAGCGTCATATCTGACCGGGAGAGCTCAGCGCGCTCGATCCGCAGCACTCCTTTGCCCAGATTTCTGACGGGAAAATCGTGGGAGACCGTCTGTCCCTGCCGGACTTCGCCGAAATCGTGGTCCGTCACCGTCAGCCTGGCCTGCGGAGACGCTCCTGCTTCGCCGGCGAAAGCCGCGGCTGTGAGAAGGAGGACACAGGCTGGATTAAACACGGCGCAGAAAAGGGAGCCCGGCACTGCCGGGCCCCTGAATCATTCGCGTGAGTCTCAGCTTATTGATTGACGTAGAACCTGAGCTGGGCCAGTCTCAGGCCGTTGTTGTCATAAAACCAGACCCAATCGACGAGGTCTTGGTCGAAAAGGGGGACATCTCCGCAGAATTGATCGCCGCCAACATCAAAGCAGACATCTTGAAGCGTCGTCAGCTCCTTCGTCACATTGGTAAACGTACGCTTCCCGTGGGCGGTGAGGGAAACAATGTTCTCTCCGGTATTACAGATCAGAGTCCCAAGGTCATCGGTTGCGCACAGCGTCATCTTCGCATGTCCGCCTGGCTGGCCGAGCGCTCTGATCCATACGGAGTAGTCGAGCGAGAAACCGGTGCACTCGACGTCGGTCGGAACATTCGTGTCGCACGGCAGTTGGAAGACGGCACCAATCTTGTTTCCAAGCGCCGCACCCGAGCAGTCGTAAGCCTGGGTGAAAGCATTTCCGTCGCAAACCTCGAACGGCCCCTGGGTAAGCCAGATGTTGGACCTGGTGGGTTCGCCCGTCTTGCTGCCAAGTGCCACAAAGATTGTGTGCCGCTCACTACCCGTCAGGTCTGCGGTCTTCGGATTGTCGACGCCGATGATGTTCAGATTGTAATGCGGACCGCTCAGACCGCTCCCGCCAAATGCGGGAACGGCAAGCGCGAGTCCAAGAAGTACCGCGACAGACAGAGTCAAACGTTTCATAAATTGCTCCTCATTCTGGTTGGTTGCTGTTCGTTGATCATTTCCGATACTCATTCCTGGTTGAAGCTTTCACTCCCTCCTTTCCCGGAAAACGTTTCGTCAGTTGGTCTTCACAGTGGTTGGTTGCCTATCCGTTGATCATCGCGATGCGATACCGATTCCTCTTGCTCCGAGACTGGCACGGCGAAGCGCTCGTGAAGACAGACTTCGTCCCATACCCGCAAACTGATTTCCCTTCCTCCACCTGCGGCGGCCTCGAAGGCCGACGGCAATCCCTTATGCAAGAGCGACTGAATTGTGCCGGAGGCTTTTTCTTATACTTTAGTTCTAAGCCTAGTTGCAAGACGAATCTGGCTCTTGGGGCCGTAAACCATTGAGACAAGAAGAAGGAGAAAGAACAGAGATAAACGAAATGCCGCCAAAATTACGCCTCGTGGCTTCCAACGCCTGAGGAGAATCCCGGTCTCGGAGGTCTCTTCCTGCCCTGCCAGAAGAACAATCCCAGGCCGGACCAGAGAGCGAAGGCGATCCACTCGGCTCGGGTGAAGCTGCCGGGGACCGAAGGAACGATCTTCATGGCGACGATCGCCGCGGCAACGAGAGCGCCCGAGAGAGCGAGGGCGCGGTCTGACACGGCTGCGGACGCGCCCGGGCGCCGAGAGCGCGCGATGGAGGCGAGACAGGCCGAGAGCCAGCCGACGCCAACCGCGAGCGAGCCGACCTCGGTGATCGGGACGAGAAGAGCGTCTCCGAGAAACGAGGCCGCGCCGGTCAAGAGAGCCATAAGGAGGATCGCGTTGCGCGGCGTCCCATGAGTGGGATCCACGCGAGAGAGAGCTGGGTGCACCAGGTCGCGCTTTCCGATGCCGAAGAGGAGCCGCGTCGAAGCCACGAAGTTGCCGTTGAAGACCTTGAGCAGCGACAGGAAGGCGGCGAAGACGATCATCCGCGCGATCGCCCTCGAGCCAAACGCGCGCTCGAAGACTGCTTCCGTTCCGAGATGGCCCGCGACGAGCTGCCTCCATGGGAAAACGAAGGAGGCGACCGCCACGATCGTCACGTAGAAGAGGCACCCGATGCCGGCGGCGGCCAGGATCGCGCGGCCGAAGTGGCGCGGATCGAAACCCCGCCGCGCTTCTTCCGATTCCTTGCCGATGGACTCGAAGCCCGTCATGAAATACGGCACGATCTGCAGGACTAAGAGAACCGAGAGCCACGCGCCTCCCGCCCCCGGACGCG
>WNGF01010782.1_pt1 | contig 10237 bp, 6 predicted proteins | sample 5400641 | NCBI WGS metagenome assembly WNGF01 (sample SAMN13153371, study PRJNA577476) | soil metagenome | isolation source: 80 cm soil or saprolite under grassland replicate 2 | place: USA:California | collected 2016-06-15
TTTTCGCAACTTCGCGGCGGGCGTTGGGAGCACGATCGACGTCACGAATGTCGGCAACTATGGCGTATTCGGCGTCACGGTTGGTACGACGGTTGGGGACAACGCGGGAGTAGTGGGATATGCCATCCGCGGCAACCATAATTTCGGTCTTGTCGGCAATACGATGGAGCCCAAGACCGGCGGAAGCAACGTGGCGGTCCTCGGCTATGCGTACAACAACACCGCCGACGTCTCCATCGGCGGCTACTTCTCGCTCGCCGGAGGCACACAGCGGAGCCGGTTCACGACGGCCGCGCTGATTGCCGACAATGCGGATTTGGCCGCCGTCGCTCCGATTTTTCTCGGCCGTTCCAACGGCGTCACGAAATTCACGATCGACAAGAGCGGAAACGTCATCGTCGACGGAAACATCACCGCAACCGGCTCGATCGTCGGCGCCGTCTATCAGGACCTCGCCGAGTGGGTCCCGGCCACGAGGACCATGGATGCAGGCACGGTAGTGGTACTCAATCCCGAGCACAACAACGAGGTCAAGCCGTCGGAGGAGGCGTACGACACACGCATCGCCGGCGTGGTCTCGGCGCATCCCGGCCTTCTCCTCGGCAAGGGCGGCGACTCGCAGGCAATGATCGCCACGACCGGCCGCGTCCGCGTGCACGTCGACGCGACGAAGCACCCGGTCCGCATTGGCGACCTGCTGGTGACTAGCGACGTTGCCGGCACCGCCATGGTCTCCGAGCCGGTCGAGATCAATGGCCGCAAGTTCCATCAGCCGGGCACGGTCATCGGCAAAGCGCTCGAGCCGCTGCAGGGTGGGCGGGGAGACATCCTCGTGTTGCTGTCGCTGCAGTGAGGAGGTGAGGCACGGCATCCATGAGATATTCGTGTCGAAGTTCCGGAGCCGCGCTCGTTCTTCTTTTCCTGGCTGCCGCCGCGGCGACCGCCGGAACCTTCACGCCCGTGGTTTCGGCTCCGGTCGCCAACTGCTACAACGGCACGGCGTGGCAGGACACGCGGACGCTGCCGTCGCCGGCGACGTCGCCGCAGACGCTCACGTGCACTGATCCCGATCCGTTGAACGATCAAGGCACGCCGTCCGATCCGCCGGCGTGCCGCGACAACTGGGGCATCGACCGGATCGACCAAATCAGTGTCTCGCGCAACAACCAATACGCGTTCGTCAACAACGGCACCCCCGCGCACATCTACATGCTCGACACCGGCATGCTGTGGACGCATCGCGAATTCCTCGATGCGAACGGCGTGTCGCGCGTCTCCGGAGGCGCCGACGCCCGCAGCAATCCGGCCGTTGCCGGCAATGCCACCAACACCGGCGACTGCTACGGGCACGGCACGCACGTCGCCGGCATTGCGGCCGGGCGCACGTACGGTGTGGCGAAGGCGATTTTCTCTGGTCGACGGCCGGACAGGGCTACATCGCCGTGATCGAGAACCGCGACGCCACGGCCAATTACCGCAACACCCTGCTGGTCAAGGATGCGGCGACCGATCCAAACAGCTACATCGCCAAGTTCGAGAGCGGCGGCGTCAATCGAACGACGTTGCGGGCGGATGCGCTGCTGGCGGTGAATGGCAGCATCGCCGCGTCCGGAACGATCGTCGGCGCGGTCTATCAGGACGTCGCGGAATGGGTCCCTGCAACGACGAAGATAGAGCCCGGAACCGTCGTCGTGCTCAATCCCGATCACAACAACGAAGCCATGCCGTCCGGGGATGCGTACGACACGCGCGTGGCCGGGGTCGCCTCGGCCAACCTGGCGTGCTCCTCGGCAAGGGGGGCGACCTCGCAGGCGATGATCGCCGCGACGGGTCGCGTTCGCGTTCACATTCGACGCCACGACGCATCCGATCCGCATCGGCGATCTCCTCGTCACCAGCGACAAGAGCGGAGATCAACGGCCGCAAGTTCCATCAGCCGGGTACGGTTCATCGGCAAGGCGCTGGAGCCGTTGGCGGGCGGGCGAGGCGACATTCTCGTGCTACTGCAGTGAATGCCAAAGGAGACCGCATGAGACGCTCATTCTATTCAACGTCGACGGAATGCAATTCATCCCTTGCCGGTTCCCTCGCCACGACACTTCTATTTATAACGATCCGATTCCCGCTTTAGAACCAGTGCTGTCCAATCAGCATTAGCAGGGTTGGCAACGCGCCGTCCGGCTGGCGTAGTTTCGGATCGTGTGTCGAAGGGAACTTCACGATGCGCCTTCATTATATCATTACCATATCAATCGTCTTTGCCCTTCTCATCGCCGGTCACGCCGCGGCTCAGCCCGCCGGAGCGGCAGTGATGCTGCCTGGCCTTTGGGAGATCACCGTCCAGACACGCGCTCCGATCGTCGGGCCGCCGATCACGCATACCGTCTGCATCGACAAAGCGCACATCGCGCGGCCGGACCCGCCCAGGTCAAGATCGACGGATGACTGCCAGGTGCTGCCCGATGCCGCCGCCCCCAATGAGACGGCATACACCATCCGTTGCGCGAAACGGAAAGTGACATCGTCGGCGCGATTCAGCTACTCCGGCGATCATTTCGCCGGCACTGTCTCCATCATGAACGCCGACGGCGAGATTCAGCAGGTCTATACCGCAAAGCGCGTCAGTGACTGCGACTCCCCGCTGCCGGAACCTAACCCCGCCCCTCCCGTCCCGTCAGGTCATGAGTAGGAGACGACCGTGCGACAACTTCGAGTGACTCATCTGGCTTCGATCGTAACCGGGCTTGTCGTCCTCTCTGCAAGCGCGCAAACGAACATCACTGGCGACCCCGATGTCCGGGTGGCGCCCTCCAACGGCTCGACCGCCGCCGTGTTTCACGTATTCAATTACAACGGTGCCGAGATCTTCCGAGTACAGTCCGACGGAAACGTAGGCATCGGTACGGCGTCGGCGGGCTATCCTTTGGATTTAAAGTCAAATGGCACCACGCCTTTCAGAATTGACGGCACGAACAATCCCGGCTTTGTCATTGCAAACAACGGCACGACCATGCTCGCGATGGGCGTTGTCACGGGGTCCAATAATTTTATCTTGAATAGCGTTACCAATGATGTCGCGGTCCGAGCGACCGGCGGTGGCAAGTTGCTCTTTTCCACTTCCCCCAGCGGGACGACGAACGATCTGACGTTAAAGGGCGGAAAGGTCGGTATCGGGACAGCCAACCCCAACGCGATCCTGACCGTCCAGAGCGGTGTCGCGGAAAGCTACGCGGACATCGCCGTGGGCAGAACCGGCCCAGAAGTTCGTTTAGGCATCGCGGCCTCGGCCGGACAATTCGCCACAGATGCTCTTGCCGGCGATTCCGTTCTGCGCGTTGAGAGCTCGTCACAGAAGCTACATTTGCTGGCAGGCGCCGGCCGTGCGGTAATGACGATAGCCAGTGATAGCGTTGGCATTGGCGCTACGGCGCCGACGTCCCTCCTGCAGATCGGATCGAGCTATCCCGCGCACTTCGTGGACATGAGCACGGTGGGTGTTCCCGCTGGTGTCAGGCTCGACATGGCTGGCAACGGCGAGATCGACGTGGCCGGAATCACAATCGGCAAGACGGCGCTTCCGGTCATTCAGAGCGCCGACGGATTCAGCCTATACCTCAATCGGACTTCGAACAACGACGTCGAGATCGGCGGCAACGGTACGACCGGCGGCCTCAAAGTCAAGGGAACGGGCCCGTCTTCGTTTGCCGGCAATGTGACCGTAACCGGCGCGGTCACCGCCACGACCGTTTACGCGAATTATCAGGATGTCGCCGAGTGGGTGCCCGCCACGGAATCAATGGCTGCCGGCACAGTCGTCGTGATCAGCGACGAGACCAATAACACGGTCAGAGCCTCGACGCGAGCATACGATACCGGCGTGGCAGGCGTTATATCGCAGGGTCCGGGCATTCTTCTGGGCGTTGAGAGCGCATCGAAGGCAAAAGTCGCCACAACTGGCCGTGTCAAGGTGCGTGTCGTCGCCGCCCCGCATCCAGTGAGGATCGGCGACCTGCTCGTCACCAGCGGCGTTCCCGGCTTCGCCATGAAGTCCGAGCCGATCGACGTCGGCGGCGCGCAGATCCACCGCCCTGGCACGCTGATCGGAAAAGCTCTCGAGCCGCTGGAAAGCGGGAAGGGCGAAATCCTCGTGCTGCTCAGTCTTCAATAAAAGGGCAAGAATATTCTTGCCCTGCCTTGGTTAGTGCAGTCTGTCCATCCGCAACGAGGAACTTTCATGTTCAATCGATTCTTGCTGTTCACGCTGTTTCTCCTGACAGCGGCCGTACCAGCGGCGGCGCAGAACGCGCTCAGCGTGAAACTCGGTAAAACGACGGTCGAGGTTACCGGCCTCGAGCCGGGGAGTACCGCGATCGTCTTCGGCGCGACGAGACAGCCGATCGCCGACGCCTATATGGACCGGATCGAGCGGTGGGAAGCGACTGTCGACGACATTCGGCGCGACGGTACCGCCACATTCGATCTCGGCAAGGACATTCCAGCGGCGTCGGTATGGGCAGTGGTTGACGCACGCAACGGCCATTACGTCACGGTCGCCCGAGGTGGTGCCGAGGTCGCGCCGATGCGCGCCAATCCGTTGCGAAAAGGCGGTGCGGATGTCGACCGCTTTGCGTTCGACCGCCGCTATCTGCTGCTGCTATACGTGCACCCCGGACTCGGCGCCTGGACGTGGTATGCGACAGACGGAGGGCGTACAGACCTCGACGGAAGTAACGGGTCGACGCTCGTCGCGCTCACTGACGGCAAGGCCCTAGGGGCAGCGGGGAATGTGCCGAAGTCGTTCGCACCGGGCGGCATCCTGGTCGCCATCGACTACGTGCATTTGGACGTTATTGTCACGCGCGTCGACGACGCTCTGGTCGGAGGTGCGCGATGAAGCGAGCCCTGCTCGCGGTCCTGGCGCTCGCCGTCGCGGTTGCCGCATTCGGCGACGATGTCGATACGCATCCGAACAACCAGAAAGGCTTCGCGCCCGATCGCGTCTATGACACGCACGATATCGACACCGTCAATCTCTTCAACGGAAACCTGATCGTTCGTATCCCGATCGGCCAGCAGTACACGGTGAACGGACGTGCTCCGTTTTCGTTGGCGCTGACATACAACAGTCATGCCTGGCAATATGCCGTCACACCTCCACCCATTCCTGAGCTGCAGCACTTTCCAAACGTCACCGCCACCCCGCAGAAGGACGACAACGCCGGCATGGGCTGGCGTCTATCGTTGGGTGTCGGCAATCCCGATTTCTATACGAGTCCCGACGGCGCGAAGCACCTCTTCTATTACGACCTTCATTCGGGCCAAACCCTGAATAGCACGACGCGGTATACTCGCGACGGAACATACCTCCGCATGAGGAAAGAGGGTGACTCTCTCGTCCACATCGATTTTCCGGACGGTACCACCCGATCGTATACGCAACTGCAGCCGGTGCCGCATCCGGGGATCGGCGACTGGCAGGTCTCCAATACCTCGGCGAAGTGGTTCTTGACTGAGATCGTCGAACCGTTCTCAAATTACGTCGAGGTCGAGTACAAGACAGATGCGACGTATGGGGCGATCTGGACGCTAACCGATCCGGCCCGTACCACGACGGTCTATTTCAAGGACGGCATGACGAGCGATTTCGACTTCACGCTCGATCACATCGACGCCGTCGGCGTAAACGGTGCTCTGGCCCAGTATTCCTTCGCCTATCAACTGCTCAGCGTTCCGCCGGGTTTTGGCGACAACACCACCGTGGGGAACATCACCGTTCCCGTCCTCACCGGGATTACGTTGCCCGCCGGCAACGGATACTCGATGATCGCAAATGGCGCGCCGGCGTACAGCAGCACCGCAGCGACCTCCGCCGTGCTGACTCGAGTCGTTCTGCCCACGCTCGGCTCCGTCGGCTGGTCTTACGACACGCGCGACTTTGCCGACGGCGTGCGTGACGGCCCCCGCTCTCCCGCCATCGAGTATCCGGCGGGAGTCACCGGCCGCACGAAGTACAACCCGGATGGCTCGTCGTATGCGGCGTGGTCCTACGGAATGCGGTTCAGCCCGTCGCCGTCGTGTCAGGCCGCATGCCCGCCGGGGCAAGGAGGGTATTGCACGAGCGGGCGCTCGCGACAGCTCGCGGTGTGGGTCACCGATCCCCCGACGGACGCCACGTCCGACGTTCGCACCACGATCAGCTACTTTTCGAATTACGAGCACGTGCTGGATCCCGGCGGGGACACGTGCTCAACCGCGGCGGAAGGCTGGCTCACCGCCGAGCACGGTCTTCCGTTCACGCGCTACGCGGCACAGAACGGCCGCTTCCTATCCAGTGAAGTACGAACCGGTTTCGATGTCAACGCGATCTCATCCTGGAACGGCCAGGGACAGATGCCGGTATCGGGAACGCCGGTGCGTGAGACCTGGGTGTCGTATGATCTCGATTGCGACGCGAGCACTGGAAAAAAATTCGACAAGAATGCCAGCCTCGCCGCGACACGAACCAATTTCCTCGACGACCACGCTTGTGGCACGGCCGGAAACGAGGTCTGCTACACGGCTGCGAGCTCGTTCAACAACGACGGTTATGGCCATTACCGGCAGACTTCGACCGACGGCAACTTCCGGCGGCCGGAAGACGGCTCCGTCGTGAACGGCGGCAACTTCCGGACGACCTTCACGAATTACAATCCAGATGCGGGCTATTCGGCGGGAAGCTGCGCGTTTAGCACGCCGATCGGACCGCTGCAAAAGTGGATATTGAACACGTCGACGGAAAGCTGTGTCGTCGACGAAACGGCGGCGCGCTCCGGCGGCCTGTCGCAATGCGCCGCCCTTCCCAACGCGTTCATTACCAAGACGCAGTATGACGCTGCAAAAGGCACGCTGACGGCGAAGCGCACGCTGAGGCAAACGGCCGACGTGCTCGATTCCACGGATCTGCTGAGTACCTACCAATACGACAACTACGGCAACCTCAAGGTTCAGCGGGATTACGGCGCCGAGGCGCAGCCGCTGGATACCGGGACGACGTTCTCGACCACCACTCCCGCCACGTATACCGTGACGCACTCACAGGAGCCGAACCAATCGTTCGGGGGAGTCGTCCTGAAGAATACCGTGACGTATTCCAACGGCGTCGTTGCTTCCGACGAGACCTACGACAAATCGACCGGAAAGGTGACGGCAACGCGCGACATTTCGGGGCTGTCCACCGGATACAGCTATGACCTCCTCGGCCGAGTCACCGGCGTCAGCCCTCCGGGTGCAGCGGCCACCACGTACACCTACAGCGACGCGAGCTTCAGCGGCGGCGCGTTTACGCCGGCGAAAGTTCTGGCGGTGACGAATGGAGCGAGCAGCGGCATCGGAACGGTGAAGAAGGAGTACCAATTCGACGCCTTCGGCCGGCTTTGGAGGGCGAAGTCGCTTCTCGACGACGGCACCTGGAGCATCGTTCAGAATACGTTCGACGTCTTGGGCCGTACGACGGCATCGTCGACTCCGGAAAAACTATCCACACAGGAGTCGGCATTCCAGCCCGCTCACAATGCGACGTACTCGGCATTCGATGCCGCCGATCGTCCGCGAACGTCGACCGCTCCCGACGGCACCGCCAGATCGTTCGCCTTCGCCGGAGTCCGCCAAACGACGCGGTCCGTGAATGTCCCTGTCGGCGGCGTGAGCACCACGGTTACGGTCACGGAGATTCGGGATCCTCAGGGACGTCTCGTGCAGGTGCAGGAACCGTCCGGAACGACGAGCTCGACGTCGCCGGTCGGCGCGCAGACGTCCACCTATTATCGGTACGACAGCGCCAACCACCTGGCCCTCGTCAAGACGACGTCGGGCAACGTCACGCAACAAAGGAGCTTCACCTACGACGGCCGCGGATTCCTGCTTCAGGAGCAGCACCCGGAGCTCGGCGACAACGCCATTCAGTACGTTTACTCGACGATCGGCTACGACGCTCGAGGGCACGCCCTCGGAAAGCGGGCCGGAACGACGGCCAACGGTCTCAACGATGTGCGGCTTGCTTTCGATGAGTCGGAGCGCCTGACCGACGTCTGGGACCAGGGAGACCAGCATCGCCGTCTGAAGCAATTCTTCTACTGGACGGCCAACGACAACGCTTCGCCACCCAATCTCGCCGCGGGCAAGTTGTATCAGGCAATTCGCACGAATCATTTGCCCGGCGGCGATATCGTAGTGACGGAGACGTACACGTACGCCACGCCCGAGCAGTCCGGACGGGCCTCGAAGCGCGACACGCGCGTGACAAGCGCGAACGGGACGACGCTCCAGCTCTTCTCGCAGGCGTTCCACTACGACCCGTTCGGAGCATCCTCCCAAATCGACTATCCGGCGTGCGACGCGGGTGTGCCGTGCGGCGCGCCGCCGGTGGTGAGCGTCCCGTTCACGCGGTATAACGGTTTCCTGAAGGCCGTCGGCAGCCACGCCTCCTCGATTTCCTACAATCCGGATGGTACCGTCAATACCGTCACTCACGGGTCGAACGGCTCGGCGGCCGTGGACACGTACGCCCCCGATCCCTCAGGCATGTCGAGACCGAGCTCGATCACCTTTGCCGGCATGTGCACGCCACCGACGGCGGCGGTCAGCGGAGGTGGCACGATCGCCCAGGGCGGCACGGCGACGATCCAGGCCTCGTTGACCGGAACCGGGCCATGGACGATTACGTGGTCGGATCAGCAGATCCAGACGACATCGCAAAATCCGGCCACTCGAACCGTTTCGCCGAATGCGACTACGCAGTACACGATCACGGCACTCACCGATGCCACCGGCTGCGCGGGCTCGAGCACCGGAAGCGCGACCGTCACGGTGTCGAGTTGCACGGCTCCGGTGGGGACGGTCAGCGGCAACAGCACGATCGCCTCGGGATCCTCGGCGACGATTTACGCCAGCCTCACCGGCACGGCTCCATGGACGATCACCTGGTCGGACGGTCAGAGCCAAACGACCTCTGCTAACCCGGCCCCCCATACCGTATGGCCTGCTTCCACCACGCAGTACAGCATCACTGGCCTGCACGACGGGAATGGTTGCGTTGGCAGCGGCAGTGGATCCGCTACGGTGACCGTGGTCAACCTCTCGCCGCCGGCGGCTTTCGTTGCCACGACCAACCAGAACAGCACGCTGATGGTCTCCCTGCAGTGGAGCACCGGGGCAGGGGCGACGTGGTATCAGGTCGAGCGCGCGACGCGCATTACGGCGAATGATTGGAGCGCGATCGCAACGCGTCTGCCGTCGCTTTCGGCGAGCGATCAGTTCCAGGGGGCGGTTTCTTCCACCACGTATCTCTACCGCGTGCGCAGCGGCACGACGGTCAACAACACGGACGTGGTCTCGCTCTCGGCGAGTCCGCTCGATTACGCTACCGTGGCCACGGCTCTGTTCTCGGATGAACCTCTCGTGGCTGGCTCGACGCGTATTCGAGGCATTCATATCGGCGAGCTGCGGCGGGCCATCGACGCCGTACGCTACGCAGCGGGCCTGCTGCCAGCGTGGAGCTCGTACGCGGCGCTCAGCGGAACGATCGGAGCGGTGGAGAACAACGAGGCGCGGGCGAGGCTGGATGACGCGGTGCACGCATTGCTCGGCCATAATCTCTCGTACTCGGGAGAGACTCCGGCCGCAAATGGGCTGATCCGCGCGTATCAGATCCAGCAGATCCGGGACGGAGTGCGATGATGCGACGAACGACGATTCTTCTGATTTGGGCGATGTCGGCAGTGGCAATGGCCGCGCGTGCGCAATGTCCGCCTTCGGGCACGGGCTGGTGCTCGGGCACGTACCAGTACGACGCGATGGGGAACATCCGGAGCATCGGCCAGGACGTGTACGAGGTCGACACGGCCGGGCGGCTGGTGAGCGGAACGGCGGACGTGCAGCGGAGCGGGGTGATGAGCCGGCAGAAGTACGCGTACGACGGGTTCGGCAACCGGACCTCGGCGACGCGGGACGCGGGATCGGTGTCGTGCATCGGCGGATGCGAGTTGCCGACGATGACGGTGCTTCCGGAGACGAATCGGATCAGCGGAGCGAGCTACGACCCGGCCGGGAACCTGACCGCATATGATGGGGTGACGTACACGTATGACGGGTCGAACAGCCTGACGGAGTCGAACACGGGGAGCGAGGACCGGCAGTACGTCTACACGGCGGACGACGAGCGGATCGCCACGAAGAACGGAGTGAGCTGGACGTGGACGGT
>WNGF01011529.1_pt1 | contig 10237 bp, 9 predicted proteins | sample 5400641 | NCBI WGS metagenome assembly WNGF01 (sample SAMN13153371, study PRJNA577476) | soil metagenome | isolation source: 80 cm soil or saprolite under grassland replicate 2 | place: USA:California | collected 2016-06-15
CGCGCGGTCGACCAGCACGGGCAGGTCATCGACGTGCTGGTGTCGATCCGCCGAGACGCCGCTGCGCCCCGACGGTTCTTCCGGCGGGCGATCGCCGTGCTCAAGGTCAAGCCAACCGAGGTGATCACCGACGCCGCCGACGCAGCCACTACCAGATCAGCCACGACGCACCGGCTGTCTCCCAGGTCACCGCGGCGTTCGCCCAACTCGCTCAAGCAATCTGACCGCACGTCCACAGACCGGCTCACCGCGTCGGTCACCCCGACAACGCAACGGCGCCTCCCGATCCGATAATGCAACGCCGCCCGCCGGGTGCTCGGCCGGATGCTCCGCCTAGTGCCAGCCGCCAATCATCGACAGTGGACCGTCCGTTCTAGACAGCCTCGCCTCCGAGCCACCTCGTGCCTGCCAAGAGGGTCGCCAGCAGGCTCGGCATCCGCGAAGGCACCACCTGCAAAACACATAGATAAGGTTCGAGCCGGCTCGGGGCGCCAGACGTCTTGGCAGCAGGAGAACTGTGCTGAGGGGCATCGAACTATCCGCTCCGCGCGTACCCTGAGGCGATGCGCGGACGTGTCAGCCTCGCGGTGGCCTTCGTCTTAACGCTGGCGGGGGTGTTCGGTGTGTCGGCGCCCGCGCGCGCCGACACCACCGTTTACGCATCGGACACCGCCTACATCCAGATCGCCAACGGTTGGGGGCCGGTGGAGAGGGACCGCTCGAACGGTGGGCAGGCGGCCGGCGACGGCAACCCGATCCGCATCGCCGGCGTCCAGTACGCCAAGGGTCTCGGGGTGCACGCCAACTCGACGGTGCGGGTACCGGTGCCGGCTGGGGCGACGACGTTCCGGGCGGTCGCCGGTATCGACGACGAGGTCGGCGGCTCGGGCATCGGCTGGGCCAGCGTGTACATGCGGGTGTACGACCCATCGGGCGGCACGATGTACGACTCGGGCCCGCTCTACAACGGTGACCCACGCACGGTGAGCCTCACCGTGACGGGCCTGTCCTACCTCACGCTCGATGTCTGGGACCACGGCGATGGAAACTCCGGCGATCACGCTGACTGGGCCGATGCCCGGTTCACCATCCCGGGCGGTGATCCGCTGATCTCGGTCGGGAAGACCGCGACCGCCTCGTCGCAGGAGTCCACAAGCTATACGCCTGTGAAGGCGGTCGACGGGTCCGTGAGCACCCGCTGGTCCAGCCAGTTCTCCGACCCGCAGTGGATCCGCATCGACCTCGGCGCGACCGCCAACGTCAGCCGGGTGGTCCTACGCTGGGAGACCGCCTACGGCCGGTCATACCGCATCGAAACCTCCCCCGACGGATCGACCTGGACGCCGATCTTCTCCACCACCACCGGAGACGGCGGCGTCGACGACCTGGCCGTCACAGGCTCCGGCCGCTACATCCGGATGTACGGCACGGCGCGGGGCACCCAGTGGGGTTACTCGCTATGGGAGCTCGAGGTGTACGGCACGTTCCCCAGCCCGCCTCCGGGCGGTGGTCCACCGCCGGCTGGCGGCTACTTCCCGACCCTGCCATCGCGCGCCCCGTTGCCAGATGAGGCGACCTGCGCCGGTCAGGTGCATCGGTCCAGCTGGGAGCCGCGTACGCAGAACACCGAGGAGAACACGACGGTTCCGCCGGCTGGCGCCAACCAGAACATTCCACGCGGCAACTGGGGCGGTGTGCCCGAGGGTGAGGCGTTGAAGGACCGGATCACCGGCGATTTCGCCGGCACCACGGACGAGATCATCCAGTGGGCCGCATGCAAGTGGGGGTTCAACGACGACACGGTCCGCGCGCAGGCGGTGATCGAGTCCTGGTGGCACATGGACACCGGACGTGACCAGGGGTTCGGCGACTTCACCACCGACTCCAGCGCGTGTCAGCCCCGCTATCCGATCGGCTCGTTCGGCGGCACCGACTGCCCGACCTCGTTCGGAATCCTGCAGATCAAGGACGAGGGCGGCACGGCCGGCCCCCACGAGGGCACGTTCCCGTGGTCGATCGACTCGACGGCCTGGAACCTGGACTACACGCTGGCCATGCGGCGCGCCTGCTACGAGGGCTGGCTATGGATCGGCCCGCAAACGCGAGACCAGCTCCGTGATTGCATCGGCCTGTGGTTCTCCGGGTCCTGGCAGCAGGGCGACGCCGACTACAAGAACTCGTACGACAACGCGCTGTCCACGAAACCCTGGCTGAGCTGGTAGGCGAGCGGCTTCCTGACGGCAACGCCGCATGTGTACTCGGCGGCGGCACCCGACCTGACCAGTGCGAGGGGCGATCGTCGCCCGGTCTCCTGACCGTCGACCCGGACTGTCGCAGGCGCTGTCGCAGCGCGCCAAGGCCCTAGCCGCCCGGATCGCCCTCGGCGGGTTCCTCGCTTATCGCCGCACCCACCGGGCGATCGTCGCTCGTCCGGCGTGCTCTGGTCCATCGCGGCGTTGCCTGGCAGAGTGACCATCTGATGTACCCGACAGGAGCCGGGTTGGAACTGTGTGCATCGGCCATCGCGATGCCGCTGGAGAAATGCATTGCGTGGAAGTACCGAGGGGAGGCCATTGTGAAGAAGTCGTTGCTCGGGGTCGCCGGCACGGTGGCCCTCGCGGCGTTGATCCGTCGAAATGCTCGCTCAAACGAACTCTTCCTGGACTACCTACTTAACACCGTTGTCAACAAGGTTCCATTTCCCGCCATGCGTCTGGCGCTATACCGGGCGGCCGGAATGCGGATCGGTCACAACAGCAACATCATGATGCACGTACGCGTTATGGCGCCTCACGGAATCGAGATCGGCGACAACTGCATCGTCGGAGAATTCGCCTGGCTCGACGGACGCGCCGTGCGAGTCGGGGAAGGACCGGGTCTCAAGATTGGCAACAATGTCAACGTTGGCGCCAGGACCGTCTTCATCCCGGGCGGTCATCTCCCCGACTCACCCGATTTCTTCGGCTTGCCGGAGAAGACGTTCGTCGAGGACAACGTTTGGATTGCCATGAACTGCACGATCCTTTACGGCTTGACGGTCGGCGAGGGCGCAGTGGTCTCGGCGGCCTCGCTGGTCAACAAGGACGTCCCGCCATACACGATGGTGGGTGGGGTACCAGCCCGATACCTGAAGGACCGAACACGCGATCTTGATTACAAGCTGTACAACAGGGCGCGCTGGATCTAGCAGGGTGATCTTGGGAGGCACGACATGCGGGTCTGCGTTGTCCTGAACCACATGCCGGCGCCGGGCGCCGGCGGCCTCGAGGGACAGGTGCACGACGTCTGCACCGGTCTGCTCGATCGCGGCGTCGAGGTGCAGGTCGCGTGCCGGCCCAGCCTCTACATGCCGGCGGGAAACGTCCCATTGCTGGAGCACGTCCATACGGTCACCGCCGACCTGACGCCCGCAGAGATCGACAACCGGTTTCTGGGCATGTGGCGTACCTCTCAGGACCTCGCCAAGGCCGAGAACTGGGCCAGGTACGACGTCGTGCATGTGCAGTCGCACCATGGCTATCACACGGCGCTGCGCCTGGCTCGGATGTCCGGGTCACGCCCGGCCCTGGTCACCACGTTCCACCTGACGGCGATCGGCGGGATCGTCCGTCTGCAGGAGCTAGGGTTCCCGCAGGAGCCCGACCTGCTCCAGACCCAACCGGCCGCCGTCATGGAAGCGACGCTCGCCCGGTTGTCGGATCGTTCGATCGCGGTGTCGCAGCAGGTCCACGACGACCTCACGCGATGCTACGGCGTTGCGCCGGAGGAGATCAGCGTCGTATACAACGCCATTGACACGCAGCTGTTCGCACCGATACCGCGCGCCGAGGCGCGCGCGCAACTCGGGATCCATCCCGACCTTCGGTATGTGTTGTACGTGGGGCCGTTCTTCGGCTTCCGCTGCAACATGCTGCTGGACAGCCTGACGTACCTGGATCCGGATGTCCGCGTGCTGGCTATCTGGCCGTCGACCGAGCCGTGCCGGCCCGAGCACCCCCATGATCGCTTGGTCCAAATCGGACACGTACCACGCGAGCGGATGCCGCTGTACTACGCGGCGGCCGACCTGCTGGCCTATCCGCTGGTCTACACCGGCTTCGGCCTTGCGCTGCTGGAGGCATCGGCGTGTGGCTGCGTACCGGTGGCGTTCAACGTCCCGCCCGCCAGCGAGGTGGTGCCCCAGACGGCGTGGCTGGTCAACGAGATAAGTCCGCAGGCATTCGCCCGCGCGATCAACGCGGCGTTGCATGACCCCGAGACGCCGCGCAAAGCCGAAGCCGGCAAACGGGCCGCCGCCGCCCATCGCTTCAGCCTCGACCGCATGGTCGACGAGACATTAGCCGTGTACGAGACGGCGCTCAGGGACAAGCCGCCCCGAGAAGACCTCGCCCAGCGCCCCATCTACCACCCGCCCCGGAGCGACATCGTGGCGCGAAAGAGCTCGTCGCGCCGGTCAGCCACCAGCCGCAGCGCGACCAGGTAGTCAGCGACCCGCACCTCGTTCAGATTCGGCGTGCGCAGCGCAAGCACTACCACCGAAAACCGCCGGGCAGCTGCCGGCGCGCGTCGGGCCGATCGTCGATCCGACCGCGTCATCTATCGATCAACCACACGCCCCAGACCACCGCGTGCGGACCGGGACCCGTCGGGCAGCCCGCAGCCGCCACCGGGTCATGCCCGATCATCCCCCGCCGGACCTCGTCAGCGCGCTGCGCAGCACCGCCCGGATCCAGTGCACCGTCCCGCCGAGATCAACCGCCCCTTCCGAGCAGGTCGGCCTCGTCCAGATACGGGGTGCGTACGTAAATCTTCGTACGGTCAATGACGCGCCCGAGCCCACGACAATGCCGCCATCCCGCGTCCACCATGGTGGACGAAGCGACCGTCGAAGGAGGGTCATGGGCATCGAACGAGCGGCGAATAAAACAGACGGCGCCGGAGCGAGCCTGGCGCGGTATGCCGATCCTCTGCTCAACGTGCTGTTGGCAGTTGACTTGCTCCTCTTTGCGGGCGGAGCGGTGGCGCACTCGGGCATTGCCGTTCCACTTGGCTTCGGCACGTGGGAAGAACCGCTGGTGGTCCCGGCCGCGATCATCGAGGGCCTCGGCGCCGCCGGCCTGCTGGTGACACTGGCCGCGGTCGCTGCTCGGGCGAGCTGGGCGTACCGGATGTGCTGGTGGGCCCTGTGGTACTGCTTCGCCGGGGTGCTCTGGGGAATGGCACGGCTGGCGATCGGCTCGATTCCCGAGGCGCACACGATGAGCAACGACTTCCTGCACATCGGCATGATCCTGGTGACCACCGTCGCGTTGGTGCGACGAGCCGGGCTGCGTTCTCGGGTCGTGGCTCAGCCGCGGTCGAGGTAGCCGAAGACGGCGAGCACCCGGTCGGTGGTCGGTGTCGGACGCCGGTAGGCCCAGCTTGGAGAGGATGTTGGCAACATGCTTTTCTCGACCGCGTTCGGTGACAGGCCGGGCACCGTCGTGCGGCGCCCGGCACCTGGCGGGGCAATCCTGAGCATCGACATCGTGCGCAAGCTCGCCGGCCAGGTCGGCTTCACCGTCCTGCCCCGCCGTTGGGTCGTGGAGAGGACACTGGCCTGGATCAGCCGGTGCCGGCGAACTGTCCGCGACTACGAGCGTCTGCCCGCCCACCACGCCACCTTCGTCCAATGGTCAATGATCATCGTCATGAGCCGGCGACTGGCCCGCCACACCCCGACCTGAACTGAGTTCCGGACAGGCTCTAAAGCGTTACGCCATAACGCCCGCGATGCCTACCCGACCCCTCGCGATCCTCGGCCTCAGCACGTTATGAACCCGACATACCGACACCTTGCCGAGGCCCTGGCCATCACCCACACGCATCAGCGGGCAGCAGGCCGCAGTAAGGAAGGTACGACGATGACGAACGTTTCTACCCTGCGGGGACGACCGAGGAAGGGCGGTCGGGTCTGGACCGTTGAGGCGATCCGAAGCCTCGGCGCGACGATGGACATCGAGACGGCTGGAGCGATCCTGGGAGTCGGACGCACGAAGGCGTACGAGCTGGCCAAGGGAGGCGAGTTCCCGGTACGCGTGCTGCGTGTCGGCCGCCGGTATCTCGTGTCCGTCCCGGCCATTCTCCAAGTCCTCGGTGTCGAATGATCACTCATTTGCACACTGCAGCGCGCCCCACCAACACAGCGACGCACCAGAGGCGGCAACCTGCGAGGTGCAGGGCCTCCTCGCCGCCGGGCACGTCTGCACGGTGATGGGCTGGACCGAGTACGAGCCGCTCGCCGCGAAGTACCGGGTGCCGATCGTGGTCACCGGCTTCGAGCCGCTGGACCTGCTGGAGGGCATCCTCATGGCGGTGCGCCAGCTTGAGGAGGGCAGGTTCGAGGTCGAGAACCAGTACGCACGGGCGGTCCGCCGCACCGGCAACGCGCCGGCTCAGGAGGCGGTGCGCCGGTTGTTCCGGGTCTCGACCGGCCCTGGCGGGGCATCGGCACCATCCCGTCGAGTGGGCTGGAGCTGGCCGAGGAGTACGCCGCGTTCGACGCGGCCCGCCGTTTCGACGTGGGCCGGCTGTCCACAGTGGAGCATCCGGAGTGCATCGCCGGCGAGATCCTCACCGGTGCGAAGGTGCCGACCGACTGCGTGGCGTACGGCACGAGTGCACGCCCGGATTCCCGCTGAGCGCCCTGATGGTCACCAGCGAGGGCACCTGCGCGGCCTTATACAGCGCGGGCCGGCGCCGGCCGGAACCGTGGGAGGCTCGTGCTGGACGGAGACGCCCAGGTGACCACAGTGGACCCTGCGGCCGCTTCCGGGTGCCTGATCGCGTTCGTCGTACCGGAGCGGGCCTGGGCAGCGCTCGCCGCGGTGTGGCTGGCCTGGGACCGCCGACCGGATCACCGCGTGGGTCACCCGTCGCGCCCACACCGGCCCAAGCTTCTGTGCCGACTTCCTCGCCGCCCTGATCGGCTCGCCCACTCCTGTCTGCGTACGGGCGAGCACGCGCGCGCTGGATGCCGGCCGCGCGGCGCCCGTGCTGGCCGCCCTCGATCCAGTCAAGATCAACCGATCACTGGCGGGTGCTTCATACTCGCCCGTCGTTGCTCGTACCCGCGGTGCTCGGCGTCGCCGTACTTCGTACAGCCCTCGATCGGAGCAACGCTTCGCGGCGACCTGCAGATGACCGGTGTCCGGGATGAGTCTCGGCGGCCATCCGCAGATATTAGGTGTTGGTGGGTGTCTTCCCGGTGGCGCGGGTGGTTGGCGGGATCTGCACGGCGATCTCCTTGCCGAGCCGGGACCCCGCGGGCAGGTTGAGGTTATCACCGCTCCAGAAGCGGCCGGCGTCGTACCAGTTCGGCCCGCGCCCACCGGACAGCAACCCCATGGCCTCGTAGGTGACGGCGACGACTTCGGCGCAGTAGGCGGTCTCAAGGTTCGCGTCTGCCGCGCTCCGCTTCAGCTTCGGTACCCGCCCGCGCAGCCACCGCCAGGCGAGCCGGGACGTCGAGGGAAACGGCGTGCCGTCCAGGCGCGCGATGGTACGCAGGACGGCGTCTTCCGTCTCCCGGGTGAGCGGGTGTTCGAGCTGGCGCAGCCATGCCCTTTGGCCGTACCTCGTGGCCCAGACGATGACGGCCTCGCGCAGGTCGTGCAGCTGGGCTCCCCGCTGGTGGGTGCCCGACCACAGGTCGGGCAGGGACCGGCCGAGCTCAGCGTGCCACATCAGCGGCGGCAGGTCTTCGATGACCACGGACATGCCAACGTGGTTGACCGGGCTGTTCGTGCTCACCTGGATGGCACGGTCGGCCATCTTGTGCCCGCGAAAGAGCCACACGTCACCGGTACGCGTCAGGTCGAGGGCCTCGTCGAGGCCGAACGGGATACCGGACACGGCTGTAGCCTAGACAGATGCGCTGGTGGAAGGTACTGGGCGTGGCGGCCTTCGTTGGGGTGGCCGCAACCGGCGTGGCGATCGCCCGGGAGGAGCGGCGCCGCCGCGCGTACACCCCGGAGGAAGTCCGGGCCCGGCTACATGCCCGCCTCGCCGAGGCGTCCGATGCTGGGCCGGCCCCGCGCGACTGACCCCGGGGGCGTCGATGATCGGTCCTCTCCCGGTCAAGAACGGCCGGGTGGTATCCACACGATGTACCGCGCCCTACATGGGAACACGTCGATCGGTTCCGGTGTCGGACGGCGCCGCACGGTCGGACAGCGAACCGTACGCGGCGCATTCGCGGCGGTGGACGCGCTGCGGGCCGCGTACGCCGACGTACCGGCTGGTGCGCCGGTGCGTCTGGCCAAGCGGACGTCGAACCTGTTCCGCTTCCGAGCGCCGGGCCGCGGGCCCGGACTGGACGTGAGTCGGACGACCAGGTGCTCGCGGTCGATCCGCAGACTCGCACCGCCGACGTGCAGGGCATGGCGACCTACGAGCGGCTCGTCGACGCCACCCTGCCCCACGGCTCATGCCGCTGGTGGTCCCGCAGCTCAAGACCATCACACTGGGCGGCGCGGTCGCCGGACTGGGCATCGAGTCGTCGTCGTTCCGCAACGGGTTGCCGCACGAGTCGGTGCGCGAGCTTGAGGTGCTCACCGGGGACGGCCGGGTGGTCGTAGCCCGGCACGACAACGAACATGCCGACCTGTTCCGCACCGGGAGCACCATGCGCTGACCACCGCGGCCTGGTCGGCCAACCTCGACGCGCACTGGGATGAGGCGGTGGCCGAGGTCGGCGCGGGCACCCGTCAGCGTCTGGCGGCTGTACCTGGCCGGCGTGCGGCTCGCTTTCGAGCAGAACCAGATCCAGCTCCACCAGGTGCTGTGCGTCAAGCCGCACGCCGACGGCCGGTTCGCGCTGCCGCTGCGTCCCGACTGGGAACCACCGCCCGCATGACCCGCGACGGTGGCGGCCGACGGCGACGAGAACCTCGCGGTCGTACCTTTCCCCCGGACCAAGACCAGGCTGCGCCGCTGGTCCAGAGCACGAGCGATCGCCTCGAGCGCCTCCGCTTCGCCGCCGAAGTCGGCGCTTGTCAGGGAGACGTCCTCACCCCCACTGGGTGGAGTCGCATCATCAGTTCAACGTTGTCGGCTACGGTCGCCTACCCATCTTTGCGGTTGTCTCGACGGTCTGTCGGCGTGGGGCCGCCGGCTTGGCGACACCACACCCGCTCGCATGAACGGCCTGGTCTCAAACCAGCTGACCGGTTCGTCGGCATGAGCCCATCGTTGAGCTCAACCTACGCCGCAGCCACACGGTCGCATGTCGAGAGTTTGGGGAGCGCCGCGATGTTCATCGCTGAGCTGGTCAAAGAGGTTCTGATCCGTCGACGACGGCGCGGGCGAGGTCCGACAGGCGGCGGCGGTTGGTGGTGCGGGCGATGCCGCGTAACAGGGTGAACGACTGGTCCATGTCGAGGTGGCGGCGGATGGCGCACACCCGCAGCAGGCCGATGGTGGCGACATCAGCGAGGGCCTGTCCCAGTCGGATGATGTCCTCGTCGACGGCGCCGGACGCAGTGCCGAACAGGTTCCACCAGCGGTTGGACTTCGCCAGCCCACAGGGTTACCTGTTACCACGCGGTCAGTGTCCACAAGCGACCCCAGGACCGGGAGACGCGCGACCCAGGCAACCGCGCGGGCTGGGCCGAATCGCCCGGCACGTCGCGGCAAGCCAGGCGGCGAAGATGACGCTGCTAAGCACGTCGGTGGGGCCGATGTAGGGCCAGTGTGCACGCGAGACAGCGCCCAGGCGCCGGCATCCCGATAGCCGGCACCGGCGTGGACCAACGCCACGACAGCGCCGAACTGGCGTCCATGTACGCGGCGTTGGTCGGATACGGCTCGCGTACCGCGGTGGTCAGGTAGCCGAACGCGTCCAACCTGATGTGCCGGTGCTCCCAAACGCTCGGCGTGCAGGACGCGCGGCACACCCGCAATGCCATGCTCGGCGAGCAGCCGGTAGACGTGAACCTCCTTGTCGAGCTTCCACAGCGCGGGGTACGCCTTGACGATCACAGCCGGGTCACCGACCTCGCCACGCACCTCCAACACCGTGCTCACCTGGCCACCGACGCGCCGAATGACCTCGGTAACCCGCAGGTCATCCCTGAAGGAGCGGGCCGTGTCAACCCTCGGGTTATGACCCGGTTTTACCCCATTCCCGGCTCGGTGCAGACAAGCGCCGGGGAGGGGTCGGGGTCCAGGCTCGACCGAAGGTCGACCCGCGCAGCGG
>WNGF01016129.1_pt1 | contig 10236 bp, 7 predicted proteins | sample 5400641 | NCBI WGS metagenome assembly WNGF01 (sample SAMN13153371, study PRJNA577476) | soil metagenome | isolation source: 80 cm soil or saprolite under grassland replicate 2 | place: USA:California | collected 2016-06-15
GCATAATGCGACGACGATTTTTCTTGTTGCTGACTCTGCTAGCGCTGGCGGTACCCACCCCCCTGCCGGCGCAGGCCGCGACAAAAATCTGTTTCAAAGAGGTGCCCAACTGTATCGAAGGCCGTTTTGCCGAGTACTGGCGTCAGAACGGCGGACTGTCGATCTTCGGCTTCCCGCTCAACGCCGCGCACCGGGAGCAGATCGAGGGCAAGCGCTACCTTGTGCAGCTGTTTGAGCGCAATCGCTTCGAGCTGCACCCCGAGAAGCAGCGCCCCTACGATGTGCTGCTGGGCCGGCTGGGCGATGAGCGGCTGCGCCAGGTCGGGCGCGCCTGGCAGAACGACCCCAAGATCAGCGGCGCGCCCGGCGACCTGTGCTTCTTTTCGAAGCAGACCGGCCACGCCACATGCAGCGATTTCTTCATCTACTTCCGCAGCCACGGGCTGGAGTTCGATCGCAAGAAAGGCTTTAGTGAAGCCGAGAGCACCGCGCTGTTCGGCCTGCCGCTCACCGAGGCGGCCCAGGAGAACGGCAGTGACGGCAAGCCCTATCTGACGCAGTGGTTCGAGCGCGCGCGCTTCGAGTTCCACCCCGATCTGCCCGAGCCCTACAAGGTGCTGTTGGGCCGGCTTGGCGCCGAGGTTACGCCCGCCAATGCGGCCGATGCCTGCGCGGGCATCCCGGCCTCGGTCAACGCGTCGATCACGCCGAACTGCTTCAAGGGCGGCGCCAAGGTCACGCTGCGCGCCACCGGCTTCGACGCCAACGAGCCGGTCGCCTTCCAGATCAACGGCCCGCCCGGTGTGGCCATCCCGGCGCTGCTGTCGGGCGGCACGCTGCCGGCTGATGCCGCCGGCGTGGTTCAGATCGCCAACACGCTGCCGGCCGGCCTGCCGACCGGGCTGTACAACATCACCTTCCTGGGCCGGGATAGCGGCAAGAAAGGCGTGATTTACTTTAAGATATACGGGAATTAGTCTGCTAAAGAGGGATGCTTACGATGTCGTCGCGCAGTATGCACTGTAGGTTAAGCCAAAGCTCCCCCGTTTTCCTTACAACGGTGACCCTGACATCCAGCCCATCTATTACGACCCGCTTAGCGTCAAACCGCTCCTCAATGGCGGCCAAGTGTTCACCGAGCTTCCAGGAGAAGCCTACGAGTGATCTGATCATGTCATCAGTTAACGGTGATTCGTTTTCCTGTTCTCTTTTCCGTATTTCATCAACCGTCAGCTTAAGTTTGTGATTCTGTTCGGAAATAAGCTGCTCGATGAGATGAATGGGCATATCAGTAGCGTAGAGCCGACCGAGCCGCAATAGCTCGGCTTCAATGGTATCCTTGTTGGTGTAGAGCGCTTCCAGGGCGTCCCTTGCGCCGCTGCGCTCTTCTTGTTGTTGCGTCTGGATTTCCTGAAGCTTCCGTTGCAGAATGGCTGGGTTGGCTATCTCCTCTTTTACCCATTCCCAGACTCGTGCGTCCAGCTTTGCAACATTGATAACGGGCATGGTGCAGGGGTTAGCAGCATCTTTGCTCTTGCCAAAGCATCGATACTGATGGTAGCGATAATCATAGGCATGCCCTTTTTTGTCTGTGTAGGCTTTACCCGATCCTGATGATCGCATCTTGTATCCGCATTCACAGAATATCCGCCGCCCGACGAGGTATTCAAGGATTGCTCCACGAGATGAAAACTGTATTCCACTATCCATCTTGCGCTGGGCGGCGTCCCATAGCTCTTCATCGACAATCCGTGGTACTGGAACACCTACCCATTCATCTCTGTTGGGGTTAGCTCGCATCGTATTGTTGACATACTTGAAGCGGTACTGGTAAAAGACGCCGTTATAGGCGCTATGGCGAAGGATTTTGCTTGGTGTAGCTCGTGACCACTGCGCATATCCCCGCTTCTTCATGTTGGCGCGTCCTGGTATTAAGTCTTGAGGTGTTGGAACGTTCATGCTCGTTAGTTTACTGGCGAGTTGCAGGGTTGTCATTGGGCCGCGATCACCATCCCCTCGTACATACCACTCAAAAATCAGGCGTACAATCTTGGCCTGTTCTTCATCGACTTCCAGCACGGCATTTCTGCCCTGCCCGACTTTGCGGTATCCATAGGGAGGACGGTTGAGACCCAGCCACTTTTTGCCTTCTACAATCTTCCGCCGTTTTCCTCCAGTGGTGCGCTCAGCAATATCGTCCGCGTCAATCTCAGCCATCAGGAATTGCAGATCTTCAGGCAGCCGCTCGCGTGCTGTTGTGCCGGATACTGAGCGGCTTTGTGCGTAGTGGATTTCCTTGCCTGCTCTTCTAATGCGCTCACGAAGCACAACACTGTTGACATAATTGCGGTGCAGCCGGTCAAACTTCCAAGTCACCAGGACATCAGCTTCACCGCGTTCGAGCATCTGACAGGCTTCTTCAAGCCCATCACGCTCTATTTTGCGACCGCTGGTATCATCCTTGAATTCAGCGACCACCGTGAAGCCCATTTCAGCATCATAGGCGCGTTCTTGTTCGATCTGATAATCGAGCGAGTAGAGTTCGGCTTGTCTGGGAGTAGAGACGCGAGCGAGATTGATTGCACGCTTCGCAGACATGAGACATCTCCTAGTGAAGATAAGAGGTTAGTTGAGAACAAATGTTCTCATACACATTATAGCATGTATGTTCGTGTTGTCAATAACTTCTGAAGTAGTGAATCCTGTCACGAAAATACGTTCTTATAGTAGAGGCTGCTCGGTGATATAATTGCTGCGACACATCTTAGACACTTTGCAGGGGTGGTACATGGATACTGAAGAAATCTTAGCACAACACAAGATTCTGGCGAACAAGTTGCGGAGAGTAAATAAGCTGAAACTTCAGTTATCGGTTTTTGGTGTTCGGGCAGACCCATCTATATCAATGGAGATAGAAGACCTGGAAAAGGAGATAGCCGAAACATCCCACACCCTTAATATCAAACCGGAAGGTATTTTTATCGGTACGAGCGTCAATCTGAATGATCGTCGCGTACTATTGCTTCAGGTGGCTTATGACCAATCGAACATTGTATTGAATCACGTCGCTACCTATATTGAACGGCTCTTTGAACTATGCGATGAAAAGTTAAAAAACAGTGAAGGGGCGATTGAGACGGTTAAGTCTAAAGTCCTCGATGTCGAAGATAAATTATGGATAGAAGTAATGGCATTGAATATGATATTCCGGGAAAACAGGCTATATTTCTCAAAGAAGGCTGATCTGGCACTCTCTGGTTTTATTAAGAAAGTCTCACGACTCTTGCAGGTTGATTGGTTTGGCATAGAAGAAAACATGAAAGATGAGATTATATATTGGGATGATTACATTGATAGAGCGTTCAGGGGTGTTGTCGATGTGGCAAGAGGTTTTATAGAGAGTGAGAATAAGTCATAGCTCATGGCTTTCCACGGAGGGGCTAGAATATGCCTGAGCAAGATAAACAACTAACGGCGGATGAGGATATAGAGCATTGGCAGCATCTGCTTGTTGAACACAAGCGGTATCTTCGTATTGTTGAGAAGCAGTTAGCTGGTCATGGAAAACTAGGAGCACCCCCTGAGCTTCTACGCAAAGAAGAGATAGTAAGAGACGAGATAAACGATGTAACGCAGCGCATACGACGGCGCATAAAACATATGAATGATGATGGGCTATTGTATTCTGATGAGGAAGTGGATAATGTTGTTGAGCATTTATTTCAAATACATGCCATTGAGCTACAGCTTGATTCTTTGATTGCAACTAGAGAGGAATACAAGCGCCTGGTTAAAGCGTCCAAGAAGAACAAGTCCAGATATGCGAGCAATGCTATTGCAGGATTGCTTTTCATCGTAGTGAGTTTAGCCATATTACTTATATTTATTTTTATACCAATAGTAACAGGGGTAGGTGTTAACATATATTTAATGGAAATACGAACAATGTTAACACCACTGGCTTTTATCCTATCCTTTGCGGTAGTATTCATTGGCACGATAATATTTTTTGTTAGGAATATAGTATATGCTAAGCAGGAATCGGAAAGTCTAAAGCAAAACTCATTAATATTGGACGATGTTATCCATCATGTCGCACGGTGTTACGAGAAAGAGAGCGAAATGAAGGCTGATTTAGCGCGGATCTACAAAGGAATCATTCCGGAATAGATACGAGAGACAAGAGGCTCTTATTTATTGATATAATAACGTATGGCAAAAGTAGGAAGACCGACGGATTATGATGTAAAGAACTGCGCCGATGCGATTAAATGGATGACTAAAGGGTATTCTATTGACTCATTCGCGGGGGAAATCGGAGTAGCACGAGCAACAAATATATAATTGGCTGAAAGACCATCCTGAATTTTTGGACGCCGTAAAAACGGGAGGCGCTTTAGCTATAGCAATCCTGCGTGAATTGTAAAACGGAGTCGAGCCTTCAGGCGGTTCGCTGGCACTGGCTCCGGCTGAAGCCTCGACTCCAGTGTACGACTCAGATAGGATTGCTATATATTGTTTTGGGAAAAAGTTGCTAATGATGCAACACTCGGAAAGAAGAATCGATCGAATGTAAATCCGACGCTTTTGATCTTCCAGCTCAAGAACAGACTTGGCTGGATTGACCGACTTGACCTTACTAGACGAACACCGATTGAGAAAATGATCGAAGATGAGGCAGTAAAAGAACACGGAGTAGCAATACTGACAACCCTATCTGATATAGCTGAGTAACCAACACTTGAGTATTTGCTCAAATGACTTGCAAATCCCTTTGGCGTCTTGATGCGGCAAAATGACCACGACAAGGCTCGTTATTGTCAAGCCAAACCGCCTCGGAATTAAGTGTTAGTTACTCAGCGGGCTGTGCCAGTCAAGGGGTCTCCCTGGCGATGGCGGGCTGATCAATTGCCCAGAGCCAGGTGTCGTCGGGCTGGCGTCGGGCGACCTCGGCCGTCACTATGCCATTCACAAGGCGTGACGAGGTAAGTGCCACATTGCCCTGGCGCAACGCAGGTCGCTGTTCTCCGGCCACAAACGTTGGTCGGTTCGCGAGCAATCCAGCATAGAAGCCGCGGATGGCGTCGATTCCAATCATGACCTGACCCTCCGGGCCGGCAAGGATTGCGTCTGGCTCATACAGGGCGACGATGCCTTCAACATCGCCGGCATTCGCGCGCTCCACGAAGAATCGTGCCAAATCCTCAGGCTTCAGCGCCGGCTCCCGTGTCGTACGGCTGTCCATAATGTGCCTCTAACTGTATAGAGTGGCGAAGCTTTCGCGATAGATTTGGGCTTTGCGCAAGAGCTTGGCTTGCAAATCCACCACCCATGCAGGTGCCGCAAGCGTGTCGTCGATGTCGGCTGCGCGCAGCAACTTCGCAAAGCTTACCAGGTTGTGTATCCGCAGAAACAGCGGTAGATGGCGCAGCTCTGCATCCGTCACGCTGCGCATCTCACGATAGCCGGCCACAAAAGCTTGAAATCGCGCATCCGCAACGTCGATCTGCTCGGCTTGATCGTCAAACAGGTCACGCAGCGCAAACGCAATATCGGCAACGAACCAATACCCGGCACAGTCGTCGAAATCGACAATGCTCACGCGCTGGTCGTTCCACAGCAGATTGTCCAGCTCGAAATCATAATGAATCAGCCCAAAGGTTTGCGCGCTGGTGGGTAGTGTCGTCAGCTCGCGTTCCAGCAGCGCGAGCTGGCGTCGTGCCGCGTCCTCGTGCGCCGGCAGTTGCTGCTCCAGCATCCGCAGATGATCGTGAATGGTCGGTCGTCCTGCGCCGGCATACCCTTCTGCTGCCTGGTGGAGCTCGCCTAGTGCGCTGCCCCAGCGCGTGAATTGCGCGAGCGATAGGTCGCCAATATCAAATTGCTCGCCAGACAGCAGCTCAAATACAACCGCATGAAACACGCCGAGTGTGGTTGCTATGCTTTCCACAGAGCGACCGGACAATGAGCGGATTGGTAGCGCAACCGGCAAGCCGTGTGCGGCGAGATGGCGCAGATATGCAAGCTCAGCGTGAATAGGATCGGCCGTGCGCTCGCTCGTGTGGGCAAAGCGTAGGATGTAGGGTTGACCTTCGCGCTCGAACATGAAGATGAAGTTTGCACTCGCGCGGAAATAGCGGGCGCGGCCTTGATCGTGTGCCCAAGCAGCCAACATAGCATCAGCAATCGGGCTCTCATATGTATCGTTCAGGGTACCCACAACTGCCTGCATCAAGCTCAGTTTCATCATGGGCGCATGTCTCCACCAGGTCCACCACGCCGAAAGCAGCCGACGACATGATCGTTGACAATGCCCGTGGCCTGCATCCACGCATAGACAATGACCGGGCCGACAAATTTGAATCCACGCTTCTTCAGCGCCGCTGAGATGTCTTCCGAGAGCGGCGTCTTGGCCGGAAGATCGCTCATGCTCTGCCGCGTATTCCAGATCGGCGCGCCGCCTGCCATGGCCCACACAAAGGTCGAGAAATCCTCGCCGGCCTCCGCCATCGCGAGATAGGCGCGGGCGTTGCCGATCGTCGCCTCGATCTTGGCGCGTGAGCGGACGATGCCGGGATCTGCCAGCAGCCGCTCGATGTCTTCCGCGCCGAATCGGGCTACGATCTCGGGGTCGAAGTCCTGAAACGCCTGGCGGAAGGCGTCGCGCTTCCGCAGGATCGTGATCCACGATAGGCCAGCTTGAAACCCATCGAGCATGAGTTTTTCCCAGAGCGCCCGGCTACCGTGCTCCGGCACGCCCCACTCCTGGTCATGGTAGGCCCGCATCAGCGGGTCCTGCTCCGCCCACGCGCAACGGTGCTGTATCTGTTCACTAGTCATACGCGAACCCTCAGTGCGGCGATCTTGTTGCCGCTGATGGTAAAGTGATAATGGAATTGTATCGGACTTCCGTCGAATGTGCCAGTGACGGTGGCGGTGACGATCATCTCGTTGTTCTGCTCCATGCCTCAGGGCCGCTGCTTGATGCGCCGCTATCCGTTTGAAGGGCTGCGCACTCGTCGCGTTTGCTCATGATACAATGTACGTCATATTCGATTGCCCATGTGTCCCCGACCGCAGACAAAGCCTTATTTCCACACACAAATAACTTCAGGAAAAAGAATGAGAACTCGGTGCAAGATCAGCAGAGCGAGAACATAATGCCTCCGAAACCAGCACCTCGCTTACTCATCCACCTGCTCCAGCAACCACGCCAGCCATCGGATGGCCCACCGCCGCTGCTGATTGTGCTGCATGGCTTGGGCAGCAACGAGCACGACCTGATTGGGCTGGCGCCATACCTCCACCCGCGCTTCCAGATCGTAAGCGCCCGCGCCCCGTATACGCTGACACCGGGCAGCTACGCCTGGTTCGAGCTGGGCTGGACGGCGACCGACATCTCGATCAATTTCCAGCAGGCCGAGCAGAGTCGCGCATTGCTGATTAACTTCATAGCCGAGGTGCTGACGGCCTATGGCGGAGACCCGGCGCGGGTGTATCTGCTGGGCTTCAGCCAGGGCGCGATCATGAGCGCGAGCGTGGCGCTGACCGAGCCGGAGCTCATAGCCGGCACGGTGCTGATGAGCGGGCGCATCCCCGCCGAGATCCGGCCGCTGATCGCCCCTGCCGAACGGCTGGCAGGCAAGCCGTTCCTGGTGGTTCACGGCACAGCCGACACGGTTCTGCCCATCCAGAACGGCCGCGCAAGCCGGGCCATCCTGGCTACGCTGCCGGTCGCGCTGACCTACCAGGAGTATGCTATGGCGCATGAGGTCAGCCTAAAGCCTGCCAGAGGAGCAGCAGATATGACGCGCACCCTGACCTATCTCGTGCTGTTGGTGGTGCTGTGCGGCGGCGGTGGCGCGGCAACGGCTGATCGTGGGGGCGGTACTGGTGCTCCAACCCCCAACTCCCAACCCCCAACCCCCGCGCGAGCCGCAATCCCCGGCGCGTGTGTCGACGGCACGCTGCCCAGCCTGGCGCTCTCGCGGATCTGCGTGCCGTCGAGCGGGTGGAACGGCGCGCTATTAGTCTACGCGCATGGCTATGTCGCGCCCACGCTGCCGGTCGCGATCGACGACCCGGCGTTCGGTGGCACGCCGCTGTCGAGCACCATCCAGTCGCTCGGCTACGCCTTCGCGACCACCAGCTACCGCCGCACTGGCCTGGCCATCCTGGAGGGCGTAGACGATATTCGCGAGCTGGTGGCGGCGTTCCCCAGTGTGGCCGGCGTAGCGCCCAGTCGCAGCTACCTGATCGGCTTCTCGGAAGGCGGCCTGATCAGCGTGCTGCTGGCCGAGCGCTCGCCCACGCTGTTCAGTGGCGTGGTGGCGGCCTGCGGGCCGCTGGGCGATTTCCGCAAGCAGATCGATTACTTTGGCGATTTCCGCGTGCTGTTCGACTACTTCTACCCCGGCCAGATCCCCGCCAGCCCGGTCGAGATTCCGCCGAGCCTGCTGGCTACCTGGGCCAACCCCAACCCGGCGATCAGTAGCGCGCTCGCAACCAGCCCGATCTCGGCCACTCAGCTAATCAGCGTCTCGCTCGATGCATCGCTGGCCCAGATCGTTCGAGCAAACGCAAACCGGACGATCTCGACCACCCAGAACCTGCTGTGGTACAACATCTTCGCAACCAACGACGCCCACGCCCAGCTTGGCGGCAACCCCTACGGCAACGCCGGCCGCGTCTACGCCGGCTCCAGCGACGATGCCGCGCTCAACGCCGCCGTCCAGCGCTTCAGCGCCGACCCGGCCGCGCTCGTGGCGCTGGCGCGCTATCAGACAACCGGGCGTGTGATCAACCCGTTGATAGTGCTGCACACCACCGGCGACGACGTGATCCCGTTCTGGCAGGCGACGCTGTATATGAGCAAAGTGGGCAGCGCGCGCAATGTCACGCTGATACCCGTCAGCACCTACGGCCACTGCGCGTTCGGGTCGTTCGATCTGTTTGGCGCGTTCAACCTGATGGTTCAGCAGGCCACCAGCGTGCGGCCGCGGGTGTTTCTGTCGCTGGTGCTGCGGGGGTAGAGTCTCCGCCTTGCGCCCGATTGCCGGATTTGCGCCGCCTGTGGTAGAATAGGTGTATGTTGTAACCGATGGAGAACCGTAGACGTGACAGCGATGCGCAACATTCTCAACGATCTCCCGCTCGCCCTCCTCGATCCAGGAGGGATAAGCTTGGTTGGGAAGTGCGCGCAAGCTGAAATTCGCTGATCGCTTGACCTATCGGCGAGCCAATTGTGTGGCCTTCCCACCAGGGAAGGCTTTTTTATTTACTTATTGACAGATAATGAATGAGGACATCATGCGTTCCAAGAAAGAAACCCGCTCCCTTCTCCCTGGCGTGCGCCGCCTGCTTCAGCTGTCGGCGAATGCACACCCGATGGTCGTACTATTTTCACCATGCAGGGAGAACAACGATGAAAGCAGGTTACAACCCACACGAGATTGAGCCGCGCTGGCAGGCGCGCTGGGCCGCAGCGCGCCGAGGCCAGGTCGATCTGGATCACGCGGCGCGCCCATTCTACAACTTGATGGAATTCCCTTACCCCAGCGGCGAAGGCCTGCATGTCGGCCATGTGTTTAGCTTCGGCGGGGCCGACACCTATGGCCGCTTCATGCGCCGCTGCGGGTATGATGTCTTCCAGCCGATCGGCTTCGACGCGTTCGGCATCCATTCCGAAAACTATGCGCTGAAGATCGGCGCGCATCCTCACGATCTGACCCCCAAGGCCACCGCGCGCTTCCGCGAGCAGCTGCGCCATCTGGGCGCGGCCTTCGATTGGTCGCGCGAGGTCGATACCACCGACCCGCACTACTATCGCTGGACTCAGTGGATCTTCGTGCAGCTGTACAAGGCCGGCCTGGCCTACCATGCCGAGGCGACCGTCAACTGGTGCCCAAGTTGCAAGACCGTGCTGGCGAATGAGCAGGTGCTGGCCGGCCACTGCGAGCGCTGCGATACGCCTATGACCCAGCGCCGCACCACCCAGTGGTTCTTGCGGATCACGCGCTACGCCGATCGGCTGCTGGATTTCAGTCAGGTCGATTTCGCCGAGGCGGTGATCAAGCGCCAGCAAACATGGATTGGGCGCAGCGAAGGAGCCGAGATCGAGTTCCGAGTGCTGAGGACTGAGGGCCGAGTGGAAATTGATCATGCGGCCTCAGTCCTCAGTCCTCAGTCCTCAGTCCTGGTCTTCACCACCCGCCCCGACACCATCCCCGGCGCGAC
>WNGF01010787.1_pt1 | contig 10235 bp, 7 predicted proteins | sample 5400641 | NCBI WGS metagenome assembly WNGF01 (sample SAMN13153371, study PRJNA577476) | soil metagenome | isolation source: 80 cm soil or saprolite under grassland replicate 2 | place: USA:California | collected 2016-06-15
ACCGCCATGGGCGCGCGCGTCGTCGCGGTGGACATCGCCGCCGAGCGGCGCCGGCTCGCCAAGGAGTTCGGCGCCGAGACGGTCATCGATCCGCGCGAGGTGGATCCGGTGGCGGCGCTGCGCGAGCTGACCCGCGGCGAGGGCGTGGAGGCGGCGCTCGACTGCACCGGCAACCCGGAGGCGCGCGTGGCCGCCGTGCGGAGCGCCGGCACGTGGGGCCGCGTCTGCTTCGTGGGCGAGGGCAACACGACGACCTTCGACGTCAGCCAGGACCTGATCCGCAAGCAGCTCACGATCCTGGCCTCGTGGACCTTCAGCGCCGTCGGCCAGGAGGAGTGCGCGCGCTTCATCGCCGACCGCCGCATCCCGCTGCAGAAGCTCCTGACCCACCGCTTCAAGCTGGAGGAGGCGGCGGCGGCCTACCAGCTCTTCGACACGCAGACGACGGGCAAGGGCGTCTTCCTCTTCTAGAGGGTTCCCATGAGCAGCGATCGCCTGACGATGCCGATCGGCGAGGTCATGTTCACCCAGCGATCGGTCCGGAAGTTCCGGCCGGACCCGATCCCGGCGGAGGATGTCCGTCTCATCCTCGAGGCGGCCGTGAAGGCGCCGAACGGCGCCAACCGCCAGATCGGACGCTTCCTCGTGGTCGACGACCGCGAGAAGATCCGCGAGTTCGCCCGGCTCTACCACGAGGCCTGGTGGGCCAAGCGCCGGGACGAGCGGGGCTGGACGAGGCCGGAGGACATCCCGCCCGAGGAGAAGAGTTACCGCGCCGCCATGGCGCTCGCGGACGAGATCAAGGACGTGCCGTGCATCGTCTTCGCCTTCACGGTGGGGCCGGGCGGGGCCAGCTCGGTGATTCCCGCCTGCCAGAACCTGATGCTCGCCGCTCACGCGCTCGGCATCGGGTCCATCCCCACGACGCTGCACGCCCAGGTGATGGATCGCTTTCACGCCATGTTCGGCATCCCGAAGGAGATGACCTTCCACTTCTGCATCCCGCTCGGCTATCCGGCCGTCAAGTACGGCCCGAGCCGGCGCCGGCCGGTCTCGGAGACCACCTCCTGGAACCGCTGGGCCGGCCCGGTCCCGTGGTCATGACGGGCCCGCCACATCACACCTAGCTAGGGAGGTCGACGACAACGGCCTGCGCATCACGAGTCAGATGACCATGGAGGTGAAAGGCAGCGAACGCCCCGCCATGGTCGCTGAGACCATCTCCGTCGTCTACGGGTAGCGCCGCGCCCGGCGGAGCGGGTCATCCATCGAGCATCTCGCGAACCTTGCCGATCAGGCTCATCACCGTGAAGGGCTTCTCGAGAAGGGCGGCGCCGGTGCCGAGCACGCCCGGGTGCCCCAGTGCGTCGGCGCTGTACCCGGACATGTAGAGCACCTTCACGCCGGGGCGGGTCACCCACAGCCGGTCGGCCAGGGCCGGTCCGCTCATCCCCGGCATCGCGACATCGGTGAGCATCAGATGAATCGGCTCCGAAGTGCGCGCGACGAGCGACAGCGCCTCCTCCGGGTCACCGACGTCGATCACCTGGTAGCCATGGAGCTGGAGGATGTCCCGCAGGAGCAGGCGTACGCCCTCCTCTTCCTCGACGAGGAGGACGGTCTCGGTTCCCGGCAGTCCTTCCGGCCTCCCGGAGGACATCCCGACCGCGGGCGCGCCCGACTCGCCGGCAGCAGGTAGATAGATCGTGTAGGACGTGCCGCGGTCCGGGCCGCTCTCGACCGCGATGTAGCCCCCGTGCTGCTTGGTGATGCCGTAGACCGCCGCGAGGGCGAGCTTGCCGCCCCGGATCCCGGGCTCGGCGGCGAAGAACGGCTCGAAGATGTGGCTCCGCGCGGCCTCGTCCATGCCCGGGCCGGTGTCGCGGACAGTGAGCCGTACGTGGGGCCCCGGGCGGGACCCCGGATGGGACTGGACGAACGCCTCGTCCAGGTCGATGTTCGCCGTCTCCAGGACGAGGCGCCCGCCCCCGGGCATCGCGGCGCGGGCATTCTCGACGAGGTGGAGAATGACACGCTGGAGCTGGCCGGGATCCACGCTGGTCGGCCGGAGCGTCTCCTCCAGGCGCAGGGACAGCTCGATACGCTCGCCGGCGACGGTCGAGAGCGACAGCCCCGTCACGAGCTGGTTGAGGTCGACCAGCCAGGGCTGCAGCGGCTGCTTGCGGGCGAACGCCAGGAGCTGCTGAACGAGCGCGGCCGCGCGCTGCGCGGCGTGCTGGATGGAGTCGACGTCGCGGCGCGCCGGCGCATCCGTCTGGAACCGCTCGAAGAGCGCATAGCTCCGACCGACGATCACGGACAGGAGGTTGTCGAACTCCTGGGCGATCCCACCCGCCAGCACGCCGAGCGACTCGATACGGCGCGCCCCCGCCAGCTCCTTCTCGATCTCCGCCCGGCGCCGCATCTCGGCCTGGAGCTGCTCGTTGCTCTGCTGGAGCTCGGCCGTCCGCTCGGCCACCAGAACGGTCAGCGCGTCGCGCGCGTGCTCGAGCACCTCGCGAGCTCGGCGCAGCTCGGTGATGTCGAGGCACGATCCGATGAGCCCCGCGAAGGCCCCATCGGCCTCGATCCGTGGCACTCCGGTGCCGAGCACCCAGCGGTCCTCGCCGTCGGCGCGACGAAGACGGCACTCCACCTGGAACGGGGTGTGGGCCGCGACGGCCTCCCGGCACGCCTCGAGGAAGCGGGGGCGGTCGTCGGGGTGAATGCTCTCGATCCAGCCCTCGCCCAGTTGCGCCTCCAGCGCCCGCCCGGTGAAGTCGAGCCATGGGCGGTTGATGAACGCGCAGCGGCCGGTCGGATCGGTCATCCAGATCAGAACCGGGGCCGTGTCGGCGAGCAGCCGGAACCGCCGCTCGCTCTCCTTGAGGGAGTGCTCGGCGCGGACGCGCTCGGTGACATCCTGAGCGTGGCCGAGCACGCGGGGCGGCTTCCCGCGCTCCTCGTAGCGGACGTTCCGGTACATCCAGATCCGCTCCGTCCCATCCTTCGCGACGAGGCGCATGAGCCCGCTGTCCACGGCGTTGGTGCGGATCCGCTCGAGGTAGGCGTCGACCTGGTTCTCGACCGACGGCGACAGGAAGCGCCGCAGGTTCAAGCCGACGCCATCCTCGGGGCGAAACCCCAGACTCCGGGCGGCGGCGGGGTTGAGGAAGAGCAGGTTGCCGTCGAGATCGTGGATGCACATCAGGCCCAGGCTGTGTTCCACGAGGCGGCGGAAGACATCGGCGCCCTCGCTGGGCCGATCTCGCTCCTCCAGCTCGGCGACGCGCCGCCGCAGGAGGTACAGTTCCTCGAGGAGATGGTCCGGAGGCTCAGGCTCGGTGCCCATGGTCACGGGGTCTGCAAGAACTCTGCCCGCGGCACTCGCACCAGAGACCGGGGCTCGGCGCCAGGGCAAGCGCGGTCAAAGCCGCCGGAGGGTGGCGCCATGACCCGAGGAATCCCGGGGGCACAGGACCTTCTCAAGAACCTTTCCAGGCACTTACCCTCATCGCTCGAGAGCCTGTACACCGAGGTTACCGTCGGGGATCGGCGGGCAGTGACCCCGGATTGGCCCTGGAATCAGGGGCGGCGAATGCGGTCCGCCGTGCTCGGACACCGGCGCGGCGAACACAGTGATCGGGTGGAAACAGTCCATGCGTGACGACATCGAGTAGCCCTTCGGACCCGCGGGTCGGCCGCTCGAGGATCGTTGCCCGCGACACGGCCCCCATCCTTACCTACCCCGGTACCCGCGCGGTGAACACCGTGATCGGGTAGACGCAGTAGTAGTCGGCGCTCCGCAGGATGTTCCCGGGTGACGCCGGATCGCAGACAGCGCTGCGCTGGGCCCAGTCCTCGGGCGTCAGGAGCGTGCGCAGGCGCTCCCCCCAGTTGCGGTCGAACACGGTCTTCTGGATGTAGTCGCGGTCGGCGGCGGCCAGGGGCGTGCGCCGTTCGAGGAGATAGGTCTTGACGCCGACGCCGTCGAGACCCGCGGCGCACAGGGAGGCGAGGGTGGTCTGGCGGCGCTCCAGGAACGACCGCCCCCCGCCCTCCTCGCGCGTGCGCTCGATCTCGGCGAGCTGGATCCGGCGCTCGATCTCCGGGTGGCCGGGCAGGAACATGGCGGAGAGCACCTGGGACTCCTTGATGATGATCCGCCCGCCCGGACGCACGACCCGGCGGAACTCGGAGAGCGCGGTCCCCGTCTCCACGATGTGGTGGAGCACGTCGCCGCACCACAGCCAGTCGAGGCTGCCCGCCGCCATGTCGAGCGCGGTCCCGTCTCCCTGGCGCAGCTCGAGGCGGCCGGAGTCGACGCGCCCACCCACGAGCTCGAGCGCGGCCTGGATGCGCTCGGCGGTGGGCTCGATCCCGACCACGCGGCCCCCGGGCCCGACGGCCTCCGCCAGCCACAGCGTGCAGAGCCCGACACCGCATCCCACGTCCAGCCCGCGCGAGCCGCCGGGCAGCTCGAGATCGGCGATGAGGGCGCGCGCCTCGGGCTCCTGGAAGCGGTTCATCCGCTCCAGGGACCTGGTGAAGGGCTCCGCCTCCGCGCCGCTCGCGTGCTTCGTGTGCTCGGTATGACTCATCGGACCCGGGTCTCCGCCTCGGCCCCGCGGTCGAGCAGCCGGGGCACCCGGCCGTCGGCCGCTAAATAGCGCCCCACGATTCGGAGCGACTGCACCCGGTTGGCGTAGCGGCTGCGGGTCCTTATAAGCAGGGCAAGCCGCAGGACGTCGCAGGGCTGGGGCCCCGCCGTCCGAGGCGAGCCATCCGGAAGAGCTGCGGACGGGACTCGGGGGTCCCACTTCGCCCGGCCGCTCGGGGGCGCACACGACGCCACCCGCAGCCGCCGCGGGGTCGTGACCACTCCGAATCGTGGAGCGCTATTTAGCACGGCGACCGAGCGGCCGCAAACGAGGTGGAGGCTCACCGGGTTCACGCCCCGCCGCCTGTCGCCGCCCGCGCCGCCTCCTTGGCGGCCATCTTGCGCTTGAGCTCTTCCGGGGTGAGCCGCACGATGTCCTCGTTCTGATGGGCATAAACGGTGTGGACCGTCGTGTCGAGCTGCTCGAGCCCGATGCGCCCGGCCAGCACGTCGGCCTTCCAGCGCCCGTGCTCGTCCTCCCGCGCGTGGAACTCCGGCATCACGTCACGGGCGAACAGCTCCAGGCTCGCGCAGATGTCCTCGTGGGGGGTGCGCCCGGTCTGGTTCAGCAGGATGACCTGGTCCACCCGAGCGGCCTCGAACTCGCGCAGCCGCCGCCTGATCGTCTCCGGCGAGCCGATGAGGCCGGCCTTGAGCGTCTCCTGCGCCCCGGGCGTGTGCCGCCACTCCTGGTAGAGCTGCCACATGTTGCCCTTGCCGGGCTCGGCCATGCCGTGCTTGCCGTAATGCGACAGGCAGAACACGAAGAACGTCCAGCCCGCGGCCTTGGCCTGCGCCTCCTCGTCGGTGGGCGCGCACATGAAGGCGCTCACCATGGCGATATTGGGATTGATCGGATAGTCGGCCAGCTTGTCGAGGCGCTGGGTGAGGCTCGAGTAGTACTCGTTGACCCAGGCGCGGGCGGCCTCGGGGGAGACGAACTGGAACCCGAGCGCGCCCATGCCCCACCCTCCGGCGCTGCCGATGGTGGCGATGTTGGAACAGGCCACCCAGAGGGGCGGGTGCGGTTTCTGATGCGGCTTGGGGATCACGTTGCGCGCCGGGAAGTCGAAGAACCGGCCGTGGAACTCCACGGTGTCCTGGGTGAAGCACGGGATGAGCGCCTTCACCGCCTCTTCCCACACGTCGCGCTTGTCGCGCACCCGGCGGCCGAACGGATGGAGCTCGATGGGCCCCTGCCCCTCGCCGAGTCCGAGCTCGACCCGGCCGCCGCTCAGCAGATCGAGCGTGGCGACGCGCTCGGCGACGCGGATCGGATGGTTGGTCGGCAGCTGGATGATGCCGTGGCCGAGCCGGATGCTCGTCGTCCGCTGGCTCGCCGCGCCCAGGAAGACCTCGGGCGCGGACGAGTGCGAGTACTCCTCGAGGAAGTGGTGCTCCACCTCCCACGCGTAGTCGTAGCCCAGCCGGTCGGCCAGCTCGATCTGATCGAGCGAGTCCTGGAGGAGCCGGTACTCGCTGTCCGGCGCCCACGGCCGCGGAAGCTGGTGCTCGTAGAAGATCCCGAATCTCATCGCGCGCCTTTCGTATACCCCGGGTGAGCCACGTGTAGGAAGAATACCAGAACCCATGAGCGACGATGCCCGAGACCGGGCCGCGCGCGTGGTGCTGTCAAGTAGAAAATACTGTCCACACGAAAAGCCGGAAGAGCCGAATTTCCCAGGGTAGCCGCCCGTGGTAGCCTGGCAACAGCCCACCGAGGGGGGACAGGAATGGCCCACCACTTTCGCTCGCTCTTCACGCCGGTCCGGGTCGGCGCCGTCACGCTCGGGAACCGCATCTACTCCTCGGCTCATGCCGAGGCCATGGCCGAGGGCGGCCGGCCGACGGAGCGGCTCCGGCATTATCACGAGGCCAAGGCGCGCGGCGGCTGCGCCCTCACGATCTTCGGCGGCTCCACGAGCGTCCACCCGTCGTCGCCGGCCGCCGCGTGGCGGCAGATCGCCAATCACGATGACTCGATCATCGGCGCCTACCGCGAGCTGGCCGGCGCGGTGCACGCCCACGACTGCCTGATCTTCACCCAGCTCACGCACCTCGGCCGCCGGGCCCAGTCCGACACCGAGGGGTCGCACGCCCTCCTCGCTCCCTCCCAGATCCCCGAGGCCGTCCACCGCGAGGTCCCGCACGAGATCGAGCCCGAGCAGATCGCCGACCTCGTGCGCGCCTTCGGCGCGGCGGCGCGCCGCTGCCGGGAGGGCGGGCTGGACGGGATCGAGATCTCGATGGCGCACAACCACCTGATCGACCAGTTCTGGTCTCCGCTCTTCAATCGGCGGACCGACGAGTACGGCGGCAGCCTCGAGAACCGGATGCGCTTCGGCTTCGAGGTCCTGGCGGAGATCCGGCGGCAGGTCGGATCGGATTTCGTCGTGGGCGCCCGCATCTCGGGCGACGAGTTCACGCCGGGGGGGCTGACGGCGCACGACATGGCGGAGGTCGCCCGCCGCCTCGCGGCGGCGGGGCGGGTGGACTTCCTCTCGATCGTCGGGGGCGGCGCTCACACCTATGCCCTCCAGGCGGCCGCGGTCCCCAACATGAGCTTCCCCCGGGCCGTGTACGTGCCCCTGGCGGCGGCGATCAAGCAGGCGGCGCCCGGGATCCCGATCCTGCACGCGAGCCGGATCGTGGATCCGGTCCAGGCCGACCAGCTCGTGAGCGCCGGGCAGATCGACGTGGTCGGCATGACGCGGGCGCTGATCGCGGACCCGGAGCTGCCGCGGAAGGCGCGGGCGGGAACGCTCGACGACATCCGGACCTGTGTCGGGGCGAACGAGGGCTGCATCGACCGCATCTACCAGGGCAAGCCGATCAGCTGCGTCCAGAACCCGGTCACGGGCCGCGAGGCCGAGCTCGGGGACGTCCGCCCGGCGGGGGCCAGCAAGAAGGTCGTGGTGGTCGGCGGCGGCGTCGCCGGGCTCGAGGCGGCGCGCGCGGCGGCGCTCCGGGGTCATCGCGTCGTGCTGCTCGAGCGGGCGGCCGAGGTGGGAGGGCAGGTGCTCCTGGCCGCGCGCGCGCCCGCCCGCGCCGAGTACGCGGGCATCGTCCGCTTCCTCGACATCCAGGTCCGCAAGCTCGACATCGACGTGCGCCTCGGGGTCGAGGCGACGGCGTCGCTGGTGCTGGCCGAGGGCCCGGACTCCGTCATCGTCGCCACCGGCGCTCACGCCTACGTGCCTCCCGTCCCCGGCGCCGACGGCAAGCACGTCGTCACCGATCGCGACGTCCTCCTCGACGTCACGACGGCCGGGGAGAACGTGGTGGTCGTCGACGACGTCCACACCCAGCAGGGGCTCTCGACGGCCGAGCTGCTCCTGGACGGCGGCAAGCGGGTCGAGGTCATCTCGCGGCTCTTCTACGCCGGCCAGGACGCCGGCATCACCTCGATCGCCCCGCTCTACGCGCGCCTGTTCGCGAAGGGGGTCATCCTCAGTCCGCACACGGAGCTCCGCGCCATCGAGGGCTCGGCGGTGGTGGTCGCGAACGTGTACACCGGGGCCGCGCGCCGGATCGAGGGCGTGGACACCGTGGTGCTCTCGATGGGGAGCCGCTCGACGGACGGACTGTACCGGGAGCTCAAGGGGCGCGTCGCCGAGCTATACGCGGTGGGCGACTGCGTCGCCCCGCGGGGCGTCCATCAGGCGATCCTCGACGCCACGCGGGCCGCGCGGCAGCTCTGACCGTCGCGCCGTGAAGGGATGCATGCGGTGGCGGGTGCCCTGCAAGCGGAGCACCCTACGGGGAACGTGAGATAATGCACAATAGCGGCACTGGGCCGGGCCGGTGGGTCTGCCTCCCACGCCGGACCCGAAAAGGACACGCATGGCGCACTCGATAGAAGTAAGTCTGCCGGAGGAGATGCTCAAGACGTTCGAACGCGAAGACTTGTCTGCCAAGGCCAAGGAAGCGCTGGTCATGACTCTCGTTCGTGAGCATCGCATCTCCCAGGGGAAGGCAGCCGAACTCTTGGGCGTGAGCCGGTACCAACTTGCTGACCTCATGGCCAAGCACCACGTTCCGGCGTTCGATTACAGCGACGATGAACTGGCTCGGGAAGTGCGGGCGGCCAACCGACTTGCCAGCCAGGTGAGAAGGAGGCGCAAGAAACCGGCGCGTAGATGACGGCCGTCTCGGATTCCTCGCCTCTCATCAGTCTCGCCGCGATCAGTTCGCTCGATTTGCTCCAGTCGTTGTTCCGGATCGTTGTGATCCCAGACGCCGTGTACCAGGAGGTGGCCGCCGGCAAGGGCAAGCCGGGAGCCCGGGAGATGGCCAAGGCTGACTGGATCGTCGCCAGGACTGTCACCAACGAGGCCGAAGTCGGGCGCCTCATGGCATCGGAGCGTCTCGGCCGTGGAGAAGCCGAGACGATCGCCCTGGCCAAAGAACTCAGGGCCAACCCCGTGATCCTCGATGAGCATCAAGCGCGTCAAGCCGCCCGGCGACACCGACTGCCGGTCCTGGGCACCCTCGGCCTGCTCGTCGCCGCGAAGCGTGCCGGGCTGGTGTCCGAAATCAGAACGCGCTTGCAAGCCCTGGTCGCCGAGGGCGCATACATTCATCCCAGGCTCTACCGTGAGATTCTCCAGCACGTGGACGAAGCATGAGACGCTTGGGCCGAGGAGGGCAAGAAGGTCCTGGAGCGCGAGTCGAAGCGCCCGCGGGCTGGTGACGATGCCGGGGTGTCCGTACGGGCCCAGCCCAGGTGCGTGCTGGCGCCTTCCGAATTGGAGGGTTCGTTGGACAAAGCCGGCGCGCCGATGCGAGAGGCCCGGCACGGGCCTCACCGTGAGCGGAATAGTCCGGCCGGCCTGGGACCTGCGAGCCGATCACACGCGCGCGCGCGTCGAGTGGTAGCAAGCAGGGGCATCGTCGTTGTTCACGTTGCCGTCGTTGAAGTCGACGTTCCACGCGTTGTCGGGGTTGTTGGCGTTGCTGGTAAGATCGGGAGGTGCTCGATCTGAGCCACAGAATGATCAATCCACGCAGCCGCCCCGCACGGCGCGGACGAAGACGTCGCTGACGCCCTTATCGACGCTGCCCACGAAGCCGGCGCTGAAGGCGACGACCCACGCGTTGCCGGGGCCCGCGCCGCTAGTAGACGACCAGTAGTCGAACGCCACGGTGCAGCTACAGGTCTGCACCGTGCAGTTCGCCGCGCAGTTGTTGTTGAACGCGGACGCCACCGCCGGGATGAAGGTCTCGTAGTCCACGATGCTCGGCAGCTCCTTCACGTTGGGCAGCCGCCAGTCCCGGTGCCCCGCAAACCCACACTTCCCGCCGACGGCAGCGCAGCCCCCGTTGCCGGTGGCCGTGCAGTCCACCGTCTCGTCGTTCGCGCACCGGTTGTTCAGCGTGGGGATGAAGGTCCCCAAGGCATCGTCCCACTTGTACGTGGTGTCCTTGTCGTGGATCGTGCCGTCGTCGCTCTTCTTCTCCCACTGGAGCTTGGTGTTCTCGTCCCTGATGGTCCCGTCCCCGTGGTCCTTGTAGCGCAGCGCCGCCCCTGCCTGGATGTCGCCATCCTGCCCCGTGCCCGGGCAGGCGATGACCG
>WNGF01010789.1_pt1 | contig 10235 bp, 10 predicted proteins | sample 5400641 | NCBI WGS metagenome assembly WNGF01 (sample SAMN13153371, study PRJNA577476) | soil metagenome | isolation source: 80 cm soil or saprolite under grassland replicate 2 | place: USA:California | collected 2016-06-15
GCGCGTCAGCGAGGCGAACCGCATCCTCCCAAAACACCGGGGCGCGAGCGTATCAGCGGCCTGGCCGGCACTGTTGCGTTGGCTAGAGCCCGGCGCGGTGGACCTATCCGTCCCCGCACGTATCAGATCACGAGGGCCAGTTCGGCGAACGCGTCGGCGAGACGAGCCGTCGGTCGGACATCGGTCCCGAGGTCGTAGAAGCCCCGGCGGAGGTTCTGGACGAAGGCGTGCCCGCGGACGATCACCCTCGCAGTTCGGTCACGCTTCAGCCCTCGCATCGGTCGAAGGCGCGCCTTGAGACGCCCGTGGTCGGTCTCCAGCTGATTGTTCGCATGGGTCTCCGTGCGGTGAAAGGCCGCCGGGAGCAGCTCATCCAGGACTCGGGGGTAGACCCGGTACCGGTCGGTGGTGACCTCGGTGGGTGAGACCCGAGTCCGACTGATCCCCTGGGCGAAGAGCGTGCTTGCGGCCTGTCTGTTCCGTCGTGGCGAGAGGAAGACGTCGATGACCTGCCCAAACTGGTCGATGGCCCGGAACAGGTAGCGCCAGGTCCCGCCGACCTTCAGGTACGTTTCATCGACGTGCCAGCGATCCCCGACCAGGTGCTGTCGAGCTCGTGCGGCCTCGGCGAACTCCGGCGCGAAGCGTTGGACCCAGCTGAAGATCGTGACGTGGTCGACCTCGATCCCGCGCTCGGCCAGGAGCTCCTCGACGTCCCGGTAGGAGAGACCGAACCGCAGGTACCAGTGGACCGCCAGGGTGATGACTTCGGGTGGGAAACGGTACCCGGCGAAGGCCGAACTCGGCGCTGGGTGGGGGTAAGGGTCGGCGTGTGATCTCATTGCGGGAGTCTCCCCTGATGGACGGCCCTGCGCCCAATGCAACAGTGCCCTCTGCGCCTCAAGCGCCCCTACATGTTGCGGCAGGACAAGATGCTAACTACAACATGATGTGGGCCAGGGCGCCCGGCACCGGTTTCTGCGACAGCCTCTCAAGGGTGCATTTATTCGGATCCGCAGCATGATGGCCCCTCGAGGATAGAGTCCGGTCCGTGGCAGAGGACTCCGATTTCTACGAGAAGACGTACTCCACCATCCGATCCGACGTCCAGACACGAGTTCGGAGCGAGACGTACGACGAGGACCTCGGCCAAGCAGGATGGATGCAGGCCGCCGAGGCCCACGAGTTCGCGTCCTGGCTCGGATCGGGCGTGACGTCGGTGCTCGACGTTGCCTGCGGCTCGGGCGGGATCTCGGTGCTCCTCGCTCAGGATCTCGGCGCCGAGGTGACCGGGATCGACGTCGATCCTCACGCCGTGGCGGCAGCAAACGAGCGAAGGGCGGACCGATGCTCCTTCCGGGTCCTGGACGCGAATGAACGACTCCCCTTCCCAGATGGGTCCTTTGACGTCGTGTTCTCCAACGATTCCGTGCACCACCTTCAGGACCGGTCCGCCCTCCTGCGCGACTGGGCGCGCGTGCTTCGGCCCGACGGTCAGGTCCTCTTCACGGAGGGTCTGGTCCTCACCGGACCCGTGTCGAACGAGGAGGTTCGCCGCCGAACGTTCATGGGCTTCTTCATGGTGACTCCATCCGGCGCAAACGAACGAGCCATCGACGCTGCCGGTCTGGTGCTCGAGCGAGCCGAGGATCGGTCCGGGGCCGTCGCCGAAGTGGGCGGGCGGATGCGAGCCGCTCGCGACCGGTATCCCGACGAAGTGATCGCCGCGGAGGGCGCCGAGACGTTCGAGGCCTTCCAGGATTTCCTCGACGTAGCCGTCTCCCTCGCCGCGGAGGGGAGGCTGTCGCGGTGGGTCTTCCATGCTCGGAAGGCGAGCGGACCCGCTCCCTGACGGGTCCGGCGCGCGGCGCCGAGGGCGGTTCGTTGGAATGGCGGCTCACCATCGGAGCAGCCGTAGGGCACAAAACCTCGGATCGGGCCCCGTGATCAGGTCGTCCTTCCAGTTCGCTCGACCTGCTTCGCCTCCGCGGCCACGATGGGGAATCCGGACCGTCCACCGGGCGAGACACCTGTTTCGAGAAAACATTGTCCAGCAACACCGGACCCCATGGCTCATGTCCAGATGGGCGGGTGGAGCCATCACCGCATCGTGGAGGGTGGCAGGCAATCAGCATAGTCAGCAATCGTCGGCTGTGGGTGCAGTATCCCGAAATCCCGCCGCGGGTCGCGAGGTCTTCCGAGGTCGTCTTCGGGTTCCGTGCCAGACTGAACCAACTTGAAGGAAACCCGCTGGTCAAGCCTAGTGATCGGAATAAATGCGCCCTTCACGCAGATCCTCTCTGTCGCTCAAGAGCGCATCGCGGCTTACCGAGGGCAGCGCGGGGCGCCTCTTGCCAAGGAGGGTCGATTCAGCGTCAACTATTCAGGACTCCGAGGGAGGGGGTGAGAGGCTTGGCAGGGATCGAAGGCCTCGACGTCTACATTTTCGTGAAGGAAGCGCCGGAAGAGAAGGTCGAGAGCCTCAAGCGTCTGCAGGCAGTTCGAGCGATTGCCGTGCTTTCCGGGCCCTATGCCGCTCTTGGAGTGGCCACTCTCTCCGGCTATGAGAATTTGGAGGAATTCCTCGGGCAGCTCAGGGCATTGGGTGACCCCGATACGGCCGTGCTCCTGCAGACGAGCGCCAGACACATCGTGCACAGCCCGCGTCCGCCCGTTCTGGCCTTCATCCAATTATGGGTTCAGCCGGCGATGGTGCAACAGGCGTTCGAAGCCAGCCAGCGCCTGGGACCCGAGCATCTAGGTTCGTCGATCGTCGCGGGCGGGTTCGACATCTTGGTCGAGGTCGGCGGGTCGACCTTCGATGAGGTCAAGGGCGGCCTCCTCGGCAATGGTGGGCTACAAGGAATACCCGGGCTGCTCCGGTCGGCTACTTCGTTCGGCTTCATCACGTACTACCCCAGCGAGAAGAGAGATAGCCCGGACGACGACGACTAGCCCGTGAACGGTTCGCCGTTGTCGGGGGCGGTGACCACGCTTTCACCCCAGCCGCGCGAATAGCTCTCGCGCCCGGTTCAGCTCTCGGGCGGAGCCAAGTTGGGCGAAGACCCGTTCGGCCTCCGACGCTCGGCCTCGCGCGGCCTCCCGGTTGACCGGCGCTGCGGCCTCTGCGAGCAGCAGATCAGCTCTGGCGACTTCCCAACGCGCTCCGAGCTCTTGAAAGCCTGCACTCGCTCGCTCCAAGAGAGGAATCGAAGCGGAGGTGCTTCCTTTGGCCAGGGCGGCGACGCCCTCGAGGCGATCGGCGTGGAGCGGCAGAGCCAGCAGTCCGGCCTCCTCGGAGTGGCGCCGGCACTCGGTCAGCACGCTGGGCATGGCGTCCCACGCCTGCTCTTCCTGCAAGACGCCACACCGTGCCTCGAGCAGGAGGCCGCGCCCGAACCTTTGCGTGGCGGTTGGGGCTGCATCGAGGATGGCGTGCGCTTCGGCGAAGGCACCTCGTCGGGCCAGCACGAGCGAGCGGAGCGCGACCCAGTGCGGGCCCGGCCGCTCCTCCGCCTTCTCGACCTGGTCCAGCTCCTCCAGGGAACGGTCCGCCAGGTCATCTTCGTCCCGGACCTGATGCAGGAAGGCTGTCGCCGCGAGGTGATCGGCAGCATACCCCGGCGGGTTCCCCCGACGGTCACCCAGCAGTTCTTGAAGGAGCGTGACATCGACGAAGAAGGCGCTCCAGTCCCCGAGTCGAAACCTCGCAAGGAGACGCCAGTCGAGACAGTATTGAGCCATGAGAGGGACGACGGACGCCGCGACCTTGAATCCCTGGTCCGCGGACGCGAACGCGTCAGCGTAGCGTCCGATGTGAAGCATGGCCAGCGCGGAGCTGGCATAGATGTCGGCGAGCTCAAACGGGTCCGAGAGCGCCTCTGTGAGCTTGACCCTACGTCGCAACACCTGGTCGACTTGACCCCAGAGTCCTGCCGCCAAGTGAACGTTGGCGACGCCATCGAGTGCCGCAGAGGCCAGGTCTGGACGGTCCAGTCGAAGTGCGATCTCAGTTGCCTCTTCTCCCGCTCTCTTTGCTTGCTCCTCCCTGCTCAAGTCGAGTTCTCTGAAGGCCGCTGGCCAGAACGCCTTGACGATCAGCAGGCGAGCGCGTTGTTCGGTGCCCGCCGCACCGGCGTTCGACAAGCCGAGGCGAAGATATGGCTCCGCTTCCGAACCTGAGAGCCGAGCTCGCATTGTCCCTCGCCCCCGCGTTGGGACTTCCAGCGCAGCGGCGGCCAGGGCAGCGATCGTTGCGTGGTCATCGGGTGCTCCCTCCAGGCGGAGGTCGACGGCTTTCCTCAGGCACTCCCAAGCCTCGTCTCCCTTGGAGTCTTGGAAGTACGCCTTCCCCTGCACCTCGAACGCGCGGGACCGCTCGACCGGATCCGACGCCAGACCGGCAGCCGCCTCAGCGAATCGCTCAGCCTGAGCAAGAGCCAGCTTCGGGAGGGCCTCTTGGGCTGCAAGGAGCGTGTAACGGAAAGCCTGGGCCCGAAGGCGCTCGGCGCCTTCGGACCGGCCCGGATCGGACAGGGTAGCGTGATACGACTCAGTGTAATGGTGGGCCAGCAGCTCCACGAACTCGCGGATGCGCTCTCCGGCCCCCTCCTCCATCCACACCGCCACGGAGGCGTGCGCCGTGGCCCGCTCCCTGCGGGGGAGGCTCTCGTACGCCGTGTCGCGGGTCAGGATGTGCTTGAACGCGTACTCATGGTCGCCCTCGACGGTAGACCCGAGGCGAGCAAGGACCAGACCGCGGTTCTCCAGGCGGGCCAGGGCGTCCTCGACCTCGTACCGACCTTGATGGAGGAGCCGCGCTACCACGCCGCTCCAGAAGACCTTCCCCACGACGGCGGCGAACTGAAGGGTCCGCTTATCGCCCGGATCCAGCTGGTCCATCCGGGCGGCGAGCACGCCCTGCACGGTGTCTGGGATGTGCAGGACCGCGTCGGCGGGCCGGGGGAACTCCCGAATGTCGCGACCCTCCGGGCTTCGGTTCGCGGCCTGTGCTACGAGAACCTCTAGGAAGAGACCGATGAGCTCCTCGAGGAAAAAGGGGTTCCCCCCGGCGCGCTCCAAGATCTGTGTCCGGATGGCTCCGGAGAGCGCATCGGTCACGAGGAGATCGAGGAGCCGTGCGGCGTCCGGGGCGGCGAGCGGTTCCAGGAGAATGGTTGAGGCATTGCGACGGCCCCCACCCCAGTCCTGCCGTCGCGCTGTGAGTTCGGGACGGGCGCTGCACAGGAACAGCAGCCGGCCTTTGGCGTGGTCAACCAGGTCCTCAAGCAACTCGAGCATGGCCGTGTCGGCCCAGTGGATGTCCTCCACGATTACGATCGTCGGCCGGTCGCCGGCGAGAGCGGAGAAGAACGATCGCCATGCGGCCGAAATCGCCAGACCAACCTGCCTGGGCTCGAGTTCCGTGAGGGATCGGTCCTGGCCCAAGAGGCCCACCGTGAAGCACAGGGCGGAGGTGGCTCGGGCCGGATCGGCGCAGAACCGTGGAGAGAACAGCCGGAGCGCGGTCTCCTCGATCTTCTTGAGGGCTACGTCGGGAGGGTCGGTGTATCGAACGCCGGCCTCGTGCTTCAGGATGTCGGACAGCGGCCAGTACGTCACGCCCTTCCCGTAGGGCAGGCACCGGCCCCGGACCGACCGAGGAGCCGGGTCCGCCGTTGAGGCCCACGCCTTGAACTCGTCCACGAGGCGGGTCTTACCCACCCCGGCATCCCCGTAGATCGTGACGAGGTGCGGACGTTCCTCTGCGATCACTCGCTGGCACAGGAGTTGGAGGAGGGCCATCTCCTGGTCCCGGCCCACCAAGGGGGCGTGCCGTGCGCCGATTCTGGCTGCCGGGCCGCTGTCTCTACCGATGAGCTCGAGTGCCTGGACGGAGCGATCCTTGCCCTTCAGGGCCAGGGAACCGACCTCGGCGAAGCGGAATCCCCGTCCGGCCTTGGCGGTCCGCTCCGAGACCAAGATCTTCCCTGGTCGGGCCGCCTGTTCCAGGCGGGCGGTAACGTTCACGGCGTCGCCGGCCACGATGCCGCGGCCTGGGCTCGGCGAGGTGGAGGCCACCACCTCGCCGGTGTTCACGCCGACGCGGATGGCGAGCTCGATGCCATGAGTGAGCCGGAGCGACTCATTCAGGCGCTGGAGGGCGTCCTGCATCCGAAGGGCCGCTCGGAGGGCCCGGTCGGGGTCGTCCTCGTGTGCGGCCGGGACGCCAAACACCGCTACGAGGGCGTCCCCGATGAACTTCTCGAGGGTGCCGCCCTCGGCCTCGATCTCCCGCTCCATGGCATCGAAGAACGCGTCCATCACGTCCTTGAAGCGCTCGGGGTCGAGGCGCTCGGCGAGGGTCGTGGACCCCGAGACGTCCGCGAACAGGATCGTCACCAGCTTGCGTTCGATGCCCGGTGAGGGTTCGGCCAGAGGCACGCCGCACTGGGGGCAGAACCGGACTACGCCGGGCAGCGCAAAACCGCACGAGGGGCAGGACTCCACGAAAATAGTCTACGCACCGAGCCCTCGAGGGGGGCTGTCCGAGACTCACGTACTGGAGCGATTGCAACTCGAACTCCGTCCGATGCCCGAGTCGAAAGATCTGTCACACGCACCTATTTCGGCGACTGCGACACACCCGTCTTCAAGGCACTCACTCCAGCCGCAGGCGAAATGGGGAGGAAGCGGGTCGCGACGATCGGCCAGCCTCGCGGCATGATTCACAACCCAGAGGACGCCGCCGACACTGTAGGGGGCGAAAACTCGCATTCGGCTCCTGACCAGCGATTTCGGGGGACCTGATATCTGGCTCCGGCCCGGGGCCAGGCACCTGTTTCTTGAACATTGTCTGGCCACACCGTGCACCATGGCCCATACCGGAATGGTGTTCCTCTTCCTCGGATTCCGGGCCAGGCCGAACAAGCCAAGGCGAAACCCGCTAGTCATGCCACGGATCAGAGTAAATGCACCCTTCAGGCCTCATCAACGAGTACCGCGTCGCCGCGTGAGCATCAGGTTTCTGGACCACGGAATCGACCTGAGCGCTTGACACTGTTAACGCGTCGCGTTACGGTACGCCGTGATCAAGAGCTTCCGGGACCGGGAAGCCGAGCGGCTCTTCGAGCGGCGGCCGGTTCGCCGGTTCGGAGCGGGGGTGCAGAAGGTGGCCCTGCGAAAGCTCCGGATGCTGGATGCCGCGGCGAGACTGGACGATCTTCGCGTGCCGCCCGGAAACCGCCTGGAACGGCTGCGCGGTGATCGCGCAGGCCAGCACAGCATCCGGGTCAACGACCAGTGGCGGATCTGCTTCCGGTGGCATGGCGGCGATGCGTACGAGGTCGAGATCGTGGACTACCACTAGGAGAAGATGATGGCCAAGAGGCTCCCGCCCGTCCATCCCGGGGAGATCCTGCTCGAGGAGTTCCTGGCGCCCCTGGGGATCAGCCAGTATCGGCTTGCCAAGGACATCAATGTTCCTCCCCGCCGGATCAACGAGATCGTGCACGGGACGCGCGCAGTCTCGGCAGACACGGCGTTGCGACTGGCTCGCTACTTCGGGACCTCTGAGAGGTTTTGGCTGAACCTTCAGGCACAGTACGACCTGGATGTGGAATACGACCGCGTAGGGGATCGCATCGACAGGGAAATCGAGCCTCGCGCCGTCTGATCTGCGGGGCAGCCGCACGTCAGCGCCCGATCGGATTTCTGTACCCCACGGGGGTCATTGTGACTTGTCGAGATATCGGGCCACCGCAGCCTGCAAATCGGCCCATGTGACCTTCCGGGCCAGCCTTGACCGTTTCCACTTGTCCGGTCCGACGAGTTGCAGGAGAAGGTCCATGCGTTCTGGAGTGAGGGGTATCGAATCGGAATGGAAGAGGAAGGGTTCCTTTGGGCGTGGAATCATGATGGTGAGACGTAGGTACGCCGTTGGTTGTTTCGGCTTGGTTGACATGGCGGCCTCCTCTACAGAAATCGACTCCAAGGTACTAGCCGAAGAGCCCAGCGATTTCCTCAAGGGGAGAGATGCGGTCCACGCGAGGTTCAGGTCCCTAGGTGAACCCAAACTGACCCACCACCAACACCTGGTGGCACATTGCACGTGGGACAGCCCCACCATCGGCTGGGCAGTTCCCAAGACAGGTCGCATCGATCCCCATCACGTCCTGTCCCACGTGGGACCGAAGACGACCGAGCTTGTAGCCAGCGGAGAAGGTGATGAAGACCGACTCATGCAGGCCTGGGATAGAATGTGGTCGACTATATTGACGACCACGGAACTCCAAGCACTCAGCGGGCGGGCCGCTCACGGGACACATGCTCGCTACAACGCGCATCTCCTGGAAGACCAGGTGCCGTGCGATCGGTGCAGAGAAGGCGAGGCCAGATACCTGAAGGGCACACAAACCTCGGATCGGGCCTGAGACCAGGTCTTTCTTCGAGATCGCTCGACCTGCGCCGCGTGGCAGCCACGATGGGAGCCAGACCGTCCACCGGGGGAGACACCTGTTTCGTGAACATTGCCGGGCCACATGGACCCCATGGTTCATGTCCGGATGGGGGTGGAATCCACAACCGCATCGTTACCGGACGCGGCACGCAAGCGCGTGGAGCGTTGGGGGTGCATGTCCAGAAACCCACAGAGGATCGCGAGGTGCTCCGAACGCTTCCTCGGGTTCCCGGTCATGCCGAACGAGCCTTGAAGGAAAAAGCGCTGGCGCCGATCCGAAATAAGTGCGCCCTTCGGGGGTCGTGTTGCTCAGGGCCGTCGCCAACCCGTCCGGGGGAGTCCTCCGTTCTAGACGTTGAGCTCGACCCATGCCGGGTCGTGGTCGCTTCCATCTCCGGTCAACCTGGTCCGTCGGTCGATGAACGCCCACCCGGCACTCGGGGCGCTCATTTGATGGCAAGGGAGAACCCACGATGGGGCTACATGCGGATCAAGGGGGAGTGCCGAAAGCTCGGGGTGAGCGTGACTGCGACCACGGTGAAGAAGGTCCTTCGGGCCGCGGGGCTCGAGCCCGCTCCCCGCCGGGACGGCCCGAGCTGGAGCGAGTTCCTGAGGTCTCAGGCGGAGGAGGTCTGGGCATGTGACTTCTTCACCATCGAGACCGCGTCCTTGCGCACCCTCTACCTGCTCTTCTTCGTCGAAGTCGGGACCAGGCGCCTCCACGTCACCACCTCGACCCGCAACCCTTCGGGGGAGTTCGTCGCCCAACAGGCGAGGAACCTGGCGATGGATGGTGAACTCGAAGGGGTGGCGTTCCCTGATCCGGGATCGAGACTCCAAGTACACGCGGGCCTTCGATGAGGTGTTCACCTCCGAGGGTGCCCGGGTGATCAAGGCCCCGGTTCGAGCTCCCAAGGCCAACGCGTTTGCAGAGCGGTTCGTTCGCACCGTTCGATACGAGGTCCTGGATCTCACGCTCGTGCTCGGCAGACGACACTTGGACCGGATCCTTCGATGCTACGCGGAGCACTACAATGCCCAGCGCCCCCACCGAGGTCTGGATCTTCGAACTCCAGCCGGAACCTTCGAGCGGCCGATCTCAGCCGAGGTGCCACGCGTTCGCCGGATCGATGTCCTCGGCGGCCTGATCCACGAATACGAACCGGTGGCTGCTTGATGGATCAGAGAAAACGCACCCTTCACGGCATCGGTAGATGCTCATCTGGATAGACCGTGGCAGGGGCGGCTGCTCCACCTTGAGATGAGCGCCTCATGCTATCCAGTCGGGGAATGAGGGGTCCTGAAGGGCGATCGGGACGGTCGTCACGGCTGAGCCGTCCGCCCTGATCACGTTAAGTCCGTCCCGCCCATTGAAAACGATGAATCGCCCATTCGGCGACCAATCCATGAGCTGGGCAAAGGTGTCGGTGAGTCGCGTCTGCCCCGACCCGTCGGCATTCATGACGAACAGCACGTAGAACGGACCGATGTCTCCTGTTGATAGGCAGCCGGGATCGTCGGTATTGGAACAGTCCTCTTGAGTGGAGGAGAAGGCGATCTGGGTTCCGTCGGGCGACCAGGCGGGGAATCCCTCGGTGCCTGGGCCATTCGTGAGCTTGGTGATCCCCGATCCATCGGCGTTCATGACGTAGATGTTGTAGTCGGGATCGAGCCCGCTCGCGCCTGGCTCTTGGGCCATGAACGCGATCTTCCTTCCGTCAGGGGACCACGCGGGGTACTCGACCCAGATCTCATCGGTGATCCTTCGGACCCCGGA
>WNGF01016958.1_pt1 | contig 10235 bp, 6 predicted proteins | sample 5400641 | NCBI WGS metagenome assembly WNGF01 (sample SAMN13153371, study PRJNA577476) | soil metagenome | isolation source: 80 cm soil or saprolite under grassland replicate 2 | place: USA:California | collected 2016-06-15
GCTTCTACGATCTCGGGACCGACGTACTGCCCGCTTCCCGCCTTGCCGACGCGTTCGCTGAACTGGCCCTCGTGATCTGACCGGCCCCACAGCGGGAAGGCCCCACCGCGCCTCGGTTCCACTCAACGCAACAGTGCCGGCGTACGGCCTGCTGTCCCCCGGCGCGCCGTCCGAGGAGAACGAGAGCCCCGAGGAGCTCGTGGCGATCCCGCAACGGCCGCTCAGCGACGGCCCCGCCACCGCCGACGAACCTATCCGTGCCGTGCCGTCGTACCGTTGGACATCTCATCTCGACGGTGGGCGCCCTCCCCCCATGCGTCCGCGACGCCAGTTCCGTCGCGCGCCGGAACTCGGGCTCGCGACGGGCCCGCGATCGCCGCCTGAATCTTTCTGGGAGCGTAAGGGGAGGCAACCTCCGATCGGTCTTTCCTTCCCCTGCTCCGTCGTGTCGACCGGCCGGCTCCAGGATCAGATGACGATAGATCCAGCGCTCGCCCGTAGAGAATGACGAGCGATCCGAGCCATCCGCTCCAGGTCCCGGCCACGATCGAGTTTCTTTACCCCACAGGTCGTATATCGACCGAGCGCTAGGAACTCACCGTGAACGCCGTGTGCATACCTTGGATGTAGTGACCGCCGTCCTTGGGAATGTTACAGATCAACACATAGTTGCCGGGCTGGAGGTTGACCTTCAGGTCCGCAGAAGCGCCGCTCGCGATGTCCTCGACCTCGTCAACGGCTTCGACCCCCGAGCCCTCCTCATCCGCGATGGTGACGCCGTTCTCCTGGGTCGTGGGGAGCTGATCCGGTGCAAGATCGGTCTTGAAGACCACGAACTCGTGGACAGATGGCCCGTCGTTCTTGATATTGAATGTTACCTGCCCGCTGCTGGCCGAGCTTTTGTCGAGGTCGATCTTGAAGTTGGAGAGAGTGGCGCCAACGCTCTTTCCCCCTCCGCCGCAACTGCTCAACCCGAGTACCAGCGTGACCGCCGCCGCTGCCAGCAGCCAGCGAGCCCGGAATCCTTTCATCCCAATCGCTCCTCCCGTTCACTCCTACCGGTTTCCCGAACAGTCTGCGAAGGGGGCCGGTGGAAGTGATCGGCCGATGGTCCCGGCTCTGGCGGGTCCTTCGGCCCTGGGCCGCCGGCGCCCCAAGCGCCGACACTCGGCCACCGTGTTCGTCCGCTACTTCATCGAGATCCCCCGGCCGATGGCCGAGGTGGAAGCCGACCTTCTGAACTCGCCGGGCTCTTGGTCGGCGGCGCCGGCGCGAGACGCTGAGGAGCAGGGGGAGAAACTGCTCGCCGAGGTGGGATTCGGGCCTCCTGGTGCCCGGATCGACAAACGGGTCGAGCTCCGGTTCGGAGAGCCGGTCCGGTTCCGGTCGAAGACCGTCCTGCCGATGTCCTGGAAGCCGGCCGGGCTGGAGAGCCTGTTCCCCGAGCTGGAGGCCGACATCGAGGTTGGCGAGCTGGGACACGAGCGGACGCAGCTCTCGATCAGCGCGCGCTACACACCCCCGTTTGGCTCACTCGGACGGGTTCTCGACCGGGCCCTCTTACATCGGGTCGCGGAGGCCACGATCAAGGATTTCTTGGACCGGGCAGGCCAGATCCTGTGCGAGGTCCGGCCACCACTAGTCGGCACGTGAGTATGCGAGCAGGGTCCAGATGAACAACATGCCCATCTGGGTCCTGATCGTCGACAACCACCAGGTCGTCCATTAGGCATCGCCTCCAGGTTCGGTGGGCCAGTCCACTCGACCTCCGCCATGGGGGACAACCTTCCGCGCTTTGCACGCCAGAGTCCGAATCGATCCCGCTCATCGGCCTACGTCTAGTCCACCCCCGACCAAGGGGCCGACGGCCAAGCTAGGACCGGTCGTGTGTGCGAGCGTTCAGGAATGTCCCGGCGGTGGCCGGGGATAGGCGACCTCGAAGCGGTCCCTCGGCCTCCACAGGGACGTTCGTCCCGGCGTATCCTGAACCTTCGACCCCGGGCAGGGCTGAGCTCGACTACTAGGCCGGGAGGAAGTGAGTATGGCCGGATCCAGCCCCGTGGCGCTGGTGGTGGGCTACGACGCGGCCGTCCGAGAGCTGGTGGGGGATTGGCTGGAGGCCGAAGGATTCCAGGTGACGCACTGTCCAGGTCCCGGCGGGCCCGAGTACCAGTGCGTGGGAACTAAGCAAGGGAGGTGTCCCCTGGCCGAGGAAGCCGACGTGGTGGTGTTGGACATGTGGTTGGAGACGGATGCCGACCACAGCGGTGCCCAGTCAACCGACCTGTTGGCCTATTACCACGCAGCGGGCAGGCCCATCGTCGCCCTGGATCACGCACGGATCGGCGCCAGGGTTATCTACGAGCAGGACGTGGCCCTGTTGGAATGGCCCCCCGACCGGGCCCAGCTGATCGCCGCGGTTGGCCTCCTCACCAGTTCGCCGCCGGTTCGCTGACATCGGAGGCCGGCCGGGTCGCAGCAGACAAGTTCAGCGGTCCGGCATCCTTCCTAGATCTCGATGTACCGCTTCCGCTCCCTTCGCTATAGCCTGCCCCCCCAGGGTATTCGGAGGCCCGGGCCGACTCAGGGCCGAACGGCCGGGCGTGCATGAGACCTTCCGACACCTGTGGGGTAAAGAAACTGGATCGCCGCTCTGACCTCGCCGTTTAGCGGGCGGGGGGACCTGCGTTCAGACTTGCTCTGATGCTCATGTCGATGCGCTATCGGCTCGTCCGCACGCTGATCCGTCTGCTCCTGCGCTGCGGCGTCGACGAGCGGGATCTGGAGAGGGCTGTGCTCTGCCACCAGCTGAAGAGGATCTGGAGAGGGCTGTGCTCTGCCACCAGCTGAAGATCCTCCGCAGAGGCGGGATACGCCCTCGCTTCACCGATGCCGATCGGGCGTTCCTGGCAGCCGCTGCCGGGCTGCTGTCCCGCGATCGATGGAAGAGCTTCTTGGTGGGCCCGGACACCCTCCACCGGTGGCACCGAGAACTCTCCAGGAGGCGGCGCGGGCGCCGGTCCCGCCGGCCCGGTCGCCCTCCGCTCGATCCCTCGATCAAGCGCCTGATCCTCCGACTCGGTCGGGAGAACCCCAGGTGGGGCTACCTGAGGATCAGAGGAGAGCTCTTGAAGCTCGGCGTCGACGTCTCGGCCACGACCATCGCCACGGTCCTTCGCCGAGCCGCCCTCGGCCCGGCGCCCCGCCGGATCGGACCGACCTGGACACAGTTCCTCAGGCTGCAGGCCTACGGCCTCCTCTCTCCCGGCGCGCCGTCCGAGGAGGGCGAGAGACTCGAGGAGCTCGTGGTGGTCCCGCGACAGGAGAGGCTGGTCCCGCTCGGCGAGTGGCCCGCCATCGCCGGCGCGCCTCCCCATGCCCAGTCAGTACCGACCGGGCAGCCCAGCTCGACGGCGGCGCACTCCCGCCTGCATCCGGGCTGGTTCCGCCGCGCGCCGGAACTCGGGCTCGCGACGGGCCCCGCGATCGCCGCCTGAATCTCTCTGCGAACAGCCTGCGGGCGGCTCCCGGTCGGTCTTTGGCCCACCCCCGTGCCGACCACGTCGACCGGGGCGGGCTCCGCGATCAGATGACCGATCAGAGGCCGACGCTCGCCGGGGAGAACGACCAGGAATCCGAGTCACCCGCTCCAGATCTCGGGCCTCGATCCAGTTTATTTACCCCACAGCAGGCTGGCCAACTCAACTACATCATGCTCGCTAGATGAGTTGATCCTATTTTCTGTCGACGGCACGTTGAATCCGACTGCACGTCCGAGCCAGTCTCTTCTGAGCTCTGGACACACACGGGCTGTTGGCGCAGAGTCTTCTGTGCCGGCCGATTGTTGGAGGGGAGCACCTACGGGATGGCCGAGAAGCGAAACGCCGCAGTGACGAGGGTCGGCGCCGCCCCTCGCTCGGAAGCACCGACGGGAAACATTCGCCGGGGAGGCAAGTCTCACGTCGCCACTCGCGCAACTCGCCTCCGGCGCGTCCGAGACCGGGTGCTTCGTGGCGCAAGGATCGCCCCGGGAGATCGTCTCCTCGACCTGGGAACTGGTACCGGGCGGGTAGCCCTTGAAGCCAGGGAGAGATTGCGGGAGAAAGGAAGCGTGGTCGCCTACGACCTCTCGCTGGGGGCTCTTCTAGAATGTCGGAGGCGAGCGCGTGAGGAGCCTGCGGATGGCGGGCGGCTTCGCCCCGTAGTAGGGGATGCGCTGGCGCTCCCGTTCCGCGCCGACGTGTTCGATGCGGCGACAAGCCGGTCAGTGCTCATGTACGTCACGGATAGGCATCGGGTCCTTCAGGAGCTCTTTCGGGTCCTCAAGCCAGGAGGGCGCCTGTCTATCTGCGAGCCCATCAACCGCGTAACCGAGAACCCCGGCCCCTGGGGAGGATCGTTGGATGACGGCGAGGTGGAGCGGGATCGGGTGCGCGTCCGTCGCTATCTCGAGGAGCGATCGGAATTCGTTGAGCCGATGTGGAGCTTCGACGAGCGCGATCTCGTTTGCGAGCTCGTCGAAGCGGGTTTTGCCCCGGTGACGCTCGAGTACGAGTACCACGCGGACCGACGCCACTACACGAAGAGGGAAGCGGCAATGTACTTGTCGATCCAGCTTATTCCCGGGACGGTGAGCTATGAGGAGGCCGCATGGGCGGTTCTCGGAGAGGGCGCCTCCGAGCACCTGCAGCGGTATTTCGACCTGCTCGTGTCCCAGTCCTTCCGCATCGTTTGGGCGCTCGCGTATCTGCGAGGGACAAAGCCTGGACGTAAGTCCAGATCGCCCAACTAGTCCCAGGCCTATCGAGTCAGGCTTGCGAGGACGTGAACAATCCCCCCCTTCGTTTACCCCAGGCCGCTTGTGCAAGGCAACTGGCTGAGATCCCTGCGTAACGGTCCGGCCGGATCCCCCTGGAGTGACCAAGCCCCCGAGCATGGATGATCCTGATGACCAGACGGGACCCCGAAGGGATCAAAAACTCAGATCACGCGCGTGACCTGCGGATTCGCCCACCAGAGTGGCCGAAGCCGGCGGACGAGGGTTGCAGCCGTTTGAGGGTTGGGCTTCGTCCCAACGCTCAGCTGGCTGTGGGAGACCTGAGTCCGACGCGTTCAAGTCGCCTGAGGCAACCGGCTCGGGTGGCATACTCATGCGGGTCTTGATGGAAGGTGTCCCCGAGCCCGAGTAGGAGCCCGTTTCCCACAGGGATCAGGAGGGAGCTCCCAATGTCCAACCATGTGCTGCGAACCTGCAGGTCGGCTGCGTGATCGGAGTTTTTGACCCCTACAGGCCACCGACGCGGCGGGAGAGGGCATCAACCTCCAGCGCGCCCACCTGATGGTCAACTACGGCCTGCCCTGGGGGGAGCAGGAGGTACTACGAGGTAAGTGCGGTGGCCCGCCCCAGGAGGGTGTCGACTTCGTCCACCAGAGGTCGCGCCCTCAGCCGCCGGAAGACATCACGCGCCTCCCGAAGCTTGGCCGTCGCCTCGGTTGGCCGGCCCTGGCTCAATAGACACCGGCCCGCGCCGAGCAGGGCCTGGCCTTGTTCCAGGACGTGTCCGAACCCGGCCCATCGCTCGGCGGCCTCGGCGTACAGTCCGAGAGCCTGTTCAAGCCTTCCGTCGGCCTCCGCCATGGTGGCCTCAGCTGCGAGGAGGCAGCACCGATGGCGGGTGGCGATCGCCGAACCGCCCTCCAGCAGCCTTCGACCCAGCTCGGCTGCCCGGAGGCCGATGCACACGCGAACAACGAGATGCATTTGCAGCGTTCGGTAGCTAGGGCTGGCTCGCGTGACGTGGTCGAACTCCTCGAGGAGCCCAAGGGCAGCCGCGCCGTCGCCAAGTGCCAGTTCGATCTGGGCACCGGTGGCGAGGGCGGGGAAGAGTATCTGGGGGTCCGCGATCTCCCGGGCGCGAGGAAGGAACTCGTCCTTCAGCTCATTCGCCTCGTCCAGTTGTCCACGCAGGGCCAGGACCTGAGCACGGGAGGAAAGCACCGTGACCCCGAAGTAGCTCTCCCCGTGTTGGGGGTCCCAGGCGATCAGCTCGTCCGCCACCCGGAGGAGCTCCTCCCACTCCCCCAACTCGAACAGCTCCCAGACGACCCATGCCTTCAACCACATCACGAGGCCGGTGATGCCTCGCCGCTCGCCGAAGTCGATCCCGGCCCGCTTGACCTCCAGACCCCGGGCAGGGCCCTCCGTCCACCAGATCCATTCGCCGAGGTTGGCGTAGCCTCGGACCGTTTCATGCCCGAGCCCGTATTCCAGGCTCATCTGAAGAGCTTGCCGGAGATCGTCCAGCCCTCCCATGTCCCCGAGCTCGCATTTGGCAGCACCGCAATATTGCCGCGCGATGACGGCCACCTCGTGGATGCCGATCTCTTCGCCCAACCGGAGCGCCTTCGACGACCACCTGAGCGCCTCCCGCGCACGACCGGATGCCAACATGTCCCTTGCGATCTGGCTGTAGGCGTGCGCCAGCTCGGGGCGCGGCGGCTCACGCTCCAGCATCTGAACGACCTCCTCCATGAGCCTCCGCGACTGAGCCGTCTTGCCCCGGAACCATGTGGCCAACGCCAGGCTTACCATGGCGTCGGCCGCCGCCAGCGAGTCTCCCTGTGCGCGCAGCGCGGCGATAGCCTCCTGGTAGTCCCGCTCGGCCTCTGAGAATCGGCCCCCAAGCCACTCGCTCTCCGCCGCCTTGGCCAGGACTGCCGCGTGGTCCTGATGTCCGGGAGTGAGAAGCAGGAGAGCCCGCCGGTAGTAGGATTCGGCCTTCGCCACATCGAGCCGCATGGCCCGGTCCCCCGCCAGGACGAGGAACCCGCGAGCAGCCTCCTCCAGATCCTTCCTGTCGACGGCTCCCGCGAGGCGTGAGAGTTCCAGGGCCTGGGAGTGGTGATGAGCCAACACCTCGGCCACGTCGGCAACCCGCTCCCCGGCGATCCGCTCGATCCACTCCGCAGCTGCCCGGTGCTTGGCCGCCCGGGCAGCTCGAGGGATCATCCCGTAGGCCACGTCCCGGACCAGAAGGTGCCAGAAGGAGTACTCGGACTGATCCTTCACCGACGACGTCCGGCCCGGCCGAACCAGCTCTTTCCTGGCCAACTCGTGCAATCCTTCCTCCACCGCTCCGAGCTCGATCCCGCTCATGAACGACACCACACCTGCCCAGAACACCTTGCCGACCACGGCGGCGTCGAAGAGTAACCTCTTCCGGTCGGGCGAGAGCGTGTCCAGGCGGGCCGCGATCAGAGCCTGGACAGTCTCGGGGACCGGGATCTCTACCCCCGCGGCCACGGTCACAGCCCGCCCCCTCCGCCGGATGATGCCGCGGTCAATGAGCATCCTCACAAACTGCTCGGCGTACAGAGGGTTCCCCCCGGCTTGGTCCAGCAGGACTGTCTGCGTTTGCGCCGGCAGGACGGCCTCGGTCAGGAGGTGGGCAATCAGCTGGGCCGTCTCCTCCTGACTGAGGGGGCCGAGAGCGATGGTGGCCGAGTTGCGTTTGCCTCCGCTCCATGCGGGCCGACGCTCGTACAACTCCGGCCTGGCGGGGCAGATCACTAGGAGCGGGACCCCGGTGGACCATTCCACCAGGTGGTCCACGAAGTCGAGCATCGCATCATCCGCCCAATGCATGTCCTCGAACACCAGGACCAGAGGATGCTCCGACGCCATGGCCTCCAAGAAGCGACGCCAGGCGGCGAAGTGCTCGCCGCGCTCCACGGTGCCGGCGGCCTCGGCGGCCCGCGCCCCCACCAGCGGCGCCAGCCGTCCTCGCATCCATTCACGGTCCCGGGCGTCCTCGATCGCTCGGGGGATGGCGCTTTCCAGCTTCTCCGCAGCAAGCTCGGGGGAGTCCGATTCGAGGATCCCTGCGTGAGCCTTCACGATTTCCCCCAGGGCCCAGAACGTGATGCCCTCCCCGTATGGGAGGCACCGGCCCTGCCACCACACCGGTTCCGGTTCGGTGTCCAATGAGGCTCGGAACTCCGAGAGCAGCCGCGACTTCCCCACGCCGGGTTCGCCGGTCACCGTCACCAGCTGGGCACTCGACTCCCGGACAGACCTCGTGTACGTCTGTTTGAGGAGGGCCAGATCGTCCAGCCGCCCGATGAAGGGCGTGGCGGGACGGATGTCCGCGTGCATCGGAAGGCGCGCCTTCGGGACCGTGGCCCGCCAGACGAAGAGAGGTTCGCGCTTGCCCTTCACCTTGACAGGCGGGAGCTTCTCGTAATCGATGGCGTCCTTAGTGGCTCGAAAGGTCGCTTCTCCGACCACCGCAGCGCCCACGGGCGCCGCCTGCTGGAGGCGGGCAGCCGTGTTCACGACGTCGCCGGCCACGAGACCCTCCCCACGTTCCGCGCGGGCTCCGAGGGCCACGACGGCCTCACCGGTGTTGATGCCGATCCGAACCTGCAAGCCGAGGCGGGGACTGGCCTCGTTCAGTTCCTTGATGGCCTCCAGGATCCGCAACCCCGCCCGCACGGCGCGCTCCGCGTCATCCTCGTGAGCAACCGGCGCCCCGAACACGGCCATCACAGCGTCCCCGATGAACTTCTCGACGCTGCCCCCGTAGCTCTCGATCTCCGACCGTAGGCGTTGGTGATAGGGGAGCAGCCGGGCCCTGACATCCTCGGGGTCGGCGGCTTCGGAGGCTGCGGTAAACCCCACCAAGTCGCAGAACAGGACGGAGACGACCTTTCGTTCTTCAGCCCGGCCACCGGAGACGGCCGGACCGAGCGGGGTGGCGCAGTTCAGGCAGAACTTGGCCCGTTCCGGGTTCTCCTCACCGCAGGAAGGGCACTGGGCCACGTCCGCAGTCTAGGGAGCCGCCATGTTCAGGGGAAGACGATGGTCACGAGCGAGAACGCGTCCAATGGTTTACATAGAGGCGCGGTAGCCGCGATCCCAACGTGGCGGCTGGAGGACGAAGCACGGGGGTCCCGAAACACGCGTAGCCACCTGCGCCAACCTGCAGCATCCAGATGGAAGACGACGAGGTCGTCATCCCTTCACGGAAGGTCAGATGGTGTTCCAGGATGTTGCGACGACCGATGTGGTAGTGGAACTGACGAGTCAACCGCCGCGCCTCTTTGGTGAGTCGGGCCGGCGACTAGGCGTGGGGTAAACAATTCGATCGGCCCGTTGACATGCGGCTTGCCGCGACGCCGGGGAGCCGGTCAGACTGCGCCTGTGCTCGCGTTCCTCCTGTATCGGGTCCTGTGCGGGTTCTCGGCCTGCTCGTCCGCATGGGCGTCGATGATCGGGACCTGGAGATCGCCGTGCTGCGCCATCAGCTGAGGATCATCAGCCGGCGGGGGAACCGATCCCGCTACCGCACGGCCGACCGGGCCTTCCTGGCCGCGGCCAGCCGGCTCCTCCCCCGCGAGCGGTGGTCCGCCTTTCTGGTCTGTCCCGACACGCTCACCCGGTGGCGCCGGCAGCTCGTGAGCCGCCAACGGTCCAGGCGGCGTCGGGGGCCAGGACGTCCCCCCATCGATCCCGGGGTACGCGACCTGATCCTTCGGATGGCCACGGAGAACCCCAGATGGGGCTACCTGCGGATCAAAGGCGAGCTGCTCAAGCTCGGCATCACGGGCTCCGCCACGACGATCGCGAACGTGCTGCGCCGGGGCGGTCTGGGGCCTGCGCCTCGGAGGATCGGACCGACGTGGTCCCAGTTCCTGCGGGCCCAGGGTCTTCGCCATCTTGGCCACCGGGGCACCCGGCTCCGGCCCAAAAGGGGGTCGGCAAGAGCAGCCCCGGACGCTTCCCGCCCAAGATTGGGTAGGCCGACCATCGCTCGAGGCAGGGTGGTGCCTCAGCGAGGCTCCTGCCGCCGCCCCAATTCGGGATCCCGAGCAGGGGTGGGAGCGGCCCCGCGGGCTCAGCCTGCATCGGCCCTCCCGGATGCAGAGCGTGCCCCTCTCGCCTCTCAGTGGCGCGAATCCTCGCGACGGACCGGCCGCAGTTCGGCTTCGTCTTGCCGATTGGCGCGACCGAAGAAATCCGGCTGGAGCGCACCCGGGCATCGCGGCCTGAATCCGGGGTCGCCCTCTCCGGGCCCCCTCCGAGCCCGCCGGCAACGTTCGCTGGCAGCGGATCGAAGCTTCAGCGCGATCGCGAACTCGGTGGCGCTGGCCCGATCGAGTTCTTGTACCCAACACGAGTTCGTGCAGGCACGGGTGTCGATTATGCGAAGCATGCCCCCCCGCAAAGAGTGTCG
>WNGF01010791.1_pt1 | contig 10234 bp, 11 predicted proteins | sample 5400641 | NCBI WGS metagenome assembly WNGF01 (sample SAMN13153371, study PRJNA577476) | soil metagenome | isolation source: 80 cm soil or saprolite under grassland replicate 2 | place: USA:California | collected 2016-06-15
CAGAAGGGCGGGAAGGTCATCGCCCTCCGCGGTGGGAAGGTGGATCCCACGCCGGTCCTCGATATCTCCAGCCAGGTCTCCACCGGATCGGAGCAAGGGCTGCTGGGGCTGGCTTTCTCACCGGACGGCCAATTCCTGTACGTCAACTTCACCAACGTCGATGGCGATACCACCATCAACGAGTACCCGTTCGCCGACGGGTCCGTGACCGGACCACCACGGCGGGTGCTGTTCGTTCGCCAGCCGTACCCCAATCACAACGGCGGGGACCTGGTGTTCGGGCCCGATGGCGACCTCTACATCGGCCTAGGAGACGGAGGGAGCGAGGGGGACCCCCAGGGGAACGGCCAGAACCTGTCCACGCTTCTGGGCAAGATGCTGCGCATCGACCCTCGCCCCTCGGGACTGGCCTCTTATACGGTGCCGCCGGATAACCCCTTCGTGGGGAAGGCCGGAGTCCGTCCCGAGATCTGGGCCTATGGGCTGCGCAACCCATGGCGATACTCCTTCGACCGCTCGACGGGCGATCTGTGGATCGGCGACGTCGGTCAGAACGCGTGGGAGGAGGTGGACTATCAGGCGGCCGGGTCCAAGGGCGGTGAGAACTACGGGTGGAACGCCCGCGAGGGTAACGATTCCTACCAGGGTTCCGCCCCTGCCGGGGCCGTCCCCCCGGTCTTCGAGTACGGCCACGGCAGTGGAGAGTGTGCCGTGACCGGCGGGTACGTGTACCGGGGAAGCGCCATCCCGGCGCTGCAAGGAGCGTACGTGTTCGCGGACTTCTGCTTGGGCGACGTCGTGGCCATCCGGATCCAGGACGGACGGGTGGTCCAACAGGTGTCGCTCGGCCTGTCCGTGCCCAGTCTGTCCTCGTTCGCAGAGGACCAGAGCGGCGAATTGTACGCGCTATCGCTGGTCGGCGCCCTGTACAGGTTGGAGCCCTAACGACCGCACCGGCGGGGTCCGACGGGGTGCTCCGCTGCCTGTTCGCCGCTCGCGACCGCGCTCCCCGTTCCACGCCGATATGCTCGTGTGCCCACTCCGGGGCCGTCAGCGCTCGGCTCTGCCCGCGCCACCTGGCCAGAGGGCGATAGCCACCACGCGCCCAATCATGGAACAAAACGGGCCGGTGATCTCGGCGGCGCTCTGTACCCGGCCTGTTGCGCCGAGGCCCTGTTGTGACCAGGAGCGACCTGGATAGGTTGGAAGCCCGTAGTCACGGTCCGTCAATCCGGATGGTCGGTATCCGCTCGAGTAGCAATGAAGGGAGGCCGCCTATGACGATGGATCCCACTGGTGGCGCCATTGACCGCCGAGTCGCCCTAGAGGATTCCTGTCAGCGATTCGACGAAGCCCTGGATCGCACCGCCAGTCCGAACTGGATCCAGGGTCGCGAGAGTGGAGAAACATGCATGAGGCCCAGGGGGCATTGCTGCGCGCTCTCGAGGCGTACTTGGGATCGAGCCCACCAGGAAGCCTCGGTTAGGGTCCTCCGAGGCTCCGGACGTTCCCGGCTCTCACATCGAAAGCGAGGGTGCGCCGTCTGGGTCGCACAAAGATTTCACTTTTCTTCGACACCCCACGCGTCGGGCCGACCGAAACGGGGTAATGCACCGGGAGAGATGCTGCAGCCACCAAGGCGTGGATTCAGGTTCATGACGCTTTGCACGCCAACCGCCACCGTCGGCTGGGGGGGTGGAGCGGGAGGAGGAAGGAGGGAGCGCGATGCCGACTCCGCAGGACAGCCTCATCGCTATGCCGGGGGAAGCGGGGATGCCGTCAGACGAGGTTACCTGTCCGGTGTGCTGGGAACCCCACAAGTGGGTGGACCGCCATGAGATCGTGGCCATTGCGAGGCATGGCGACCAGTGGGTCCTCATCAAGACTCTGTCCCGGCTCGGCGTCACCTGGCCGGTGGGGTACCGCCAGCAGGACGCCACCCAACGCGCGTACGGTCTGCTGCGCATGATGGAGGAGTCACGCCGTGTGGGACTCGAGTGCAGCCAGGTCGGGGAGACGTGGGTGATGACTCGGGCCATACATCCCCTGGAGGGAACGGCGGCAGCCTGAGGTCCGTCAGGAATCGGGCCCATTCTGAGCGGCTCGGGCGGAGCCGGCGCTCACCGGCCTTCCGCCGGTTTGCGGGGGACGAACTCGTCGCAAACGGCGGAGCCGCGGATGATCCCCCGGACGAGCCTGCACCCACCGAACGAGAGGCGTGGAAACATGTATTTGCAGGCGTCGCACCGAGCCTCCGGGTTGGAGGAAGGGCGGTAGTTCGAGCCCGTCTTGCTCAGGCCCCAGACTCTGGTCGCCATGACGATGGCATCTTCGGGCCTTTTCGCCTTCTCTGCAAGCCCTCGAGTTGACTGTGGTGAAATGGTCCTGAGTGCTACGCGGCCTCCACGGGTTGGATGTTGACCTCATAGCCCAGGGCTTTGAGCTGACGGAGGAGCTTGCTCGCGTGGCGCTGAGGATCGTGGCGACGGAGGAAGTAGTCGGCACCCAGGTCGGCGTAGTCCTGATCTCGGTCCATGAGGTGGTAGGCGATCACGAGGATGGAGTGGCCGACGGCGACGGTGGCCTTGGCCGGCCCTCGCCGTCCGCGTAGCCGGTTGTACTGAGCGGAGAGGAAGGTTCCTCTCGATCGGGAGGCCGCCTTGGCCGCCTCGGTGAGGGCCACTCTCCACCACTTCGAACCTTCCTGGTCTTCCCAGAGTGGTGCTTCCCTCCGGACTCCTTGTTGACTGGGCACATCCCCCCCACGATGCAAGCGTCAGGTGAACCGAACCGGCTCATGTCCCCACCCGTCTCTGCGATGTTCGCCTCGGCCGTCCCTGAGGGTGAAGGGGCGCTCCGGAACCAAGCCGGGGACCATGATCAAGGGCCGCATCCCCATCAAGACCTTCTCCGAGTGGTACGACGCGAGGCCGGGCTTCTGTCAGGCGGACCTGGTGGCCAACGAGGGCGGGGATCCCCGGGGAGACTTCTGCCAGACCCTGAACCTCACCGACGTGGCCACGGAGTGGACCGAGCCTGGTGCGGTCAAGAACAAGGCCCAGGTGTGGGTGTTCGAGGAGCTCAAGCGAATCCGCACCGAATAGCCCTGATGCCGTGAAGGAGCGGACCTCCCGTGTTCACAGCGTGACAGTAGCGTCCGCTCAAGACGAACGACAGGAAGGAGGCCCTGTCATGGTGTACGTTGGAGTTGACCTTCACCGCAAGTCCTCTCACGTCGCGGTGCTCGCAGCCGACGGGGAGGTGCTCGCGAGGCGTCGGGTCCGAAGCGCACCTGAGGAGTTCCGTCGGCTCTTCGGAGCTCCTGCCGTCCATGGTGGTGGTCCGGCGACCACATACGGCTGGGGGTGGTTCGCCGACCTCCTGGCCGACTGTGGCATCCCCGCGCACATGGCCCATCCCCTGGCCACCAAGGCCATCTCCTCGGCCAGGGTGAAGAACGACAAGGTCGCCGCCAAGACCCCTCGCCCATCTGCTGCGCACCAACCTGCTCCCCGAGGCTTGGGCCGCCCCGCCAGAGGTCCGCGACGCCGATCCGGCCGACCGCGGACCGTGGTGGGGCCCAGCGTGCTCACTCTGTCGAATGCGGACTCCGTGAGCGGGCCGCGTTCAGTCGGCTCCCACCTACGGAAGGCTGAAGGCATACACATTGTGGTCGTTCGACCCCACGTACACCACCCCGTTGGCCACGGCCGGCGAGGAGAAGACGGCGCTCCCCGTGGTGTAGGACCACTTGAAGGCCCCGGTGGCTTCGTCCAGGGCGTACACCTTGCCGTCGTCCGACCCCACTACACCACCCCGCCTGCCACGGCCGGCGAGGAGAAGACGGCGCTCCCCGTGGTGTACGACCACTTGAACGTGAGCCCCTTCACGTTCGAGGGTATCAGCACGTTCTCGTATGGATTGAGCCACAAGTTGTCGAGGCCGAAGCGGAACGTGGCCCAGTCCGTGGGGACCAGGAACTGCTTGGAGGCGGTCAGGCCGCTCGATTGACCGGTGGCCTTCACCTTGTGGTTGCCAGGGGTGGCGCCCTTGGGGACTTTGATCTTGGCGGTAAATGACCCGGTGCCATCCGTGGTGCCCATGCCGACCTGCTTGGTGTCGAAGGTGATGAGGACGTCCTCGGTGGCCCCGAAGCCGGTCCCGCTCACCAGAGTCCTGGTGGTGGGCGGGACCGGCTTCGGGGCCACCGAGGAGAACGAGACATGTTGAACATCCGACCCCCCCTCCTGACCGGTCCTTCCGTGCCCAAGCCCGGGAGGCCGGTATAGAGTCGGGCCCGTAAGCCGATGCTCAGGACCACGGGACGCTCCCGCTGCTATGTCAGTGACTGTGCGCTTTCGTACTGACTGAGTCATCCGGGCCCTGCGAGAGCATGGTCATCTCGCTCCGCTCATGGGAGCGGTTCCGGGTCCGGGCGCCACGGTCAAGCCGAGTGGCTTCCCGACAAGAGTCCGAGTGGAGCGCGCAAGCTCGGCCGCGGCGTGCCGTAATGCCACTCCTGCAGCTGACTCCGGGTGGCTGACCACGATGGGAACGCCTCGGTCGCCGCCCTCCCGGAGTTCGGGGAAGAGCGGGATCTGCCCGAACAGTGGGACGCCCAGAGTCTCCGCCGCCTCCCGGCCTCCCTCACGTCCGAAGATGAACGTCTTCTCCCCGCAGTGCGGACAGACGAAGAACGACATGTTCTCGATGACTCCGGTCACCCGGAGGCGTGTCTGAGCGGCCATGCGGCCGGCTCGCTCGGCGACCTTCCGAGCAGCGTCCTGGGGCGTGGTTACCACCAGCATCTGCGCGCCCGGCAGGAACCCGGCGACGGAGATGGAGACGTCCCCCGTTCCGGGGGGAAGGTCGGCCAGGAGGAAGTCCAGGTCTCCCCAGTAGACATCGCCCAGGAACTGCTGGACGGCCTTGTGAAGCATGGGGCCGCGCCAGATCACCGGGGTCTCTTCTGGAACGAAGAACCCCATGGAGATGATCCTCACCCCGTATGACTCCAGCGGAAGGATCATGTTGTTGAACCCCACCGGCTGCCCGCTCACTCCCATCATGCGGGGGATGGAGAACCCCCACACATCGACGTCGACGATGCCCACTCGATGGCCCTCCGCGGCCAGCGCCGCGGCCAGATTGACGGTTATCGTGGACTTGCCGACGCCTCCCTTGCCGGAAGCCACGGCGATCACCGTCGTATTGGTATCGGTGAAGAAGGTTTGCTGCGGCGGCGCCGGTGCGCCTCCCGGCCGGCCGCGCAGCTTCGCCACCAGGTCCGCGCGCTGTTCTTCTGACATGGGCGACAGTTCCACCTCGACCCGCTCTACTCCGGGCAGAGGCTTCACCGCTGCGGTGACGTCGTGGTTGATCCGATCCTTGAGGGGACATCCTTCGATCGTGATGAGCACGTGGACCCGGACGGTGCTGTCTGCCACCTCGATCCCCCGGAGCATCCCGATGTCCTCGATCGGCCTGCCGATCTCAGGGTCCAAGACGCTCCGTAGCGCCTCTCTAACCTCTTCCTTGGTTGGCATGAGCTCTCCGCAATTATCCCGATTGGAACGGTACTTACCTCGATAATACGACCGCCTCGCCCCCCGGTGCGAAAATGGCCGCGTGCCGGAAGCGCGAGCGCTCGATGTCCACAAGGCCCTGGCCGACGACACCCGGTACCGCATGTATCGCTACATCGGGCTGGCCGGCCGCCCGGTGTCGGTTCGGGAGATGTCGCGGCGGCTCTCCCTTCATCCCAACACCCTCCGCCCTCACCTTCGCCGATTGGAGGAGGCCGGTCTCATCGCCCGTGAGGTCCGGAAGTCCGCTACGGTGGGTCGCCCTCAGACGCTGTACTCGATCCGTCAGACCGAAGGTCAGGAGGGGCGTGACTATCGGCTGCTGGCGGAGATGCTGTGCGGGCTGGTTCGGGGGAGGCGTGCGCTGGCCCAGGCCGAGAGCCTGGCGATGCAGTGGGGCTCCTATCTCCTCGCCCAGAGCGGGCCCGGGCCGAAGCCCGGGGTGCAGGTCCCGGGACGGCGGAACCTGGCCCTGTTGCAGGAGGCCATGGCTCGGGCCGGGTTCGAGCCGCGGTTCCGTCGCACGCCGGGCGCTGCCATCGACGTGACGCTTCGAGATTGTCCGTTTCGTGACCTGGCCGACGAGTACCGTCGCCTGGTATGCACCCTTCACCGAGGCCTTCTGGCGGGGATGGGCGGGGGCCTTAAACCCCCCATGCGGATCGAGAAGTTCGAGCCGTTCACTGAGCGAACCATCTGCACGCTTCGCCTGACTGACGGCACGGGGTGAGGTGGCCGAGGCACGGATTGGGGCCGCACCGTCCAGACCAGAGCACGACAAGCCGAAGCGCCCCCGGGCGGGCAAGCTGTGGGGGCGCTTCGGCTCAGGTGTAGGGGCGGTTCCCACGCCCCGAACCTGGTGCGTTGGTAAGCGGATGCTAGCTGGGTGGGGCCGCCCGCTCATCCCCCATTTGGGGTATTTCTGTGGGACTGGCCCCAGCCGCCTGCCCGTTTCCGAACGACCGCCCCGTGAGGCCCGTCACCGCGGACAGCAGGCTCGCGAGCTCCATCGGCACCACGAACTTCGTTGATGGCGATGAGCCGATCTGCTTCAGCGCGTCCAGGTACTGCAGGCTCATGGTGTTTGCATCCAGGCCCCTGGCCACCTCGAAGATCTTGGACAGGGCCATCGAGAAGCCTTCTGCCCGAAGGATGGCGGCCTGCCTATCGCCCTCGGCGTTCAGGATGGCGGCTTGCTTCCCTCCTTCCGCCACGGTAATCGCGGCCTGCTTGCTCCCCTCGGCCTCGGTCACCACGGCCCGCCGGGTGCGCTCCGCCGACATCTGTCGGGTCATGGCCTCCTGCACGGTGGGAGGAGGGATGATCTCTCGGACCTCGACGTTGGTGACCTTCACGCCCCACCGCTCGGTCACCTCGTCGAGCTTCACCTGGAGGATGCGGTTCATATCCTCGCGTTTCGACAGCACGTCATCCAGGGTCATGTCGCCCACCACGCTCCGAAGCGTGGTGGCGGCGATGTTCTGTGCGGCGCCGGTGAAGTTCTGCACCTGGAGCACGGACATCACCGCGTCGACCACCTTGGAGAAGATGATGAAGTCCATCGAGATGGCCGCGTTGTCCTCGGTGATGGCGGTCTGGTGGGGGATCTCCAGGTAACTCTCCCGCAGGTCCACAATGGTCACGCGGTCAAGCACCGGGATGATCAACACCAGCCCCGGTCCTCGCGTGCCCACGCACCGCCCCAGCCGGAACAGCACGATGCGCTGGTACTCGCGGACGATGCGGATGGCCCTGGACAGGATGAACAGGACCACCACGCCGATGATCCCGCCGACGATGAATCCGGTCATGTGGTCGTTCCCTCCTTCGTCTGCCCGCCCGGCGTTCCGGCGGGCGCCATCGTGGGTTCTGCTCCCGCGCTGGCTTCGCCAGCGGTATGTGGCACCGGCTCGACGAACAGCTTCACGCTCTTCACTCGCACGATTCGGACGGGAGCCCCTTTGGGGACACGCTCGCCGTTCGCCGACTCCGCGGTCCACGTCTCATGGCGAACCTTGACCAGGCCTGTCGGACTCAGGGCCTGGACGACCTGGCCCGTCTCGCCCACCAGCGTCCCCTGGCCCGTGACGACCGGGGCCTTCTTCGCCGAGAGCAGGGCACGAAGCGTGAACATCGTGAATACGCCCGCCGCCAGCGCCACGAAGACGATGAGGGCCGGTGAGACCCGAGCGTTCGGCACGGCGGGGTTGAAGAGGAGCAGGCCGCCCAGGATGAGCGTGGCGATCCCGCCGGCAGTGAGAGCCCCGTGGGCCTTGGCCTTGACGTCCAGCACGAACAGTACGGCCGAGACCAGCAACAGGATCACCCCGACCAGCCTGACCGGCAGGGTCTGCAGAATGGCCAGCCCCAGGACCATGCAGATGATCCCCACGGCCAGGGGCACGTGAAATCCAGGATGGAAGATCCACACCAGCAACGCAATGAAGCCGATGTTGATGAGGAGGAAGGCCACGTCGGGGTTGGCCAACGAGTGGAACAGGCGCTCGGTGATCGACATCCCGTACGGGGTGACCGCGGCGGCGGAGAGGCCCGTCAGGGCCTGTCCGGCGGCGGTCCCCTTGATCTGAGGCAGGTCGCCCGTGGAGGGACACGGACCGGTTCCCTGGAGGCACGCGGCGATGTTGTCGAACAGGGCTGTCTGTGACGGAGCCACCAGGTCCACCACGTGCATGCTCAGCGCGTCCTCGGCGCTCGCGCTCACCGCATTGCGGACCGACTGCTCCGCCCAGTCGGCGTTTCGATGCCACCGCTCGGCCAGTGATCGGATGAACGCCGCCGCGTCGTTGGTAACCTTCTCCATCTCGATGGCCCCGGAGACGCCGACGGGATGGGCGGCGCCGACGTTGGTGCCCGGTGCCATGGCGTTGATCGGACAGCCCATCATAATGAATGTGCCGGCGGAGGCCGCCCGCGCCCCAGACGGCGACGCGTAACAGATGACCTCGGTTGGCGATGCCAGGATCGACTCGATGATCTGGCGCATCGATGAGTCGAGCCCCCCGGGCGTGTCGATGGTCAGCAACACGGCAGCGTCACCGTTCCGGCTGGCCTCCTTGATGCCGCGCTCCACGTAGGAGGCCATAAACGGATCGACCACTCCTTTGAGCTGGAGGGAAAGGACCGTCGGGGTGCTGGCCTGTGCGCCAGCTCCCCCTGCCTGGCTGGCCAGGGCGCCCAGCCAGGCCAGCGAGGCAAGGATCAGAACCAGCGCCCTTCCCTTGCTCATACCACCATCATCCCACCGCCCGAGCGGCCTCGCGCCCAGCGAGGAGGCCGGGTGGGGCGGATAATGGCGACAGACAAACTCCTCACAGCGAGGGCGCCGTATACCAAGTGGAGGCCGCTTGACCTTCAAGAGCGAGGGTCCGCTCTCACCCCAATCGGAGCACGAGCTCATGCAGCAGTTGGTGGCAGGAGACGAAAACGCCATCCGGGCCATCTACGCCCGGTTTGGCCGTTCGGTCTTTGCCCTGGGGCTGCGCATGTTGGGGAGCGCGGAGGCGGCGGAGGAGTTGACGCAGGACGTGTTCCTGGCGGCATGGCGAAAGGGTGGGCGATTCGACCCCTCCCGGGGTCGCCTCTCGACGTGGCTGATGGCCATCGCTCACAACATGGCGGTCGATCGGTTGCGGCATGAGCGCGGGGTAGCCCGCCCCACGCTGGTGCTGGTCGATGAGCTGCCGGAGCCTGCTCCCGCGGAGGAAGGGGACGTGGTGATCGAACGGGACACGGCCCGGCGAGCGATGGCCATCCTGTCCCCAGCGGAGCGCCAGCTCCTGTCACAGGCCTATTTCTTCGGGTGGACGGCCCGCGAGATCGCTGAGGCGGACGGGATCCCTCTGGGCACCGTGAAGACGCGCCTGCGCACGGCGCTGATCAGGCTTCGAGCCGCCAACGCCGAACAGATCCGCGCCCTGGCTCGCTTGACCGAAGGGAGCCCCGAATGAGCTGCCTGGAGGTCCGCGACCGGCTGGCCGAGCACGTCCTCGGCGTCCTCCCCCCCTCGGAGGACCGGGTGGTGGAGCGTCACCTGGAGTGGTGCGCGGGCTGCCGGAAGGAAGCTGAGGAATTGCGTGAGGGCGCGGCCACTGTGGTGTTGTCACTCCCGGCGGTGCCGCCCCCACCGCCGTCGCTGGAGAGTCGGGTAGTGGACAAGTTGCAGGTTGCCTCGGGCAGGCGGAAGCAGGTTTCCCGCGGCCCGTTTCGGGCTCTGGTGGTCGCAACGCTCGCCGCGGTGCTGGTGGCGCTGGGAGCGGTGGCGTGGGCGGTGAACGAGCGTAACCAGGCCCAGGATGCACGGGCATCGCTGATCGACAGGGTCCAGAGGCTCGAGTCATTCTTCGCCGGCAACTCGGCCGCATACCAGGCAACTCTGCACCCCACTGGGGTCGGAGCCGGCCGGTCGAGCTCCGCCCAGGACGGAGGAAAGGCGCTCATCTACAACGCCCCCAACGCTCCCGACATCATCCTGGTGGACGTGTACCTGGCCCCACCGCAGTCCGGTCCGTATACGTTCCAGCTCCTGGGACCTTCTGGAAAGCCCATCTCGGGAGCAGAGCTGAGGAAGACGAACGCCGGGGACTGGACCTTCTTCGAGCTATCGGGCGCCGATCTGTCGAAGGGGATCA
>WNGF01029639.1_pt1 | contig 10231 bp, 8 predicted proteins | sample 5400641 | NCBI WGS metagenome assembly WNGF01 (sample SAMN13153371, study PRJNA577476) | soil metagenome | isolation source: 80 cm soil or saprolite under grassland replicate 2 | place: USA:California | collected 2016-06-15
TACTGACGCGGGCCGCGGGCGCCGCTGCGGCCGTCACCGCATCGTCCTCCGCGCTCGCCCGCCGCTTTGGCGGAGTATTGGTCCCGCACGGCGTCGACATCGACCTCTTCGATCCGGCCCGGATCGACCGTCGAGAGGCCCGCCGCGCCTTCGGCTTCACGGGCCCGACCGTCCTCTTCGCCGGAACGCCGCGCGGACACAAGGGTCTGAAGGAGCTGGCGCTCGCCGTGCGTCGCGTCCCCGGAGCACAGCTCGCGGTGGCCTGCCGGTCCACGGATCTCGCGGGGTCCGAGTGGGACGCCCTCCCTTTCCACCGCATTCCTCTCCTTCCCTACGCCGAGCTCCCGCCGCTCCTCGTTGCAGCGGATGCCGTCGCGATCCCGCAGCTCGACAACGAGGCCGCCATCTACCAGATGCCGATGAAGGTCTTCGACGCCATGGCGGCCGGCAAGCCCATCGTGGCGAGCGCCATCTCGGACCTGCCGATCGCTCTCGACGGCTGTGGCCGGCTCACTCCGCCCGGCGACGTGGAGGCGCTGTCGGAAGCCATCGCCGACGTCCTCCGCCATCCCGAGGAGAGTCGTGCCATGGGGCGCCGGGCCCGGGAACGCTGCCTGGCGCTCTACACACTCGCCGAGACCAGCCGCCTTTTGAAGGACGTCGTCCAGCGGGTCACGAGCTCGGTCTGACGCGTCTTACCAGACCTCGGTCGTGACCAGCCGCGCCGCGGCCTTCAACTCGAAGAGGTGCTTGTACAAAGGGCTCCGCGCCATGAGGTCCCGGTGCGACCCGGAGTCCACGATCCACCCCTCGTCCAGCACGAGAACACGATCCGCCTCGGCCGCGGTTTGCAGATCGTGTGTGATCAGAATGCAGGTCTTCCCGGCCATGAGGTGGTCGACCGCCTCCTTCAACCTCGCTTCGGCTTCGACGTCGAGACCGGTCATGGGCTCGTCTAAGACGAGGATGGACGCGGTGCGGACGAACGCCCGCGCGATGGCGAGCCGCTGCCGCTGGCCGCCGGAGAGGGTCGAGCCGCGCTCGCCCAGAATCGTCTCGTAGCCATCCTCAAGCTGCTCGATGAACTCGTGCGCGCTGGCCGCTTTCGCGGCCGCGACGATCTCGTCCTCGGTCGCGTCGAGCTTGCCATATGCGATGTTCTCTTTCACGCTCGTCCCGAAAAGGATGGAGCCCTGGAGGACGAGCCCGATCTCGCTCCGGAGGGACTCGCGCGTGAAGCGCCGGATGTCCACGCCGTCGATCGAGATGCTCCCCTTGCTCGGCTCGTAGAGCCTGAGCAGGAGGCTGACCAGCGTGGACTTCCCGGCTCCCGAGGCCCCGACGAAGGCGACGCGCTCGCCGGGCGCAACCCGGAACGAAACGTCGCGGAGCGTCTGACTTCCTTCGTAGCCGAAGGAGACCCCGTCGAAGACGATCTCGCCGCGCAGGCGTCCGGCCTCGATGGCGTCCGGAGCGTCGCGGATCTCGGGCTCCCTCTCCAGGATCTCCGCGATCCGTCCCGCGCTCACCGTGGCTTTCGAAAGCTGCGTCGAGAGCTTGGCCAGATTGCGGATCGGCCGGTACAGGCCGTTGACGTACGACAGGAAGACGAGCACGACGCCGATCGTCAGCTCGCCCCGGAGGATCAACAGGGAGCCGAACAGCACGACGATCCAGGTGCCCGCCGAGCTGATGACCTCCACGGCGCGCGCCGCTGCTCCCTCGATCCGGTCGTTCCGGATGCTCTGCTCCAGGTACGCCGCGCTCTCGGCGCCGAAGCGCTCCTCTTCGTACCGCTCGCGGCCGAACGCCTGAACCAGCGGCACGCTGGACATTACCTCGCTGATCCGGCTGGCGATCGTCTCTTCCTTCTTCCGCTGCTGGCGGGCGATGCCGCGCGCTTTCCGGTAGAGGACGAGGAGGTTCCCCCCCAGGAGCGATACTGTCGCGAGGACGACCAGTGTCAGGCGCCAGTTGAGCACGAACATCAAGGCGAACATCCCCACCAGTGTGACGAGCTGCGAAAAGACGGTGAGGATCGACTCCGCGAAGACGTCTTTCAGCGCATTCGTATCGCTGGCGATCTTCGTAAGCAGCTCGCCAGAACGGGCGCGGCTGTGGAACGACAGCGACAAGCGCTGCAAATGGCTGAACAGCTCGCGCCTCAGCGTGTAGACCATGTGGTTCCCGAGGCGCGCCGTGACGTGAACCTGTGAATACGCGAAGGAGCCGCGCAGGAGTGCGATAACGACGATCAAGCTCGACACGGCGATCACCGAGCCCACCTTGCCGAGCCGGAGCATTCCCTGGAAGAACGACAGCGCGTGGGGGAGTGGCTTATCGAGCAGGATGTTGTCGAAGATGACCTTCAGCGGCCACGGCCTGGCGAGCTCGGTCGCGGTGAGGCCGAGCGTGCAGAGTCCCGCCCAGACCAGGCCCCACTTCGAGCGAGCCAGCTGGCGCCGGACGATTTGGGCCAGGCGGCTCCGACTCTTCCCGTGCACGCTCATCCCCTCCGAGGATCTCACGCCGAAAGACGCGCCGAGACGCGCTCCTCGGAGAGCGAAAGCAGGTCTTTCGTGAACGCACGCCGCTCGGGAAAACGCGTGGAGATGTAAACGTGGCGGACCAGCGTCAAAGCCGCGTAGGCCTTGACCGAGCTGCGGACTGCTTCCCCCGAGACCTCGACGAACCGTTCCTCCAGCGCCTCCTCGACGTCGTGGAGCGCCGCAGGGTCGCCCCACCGCCGGAGCGCCTCCTCGGTCACGTGCCCGAGGAAGTTCCCGGCGTCGAGACCGGGATCGCCCTCGCAATAAAGGTCGAAATCGATGAGCGCGAGGCGAGAGCCGTCGACGATCACCTGATGGGCGTAGAAGTCGCGGTGGATGCCCGTGTTCGAAGGCGCCGCCACAGCGTTGCCGAGCCGTTCGCATGCCTGAAGGAGACGGTTGAGGCGATCCTGCAGGCGAGGCTCGGCCTGTCCCATCCGACCGAGACACTCGCGGAGAATCGCGAGCTCGTCCTCCATTCCGTGCCGACTCTCGGGCGGCACGCGGCAAGCGTGGATCTTGTGCGCCGATTCGGCGATGCGCCTCGCGAGAGCCGTCGCGCCGGGCGCGAGCAGCTCCGCGGCGGGACGTCCCGCCACTTTCCGCTGCATCCACATGTGAAAGGCCGGGAGGACACCGATCGGCTCGGGAACCAGGATACCGTCCTCGCTCGTCTCGTCGAAGCCCGCCTTCCAGAGCGCGGAAAGCAGCCTGTAGCCGGACTTGCCGAAGCGGTGGACGCGGAGCTTGCCGATGATCGTGAAAGCCTCTCGAACGCCGTCGCGCTCCACCTCCACGTCGTACTCCACGAGACAGCGCCTCCCGGGCTTGTGGCGCGTGACACGAATGGCCAAGAGGTCGAACGAGCCGCCGCGGCCTCTCGAGAGCCGCGGCAGGCGCGCGAGCTCGCGCCGAACCGAATCGGGGTCGAGAGCGAGGGATAGCGTCGGAAGCGCGGAGTCGGTCGCGGCGCCAAACGAATCGAGAACCGAAACGCTCACGCCGTTCTCCGGTGTAAGACATCGTCCCAGAGCGCCAGAAGCGAGTCCACCTGGCGTCGGATGGAGAAGCGCTCTTCGGCACGACGCCGGGCGGCCAGTCCCATTTGGCGCGCCGTCTCGGGCTCTAGGAGGAGGCGTTCGAGCGCGTCGGCCAGCGCGGGCGCGTCCCCGGAATTCACGAGCAGTCCCGTCGAGCCCTGTTCTACGAGTTCCGGCACACCGCCAACGGCCGTGGCCACGACCGGGACCCCGCAGGCCGCGGCCTCCATCAGGGCGACGGGCATTCCTTCGCTGACGCTCGTCAGGACACCGATCGAAGCTTCCCGCCAATGTGCGAGCGCTTCCGCCTGCCCAACGGCGCCCACCATTTCGACGACGTCTTCCAGGCAGAGGTCCGCGCGCAACGTCTCCACGTTCCCGCGCAAGACGCCGTCCCCGACGAGGACGCACCGGAACTCCCGGCCGCGGTCCTTCAACAGGGCGCAAGCCTGGAGCAGCAGCTCGTGGTTCTTCACCTCCACGAGGCGCGCGACGCAGAGGATCCGTGGAGGCGCCGGCTTCGGGCCGGGAGAGGGACGGAATCTATCCGTGTCGATCCCGCACGGGATGACTGAGAGACGCGCCGCGGGAACGCCGAACGTTCGCTCGATGTATCGCGCGTTGGCCTGCGAGACGGTCACGACGGCGCCTGCTGCCGCTGCGCGAGCCGCGAAATCCTCCGGAGGCTTCCGGTAGACGTCGTAGCCATGAGCCGTGAACGTGAAGGGGCAGTCCAGCTCCGCGGCGATCTCGCGCGCCTTCGCCGTGGCCTGGCGCGCGAAGTGCGCGTGGAGGAGGTCCGGGTCAAGCTCGCGCAGGGCTTCCCGGTACAGTCCCTCCTCGTAGAAAACCTGCCCGAGGAGACCCGCACAATCGATCACGTCGTGCGATGGCTCTTCAGCCGGAGGCTTGAGCGAGAGGATGCGCACCTCCACGCCGCGCCGCCGGAGCTCTGCCAGCTCACCGGCGATGAACGTCTCCGAGATCCTGGGGAAGACATTCAGGACGTAAGCGACGCGAAGGGAGCTCATGCCGGTCTCGGGAAGTGGCCGAGGAGGCCGGCGCTGATCTCGGCGATGCGGCGGGCGTTGGCGTCCCAGGTGTAGCGCTCGCTCACCTCGCGCGCGGCGGCCTTGCCGAGACGGCGGCGCAGTGGAGGCTCCGAGAGGAGCCGGTCGCAAGCTGCCTCCAGCGCGTCGAGGTTCCCGGGCGGACAGAGGAGGCCGGTTTCGCCATTCTTCACGACGTCTGCGATCTGACCGATCGCCGAGGCTACGACGGGGGCGCCGCACGCCATGTACTCGAAGAGCTTCAGCGGCGAAAAATAAAACGCGTGCTCCGGCCGCGGGTAGGGCGCCAGCGCGGCGGCGAGCTCGCGAACGAGCGGCGGGACATCCTCCTGCGGCACGGCTCCGGTGAAAACGGTCCGCGCCGAGAGGCCTCGCTTCGAGATCTCCGAGCGCAGGATCTCCTGCAGGGGACCGTTACCGACGATCAGGAGCTGCAGCCCTTCGTACCGCGCCGACAGCCTCTCGAAGAGCGGCGGAAGGAGCTCCGCGCCATGCCAGGGCCGCAGCCCGCCGACGAAGCCGAGGACCGGCCCCGGGGTAAAAGAGCGCCGTGTCCACGCCGTTCGGCACGACGTGGATCCGCTCCGCCGGTACCCCTAGGGAGGCCACATGCTCCGCCAACGGTGCCGAAACGGGCAGCACGGCATCCGCCCGCATCAGTACCCACTTTTCGGCCGCCGCCGCCAGCTCGCTCGAACCGCCACCCCGGTAGGCCGACTGCTCCAGCGACAAAGGCGCATTCAGTTCCAGAAGAAACGGGCGGCCGAGCTCGTCGGCGAGCCGCGCGCCGGCGGTCGCCAGAATCGAACCGCGCTCGTAGACGACATCCGGTGCGTCGTCCTTGAACCGTCGGAGGAGCCTCGGGAAGAGCTCCTGATCGTAGAGGAGCCGCCGGATCTCGCCCGGCACCGAGCTCCCGACGCCGAGCCTCCCAACGACCTCTTTCAAGGAGGCCACGGCGGCCATCGTCGCAGTTCCCGGCGGAAGTATGAGGAGCGATGTCGGAGGCCTCGCAGGCTCCTCCCAGGGGGACTTCGTCTTCGTCGGCGCGGCCACAACGACGGTGTGCCCGGCTCGTTCCAGGGCGGAAACCAGGTTCCGGACGTGAGTGGCTGCGCCCTTCCGCCCGAGGAGAGGGACACCCAGATCGGCACAGATGTAAAGCACCTTCATCGAAGGCCCGCCCGGACGAAATGTAAACGAAATGTAAAGGATGTAAACACGGATTGCATAGAATCTTAAGGTCTCGAAACGGGAAGGGTTGAAGGAGCGGGTCGAGGAGCTATCCCACGCGCTTTCTTTTCTACTCTCACGACGGACTGGGCCTGGGTCACACTCGGCGGAACCTTGCCGTAGCCGATGCTGTCACGGAGCTTCAGCCGGATGCCGCGGTCCTGATCGCCACAGGCGTTCAGTCCATCCGATACCTCGGCATCCCGCGTCACGTCGGCGTCCTCAAACTTCCGGGGCTCCGCAAAGTCGGCAACGAGGCGTACGAAGGGCGCGACCTCCCGATCTCGCTCGCCGACCTCGTGACCCTCCGCTCGGCCCTCCTCAAGGCGGCCGTGGAGTCGTTCCAGCCGGATGTCCTTCTCGCCGACAAGCACCCCTTCGGGGTGGGCGAGGAGCTCCTTCCGGCTCTCGAGGCCATGCGCAGTCTCGGCGGTCGAACCGTCCTGGGACTTCGGGACATCCTCGACAACCGGCAAACGGTGCTCAAGGAGTGGGCAACCCGGGACCTTGCGAACCGTATCCCCCGGCATTACGACCGCGTGTTCGTTTACGGAAGCCGGGCGGTCTTCGACCCGGTGTCTGCCTACGACTTCCCCGCCCCGCTGGCCGAGAGAACGGTCTTCTGTGGTTACGTCGTCAACCGAACGCGCCGTGAGTGGCGCGCCACCGATGCGATGCCGAAGCTCTCGCGTGAGCGGCCGACGGTCCTGGCCACCGCGGGCGGCGGCCATGACGGGGTCCAGGTGCTCCACTGCTTCTTGAGCACAGCCGCAGGCGCCGATTGGAATGCCGTCGTGGTGGCTGGCCCGGAGACGCCCGAGCGCGATCGAAGGGCCCTGGGAGCTCACGCCTGCCAGGTCGGCGCCACGTTTCGAAGCTTCCAGCCAGGCCTCTCCGACTGGTTCGAGAGGGTTGACGTACTCGTCTCCATGGGCGGATACAACACGATCGTGGAAGCCGTGCTGACGGGCACGCCGACCGTCTGCGTTCCCCGCATCGTCCCGCGCGTCGAGCAGCTTCTGCGGGCACGCGCCTTTGCCCGGCTCGGCCTCTTGCGAGTCCTTCGACCCGGACAGCTGGAGCCGCCCGTCCTGCAACGCGAGATCGAAGGGGCGCTCGGCTCCTCGCGCAAGGAGCTGAAGGAGCAGGCGCGAGCTGCCCTCGACTTCGACGGCGCGCAATGTGCCGCGCAGCAGCTCATCGGGCTGGCTGCCGAGGCGGCCGCGCGCAAACGGACGCCGACCGGCTCCCAGCTGCCCGGAGTGGCTTGATGAACCTCCGCCAGAGCGTGTACGTCGCGACATGAGGGCGCCGCTGCGGTGGGGCGCTTTCCTCTTCGTCCTCGCGGCAGGCGGCCTGCTCGCCTGGCGCTTCGTTCGGAAAGCTGACGATGCGAAGCTCGAGTTCGTGACGGTTCCGATCGCACGTCGCGACATCACCGCCACCGTGAGCGCTACCGGGACGCTCGATCCGGTCGTGAAAGTGCTGGTCGGCAGCCAGGTGTCCGGACGCATTCAGACCCTCTCGGCCAACTACAACGATCCCGTCAAGAAGGGGCAGGTCCTCGCGCAGATCGAGCCTTCGTCCTTCAAGGCCAGGGCGGATCAGGCCGAGGCGCAGCTCGCAAAGGCGAGAGCAACCGTGATGGATGCCGATCGCGCCTTTCGCCGGAGTCGGGAGCTCTTCGCCGGGAAAATCGGCTCGCAGGCCGACCTCGATGCCGCTCGGACGAGGCTCCAGCTTGCCGAGGCCGACCTCAAGCAGGGCTCCGCGAACCTCAACCAGGCGCGCGTGGACCTTGCCAATACGCGGATCCTCTCGCCCATCGACGGCGTCGTGATCTCGCGCAGCGTCGAAGAGGGGCAGACCGTCGCGGCGAGTCTCTCGGCGCCCACGCTCTTCACGATCGCCGATGACCTCGCGAGACTCCAGATCGTCGCAAACGTCGATGAGGCGGACGTGGGTCAGGTGGCCGAGGGGCAGGAAGTCTCGTTCACCGTGGACGCATTTCCTCAGTCGACCTTCAAGGGAACGGTGCAACTGATCCGGAACAGCCCGGAGAACGTGCAGGGCGTGGTCACATACCAGACCATCATTCAGGTTGCCAACCCCGAGCAGCGCCTGAGGCCGGGCATGACCGCCAACGTGACCATCGTCGTGGCGAAGAAGAAGAGTGTGCTGGCGGTCTCGAACGCCGCCTTGCGATTCCGCCCCCCGAAGTCGCTGGTGAGCGGGAATCCCAAGGCCGAGGACACGGCGTCGGCCGAGAAGAAGAGGGGAAAGCGGCAAAAGAGCCGCGTCACCGTCTGGCGCCTGGCGAAAGGCGTGCCGCAACCCGAGAAGATCCGGATCGGCATCACGGACGGCGCGTACACCGAGGTCAAAGAAGGGCTCGACGAAAAGGACGTCGTCGTGGTGAGCGCCCAGTCCGCTGGATCACCGGGCCCGAGCGCTGCGTCGCCGGAAGGGAAGTCACCGGTACGATGAGCCCCCTCATCTCGGTCCCGGTCGCCTGGCGCGCGCTCTTCCGGAACCGGCTCCGAACCACACTCACTATGCTGGGCGTGATCATCGGAGTGGGCGCCGTCATCGTGATGGTCGCGATCGGGGCGGGAGCGCGGGCCCAGATCGAGGCGCGGATCGCCACGCTCGGCGAGAACATCATTCTTGTGACGCCGGGGTCGCAGGCGAGCGGCGGCGTGCGCTCCGGATCGGGCTCCGCGCAGTCACTCACCGTCGAGGATGCGGTCTCCCTCCAGGCCGAGTGCGCCTCCGTGAATTCCGTGAGCCCGGTCCTCGAGAAGACTCTCCAGGTCGTCGCGAGCAACCAGAACTGGTACACCCGCGTCCAGGGTGTCGCAGCCAGCTATCTAGAGATCCGTTCCTGGCCACTCGCCGAAGGCGAGTTCTTCAACGAGCAGCATGAGAAGGCGGCTGCGAAAGTCTGCGTCCTCGGAGCGACGGTCATCGAGAAGCTGTTCGGAGGCAACGATCCGATGGGAGAGATCGTCCGCATCACCGGCGTCCCGCTGGAAGTGATCGGCACTCTCTCGCGCAAAGGCCAATCCGCGCGAGGGACCGATCAGGACGACGTAGTCCTCGTCCCCGTGACGACGCAGCTCAAACGCCTCTACAAGAAGGACCGCTTGACCTCGATCATCGCGGTCGCACGAGACCCTGGCGGCCTCAACGCCGCAGAGGGAGAGATAACCGATCTTCTGCGGCAGCGACACAAGATCGGCAATCCGGAGGACGACGATTTCACCGTCCGCAGCCAGGAGGAGATCGTGGCCGCCGCGACCGCCACTTCGCGCACGCTCGGCGCCCTTCTCGCGAGCGTCGCCGCCGTCTCGCTTCTGGTGGGCGGCATCGGCATCATGAACATCATGCTCGTCTCCGTCACCGAGAGGACACGCGAGATCGGCATCCGGCGCGCTGTGGGCGCGCGGTCCTTCGACATCCTGATGCAGTTCCTCGTCGAGGCGGTCGTACTCGCCTTTCTGGGAGGCCTCGCCGGCATCGCATTGGGTGTGGGCGGTTCGCACGCCGTGGCGAGCGCGGAAGGGTGGCCCGTTCTGGTCTCGCTGACGTCGATTCTGCTGGCCTTCCTATTCGCCGGCCTGGTCGGTGTGTTCTTCGGCTTCTACCCCGCGTACAAGGCGGCGGCACTCCAGACGATCGACGCGCTGCGCTACGAATGAGGGACAACGAACGGCGAGAGCAGCGGTTTCTTGCGCAAGTGATTGGAGAAGTTGGCTCCTCAGGTAGGACTTGAACCTATAACCGTCCGGTTGACAGCCACGCTGCATGGCTCTTCTACTAAGTCCTGCGCTTTGCGATTGATGTCGCTCAGCGTGAGACGCCGGGTTGACGGTAAACCTAGCGTCGGAAATAATCCCGTCCGCCTCGAGGGAGGCATCCACAATGGGGCCACGGGCTATCCCTCTCGCTGTTTGCCTGGCGATCTTCACCGTCTCGCTCTGCTCCGGTCAGGATTCGTCCGTGTTCGTCGTTTCCGAGCGCACTCCGGAGCCGGCGTTCACGCTGTTGGACATAAACGGACGGACGGTGAGCTCGAGGGACTTTGCCGGAAGAGTCGCGGTCGTGAGCTTCGGCGCCACTTGGTGCGCCAGCTGCGTGAGCGAGTTGAAGAGCCTGGAGAGACTTCAAGCGCGCTTCCCCAACGACCTGCTCGTCTACTTCGTGGCCCTCGACGGCCGGGGCGACAAGGATGTGAAGCCGTTCCTCGACAAGCACGGCTTCCGGGTGGCGACTCTCATCGATCCCCGCATGGCCGTGGCCCGCGAGCATGGCGTCCGCTGGGTCCCCGTCACGATAG
>WNGF01044257.1_pt1 | contig 10229 bp, 9 predicted proteins | sample 5400641 | NCBI WGS metagenome assembly WNGF01 (sample SAMN13153371, study PRJNA577476) | soil metagenome | isolation source: 80 cm soil or saprolite under grassland replicate 2 | place: USA:California | collected 2016-06-15
GAAGATTGACACAGATCAGGCCGGTTCTCTTGCCGTTCTCCTCATAGAAATAGGCGGCTTCAGGTTTTTGCGTTGCGAGGATTGACTCAATGTTTCGCGGGAGACTGCCATTCTTGATGGCGGTATTACCCGCGTCCACTGGGATCGACACTTTGATGAGAAAACGCATGGTCGGAATTCCTTTCTTGCTGGATTGATAAATTCGGCGACATGATATGCGCCAAGAACAATTCTTGCAAACGGTGTTTGTAACGGTCAGGGTGTTGGATTTTACATGCACTTAGGATGTTGCGTTTTACACACAGGTGGTCCGTGCAGGCGGGATTTTGCTTGATGGTCCCAAGGATTCCGCTTCCCTCCGTACCTGTCAGGAAAGGCATACAGAGTTGTTTTTTCCAACAGCTTCTTGGGGTGGTTGCTCCGGATTTTTCTGGCTTGGGTCGAGATTTCCCGCTAAGTCTCAGACCCTTGCAATCACAGTTCTAGTCAGGTTCCGTGAGACCGTCTCGCGTCCTTCTGCACGTCTATCGACTGTGGCACATCCGTTGTAGTACGACATGACGTGCTGGACAAAAACTTGAAAGAGAAATTGACTCTTCTATTCGATCGCATGAGCCTCGAAGCCCTTGCGTTGCTTGAGGCCGAGCCGGAAACGGAGAGAGCGACGCCGGAACCGTTGCCTGAGTGGATGACCGCGAGTCAGCTCGCTCGCTACTGGCAACTTGTAAACGCGAAGGGCGAGCCTACAACTGCCGCGATTATGAAGTGGACAAAGCGGTCAGAGAGTAAACATCCGTTGCCGTATTCCTGTATGGGTGATCTGTTGAGGTTCAGGCGAGACGACGTTGACCGCTGGACCCAGGAAGAAGCGGCGCGCCGTAAGGCTGAGAGACACCGAAAGAAGCTTCAGCTCGCAAGTTGAGAGAATGTGCGACCTGGTGCGGGCGAGACGCCCGCGATCCCAGTGAAACGGAGCGTCCTGCCTCGAAAGTGCATCAGTTCGAATCGTGACACCGATCAAGCTCCTCGATAGAATGTCAGTATCACTTTGGCGGCTGCCATTCTCGAAAGGAGAGAAACAGAAATGGCAGTCTGGAAACGTTACAACGGAAAGCGCGTCAAGGGAGAAGGGCCGAAAGGCAAAGGCACTTGGATCGTAGAATTCAGGTTACGCGGACACTACATCAAAGAGGCCATCCCTGAAGCGCGGACCAAACAAGAAGCTGAACAAGTGCAGACGAAAATCAAGCGAGATATCTTCGATGATAAATACAATCGCGCCGCCGGCAACAAAGACTTCGCTGAATTTGTGGACGAAGTCTTTGTGCCCTGGGCGAAAGCATCGAAGCGCAGTTGGCAGGATGACGAGGAGCGATCTCGGCCACTTAAGGCTTTCTTTAAGGCCATGCGACTTCGCGACATCACGCCGATGCTGATTGAGAAGTACAAACAACAACGCTTGAATACGACCACATTGCACAAACGGAAGCGATCACCCGCAACGGTTAATCGCGAGCTGCAAGTTCTGTCGAAGGTCTTTTCCATGGCCTACGACAATGGACTGGTGGAGACAAATCCGATGCGGCGGGTGCACAAGCTACGCGAGGCTCCGGCTCGTGAGCGTTATCTGACCGACGAAGAAGAGAAGAGACTTTTCGCAATTCTCGTCGGCAGGCGGGCTCACCTACGACCGATCGTGGTCGTCGCTCTGCAAACTGGGATGCGGCAAGGAGAAATCCTGGGTTTGAAATGGGAGAACGTAGATTTCGAGCAAGGCACCGCTTTGCGATCGAGACCATGGTGCAGTGGTATCGATGTGGTCAAGATGTGGAGCGGTATCTGCCTGTCCTGTCCACCTACTTAGGGCACGCCCACGTCACCGATACCTATTGGTACCTGTCGGCCTGCCCGGAGTTGATGGGCTTGGCTACAGAGCGGTTGGAACGAAGATGGGAGGCTTGGCCATGAAGTCCCAAGCGAGCTTTCCAGTTCTGCTGGAATCCTTCTTCACTCAGCGCCTGATGAGTCAACGGCAGGTCAGTCCTCACACCATCGCTTCTTATCGCGACACCTTTCGCTTGCTGCTGCAGTTCACCCAGAAGCGTCTGCACAAGCAGCCATCATGCTTAACGTTGGACGATCTCGACGCTCCGCTGATCGGGGCCTTCCTCGACCACTTGGAGAAGGGTCGCGGGAATGTTAGCCGCAGCCGTAATCTGCGCCTGACGGCCATCCGTTCATTCTTCCGTTACGCGTCTTACCAGCAGCCTTCGCATGCCGGGCAGATCCAGCGTGTGCTGACCATTCCTAACAAGCGGCAGGCCCGCCCGCTGGTGGGCTTCCTGACTAGGCCGGAGATCGACGCACTCCTGGACACGCCCAATCAGCTCACCTGGGGTGGACGCCGCGACCACGCCCTCCTGCTGCTATTACTCCAGACGGGCTTGCGCCTATCTGAGATGACCGGCCTGCGTCGGCAGGATCTCACACTCGGCACGGGCGCGTATGTTCGCTGCCAGGGCAAAGGCCGTAAGGAGCGCTGCACCCCGCTACCCAAGCAAGCCGTTAACGTGCTGAAAGTTTGGCTGAGAGAACCTGCTCGGGGTAATGCCGACATTCTCTTTCCGAATGCGCGTGGAGGTCGGCTGAGCCCCGATGGGGTGCAGTACCTGCTGGCTAAACACCTGGCCGTGGCCCGCCTGAGATGCCCTTCTCTGCGGCAGAGATCCGTTTCGCCTCATGTGCTTCGCCACACGGCGGCCATGGAGTTACTTCAGGCTGGCGTCGATCGTTCCGTGATCGCACTCTGGCTGGGCCACGAGTCGATCGACACCACCCCAGATCTACCTGGATGCCAATCTCGCCTTAAAGGACGAAGCCTTAAGAAAGACGACACCGCTCAACGGCAAAGCCGGTCGTTACCGAGCCGATGATCAACTCTTGCGCTTCCTCAAGAGCCTGTAGGACACCAGAAACTATGCCGAGTCGCGCTGACCGCAGGTATCAAGAAGCACCTGGATTCACAGGCCATTCTGTTGTCTGCCAAGCTCTACTCGGCATAGTCCGGAACTCGGCATAGTGCCTCTTATGCCGAGCTCGGCATAAGCGACACACGTTCGCGACGCGTCTGCGGGGAAAGAGAGTGCATGAGATGGACATCATGTCATTGTTGGGCCACACCACCTTGCAGATGACGTCTCGTTACACTCACGCGATGCCGCAGAATCTCCGCATAGCGGTGGACTCACTAACAAACCAGCCTTTGCCGCTTCGGTTGGTGCCAGCGAGCAGCGGTGGTAGTGGGCGGAGGTGTTTTAAAACTGGAAGGTCGATGCTCGCGATCGTATGAAAGCCTCTCAAATTAATCACAAGGATGATGAAACACTCTTTCAAGGTCGCCAAAAGCGCGCCAAGATCGCGCCAAGTGGCTACTGGAACGGATGGAAGGTGATCTGATGAGGAGCGTAAGTTGTTGAGCAGAAATGGCGGAGGGGACAGGACTCGAACCTGCATATCCTTTCGGACGGCGGTTTTCAAGACCGCTGCACTACCAATTATGCGACCCCTCCGCTTTGAGAAACTATATCTTAGCTGAGACAACCTCTCAACTTGCGCGCTTTCTCAACGATCAGATTTGAACTGATCACGTGCGCCTTACTGCCAATGCGAGGAAGACTGGAACCAAGCCGCAGATTAGGTGGCGAGTTGGCGCCGCTCGGCATTCTACGGCTTCTCCGAAAGGTTCGAACGATGCGGATTCCGCGTTTTCGGTAAGTTTGCTAAAAACACACCAAGGCTCGGCCTACTGGCCTGAGCCAGTCACTCTCGCCCGTCCCGTCCCGCGTGTGTTTGCGCTTTGCGCGCAAAATGTGCACGATCTCTCCTAAGCAAACAGCAAACACTAAACAGCGAAGTCCGAATACCCAACCCACGTTCAGATGCGCGTCACCATCGGGCAAATAAACACCACTAACGGGGATTACGAAGGCAATACCGCCAGTATTATTCGAGCGATTGAACGAGGCAGACAGGACGCTTCGGATCTGGTTGTCCTGCCTGAAGCCTGCGTGCAGGGCTACACTTCTCTCGACTGGTTTCTCGATCGCGATGTGGCGCGTTGCGCCCTGCGACCACTGGAAACAATCATCGCTGCAACCGAAGGACTGACAGTAATCGTGGGCACCGTCAGGCCCAACGACGTGGTCGCCGGCCGCAGGCTTTACAATTCCGCAGCTGTCATCCGCGATAAGAAGCTCATCGGATTTGCCGACAAAACTCTGCTGCCGGAATACGACGTCTTTGACGACCCTCGCTACTTCGAACCCGCGCGCGAACGTCATCTGTTTATGGTAGACCACCGCAAACTTGGCGTGGCTGTCTGCGAGGACTTTTGGAACGACAAGACATTCTGGAAAGAGCGCCTCTACGCGCACGATCCAGCGGACGAATTGATAGAGCTGGGCGCCGAAGTGCTAATCTCGATTAATGCCTCACCGTTTAATAAAGGAAAGATGAGCCAGCGTTGCGCGATGGTTTCGCATCGAGCCCGGATGGCAAACCTGCCTATCGTATTTGTTAACCTGGTTGGCGGAAACGACGGAGTAATTTTCGACGGCGCCAGCATCGTTTCAGATCGCGAAGGAAAAATAATCCTACAGGCGCCGCCTTTCGAAGAGTTCTTTGGCACGGTCGATCTTGACAGCGGAGTGGCTGACGAACGTTGTTTGCCGGGAGACGATATTGAAACCATTCGTAGCGCACTGGTTCTCGGCATTCACGACTATGCGCGTAAGAATCGATTTACCACTGCAGTATTAGGTTTATCGGGCGGTATCGATTCCGCCGTGGTGGCCGCGCTGGCATGTGAAGCGTTAGGCGCGGAAAACGTTTTGTCGGTGATGATGCCTTCGCCCTACTCTTCGCGCTCGAGTGTGGCCGACTCAAGGGAGCTGGGACGACGCCTTGGCATGAAGGTGATTGAGCGGCCAATAACCAAAGCTTTCGAGGTGTTGCTGAAAGAACTCGATTTACCGCCCGCAACCGCGGAGTCCAGTTCACATGCGACCGAGAATCTGCAGTCACGCTTACGCGGAAATATTCTGATGACGATCTCCAATGCGGAAGGGCGCCTGCTGCTTTCTACCGGCAACAAGTCGGAGCTTGCCCTGGGCTATTGCACTCTTTACGGAGACACCAACGGCGGACTGGCGGTGATCGGGGACGTATTGAAGACTGAGGTCTATTCGCTGGCGCGCCATCTCAATCAGGAAGCCGAAATCATTCCTCGATCCGTCATTGAGAAGCGTCCCTCGGCAGAATTAGCTCCCGGGCAGTTTGATGACCAATCACTACCACCCTACGACAAGCTGGATCCAATAATCAAAATGTATTTTGAGCAGAAGGCAACTCCCGAAGAGATCATCGCAGCGGGAACCGATCCGACAATGGTCTACGACATTTTGAACCGAGTGGAATCGCCAGCCAATGAATTCAAGCGGCGCCAGTTGCCGCCCACGCTAATTATCTCGCGCAATGCGATTGGCATTGGAAGGCGTCGCCCGGTGACGCATCGCTATCGACGGCCAACGCAATGCTGATTTTGCAGGACCGGCATTCTTGCCTGTCATTTTTTAGTTACCGCTGTCAATTCGCACCAGACAAATCTTACGAGGGACAGACAAGAATGTCTGTCCTGCCAAAACCGAGGAGACTCTTAAAGAAGGATCGTCACGAACGAAGAGTTTCATCCGGAAACGGTTGTGCCCTACATTGCGCCCTCGATTCCTTATGAGGGCCGGCGCGACTTTTTCATTTTCACCGATCGCGGCACAGAAAAACTCGAGCGCATCGCGCTGGTTCGTTATCCCGATGAGCACCTGCGATGGTTTTTCGAACTCATCAATCCTCCGGGCAGAGAGACTCAGGCAACGTTGAAGAAAATTGTTGAAGAACGAAGCCCGAAGACTATTGCCCTAAACTTCGGCGGCACGCGCGGCGCGACCAACGGTTTGACGTACGATGCCTACAAGTATCTCGCGGAGACGCTCGGCAAAGAATACGTGAACAGGTTTGTCCCAGCTGCTCCGTTGATTGTTGAGTACATGGACACGCGCCTGCCGGATGAACTGGAACATTACCGTCAAGCCGTCGTGCTGACTGAGATTATTACGCGGCGCGCTTTTTCCAACGAAGTGATCACCCCGGACAAGACCACCGTCGCGGATGTGCGTTATTGGTGGTTGCAGCAAATGAACAATAAGGGTCTCGACACCTGGTTCCACCCTGACATGCGGATTCAGCGCCGGAATCAGGAGACGGGAAAGACACAGCAGTTTCTAAGTGTCGCGGACGAGGCGGAAGTTATCCGGCGCGGCGACCTGATTCACATAGATTGCGGCCTTAACTACATGGGGCTGAGCACTGACTGGCAAAAAATGGGTTACGTGCTGCGTAAGGGCGAGCGTGACGTCCCTGAAGGTTTGCGGCGCGCGCTGGCCAACACCAATCATCTTCAGGATGCGTTGTTTTCACACATCAAGCCGGGCGCGTGGGGCTATGAAGTTTACGACGCAACAATGGCGGACATGAAAACGGCCGGCATTGAAGCGATGATCTATTCCCATTCAATCGGCAATCAGGGCCATGGACTGGGCGCCAGCGTTGACTTTCGCCGCCCGGTCGCGGGAGCCACATCGTTCGAGCCGCAATTTCGCGAAGGCTCGTATACTTCAATTGAATTGAATACAAGCACGCCGGTAGCGGAGTGGGGCGGTCAGAAAGTGACCATTATGTTGGAAGACGATGCTTATTTAACTAAGGACGGAATGAAATGGTTTCGACCGCGGCAGACCAGCTTTTATCTAATTAGATAACAGATTTCGTTAGCCAAACTAGCGGGGGCAAGCCCGCCTTCCCAACCATGAGGTACTCACGCTTGAGTCTTAATTCTTGCTTGAAAGACTTTCAATGCTGGATCATCCAAACAACTTCGAAGTCTCAGGGTTGGGAAGGCGGGCTTGCCCCCGCTGACTGTTAACAGAAAACTCATGCGGCATAGCGTGCGTAGACTGATTTCACCTTCTCCAGAAAGTCTCTACGGTCGACAATGTAATAAAGCTTGACCTTGCCGGAACCGCAGTCTTTCTATTAACTGCTCGAGGATTTCAAACTGATCTCCGGCTGAGATTTCTTTCGCATCCAGATAGCCGCCGTACCGCAGACGCCGAATCAACTCCTGCAATGTCAGCCGGCCTTCAAACGTCTGCCCTCCATGAACGTGTGAGCGGCTCACCAGATACTGAACGATTAAAGCCTCGCTATAGACGACCGGCGCCAGGAAGAGCCGGGTGCCCACTTTCTCCCAACCCTCCGAGAGCCGCTGCGAACGGCGTACGGCGCGCACGCCATTGAAGACTTCCGTCCAGTCGGTCTTCGGCTCAGAACGTTCAAGATAAGCGCGCGTGGCCTCAATTAACCACGAGTCAGCTTCCATATCGAGGTTCTGACCGAGTGAATCGAGCCAGTCGAAAAAGACCGCGCGCCTGTCAGATTTTGCTTCGACGATCTGAAACTGATTGTCCCTCTGAAGCAGAGCTTTGATCAGCTTCTTCCGAGCGACATCAGTCGCTTTCCCGCCTTCGATTCGAACTGTCTCCAGGCAGGCATGCCAGCGTTTGGCCGCCTGACAATAGGGACAATGGGGATGCTTCTCTTCGCTGTCAAAGAATGGTGGAACAGCTTTCGGCTCTGTCAACTCAGCTACGGTCGGGCAATATTTTCTTATCTCTGAGTAGGCGGTCCGTGGGGCAAGACCTAACTGCGTTGTGAAGATATTGAACGTGCAGGCGAGACACACGAGCGTTGAATATTCAGTAACACTTCCCGCCGGGAAAGCGTTGAGATCAAGTGCTCGTTTCTGCTTCGCGATCACCATTCTGAAATCAAGCAAAAGCTGAACGTCGCCGCCTGGAGCAGCCAAATGTGCGCTTCAAGGCTTCGCTCCTGATGTGCGTTGCGGCTTTGCCGGCCGATGTGCGGAAAGGCTATGCCTTTCCGACAACTGCTTTTCGATTTCCTGAGGCTATGCCTCGGAACTCGTTCGAGGCTTAGCCTCTCAACTAAAAGAGGTCTTCCGGAAAGGCAGAGCCTTTCCGCACATCAGGCGGCAAAGCCGCACTTACAAGATCGAGACCAGCGGCATTATCGAAATTAGTCACATAATCGCGACTAATGCCGGTTGCAAATCTTCATGCGTGTGGCCCACTGCGAGATCGAGTTCCGCTTCTACATCGCCGCTCGCAGTCTTGAGTTTCTTGAAATCAAACAGCTTATGATCCAACAAGTGGGAAGGTATCGCATTGCCAAGCGCAGTCAACATCGAGCTGCGAATATTTGGGATGTCTTTTTCCAGATCGGTTATCAATCGCTGAATGCGCACACGCTGCAAGTTTGGCTGCGAGCCGCAGAGATCACAGGGGATTATCGGAAACTCCTGCGACTCGGCGAAGGCGGCAATATCTGTTTCGCGGCAGTAGGCAAGCGGACGAATGACAGTATTGCGACCGTCGTGGGAACGAAGCATTGGAGGCATCGCCTTCAGCGAACCGACGAAGAAAAGATTGAGCAGGAAAGTTGTAATTATGTCGTCGGCATGATGGCCAAGCGCGATCTTGTTGCAGCTTTCCTCGACCGCGACGTTATAGAGAATTCCGCGCCGCAGTCGTGAACAGACCGAACAATAGGTTTTGCCCTCCGGAACCAGACGCTTGACGATGGAATAAGTGTCCCGCTCAATTATGCGAAACGGGACGCTCCGATTTCGCAGATACCCAGGCAGTATTTCTGAAGGAAATCCAGGTTGCCTTTGATCCAGGTTGACGGCCAGGAGCTCAAAACTCACGGGCGCGCGGGATTGCAAGTCAAGCAACAAGTCGAGCATGGTATAGCTGTCCTTGCCGCCAGACAGGCATACCATTATGCGATCTCCATCTCCAATCATTCCGAAGTCTTCAATCGCAGTGCCGACTGCATGAAGCAGTTTCGTCTTTATTTTGCTTTGTTCAGACATTGTGGTCCGCTACAAGAATGCCACGTCTAATTTACTCGTGACAAATCAACCCAAATAGTCGGTGTCCTGGTTGCAAGCTCCGCATTAAGCCAGAGTCCTCGTGCCTCCACGGTGAGTGTGCTTCCCCAATATTAACCGGCAAGTCGTCAGAAACAGCGCGGAGCCTCCGGGAGAAAACCCACAAAATAGGACATTAGACGCACCGCGGCTTGACTGACAGGAATTGCCCCTAAATAATGCGTCTCTATCATCAACTTCGCGTTCCGGCAACTCCTCGAAATTGATCTGGTCGGAAGGAAACTCATGTTCATAAGAAATAGAAGTCTGGCGGCTTTTGCTCTTTTGTTCGTGGCTTTGGCGGTCCCCTTAATCATCGTTCACAGCGCGGGTGGCCGCATCGAAGGCAAGGTTACTGATCCCAAAGGAGCCGCAGTGACGGGCGCATCAGTAACAATCACCGAGGAGGTCAACAATCAAACGTTCACAGCAGTTACTGATTCGCAGGGACGTTATAAAGTTGAAGGTTTGCCGACCGGAGTATACACGGTTGTGATCTCCGCGCCGGGTTTTGGGGAAGCACGAAAAGAATCGGTCAAGTTAGAAGATGGTGCTACCGTGCCGGTCGATCTGCGCCTTGAAGTCGCTGCCGTGGAAGCGAGCGTGACAGTAGCCGTCATGAAAGCCAACTCCGATCCCGTTTACCAGCAACTGCGGCAACTGGGAAAGTCCAGCCAGGACTTTTCCGGTCCCTTCGCCAACGTCAATAACCTTGTCCTGAAGAGAGAGGGAGCGGCATTTAACCTGCGCAGTGGAGAGATCTATTTTCTAACGCCGGTTGAGGCTCGATATACGGCGGCCATTTTCATCGGGGAGGGTGAATTTTCATTAACACCGCCCACCGAGAACGAGAAAAACAGCCTGAAAATATTTACCCACGAGCCTTCCATCACTGAACAATTTACAAGTCTCACACTGAGATTTACCGATAAAACGTTTGAGGAAATAAAGAACGCGCCGGGGGTAAAGATGGAGGCGAATGGTCCGCAAGCCAGTCGCGCCGCCGATCTGTTTCGTGAGAACCAAAATCTTTTACGGAAGCGATTGCGCGACAATGGCGAGCTGCGCACGCTGGCGGATCTTTATGCGCCGGAACGTCCAGGAT
>WNGF01022196.1_pt1 | contig 10227 bp, 6 predicted proteins | sample 5400641 | NCBI WGS metagenome assembly WNGF01 (sample SAMN13153371, study PRJNA577476) | soil metagenome | isolation source: 80 cm soil or saprolite under grassland replicate 2 | place: USA:California | collected 2016-06-15
CTCCTCATGTTCACAGGTCGAGCAGCCGGTCGGCCGGGCTCCGCACCCCGCCGGGTCCACGGTTGAGGACGTGCGTGTAGATCTGGGTCGTGCTAACGTCCCGGTGACCGAGGAGCTCTTGCACGGTGCGGATGTCGTGGTTGTCCTCGAGGAGGTGGGTGGCGAAGGAGTGCCGAAACGTGTGACAGGTCGCGCGCTTCGCGATGCCCGCCCGGCGCGCGGCCTCCTTCACCGCCCGCTGCAGCACAGACTCGTGCAGGTGGTGCCGGCGCCGCTGGCCCGTCACGCGGTCCGCGTAGAGGAACAGGAGGGCGCTCAGTGCCTGATTCTGCGTCGAGGCCGCCACGTTCCCATCGACAGCCAGCGACGTCAGGAACCGGGTGACCTCGGCCGCGCCCATCTCGGTGGGATGACGCTTGCCGTGGAAGAGGATGTACCGGCGGACCCAGGCGACGTAGGTCTTCTCCGTGCGACGGCTGTAGTGCCTCGCGCGCACCGCCTCGCGGACCCGATCGAGGAGTCGCGGTTTGGGTGCGCCGGCGGGGCCGGCCTCACGGACCGCGAGCGTCGCGACGAGGGCGCCCCTGGACGATACGGAGTATGAGATCGCACCGCTCGATCGAGGAGTGGCCATGCCCGTGCCCCCAAGCCCCTTCCCTCGTGGGCCTCGACCATAACCGAGCGGGCGGGAGCGCGCAAGACAAATCCAGCAACCGTCCTGAGGACCGGATGACTGCATGGAATTGGATACAGCATAGAGCGGAGTCTTGACGCAGCCTGGGTGGGGGTGTGCTGAGTCGGTGGCGCCGCCCAGTCGGGAGTTGCTTCAAGCGGCGTTCACGCATACCATGTGGTCGTCGGCCGACCCGGACCGCCATTTGCAGAGGGGGTTGCATGAGCGCCAAGTCCGAGGATTTCTCCCTGAACGCCAAGTACACGCAGGAGCGAGGCAGGATCTATCTCTCCGGCATCCAGGCGCTGGTCCGGCTGCCTCTCGACCAGCACCGGGCCGATCGCCGGCGGGGGCTCAACACCGCGACCTTCATCTCGGGCTATCGCGGCTCGCCCCTCGGAGGCTTCGATCAGACGCTCGAGCGGCAGGCGAAGCTCCTGCAGGATCACAACGTGGTCTTCTCCTCCGGCCTCAACGAGGACCTGGGGGCGACGGCGGTGTTCGGCAGCCAGATGGCGGGACTCTTCCCGAACCCCAAGTACGACGGGGGTACGGCAAGGCGCCCGGCGTGGATCGGACGGGCGACGTGTTCAAGCACGCCAACTACGCCGGGGTGGGACGGAACGGGGGCGTGCTGGCTCTGGCCGGCGACGACCCCATCTCCAAGTCCTCGACGCTGCCGAGCCACTCCGAGGTCGCGCTCTACGACGCGCTCATGCCGACGATCTTCCCGGGCAATGTCCAGGAGATCCTCGACCTGGGTCTGCACGGCTTCATGCTCTCCCGCGTCTCCGGGCTCTGGGTCGGCGTGAAGATCGTCACCAATGTGGCCGACGAGGCGGCCACCGCGGAGGTGGATCCGGAGCGCGTGAGCCCCGTGATCCCGACGGTGGAGCTGGACGGCAAGCCGTTCCAGCACCAGATCAACGTCAACCTGATCCCGCCTTACGGCCTCGACATGGAGCGGACCCTCCACGGCGCCCGCCTCGAGCTGGCGCGGCGCTACGCCTGGGAGAACACGCTGAACCCGATCGTCGTTCCCACCCCGCAGGCGTGGCTCGGCATCCTCACCACGGGCAAGACCTACTACGACGTGAGACAGGCGCTCGCCGAGCTCGGGCTGGACGACGCCGCCCTCCGGCACCGCGGCATCCGCGTGCTCAAGATGGGGCTGCTCTTCCCGATGGAGCCGCGCGTCGTGCGCGAGTTCGCGCGGGGGCTCGAGGAGGTCCTGGTGATCGAGGAGAAGCGGCCGTTCCTCGAGCTGTTCGCCAAGGACATCCTCTACGGCTGGCCGGACCGCCCGCGGATCGTGGGCAAGGCCGACGAGGAGGAGCGCCCGCTCGTCCCCATCCTCGGCGAGCTCGACTCCGACCTCATCGCGCGGGCCATCGCCAAGCGGCTCGGGCGCAAGCTCCGGATCGAGTCGGTGGAGGCGCGGATCCAGCACCTGGACGACCTCCGGCGGCGGCCCCGGCCGCTGACGCTCTCGCGGACGGCGTTCTTCTGTTCGGGGTGCCCGCACAACCGCTCCACGGTGATCCCGGACGGCAGCGTGGCGGCGGCGGGGATCGGCTGTCACGGCATGGCCATGGGAATGGACCGGGGCATCATCGGCGTGACCCAGATGGGCGGCGAGGGCGCGCAGTGGGTCGGCATCGCGCCGTTCACCGGCACCCCGCACCTGTTCCAGAACATCGGCGACGGCACGCTGTTCCACTCGGGCAGCCTGGCCGTCAACTACGCGGTCGCGGCCGGCGTCAACATCACCTACAAGATCCTCTACAACGCCGCGGTGGCGATGACGGGCGGCCAGGAGGCGGCCGGCGCGCTTTCGATTCCCGCGCTGACCCGGCGCCTGGAGGCCGACGGCGTCAAGAGGATCATCATCACCACGGACAACCCGGCGGCGTACAAGGGTGTCGCCCTCGCCGCCAATGCGGAGGTCCGGCATCGCGACCGGCTGCTCGAGGCCCAGTCGGCGCTCGCGGCCACGCCGGGAGTCACCGCCCTGATCCACGACCAGCAGTGCGCGGCGGAGAAACGGCGGCTGCGCAAGCGCGGCAAGCTCCTGGACCCGGCCCTGCGCGTCCACATCAACGAGCGCGTGTGCGAGGGCTGCGGCGACTGCGGGAAGAAGTCGAACTGCCTGAGCGTCCAGCCGGTGGAGACGGAGTTCGGCCGGAAGACCCAGATCCATCAGTCCTCGTGCAACAAGGACTACTCGTGCCTCCTGGGCGATTGCCCCTCGTTCCTCACCGTGGAGCCGATCGGGCCGCCCCGGAGAAAGGAGCGGCGGCTCACGCCGCTCGAGGTGGAGCTGCCGGAGCCCGCGCTCAAGGTCCCGGCGGAGGGGTTCGCGCTTCACATGATGGGGATCGGCGGCACGGGCGTGGTCACCGTGAACCAGATCCTCGGCACCGCGGCTCTGCTCGATGGCAACCACGTGCGCGGGCTGGACCAGACCGGGCTCAGCCAGAAGGGCGGACCCGTGGTCTCCGACCTCAGGATCTCCTCCCAGCCGATCGAGCTGGCGAACAAGGTGTCGGCGGGAGGAACCGATCTCTACCTGGGCTTCGACCTCCTGGTGGCCGCGGACCCCGCGAATCTCGACAAGGCCGATCCCGACCGGACGATCGCCGTGGTCTCGACCAGCCAGATCCCCACGGGACGGATGGTGGTGGACACGGGCGTGCACTTCCCGGAGCTCTCGAGCCTGCTGATCGGCATCGACCGCGTCACCCGGAAGGACCCCAACGTCTACCTGGACGCCACGGCCATGGCCGAGGCGCTCTTCGACGACCACATGGCGACCAACCCGATCCTGATGGGCGCGGCCTACCAGGCGGGCGCGCTGCCCATCTCGGCCGCCTCCATCGAGCGCGCCATCCGGCTCAACGGCGTGGCGGTGGAGATGAATCTGCTCGCGTTCCGCTGGGGGCGGATGGCCGTCGTGGACGCGAAGTACGTCGAGGGCGCGGTGAAGCGGGCCACGGGCAAGGTGAGCGAGGCGCCCGCGCTCACCGCCGAGGACCGCCGCCTCGTGGACTCGGTCGGCGCCACGGGGGAGCTCCTGAGGCTGCTCGAGGTCCGCGTGCCCGACCTCCGCCGGTACCAGAGCGCCGACTACGCGCGCCGGTACGTGGACTTCGTCAAGCGGGTGGCGCAGGAGGAGGCGGAGAAGACCCCGGGGCAGAGCGGGATGAGCATGGCGGTGGCGCGCTACCTGCACAAGCTCATGGCCTACAAGGACGAGTACGAGGTGGCGCGGCTGCATCTCGACGCGGCGATGCGGGCCGAGGTCGAGGCGAAGTGGGGCGGGCCGGTGAAGCTGTCCTGGCACCTCCACCCCCCGCTGCTGCGGGCACTCGGGCTGCGGAGGAAGATCCGGCTCGGCGCGTGGTTCGCCCCCGCCTTCAAGGCCCTGCGGGCGATGAAGGGGCTCAGAGGGACGCCGCTCGACATCTTCGGGTACGCGGAGGTCCGCCGGGTGGAGCGGCAGCTCGGCGACGAGTACAGGCAGGTGATCGAGACCGTCCTCGCCAAGCTCGGCCCCGCCAATCACGACGCCGCCGTGGCCATCGCGGCGCTGCCCGACGAGATCCGCGGCTACGAGCAGATCAAGCTCGACAGCATCAAGCGCTTCCGGGAGAACGCGGCGCAGCTCATCTCACAGCTCGGCTGATCCGGGCTCGACCTGCCACGGGGGGCGCTCGACCATGGGACGACTCCTGCTCGTCGGTGTAGCGGTGCTGCTGGGCGGATGCGCGGGCATGATGGCCGAGAAGGAACTGCTGTCGGCGGGGGCCCCGCTGAAGGACAAGGATGGCAAGGACGTGGGCGCGGCCACGCTCATTCAAACCGGTGACGGCGTGCGGGTCGCGGTGACCGCCTATCGGCTGCCGCCCGGCACCCACGGGCTCCACATCCATGCCGTCGGGCAATGCCAGCCGCCCGACTTCGCCTCGGCCGGGGGCCATTTCAACCCCGCCGGCAAGGAGCACGGCCGCCTCAACCCCGCCGGCCCCCACGCGGGCGATCTGCCCAACCTGGTCGTGGCGGCCTCGGGCGAAGGGGGCATCGACATCACCACCAAGGCGGTGACGCTCGAGCCCGGGCCCACCTCCCTCCTCGGCGACAAGGGCACCTCCATCGTCATCCACGCCGCGGCCGACGACGAGAAGACCGATCCCGCCGGCAACAGCGGCGCGCGCATCGCCTGCGGGGTCATCACGAAGTAGCGCCGGCTCCGTTCGCGGGCTTGGCGGTATAGGCGAGGTCATGGTCACCCGCGCCGATCTCAGGCGGTCGCGCATCGATCCGCGCCAGCCCAGGTTCCGGGCGAGAAGTGGCGGCGGGCACCCGCTCGAGATGGGTCGAGCGGGCGCTACCGCCGCGCGCCAGCGCGGATGATTACGGGCCGCCGCCCGCCCCTTCGTAGCCGATCAAGAGGGCGCCGCGGTGTAGCTTGCCTGCGGGATCCTTGAATGTGTACGGAATCCGGAGGGCCTTGCTGACGCGGCGCTTGGCGCCGTTCAGAGGCCAGAACAGCCCTTTCCTGTAGAGGCGCCTCAGCTTCGGATCTTTGCGGACATCGAGGACCCCGAACGGCCTATCTGCGTCGAACCTCTTGCCGAGGCCGTACTTCGCGATCCTGGCCTTCTTGTAGTTCTGCGGGTAGTGCAGATCGGTGCCGTACGGGTTCTGATCGAAGATGAAATCGCCGAGCTTCGAATACGCGAGACTTCTCCCGGATCGTCTCTTCCGAGCCATCTCGATCTCCTCTTCGCGTCGGGCCAGTGAGCGGTCACCCCACACCGAAAGGGCGGGACGGTGATGGACCAGCCGGTTCCACGACTCTCGACCTCCTTTCCATGGGCCCCACTATAGTGGATGCTCCGCTGCCTCGTCACGGGAACACTGCCCTTACAGCGTTGCGAGTGCCGCGCGGAGGCGACCCGGCTCGCCGAGGGCCCCCAGCGCGTCGAAGATCCCGAGCGCGCGCTGGAGAAGCTGACGCGCCGTGGGGCGATCGCCGGCGGCGCGCGCGACCTCGGCCTGATTCACGAGGGTCTTGGCGATCTCGTCGCGGGCTCCGACCTCCTCGAGGACGCGCATGGCGTTTTCCAGATGACCCGCCGCCCGGGCGGGATCATCCGAGACAAAGCTCTCGCCGAGGAGCCGCTCCGCCACCCCTTCGACGTGCCGGTAGCCGAGTTGCCGGGTCGTCGCCAGCACCTCTTCGAGCAGGGCGCGAGCCGCGGGAAGCTCCCCGAGACGCAGGTAGCCCTCCGCCAGCCGGAGCGCGGTGACGGAGCGTGTATACCGCAACTGAGTCCTTTCGAGCCACGTCAGCGCCTCTCTCAGCTCCGCCGTCCCCGCCGCGGCCTGGCCGCATCTGACGAGCCCGTAGCCGTGCACGATCCTCGACAGGGCGGCATCGAACGGAGGGGGGGACAGCCCCAGGGCCTCGTCGCAGTAGTGGAGACCGGTGCTCGGATCGCCTCGATGGATATGGATCGTCCCCGTGCGCCACAAGCCGACGGCCTTCAGCCGGAGGTCGTTGACCTGCTGGCCGAGGTCGAGAGCCCGGCGGCTGTACTGCAGGCTCCGGTCCCATTCCCCGAGGTAGAGGGCGGCCGTGCTGAGGACCCACAGTGTCCGGCAAGCCCACCAGACATTGCCGTGGGCCTCGAAGATGGCCAGGGCCCGCTCCCCAGCCGTCAACGCCGCGCGCAGATTCCCCGCGATCTCGTACGCCTGGGCCAGGCAGCACTCGGCGAAGGCGCGGATCTCCTCGAAGCCGCCGGCGTCGGCGATGGCCGCCGCCTCGCGACAGTAGGCGATCGCCACTTCGGGCCGGCTCCCCGTGAGGCTGTGCAGGAAGCCGGTCCAGTAGTACCAGGCCGCCCGGCGCCAGGGGTCGGCGGTCGACTCGACCAGCTCTCGGATGCCCTCGAGGGACTGGATATGCTCGGCGTGGCGTCCCAGCGCGAACTTGACCTCGGCCTGCTTGACCACCGCGTCGATCCGTCTGAGCCGATTGGCGTCGGAGTCGGGCATGGTGTCCAGACGCCTGAGCGCGGCCTCGAAGTGGGCGAGGGCCTCGGTGTTGGCCCACCGCCGGTGGGCCTTCTCGGCGGCGAGGAGGGCGTGGTCCACCGCCTTGTCGGCCCGGTCGCTGCCGCCGAAGTGGTGGGCGAGCAATTCCACGACTTCGTGAGTCCGGCCCTCGTAGAGCTCTTCCAGGGCACTGCCGGCCGCGGCGTGAAGGCCCCGGCGGCGGGCATCCAGGAGACTTGCGTACGCAACCTCCTGGACCAGGGGGTGCTTGAAGACGTAGACGGACTCCTCGCCGCTCGGCCGTTCGTAGAGCAGCTCCTGGCGCGTCAGCTCACGCAGCGGATGCTCGGGCCCGGCCGGATCGCTCCAGATCTTCGCGAGGACCTTGCGGGAGGCTTCTCGCCCGAGCACCGAGGCGGTCTCGAGCAACCGCCGGGCGTCCTCGGGGAGCCGGTTGATCCGCGCCAGGAGCACCTCCTGGATCGTGTCCGGTGTGGTGCCCGTCGCGCCGATCTCCTCGTGCTCGGCGGCGTCCCGCGCCAGCTCCTCGAGGAAGAACGGGTTGCCCTCGGCCTTCGCGAGGATGCTCCGGGCGACGGCGTCGGACGCTTTCTCCGGCGCTGCAGCGCGATCTGGGTCACGTGCGACCTGTCCGCCCAGGGCGGCCGGTAGCCGGGGCGATAGGTGAGGATGAGCAGCAGGGGCACGCCCGCCAGGCTCTCGATGGTGGCGCCGAGCGCCTCGGATGCCGTGTCGACCCAGTGCAGGTCCTCGACGGCGATGACGAGCGGGCGCGGCCGGCTGCCGTTCACGCACATCCGGCGGAGGATCTCGAAGGTCCGGCTCTGGATCGCGTCGGGGCTGATCATGGCCAGCTCGTCGATTTCTCCCTTCACCCCGAGGAACTGGAGAAGATAGGGCAGGGCGCCCTCGGGCTCGATGCCGAGCCGTTTGAGGCCGGCCCGTAACTTCCGGGCGATGCCCTCGGGCGTGTCCGCGTCGGTGAGCCGGCAGGCGTGGCGCAGCACCTCGAGCACCGGCAGGTAGGGGATGCCGGCGCCGTAGGACAGGCAGTGACCTTCGAGATACGCGACGTGCTCGCCCCGGAGGGTCTGCCGGAACTCGTAGAGGAGCCGGGACTTCCCGAGCCCCGCCTCGCCCACGATGCTCACGATCTGGCCGTGTCCGGCCCGGATCGACGCCAGGCGGCTTCTCAACAGCTCGAGTTCCTGGCGACGGCCCACGAAGGCCGCCATGCGGCCCTCGGGGGCGAGCCCCGCGCCCTCTCTTCCGACCAGCGTGTACACGGGCTCGGCTCCCGACGCGCCGGAGCGCGCGAGATGAAAGCGCCGCTCGAGGAACGGAGCGGCCGCGCCGCTGACCAGAGTGTCGCCAGCCGCGGCCGGCGCCAGCATGGCCTCGAGCACGCTCCACTGGGCTCGCTTCGCGTCGGCGTCGATCTCGGCGGTCGGCCCTGATCGCCCGACGAGCACCTGCCCCACATGGATTCCGATCTTGACCGTGAAGCGCTCGCCGTCACCCTGGTGGGCGCGCTCGGCCGCCTTGTGGATGGCCATGGCGGCGTGGGCCGCCCGCCGCGCCGCGTCCTCGGCCGGATCGAGACCGAAGGCCGCTCCGATGCCGCGCGGGCTCATCTCCTCGATGCGGCCGCCGAAGCTCCTCACCTTGTCCACGAGCATCTCCAGCGCTCGGCTCGTGTCCGACAGCCCGGTGTCGGCGCCGGGCCGGATCAGCAGGGCGCGCATCAAGGTGACGCGCCGGTTCTCCCAGCGGATGGTGGAGGGCGCGGCCACCGGAGCCGGTGTCGGGGCCGAGGGCCGAGGCGCCGGCTCCGCCACGCGGCCCGCCCGGGGACGAGCGATCGCCGGCGCGGCGCCGGCGCGCAGTCCCAGGCGCTCGATCCGCGCGCGGAGCGTGTTGCGCGAGATGCCGAGCAGAGCCGCCGTGCGCGAGATGTTCCACCGCGTCTGCGCGAGCGTGGTCAGGAGGTGTTCCCGCATCGCGTCGTCGAAGGAGACGGCGGCGGGCCGCGCGGGCGCCGGCCGGATCTCGGGGGCCTCGGGGAGCGCGAGCATCTCCGCCGTGACCACCGCCCCCTCCGCCAGGAGCGCCACGCGCTCGATCACGTTGAACAGCTCGCGGATGTTGCCCGGCCAGGGATAGGCCAGCAGGCGCGCGTGGGCGCTCGAGGCCAGGGACTTCTCGGGCAGGCCGTAGTCGGCGCACGCGCGCGCCAGGAAGCGCTGGGCGAGGAGCACGACATCCCGCTGTCGCTCACGGAGCGCGGGCAGGCGGAGAGTGAGCACGGCCAGGCGGTGGTAGAGATCCTCGCGGAAGCGCCGGTCCCGGATGGCGGTCTGCAAGTCGGCGTTGGTGGCGCTGATGATCCAGGCATCGACGGGCTCGCTGGCGGTGGCGCCGAGGCGGCGCACGGCCCGCTCCTCGATGACCTTGAGGAGCTTGGCCTGCAGAGGCTCGGGGAGGAGCCCCACCTCGTCGAGGAAGATGGTGCCGTGGTGGGCGGTCTGGAAGAGCCCGGGCTTCGCGCGGCGGGCATCGGTGAAGGCGCCGCGCTCGAAACCGAACAGCTCGGCCTCGAGGAGCGGCTCGGGAATGGCCGCGCAGTTCACGTCCACGAAGGGCCCGGCGTGGCGGGGGCCGCCGCGGTGGATGAGCCGGGCCACCAGCCCTTTCCCGGTGCCGGTCTCGCCCTGGATCAGGATGGACGGAAGGCGGCGCGCGCCAGGCTGCCGGGCGAGAAGCCGGCGGATGTTGTCCTTGACCGCCTCGAGGGCGGGGCTCTCGCCGACCAGTTCGCTCAGGACATCCATCGCGCCGCCCGGAACACACGGAGGGAGGCTTCGCTCTCCATCCGAACTAGGATTGCCATCGGTTAGATTACTCGGTCTGCTCAAGCAACTGCTCAGCTTTTTACCACTCTGACCACTGACCACCTGCTCTGTCCGATTCAACCTGCTGATTTCGTGGATCTTCTCCGTGGCACCCGGTTTGCGAAACAGTAGCGGCATGCGACACAGCCTGATCGGCTCGACGGCGCAGCCAGAAGGTGAGCGTCACGATCATGCCGGCTGGAGGCGCCGTCCGCACCGACCCGAGAACCCTGCGAAGGAGACAGCCATGAGAGCCATCGGAGTGCACGGGAAGTTGCTCGCGCTGTTCCTCGCCGGCGGCTCGGTGCTGGGTGTGGTCGCGCCGGGGTTGACTCGAGCCGGCGACACGGACGAGCTGGCGGCCGCTCCGTGGGTGGGCGCGATCCGCGCCATGGACGAAGCCCTGGCGAGGGGCGATGTGCGCGCGGCGCTGGAGGCGCGCGAGGACGCCCGTCTGGCGGCGGTCGCCAGCCGGCGATGGGAGGGGATGGCCGTCCTAGGAGACGCGACGCTCCGGCTCGCCCAGAGCGCCGGCCTGCGCCCCGCCATGGAGCCCGCGGTGCGGTGCGCCTACCTTGC
>WNGF01010806.1_pt1 | contig 10225 bp, 13 predicted proteins | sample 5400641 | NCBI WGS metagenome assembly WNGF01 (sample SAMN13153371, study PRJNA577476) | soil metagenome | isolation source: 80 cm soil or saprolite under grassland replicate 2 | place: USA:California | collected 2016-06-15
CGGCGAACTCGCCCGAGGCCACCTGGTTCTCGCCCACCAGCTCGGCAAATGTTGCGCCCAGCTTTTAGGGCAGATTGACAAGGATTCCCAATGGCTTGGCAACTCTTTCCATAGTGCCATCGCGCGTCCACAATTGCGTTCCCGGCGTCATCAGGCAGGACGCGATCAGATGCGCGCCGGTAAGGCCGATGCCCTTCGAGTAGAGAGTGTGAGCTTCGATCATGTGCCGCACTTCGTGGAGTTGCGCCACCTTCACTTCGAGTAGCGATTCCATTTCGTCAAGCCTCTTTCGCCGGTTGTGCAGCGAGCCAAGAGCCATCTCCGCAACGATAAAAGGGTGCATCACAATCTGTCCCCTGCTTAGGCGCTCCTCCATCTCTGGGTTGCGATCTAAGTTGCGGCTTCGGAGATAGTCAACCCAGATCGACGTGTCGGCCAGGATCACAGACTGTCAGCCCTCACGCGCTTGATGTCTTCCAAATCCGGCTCCGTGCCGCCAACCGCCGCAAGCCTGCGCGAAGCCTCGAGGTGAATCAGCGCCTTCAAAGCTTCCCGGAGCAGAGCCGTTCTCTCCCTCACGCCGGTAAGCTCTTGGGCCTTGCGTACCAATTCATCATCGAGTGCTACAGTTGCTCTCATAGAAGCCTCCGTATCACCAATAATATCACCAAATAGTGACGATTTAGATGTCTTCAGCCGAGAGATATTTCAGCAGCTCCGCGCGTGCCACCGTAGTCTGTTCGCCGCTCTCGAGGTTCTTCACGGCGAACTCGCCCGAGGCCACCTCATTTTCGCCCACCAGCACGGCGTGGGTTGCGCCCAGCTTCTCCGCGGTTTCAAAGCTCTTCTTCAGGCGAAAGCTCTCATCGCTGACGTCCACCGCAATGCCCGCCTCGCGTAGTTGCTTGGCGAGTTTCAGAGCGTGGCGGTTCATGCCCTTGCCCAGCGGGACGACGAGCGCCCGCAGCGCGGACTCGGTCTTCTTCTGCTGCGCCTGCAAGGCCAGCACCAGGCGGTCTTCGCCGATCGCAAAGCCGATCCCTGGCGCGCGCGGCCCGCCGAGTTGTTCGCTCAGCCCGTCAAAGCGTCCGCCGCCCAGCACCGCACTTTGCGCCCCCAGCTCGTCGTGGGTGAACTCGAAGGTCGTGCGGGTGTAGTAGTCCAGTCCGCGCACCATGCGCTCGTTCATCTGGTAGGGCACGCCGAGCTCGTCCAGCATGGCCCGCACCGCGGCAAAGTGATCGCGGCATGGTTGGTCGAGATAGTCGGCAATCTTGGGAAGCCCCTCGATGATCGGCTGGTCCTCGGGGACTTTACAGTCCAGGACGCGCAGCGGATTGGTCTCGGCGCGGCGCCGGCAGTCGGCGCACATCTTGTCTTTCACATTTTCCAAGGCGTCGCGCAGGGCCTGATTGTAGGCCGGGCGGCAATCGTTGCAGCCTACCGAATTCAGGTACAGCGTCCAACCGCTGAGCCCCACGGAGTCCAGCAGCGCCACCAGCATGTCCAGCACCTCGGCGTCGCGGATGGGCAGCTCGCTGCCTGCCGAAGGCGGCCCGATGATCTCGGCGCCGATCTGGTAGAACTGGCGGTAGCGCCCCTTCTGCGGGCGCTCGCGGCGAAACTGCGGCCCCAGGTAGTAGAGCTTCTGCAGCAGGCCGGACTTTTCCAAGTTGTGCTCGATATAGGCGCGCACTACGCCGGCGGTGTTCTCGGGACGCAGGGTCAGCGACAGGCTCTTCTCGCTGGCGGCGCGCGCCTTGTCCTCCCAGGTGAACATCTCCTTGGAGACAATGTCAGTCTCCTCGCCCACGCCTCGCTCAAACAGCTCGGTGGACTCGAAGACGGGCGTGCGGATCTCCTGATAGTTGTAGCGGGCGAAGACCTCGCGCGCCTTGTTCTCGACGAAGTTCCACAGAGCGGTGTCGGGCGGCAGCAGGTCGCGGGTGCCGCGCACGGCCTTGATCATTTTTCGATCCTCGCCTTGTGCTCGTCCGGGTAAGGGTATTCCATCTGCTTGGCGGCGGCGCGCGCCACGGGAGTGCCGAAGGTCTGCGCCACAAGATAAAGCGCCATGTCCATGCCGGCGCGAATGCTGTTGGCGGTGGTGATGTTGCCGTCCACCACGATGGGCAGCTCGGGTCGCAGCGAGGTGCGCGGGAAGCGCTCGCGGAAGAAGTCCACCGAGCGGAAGTGGGTTGTCGCGTTCTTGCCCACCAGCAGTCCGGCCTCGGCCAGCAGCAGGGAGCCGGTGCCGATTGACGCCAGCCGCTCCACCTGCGGCGCTATCTTGCGCAGCCAGTCCAGGCAGCCGGTCTGGTGCATCAGATCGCGAATTCCGCGGCCCCCGGGAACCAGCAGCATGTCAAGCTGCGGACACGTGGCAAAGTCCACATCGGCCAGCACCCGCATGCCGCCGTTGGCGCAGACCACGTCTTCGCTCTCGGAGACAAGCAACTGCTGGATCGGCGAGCTGGTCTCGCGGCGCATCTCCTCGTTCAGGCGAGTCGTGGCGAAGACCTCGAACGGCCCGCAGAAGTCCAGCACCTCCACATCGGCGTAGATCAGGATGCCGACGGTCTTTTCCGTGTTGGGCGGCGGAGGCGTCCCGGCGCTCATTGTCCACGCTCCCGCGGGGTCCCCGGCAAGCCCGTGGTCGGCTTCGTGGGGTTGAGATACTGCTCTTTGTAGCCCAGATAATTAGTGCGATAGGTCAAAATGGAAGCCTTCTCCTCTTCGCTCAGATAGCGGCGGAACTTTCCCGGCGAGCCCATCCAGAGCGAACCCGGCTCCACCACGGCGCCCTCCGGAATCAGCGTTCCGGCGGCAATGATCGAATCGTCCCCCACCCGCGCGCCGTTCAGGACGATGACGCCCATGCCGATCAGGCAACGGTTGCCGACCACGCAGCCGTGCAGCACCGCCGAGTGGCCCACGGTGACGTCGTCGCCCACCTCCACCGGCCACTTGCCGAGCATACCGTGCAGCACGCTGTTGTCCTGGATGTTGGTGTTGCGGCCGATGCGGATGTAATGCACATCGCCGCGAACTACGGTGTTCATCCAGATGCTGGCGTGCTCGCCCAGCTCCACGTCGCCGATGATCTGCGCAGACTCGTCGATATAGCAGGTGCCGGGAATCCGCGGCAGCACGCCCTTATACGGTCGAATCATTCAAGCCCCGAATCGTTCGCCCCGCCACGCCACGAAGTCCCCGGCAAGCCCACGGCTGGCTTGCTGGGGTGGAACCACTGGCGCGGCGGCCGCCCTGCACTTCCCCCGCAACATCGATCACAGGCTGCGACCACCGGCGGTAGCGAGTCCAAGCCCGTCCCCGTCCGCCAGTGGCACCGTTGCGGGATGTCTAAGTCATTGACGATACCAGAACCGGGGGCAACCAAGAAACCGCTGTGCCGGACCGCTCGAAATTCGCGTTGGTCCGGCGGCGTTCGCCCAGCACACCAACGGCAGGCGTGCTGGGGCCCCGGGAGACTGAGCACTCACTCCGGTGCGCGTGCCGGAGTGAAACCAGTTTCAGCAGGAGCCCTCGAAATCCTGCAACGATTTCCCCCTGCGGAGCATCCAGCTACAAGGACGAGAAAGTAAGCAAGCAGAAAGTAGGCAAGCGAAGAGCGCCCGCGGCAGCCCCGGCCAGGCAGTCAGCGAAAAAGCTCGGGCATTCAGTCCGAGCTGGATCTATCATTTAAAAGTTTTATATCTGTAGCAGTAAGCTGCGCCGTTCTCTACGGCCCCACGACTCACCCCTGCCAGCCAACCACAGGCTTAGTCGGGGACCCGGCAATCTCAATTGCCATTGGCCACAGTCGAGGGTGTGCAGCAGGGCCCCGAAGTTAAATTCAGCGCGGTATCGATTCCGTGGAGTTGGGCGAAAGGGGATCCCCAGCAATGGAGTTTCAGGACAAGGTGCTGACCTGTGTGGACTGTGGTGCGGATTTCGTCTTCACGGCCGGCGAACAGGCATTTTTCCACGAAAGACAATTTAAGAACCTGCCCAAGCGCTGCCGGAACTGCAAGGAGAAGCGTCCGGCGCGGGGAGAAGGACGGACTTCCACCAAACACGAGACCTCAGCAGTATGCGCGGGTTGCGGAAAGGAGACTACGCTGCCCTTTCGTCCCGTCCAGGGGCGGCCTGTGTATTGCAGGGAATGCTTCAAGCAGAAGAGGGCCGGGGTCCCACCGCCGAGATGAGATTTGTGCAAATCTGGTGCGCGTCCGAACAAACCCCAGACCAAAAGAACGCTGGAATGGGGACCCACGGATTGGAATGAACGCACAAGTGACCCGTCCTAACCTTTTGTCGGTTAGGGCGGCGTAGTTGACATAAGGTTACGCCGGCCGGGGAATGGCCTTCGGTGTCCCAATGGCCTTCGGTGTCCCGGAGACCGCCGCTTTGGGCGGTACCTCCTCGACCTCCTCCGACGTAACGCCTGCCTTGTGGTCGGCGTGGTTTACCAGCAGCGCCTCGATCTGGCGCAGCAGGTCGCCGGTGTTGGTGGGCTTCACCAGCAGGGTATCCGCCCCCGCGTTCCTCCGGGCAGCCATGCCGAGGTTGGGGTATGCGGTGAGGACTGCGGTCGCGGGATTGTAAGGCTGGCGGCGCGCGGTGCGAATCACCTCAAGTCCGGCGGTCTCGGTCTCCATCCACATGTCGGTGATGACCATGTCGAAGGTGCTGTTGCGCAGCTTCTCCTTCGCCTCGCGCGCGGAGGCCGCGGTCTCCACCTCGAAGCCATTCATTTCGAGAATCGCCTTCAGTGTAAGAAGTATTGTGAGCTCGTCATCTGCCAGCAAAATGCGTCGCTTCATCGCATTCTCCAAAATCTCTTGGGAGCTCATTGCAACAGCAGGCCGGTTCATTCCAGCGGGTGGCCGGCAGGCGTCGCGGCCGGCCGGTTACTAAACTGCGGTGCACAGGTTGCGGCGCCGGCCAGGAGGCCAGCGAGAACCACACCCCAAGTGCCGCTATAATACTCCGCGTGGCCAGTTTTTACGTGGAAAATTTCGGCTGCCGCGCCACTCAGGCCGATGGCGCGGCAATTGAGCATCAGTTGGCAACCCAGGGCCTCGCCCGATCATCTGCCATCGAATCCGCCGAAATTGTGGTCCTGAATACCTGCACCGTGACTTCCTCGGCCGACCAGGATGCGCGCGCGGCCATCCGGCGCATCCATCGCGCCAATCCCTCAGCGAAGATCCTCGTAACCGGATGTTACGCGCAGCGCGCACCGGAAGACCTGGCTGCCATCGAGGGCGTCTCGCTGGTGGTGGGAAACTCGCACAAGCATCGGCTGGGCGAACTGGCTGCGGGCGTTGGCCTCATCTCGGCGGAGTCGCTGGTGAGTGGCTCGCACAACGACGGCGGCCCACATATGCCCTCTTTGGGCATATGTGGGGATGAGGAACTGCCGGGTGTCCCATTTCTGCCATCGTTTGGCAGAAGTGGGAACGACGGAATCCACGCTCCTGTCATCATCGACGACATCTTTGCCCACACCGAGCTGCTGGCGGCGCCGGTCTTCGACGCCGACAATGAGAAGACGCGGCCCAACCTCAAGGTGCAGGACGGCTGCAACAACCGCTGTTCATTCTGCGTGATCCCCTACGTGCGCGGCCGCAGCCGCTCCTTGCCGACCGCCGAAGTGCTGCGCAATGTCGAGCTACTGGTCGCCAACGGCTACAAGGAGCTGGTGCTGAGCGGCATCAACCTGGGACGCTGGGGTCGCGATTTGAGGAGTCGCGATTTGGGCGGTCGCGATCTGAAGTCACGCGATCTGAAGTCGCCGGATCTGGACGGCCGCGACCGCTTCGTCGATCTGCTGCGCGCGATTCTCGAGCGCACGAGTGTCTACGGGGATAAAGCCCCGCTGCTGCGCATCAGCTCGGTGGAGCCCATGGACTGGAGCGATGAGCTGATTGCGTTGGCCGCCGAATCGCCGCGCATTGCCAAGCACGCGCACGTCCCGCTGCAGAGCGGCAGCGACCGCATCCTGCGCCGCATGCACCGGCGCTACCGCCCATGGCACTACGAAGACTGCATCCGGCGCATTCATGCTGCGATGCCACAGGCCGCCGTCGGGGCCGACGTCATGGTGGGCTTCCCGGGCGAGACGGACGAGGACTTCGAGCAGACCCGCGCGCTGATCGAGCGGCTGCCGTTCACCTATTTGCACGTCTTCACTTACTCGTCGCGGCCCGGTACGCCTTCGGCCGCGATGCCGGACCAGGTGCCCGTGCACAGGGCGCGCGAACGCAACCGCATCCTGCGCGAGCTGGCGTCGCGCAAGAAGCGCCAGTTCCAGGAGCAGTTCGTGGGCAAGACGCTGGGGGCGATCACCCTCACCCACCGCGACCATCAACCCGACGGTTGCCGCACCGAGGCGCTGACGAACAACTATCAGAAGCTGTGGCTTGCAGGCGAGCTGGAGGCGAATCGGATGATCACGGCGCGCATCCATTCCATCGAGGGCGAGGCGCTGGTCGGCGTGGCGGAGTAAGGAGGGTAGTGGCGATCCTTCGCTTCGCTCAGGATTTCGCCTCGCGGCTCAGACGCCGCGAAAACGGCTCAACCTTGAAACTTTGAAACGAGGTTTTCCCATGTCCAGCGTCTACGATTTTTCCGCCAGGCTTAACAGCGGCGAGGCGAAGCCGCTCGCCGACTATCGTGGCAAGGTCCTGCTCATCGTCAACACCGCGAGCAAGTGCGGCTACACTCCGCAATACAAGGGCCTGGAGGGGTTGTATGAAAAGTACCGCGACCAGGGGCTCGAGGTCCTGGGCTTCCCCTGCGACCAGTTCGGCCACCAGGAGCCGGGCAGCGACGAGGAGATCCGCGGCTTCTGCGAACGCAACTACGGCGTGACGTTTCCGCTCTTCTCCAAGATCGAGGTCAACGGCGAGGGCGCGCATCCGCTCTACAAGCACCTGAAGAGCGAGGCCGGCGGAGTTCTCACCGAAGGGATCAAGTGGAACTTCACCAAGTTCCTGGTGAACCGCAATGGCGAGGTGATCGACCGCTTCGCTCCCTTCACCAAGCCGAGCGACATCGAAGAGGACGTCGTCGAGGCGCTGAAGGGCTGAGCATGCTGGAAGTTTTGAAACCTGCTATACTGCGGTGCGATTGAACACCGCCGGAGGGCCTTATCGATAAACGTTTTATCCGCACCAATGACCGCATTCGCGTCCGCGAAGTGCGCGTGATCGACGACCAGGGCGAGCAGCTTGGCATCATGGTTCCGTTCGACGCGCTCAAGATTGCCAGAGAAAAAGGACTCGACCTGGTGGAGATCTCTCCCACCGCGCAGCCGCCCGTCTGCCGCATCATGGACTTCGGCAAGTACATGTATGAGCAGGAGAAGAAGGAGCGCGCGGCCAAGAAGAACCAGAAGATCATCACCATCAAGGAAGTCAAGTTCCGCATCAACGTGGACGAGCACGATTACCAGACCAAGAAGAACCATGCTCTGCGCTTCCTCAGCGAAGGTGACAAGGTCAAGGCGACCATCTTCTTCCGCGGGCGCGAAATGACCCGCCAGATGTTGGGCCGCGAGATCCTGCAGCGGCTCATCAAGGATATTGCGGACAAGGCCGTGGTGGAGAACATGCCGCGCCAGGAGGGCAACACCCTCCACCTGATCCTGGCCCCGCCCAAGATCCAGAAATAGCAAGCCAATCCATTGTGGGTGCCCCAGGTCCCGCGCCCTTTTTTGGCGCAGACCTAGGGGGTAGAGACGCCCCGGCATTGCCGGAATTGCCCATTTTCGTGTTTAATAGAAAGAGTTGTGTCCTCAGGGCCCAGCCCCAGACGCACTCAGGAAGAAGACTTCAGGAAGAAACAATGCCAAAGCTTAAGACGCACAGCGGCGCCGCCAAGCGCTTCAAGAAGACAGGTTCGGGTAAGGTAAAGCGCGGTTTCGCCTTCCAGCGCCACATCCTGACTTCGAAATCGACGAAGCGCAAGCGCCAGTTGGATATGGGCGGCATGGTCGACAAGGCCGATACGCCCAAGATTTTGAGGATGATTCCTTACTAGGTTTCTCCCGCCGGGTGGCTGCGGCGTAAGCCGCACTTGGAAAGCGCCTCCCGGTGTAACAAGGGTTCCGAAGTTTGGAGCCCGGGCGTGTGAAGAGGTCCAAGGTCCCGAGCCTCCTGCCTCCAGCCGCCATAATCCCGCCGAGTCCAGCGAATCATGCTCCGGCGGAGCAGTTCAAAAAGGAAGGTAGTTCGATGCCTCGCGTAAAACGTGGTACCAAGCGCCGCGACCGGCGCAAGAAGATCCTTGAACAGGCCAGCGGTTATTTCCTGACCAAATCCAAGCTCTATCAGGCAGCGCAGGAAGCGGTGCAGCGCGGCCTCAAGTTCGCCTACTCCGGCCGCAAGCAGAAGAAGCGGCAGTACCGTTCGCTGTGGATCGTGCGCATCAACGCCGCCGCCAAGCTGAACGGCATCAGCTATTCGCAGTTCGTGCACGGGCTGAAGCTGGCGGGAATCGAGCTGGACCGCAAAATCCTGGCCGACATCGCCGTCAACGACCCCGCGGGGTTTACCTCGCTGGTGGAACAGGCCAAGGCCGCCGTTCCGGCACAGGCGTAAGCCAAGCAGAATCCAAAAGCCGCGAACGGACGACGTTCGCGGCTTTTGCTGTTTGTGCTCATTGCTTGCAAGTGTCGCGTTTGCCACTGTAACTTTCATAGTGTCATCCTGAGCGAAGCGAAGGACCCCTATGGGTAGACGGGAGTATCGGTTCTATACCTACATCCTCGGAAGCCTCTCCGGCACGCTCTACATAGGGATGACGAACAATCTTCGACGCAGGATATGGCAGCACAAGCAACACGAGATCGAAGGCTTCACCGCGAAGCATGGAGTGGATCGTTTGTTGTACTTCGAGAGCTTCGACGATGTTCGCAATGCGATTGATCGCGAGAAGCAGTGGAAAGGGTGGAGACGGGAGAAAAAAATCTCGCTCATTGAAGAACGGAATCCTCAATGGGTGGACCTGAGCCGGGAGTGGTTCGAAAACCATAGGGGTCCTTCGACTCCGCTTCGCTCCGCTCAGGATGACACGGATTATCGAAAGGACACGGAGTAGAAGCAACCGATCATGTACACCGTTCCCAAACTCGAAGATTTCTCTCCCGCCGCGCTCGATGCCGCGGCCGCCGAACTGCTGGCCGCGCTGCGCTCGGAAGCCGAGTCCGTCAGCGGCGCCAAGGACTTCGAGGACTTCCGCAACCGCTGGATGGCGCGCAAGAACGGCCTGCTCGCGCAGGTGAACGATCTGTGGCTCAAGCCCGCGCCCGGCCCGGCCAAGCGCGACGTCGGCCAGCGCGTCAACGCCCTCAAGGCGCAGGCCGAAGCGCTGGTCGCCGAGGCGCAGCTCAAGGCCGCCGGTTCGGCGCTCGACTCGCGGCTGAAGTCCGAGGCCGTCGACATCTCGCTGCCCGGCATTCAGCGTCCACTGGGCGTGCGTCATCCCGTCCTTCGCACGCTCGACGAGCTGATCTCGGTCTTCGTCAAGATGGGCTACTCCATCGCGGAAGGACCCGAGGTCGAGAGCGACTACTACAACTTCGAGGCCTTGAACTTTCCGCCCAACCATCCGGCGCGCGACACGCAGGACACGCTCTTCATCGCCAATCAGGAGCAGCGCCCGCAGCGCGACCGTCTGCTGCTGCGCACCCACACCTCGCCGGTGCAGATCCGCAGCATGGAGCGCATGCAGCCGCCGGTGCGCGTTATCTGCCCGGGCAAGGTGCACCGCAACGACGCGCCGGACGCGACGCACTCGCCGGTCTTCCACCAGCTCGAAGGCCTTTGCGTCGACACCAACATCACCTTCGCCGACCTGAAAGGCACGCTCGATCACGCGATGAAATCGCTCTTCGGCCCCCAGGTCAAGACCAGCTTTCGCCCGTCGTTTTTCCCATTCACTGAGCCCAGTGTCGAGGTCGCAATCTCCTGCCCGTTCTGCGGCGGCCGCGGCTGCCGCCCGTGCAAGCAGAGCGGATGGATCGAGCTGCTGGGCGCGGGCATGGTCGATCCCAACGTCTTCGGCTTCGTCGGCTACGATGCGAAAAAGCTCAGCGGCTTCGCCTTCGGCATGGGCGTCGAGCGGCTCACCATGATGAGCTACAACGTCGATGACATTCAGCAGTTCTTCTACGGTGACATGCGCTTCCTGGAGCAGTTTGCGGAATGAAGATCTC
>WNGF01012339.1_pt1 | contig 10225 bp, 8 predicted proteins | sample 5400641 | NCBI WGS metagenome assembly WNGF01 (sample SAMN13153371, study PRJNA577476) | soil metagenome | isolation source: 80 cm soil or saprolite under grassland replicate 2 | place: USA:California | collected 2016-06-15
TTGGTGTGGCCGAGGGCGAGCAGGCGGAGCACCTCCCGTTCGCGACCCGACAGGGGGTCGGCCTCCTCCCGCGCTCGGGCCTCGGCCTCGGCCACAACGAGCTTGGCCCCGAGGGCCGGGTTGACGTAGCTGCCGCCGGTCGCGACCTTCCGCATGGCCGCCACGACCTCGTCGTCGGCCGCCTCCTTCAGCACGTACCCGCTCGCCCCGGCGGCGAAGGCCTCGCGGACATAGGTCGGGTCGTCCTGCATGGAGAGGACGAGCACCTTGGTCTCGGGCGATTCCTTGAGGACAGCCGACGTCGCCTCGATCCCGCTCGCGCCGGGCATCACGACGTCCATGAGCATCACGTCGGGCTTGAAAGAGCGGGCACGGAAGACCGCCTCCTGCAGATTGCCACCCTCACCGACGACCTCGATGTCCTCTTCTGCCTCGAGGATCCGTTTCAGGCCCGAGCGAACGACGGCGTGGTCGTCGACGATGACCACGCTGATGCTCATCGGAGCGGAACCTCCGCCACGAGCGTTGTGCCCTTGCCAGGAGATGACTCGATCGTGAGGCGCCCATCCAGCAGGCTGAGTCGCTCCCGCATGCCGAGCAACCCAAGCCCCTCGTGCTCGTCCTCGGGTTCGAATCCCTGCCCGTCGTCCTCGATCACGGCCGCCGCCCTTCCGTCCCTCCGAGTCAGCAGGATGCTGACATGGCCTGCGCGTGCGTGCTTGACCACGTTCGTCAACGCCTCTTGGACGATGCGGTAGAAGGCGGTCTCGATCTCCTCCGGCAACCGGTCGACGCCGAGCTGCTCCTCGACCTCGACGGACAGCTCGGTTTGCTCTTGGATCATCTGGCCGAGCCGTTCGAGAGCGGGGACGAGCCCGAAGTCGTCGAGGGCCTTCGGACGGAGCTCGACCGCGAGGCGACGGACGTCCTGGAGGGCGGTCACGACCAGGTCCCTCAGCGTTGCTGCAGTCGAGCCGAGCTCGTCCGGGGTCGCATCGTCGATCCGCTTGAGCGTGAGCAGGATCGAGGTGAGGTCCTGTCCGATCTCGTCGTGGAGCTGCATCGCGCGCGACACGCTCGGAAAGATCGACGGCAACCGCGGCCCGGGCCGCGAATGCCTCGGCCAACCTCACGTCATCCTCGGTGAAACGCTGGTCGGGCTTGAGCTTGTCGTGGGCGGAGATGACTCCGATTGCCCGGTCGCCTACGAGCAGCGGGACGTGCAGCCCGGTGGTGGCGCCGATGCGGCGTGCGGCGGTCTGGTCGACTTCGGGATCGTCGACGACGGAATCCACGCGCTCGCTCCGCTTGCGCTGGAACACCTTTCCCGTCTTGGACTGCTTCAGGTCGACGGTCAGGCCCGCGAGCTCCTCGGCTCCCGGTCCGTCGACTGCCTCGAAGCGAAGGCCCCCGGCCCGGTCCGGAAGTCCGATCAGAACGAGGCGGGCGTCGACGAGCTCACGCAGGCGGCTTGCGATCAGCTGGAGCAGGGCGGGCAGGTCGACCTCCGAGGCGAGGGCGTTCCCGACTTCGTTCAGATACTCGAGCTGACGCGACCAGCGAGTGGCCGACTCGTACAGGCGCGCGTTCTCGATGGCGACGGCGGCCTGCGACGCGAGCAATGTCACGAGCTTCTCGTCCTCTCCCGTGAAGTCCGTGCCGCCCTCCTTCTCGGTCAGGTAGAGATTCCCGAAAGCGACGCCTCGCAGCATGATCGGGACGCCGAGAAAGGTGTGCATCGTGGGGTGGTTCGGGGGGAAGCCGACGGAGCGGGGATCCTCAGAGATGTCGTTCAGCCGGAGCGGTGTTGCCTCCCGGATGAGCACGCCGAGAATCCCCCGTCCTCTTGGGAGATCGCCGATGGCAGCGTGGGTCTCCGGATCGATTCCGTGGGTGAGGAATCGCTCCAACTCCGTCCCGGTTGGGTCGATCACCCCAAGCGCGGCGTAACGTGCTCCGGTCAGCATGCCGGCGGTCTCGACCAGCTTCTGCAGGACCGCGTCGAGCGAGAGCTCCGAGGTGAGCGTGATGCCCGCCTCGAGCAGCGCTCGCAGCCTGTCCTGCCCGTCGTGAACCGCCACGGTGCGTATTCAACCGTGGCGGAGTGGTCAGTCGCGCAGACCGGGCGGTAGGAACTCGTTCAGCGTGCGAAAGGCGGACCGAACCTCATCGTCCGTCTGGGTGGTCTCGAGATTGCGCCGGACGCCGAGCAGCCACTCGGCGACTCCCGGCCGCGTCTCGAACTCGAGCTCAATGTGCTCGAACGCGCAGCCGGCCGAGACCACGGCGCCTCCCTCCTCCCAGAAGGGACAGGAGGATCCGGGGCAAGCCTCGATCGTTCCCACCGCGTGGTGTAACGCGCAGATCGGGGTTCCGTGCATGTCTCAATCCTGGCCCAGTGGCGCTCCCCGGGCATCGGCGGGCCCACGGATCCAGTTGCGGAGAACTACGGAACGAGGAGGCGTCGGCTAAGCCGCCGCGTTTAGCGCTTGGGTCGCTTTCCCTTGCTCACCGTGAGATCAACCGCCGCGCCGTCGGCCAGCCGCGTCGCCGGATCCGGCTTCTGCGAGATCACGTATGCCTTCTTCACCTTGCGCGAGAAGACGCGCTTGACCGTCCCGACGGAGCAGTTCGCGACCGAGATCGCGTGATTCGCCGCGGTCAGCGATCGGCGGACGACGTTCGGCACCACGCAGACCGGCTGCTGGTCGAGGTAGCGGACGAGGGCGAAGCCGCTGGAAAATCCGGAGGCGACGATCTTTCCGTCCGCCTGGAGGGCGAGGTCGTCGGCGCGGGACTGCGTGCCGACGTCGGTATGAACTTGACCGTTCGTGCCGAAGCTCGTGTCGAGCGAGCCGCCGGGCTGGTAGCGGGCAAGCGCAAAGCCGTAGCCGCTCTCACCCGAGCTCGTGCCGGCGACGACGATCTTGCCGTCGGGCCGTAAGGCGACTGCGTTGATGGACCCGTCTCCCGTGCCCACCTCCGTCGTCACCTCTCCGCCCGAGCCGAAGGCTCCGTCGAGCGTCCCGTCGGTCCCGTATCGCACGAGGGCAAACGCGCCGCCGAGCTCGTCCGCAGGGCCGTAGACGAGCGCGGAGCCCCCGGCGACGATCTTCCCGTCGGCTTGGAGCGCCACCGAGAACGCGGCACTCCCCTGGCCGACGCTGGTCGTGATATTTCCGCCTGAGCCGAAGGCGGGGTCGAGGCTGCCGTCGGGCTTGTAACGGGCAAGCGCGAAGCCCCGGAGCGGGTAAGACGTGGGATCGTCGTAGTTGACGAGAGCGCCTGCGACGACGATCTTGCCGTCGGGTTGCCTCGTCATGCCTATCGCGAAGGCGTTGTCCGGGAAGCTCGTCGTCACCTTTCCGCCGGTGCCGAAGCCGGTGTCCAGGGTGCCGTTCGGGTTGTACCGCGCGAGGGCGAACTCGGCGCCGCTTGCGTCCGCTGTGTACCCGGCCACGACGATCTTCCCGCCGGGCTCGACCACGAGTGCATTCGCGACTGCGTTTGCGGTAGGACCGAACGCCGTTCTCAACTTTCCGTCGGTACCGAAGGTCGGATCGAGCGAGCCGCCGGGCTTGTAGCGGACGAGCGCAAATTGGGAAACGGGGTTTCTGAAGCTCGTGCCGGCAACGACGATCATTCCGTCGGCCTGGATCGCCACGTCGCTGCCGTTATCGTCGCTCGCGCCGAAGCCCGTCGTCACTTGCCCCTCCTGGCCGAAGCTCGCATCCAGAGTCCCGTCCGTCGAGTAGCGGGCGACCGCGAAGCGGGCACCGGAGTCGCTCTGGGCCGAGCCGGCCGCGACGATCTTGCCGTCGGGTTGGATCGCCACGCCTATGGCCTCGCCGTTGGGGCCGCTCGTCACGACCCCGTTCTCGCCGAAACTCGGGTCGAGGTCGCCCGGCGCCGCCTGCGAGGACGCGACCCCGAGGACGACGGCAGCCGCGAGAGCCAGAGCGAGGATGAGAGATTTGGATTTCAGAGGGAGGCCTTTGCTTCGGGGCGACGCGTTGAACGGACAAGTTACCGTAGAAGCATGGAAGCGCTCGATGTCCGAGCTGTCCAGAGGCGACTGGCCGCCGGGGAGGGCGGGTACGAGATCGTGCATTCGTCGCCCGGGCTCGAGCTCGGCGTCTACGTGCTCGTCGCGCCGGAGCCCGACCGCCAGCAGCCGCACAAGGTCGACGAGGTCTATGTCGTTCTCGCAGGCACGGGGCGCCTCGAGATCGCGGGCGAGGCCGTAGATCTCGCCGAGGGCCAGGCCGTCTTCGTCCCGGCCGGCGCCGATCATCGCTTTACGGGCTACGAGCAGCTGAGCGTCCTCGTCGTATTCGCAGGCGCTCCCGAATGAGCCCGAGCTTCAGGCTCGGTCGTATCTTCGGAATCCCCTTCGGGGTCAACTGGAGCTGGCTCGTCGTCCTCGCGCTCATCACGTGGACGCTCGGCAGCGGCGTCTTCCCGGCTCAGAATCCGGGCCTCTCGCGCGGCACGTATTACGGCATGGCGGTGATCGCGGCGCTGCTCTTCTTCACCTCCCTTCTCCTGCACGAGCTCGGACACGCTGTCGTTGCAAAGCGGGAGGGGATGGAGATCGAGGGCATCACCCTCTGGCTCTTCGGCGGGGTCGCCCGCTTCCGGGGAATGTTCCCCTCGGCGGGTGCCGAGTTCCGGATCGCCGTCGCGGGCCCGCTGGTCACGCTCGTCCTCGGCGGGCTCTTTGTCGCCATCGCCGTCTGGGGGCACCTCCCGAACGAGGTGGACGGAGTGGCCGCCTGGCTCGGCTACATCAACCTGTTCCTGCTTGCCTTCAACCTCCTCCCGGCCCTCCCGCTCGACGGCGGCCGGATCCTGCGCTCGGTGCTCTGGCGCGTGAAGGGGGACTTTCGCTGGGCGACCGAGATCGCGGCGATGGCCGGCCGCGGAATCAGCTTCCTGATGATCGGAGGCGGGATCGCGCTGCTCGTCTTCGAAGGTGTCTTCAGCGGCGCCTGGCTGGCGTTCATGGGCTGGTTTCTCCTACAGGCCTCGACCTCAGAGCTCCGTTACCTCGTCGTCCAGGAGGCGCTCATCGGCTTGCGCGTCCACAACCTGATGACCCGAGACCCCGTCACGGTGACATCCGATCAGACGCTCGGCGAGGTCGTCGACCAGGTCGCCGCCCACCGGCACACCACGTACCCGGTCGTCGAGGACGGGAAAGTGGTGGGGCTGCTGCCGTTCGGAAACCTCGCCTCGGTGGCGCGAACCCACTGGGACGAGTACCGCGTCCGCGACTGCATGCTCTCGATGGACAAGGTGCCGACGCTCGGACCTGAGGAGGAGGCGCTCACCGCGCTTGCCGAGCTCCAGGAGAGCCCGGTCAATCGCGCGCTCGTCTTGGAGGACGGACGCCTCGCGGGTCTGCTCTCGATCAGCGACATCGCCCACGCGATCGAGATCCGACGGCCGCTCAGGTTGAAACGCAGCTAGTAGCCGATTAGCCGCTCGACTCCGGCTCGAGGGTGGCGCTTTTCGAAACGGTCTTCCCGTGGCCGAACGCGCTGATCGTCATCGTGTGCGGGCCGGGACAGATATAGGCGAAATGCATGGTGCCTCCGCTCGGGTCGTAACCGGCCTGCGCGCCCGGTGACTGTCCGTCTATCTCGGGCTCGACGGCCGTTGCCTTCTTCGTCGCATATTTGAAGCCCACGGTCTTGATCTCGCCCTTCTTGCCGCACGGCACGACGCTCGGCCCGTCGAACTTGACGATCTGTGGCCCGGCGGGGGGAACGTAGGCCTTCTTGCCGGACTTCCCGCACCCGGCCGCCGTGGCAACGGCTCCGATGGCGAGGACGACGAATATTGCTTTCTTCGGCATTGCTCGCTCCTTTGCTTGCTGGTCGTAAAGACTCTACGATTCCGGAAGCATGGCTGGGGAGAGCGTGCTGGATCCGGCCGCAGGCGCCTCGAGCGTCGATTCTGCCACGGCAGAGCTCGACGCCAGCCGCGCCGAGCTTGCCTTCCTCGCGGACGCGAGCCGAGTCCTGTCTTCTTCGCTCGACTACGAGCACACGCTCGCCACAGTTGCGAAGCTCGCCGTCCCGCGCCTGGCCGACTGGTGCGTCATCGACCTCCTTGAAGACGGCGGTGTAGTCCGGCGCGTCGCCGTCGCGTGTGCGGACGAGGCGAACGAGCCTCTTGCGGAGGAGCTCCGACACAGCTATCCGGCTCATCCGGAGCGAGCAGAGGGGACGTCGAAGGTGCTGAGGACGGGCCGCTCCGAGCTCGCGGTCGTCACCGACGAGTGGCTCGATGCCATGGCGCCTGACGAGCGTCAGCGCGAGATCCTCCGCAAGCTCGGTCTACGGTCGAACATCCTCGTCCCGCTTGTCGCGCGTGGAACGACGTTGGGAGTGCTGACGCTCGCGACCGCGGAGTCCGGTCGGGTCTACGGGGAGCCGGATCTGAGGCTGGCGGAGGAGCTGGCAGCTCGGGCCGCGCTTGCCGTCGACAACGCTCGCCTCTACCGCGATGCTGTCGCCAACGAAGAGCAACAGCGCTTTCTCGCAGAGGCCGGCGCTGTGCTGGCCTCTTCACTCGACTATGCGGCCACGCTCCAGAGCATCGCGCGTCTCGCGGTTCCCGTGTTCGCCGACTGGTGCATCGTCGACGTGGTGGAGGAGGAAAGGATCCAGCGCGTGGCAACCGCCGCCTCAGACGAGGAGAGCGAGCGGCTGCTCGAGGAGCTGCGCCGCCGCTACCCCCCGACGATGGATTCGCCCCAGCCCGCCGCCGCCGCGCTCCGCGAGGGCAAGCCCGTCATCTACCACGAGTTCACTCCCGAGTCGCTCGCGAAGACGACGCGGGACGAGTACCACCTTGACCTCATGACGCGTCTGGCCCCGCATTCGGCCCTGGCCGTGCCTCTCGTCGCGCGGGGAGGCACGATCGGGGCGATGACCTTTGCGTGGGCCTCTTCGCGGCGCCTGTACACGGAACGGGATCTCGTGCTCGCCGAGGAGGTGGCCCGGCGCGCAGCCCTCGCTGTCGACAACGCCCGGCTGCACCGAGAGACGGAAGAGCGGGCGCAGGCCACGCTCGTGCTCGGCCATGTGGGCGACGGCGTCTTCATGCTCGATCGAGACGGGGTCGTCAGGCTGTGGAATCCGGCCGCCGAGGCCATCACCAGGCTTTCTCGCGAGGACGTGGTTGGTCGCAGAGCGGATGACGCAATCCCGGGATGGCGGGCCATCAGCGTCCGCATCCCCGTCGCCAAGTCGCCCGCAGCCGGCCAGAGTGCCGAGACCGTGCCGGTCGAGATCGGCGAGCATGAGCTCTGGCTGTCGGTCAGCGGCGTGGCCTTGGAGGAGGGCACCGTGTACGCATTTCGAGATCTGACAGAGGAACGGGCGCTGGAGAAGATCCGGTCCGACTTCGTCTCCACGGTCTCGCACGAGCTTCGGACGCCTCTGGCCTCGGTGTACGGCGCGGCCATGACGTTGGCGAGAAAGGACCTCGAGCTTGACGACGGGCAGCGCTCGCAGCTCCTCGGCGTTGTTTCGCACGAGGCAGAGCGGCTCGCGAGGATCATCGACGACGTCCTGCTCGCGAGCAGGCTGGACACGGAGACGGTCTCGTTCTCGATCGAGAGCTGCGACCCGGTCGAAGCGGTCGAAGCCGCCGCTCGAGCAGCGCGAACCCATCTCCCTTCGCATCTCGAGCTCGAGGTCGCATCCTCCTCGGCGCCGCGTGTCGCCGCCGATCCCGAGCAGCTCCGCCAGGTGCTCGAGAACCTGATCGACAACGCGGTCAAGTATGCGCCCGAGCCGGGCGTCGTCGAGATCGGCGTGGGCCGCCGCGGGCGCTGGGCCTGCTTCTGGGTTCGGGACGAGGGGATTGGGATTCCCGAGGGCCAACAGGAACGGATCTTCGAGAAGTTCTACCGGCTCGATCCAGAGCTGCTTCGCGGCGTTGGGGGCACCGGGCTCGGCCTCTACATCTCTCGTGAGCTGGTGCAGCGAATGGAGGGACGCATCTGGGTCGAGTCCGAGGACGGCGCCGGGTCGACCGTCTTCTTCGAGCTGCCCATAGTTGTTGGAGGGTCGTAGGAGGGGGTCTCAAGGGGGAACTACACGGGTTCCCCTTTGATAGAGGAGGGCGCCGGCTTTGCCGCGCCCTCCGGTCTCGAGCAGCCCCGACTACTCGCTACTGGAAGGGATTGGGTCGCGCCGGATGGTCATTCCTTGGGCAGCTCGAGCGTGAAACGGGATCCCACCGGGTCGAGCGGCTCGTAGAGCAGGTCTCCGCCGAGCGAGCGGGCGTAGGCCTGGGCGATCGCGAGCCCAAGACCTGCCCCTTCCTTCTTCAGCTCGCGCGTCCTCTCGCTCCTGGTGAAGCGTTCGAAGAGGTTGGGGACGAACTCGGGGTCGATGCCCTCGCCGTGGTCTTCGACGATCATCCTCACTCGAGCGTTCTCCTCGGAGCCGATTCGGATTGGCGGCCGCCCATACCGGACGGCGTTCACGATGAGGTTGGCCATGATCCGCTCGAACGCGTCAGGGTCGCTGGTCAGCTCCAGGTCCTTCTCGACCGCGATCTCGATGTCGCCGAGGCGGTCAGGGGCAATCTCGGGAACAAGGGTCTCGAGCCTCTGGCGCGGCCGGAACCGCGCGCTCGTGAGCGGAACCGCGCCGGCGTCGAGGCGGGAGAGGTCGAGGAGCCGTTCGGCCAGGTCCCGGAGGCGGACCGTCTGGAAGTGGAGGGTCTCGCGGAGCTCGAGGACCTGAGCGAGCTCGAGATCGGGGCCGCGCTCATAGAGCGTCGAGGCGATGCCGTGGATGACCGAGATCGGCGTCCTCAGCTCGTGGGATGCGATCGAGACGAAATCGCTCTTCGCCCGGTCAAGGTGCTGGAGCTCGAGTAGAGCACCTTGCAGCTCAGCGTACTGGTCGGCCTTGGCCAGGAAGACGGCGGCGATGGACCCAAGCGCAGTCAGGAAAGTGAGCTCGTCCTCCGTAAGGTCGAACTTACCGCCTCCTTTCCGCCGGTCGCCCACGATGAAGCCCAGACAGTGGCCTTCCACGATCATCGGGACGGCCACGATCGATCCGACCTCGAAGCGCTCGATCAGCGTCGCTGGCGCCGCCTTCTCCTTGCCCGCGTCTCGGACGAAGACCGACGATCCGCTCTCTATTGCCCGGGTTAAGATCGGGAACTTGTCCAGGAGAAGCCACTGGTCTCCCGGCCACTCGAGGCCGTGGCGGACGGACGCGTGAACGGTCTTGCGCTCGGGGTCGAGGCGCACCATCAGAGCGCGCTCGAAACCGAACGCGTTCCGCACCTCCAAGCAGATGCGGTCCATGAGCTCGCCGACGTCGTAGGCACCCGAACCTACGGCTCGCGCCAGGTCATAGACAATCCGTAGCTCTGTGGACAGCCGCCGCTCGGGCATATCCCTCCCCAGCCGTCCGGGAGTCTTAGCAGACGACGGCGTTTGCCGCGCGTAACCCGTACGTGGGAACGGCGCGTTCAGTAGTTTTCAAGAAGGTGCGCAGGGGCTCGCTCTTCCAGCTGATCTTCCTCGGGGTCGTCATCGGCGCCGCCTCGGCCGCCGTTGCGCTCCTCGTCCCTTGGCTTCCGCCCTCCGCCGGGAAGGAGCGCGACCGGATCGACTTCGTCTTCTGGTTCACGACGACGATCTGCCTGGCGATCTTCGCCGTGGTCGCAGCCGTGATCGTCTACTCGGTGATCAAGTTCAGAGCCCGCCCCGACGACGACTCGGATGGCCCGCCGATCCACGGGAACACCGGGCTCGAGATCGGCTGGACGGCGCTCCCGGCTGCGCTCGTCACCGCGATCGGGATCGTCAGCGCTGTGGTTCTGGCCCGCAACGGAGACGTCCCCAAGGACCACCTGACCGTGAACGTGACGGCGCAGCAGTTCGCCTGGACGTTCAAATACCCCGGCCAGGGGAACCTGGCTTCTTCGGTGCTTCGGCTTCCTCTCCACAAGCCCGTCGAGCTCGAGATCAAGGCGCTCGACGTGATCCACTCGTTCTGGGTGCCGGAGTTCGGACAGAAGCAGGACGCCGTCCCCGGCCTCACGACCCATCTCAAGATCACGCCCACGAAGGTGGGCACGTTTCCCGTCATCTGCACCGAGCTTTGCGGACTGGGACATGCCCTCATGCGCTCGGAGGCGATCGTGATGCAGCCCGCCAAGTTCGCCGCCTGGGTGAAGCAGG
>WNGF01010807.1_pt1 | contig 10224 bp, 9 predicted proteins | sample 5400641 | NCBI WGS metagenome assembly WNGF01 (sample SAMN13153371, study PRJNA577476) | soil metagenome | isolation source: 80 cm soil or saprolite under grassland replicate 2 | place: USA:California | collected 2016-06-15
ACCGGCGATCAGCGCGACGCGGAGATTGTGGATCGATTTGTCGATGTAGGAAGCGGGTCGGTATAGCGTGGTGTCGAACTCGAGCCCCGAGAGACCGGGCTTCATGTTGTCGATCGCATGTTCGACCCCGCGCGTTACGTCCAGGGCACTCGCGTCCGGGAACTTCTGGACGACGAGCAAGAGGCCGCGACCGTCGTTGACGACGGCGTCACCGATGAGCGGCTGATGGTCCTCCACCACAGAGGACACGTCGGCGAGGCGCAGCTTCTTGCCTTTCGTGCCCTCGAGCGTCACTTCGGCGAGCGTGTCCGCGGTGGTGATAGGCGAGAAGTGCTGAATACCGAGCCGTTGGTTCGCGGTGTCGATGAAACCGCCGGTACCGGGCGTCGATGCCTCCACGAACGACAGCGGGGAGAACCAGAGCGCGTTGCCCGTGGACTCGATGACCTGCCCCAGCGAGACGCCGAGATCGCGCAGCCTTTCCGGATCCACCTGGACCTGGAGCTGCCGGTCGCGGTTCCCCCAGATCGCCACATTGGCGACGCCGGGTACGCCCATCAGACGGGGCACGATCGTCCAGCGCGCGAGCACCGACATCTTGATCGGCGAGAGGCCCTTGGAGGAGACGCCGATCATCATCACTCGATTCGTCGACGAGAGCGGCTCGAGCATCTGCGGTGGCTTCGACACGTTCGGCAAAGCGTGCGCCTGAGTAAGGCGCTCGGCGACCGCCTGTCGCGCGGTGTACATGTCCGTACCGGGCTCGAAGACGAGGAGGATCCGCGAAAGCCCGGGAACGGACTCGGAGCGGATATCGCCGAGGAACGCCACTCCGTTCAGCAGGTCCTGCTCCATCGGGACGGTGATCAACTGCTCCACCTCGGACGCGGAGAGCCCGAGTGCTTCGGTCTGGACCTCCACGGTCGTGGGTCCGAACTCGGGCAGCACGTCGACCGACATGTTTCGGAGCTGCATGACGCCGAGAGCCACAGTCCCTGCAGCGATGGCAACGACCAAACTCCGGAACCTCAGGCTCGATCCAACGATCCAACGCATCATTGCTCGGTCCCTCCCTGCACCAATGCCGGGCCGATTCGAGGCTCGGCTCGCTCGCCCAACTTGATTTCGGCTCTTCGTGGAGTGCTGGAATGCGCGTCTAGGCGGGCTGACGGCGGCCAAGAGCCGGCCGTACGACCGCGCACGGATAGGCGCTCATTGGCGTGACGTCGCACCGAGAACGGCGGCGTCGCCGGTCGCCGCGTTCCGTCTGGAAACCGCTCAGGGACGCCCCGGCCGTGCGCGAAACGGCGCTGGTGTTCGCTATCCTTCTTGCCGTCGCTGATCACTCTGGTTGCCTTCCGGGGTGTTTTGGCGTTTGGGGGCCGGCCACAACCGGCCCCTCCCTTTAGCTCTGATGCCGTCTACGGTGGGACGGCCACGCGGATCGCCTCGATCCGGCTCCGCCGTTCGTGCATGGATCCCGCGGTCCCCCAGCCTGGTCGGAGAGTCTGAGAAAAGCAGCGCAGGAGGAATCCCAGCTCACGGGCCCCCCCGTGCCGACCAGTTACCGCCATCATCCTCCCCAACGCGAAGCCGCATGCCGCGCGCTTGCCAAAAAGGTACAAGGTCTCGAATTTGTCGTCAATGCACCCCGCGTTGGCTTTTCTCAACGCCAAGACCGATCGCGCGCAAGCAGAAGAGGGCCGTCGTAACCGAGCGCACCCCGGCGCGCGGTCAGTCCTACCGCAGAAACACCTGTTCCAGGCGGTCGACGAGATTCAATCCATGGACGGCTTCGGCCTCCACGGTCTTCGGCGCGCGACCCAGGAGCCGCTTCATCGCCGCAACGTGCTTGTCGTAGGCCGCTGCTTCCTTCGCTCCCCCCGCAGTAATCACCTTGGGTCGGAGTCGAGCCCAGGTCCGCACGAGCGTCGCCACCGCCATCGACACCTTCTCCGGCTGTCTGTTCAGCGAACGGAGCTGGGCCTCGCGGTCGAGGTAATCGAGCGCCAGAACAGCAGCCGGGACGCGGTCGTGGAAGCGGCCGTAGAGCGTGGGCATGAATCCGGAGACCGCGTTTGCGCCGAGCGCGATCGAGATGAATGATCCGCCGCGAGCGAGCTGCGCGACACGGTTCGTCCGCCGCCTGAGCTGCGCAACTTGCGGGGATGGAATGCCGGATCGAGTGAGCGGGCCCGCCGCCGCGCTGCCGGCTGCCCTGAGATTCGCCGACTCGGCGACCACCTCGGCGCGGTTGTGAGAGAGCGCCGAGTCGACGAGATCCTCCGCGGCTGACTCCACGGCCTTCAGCGACGGCGGCACCGGTGCCCTGACGACCCCTCCCTTCACGACGGACGTCGTCGCGGCCGCGCACGGGGACAACGCGGCCGCGCTCAGGAGGCCGCTCGCGAGCATGCTTAGCGCCAGCGCTTTCTGCCTATGCCGATGGGTGCTACGCACCTTTCTCCTTCCTGATGGTCGGCGCGGCGCGCGGCAGGACGATCCAGGCGTCTGCGCCGCCTCCGTCATTGTTCGAGACGTGTGCGCTTCCGCCGTGTGCTTCCGCGATGACACGCACGATCGAGAGCCCCAGCCCGGAGCTACCCCGTGTGCGCGCCTCGTCAGCACGAGCAAAGCGTTCAAACGCGCGGCCGAGGAACTCCGGGGGGAACCCCGATCCCTCGTCCGTCACGTGTAGCTCGACGAGCCCGTCGATCGATGCAACCGATAGCCGCACCTCCCCTTGGCCGTGCCGAAGAGCGTTTTCAACGAGGTTCGCGAGAGCCTGCTCGAGCCTGATCCGGTCGCCGCGTATGTGAACACCCGAAGGCGTCGGAGGACGGAGAGGCCGACCGGTCTCCTCGGCACGCCACTCGAAGCGGCTGGCGACCGAATTCAGAAGGTCCGACGCCTCAAGCGTCTCGAGCTGCAAGGCCAATTTCCCCCGATCAGATCGCGCGATGAGCAACAGATCCTCCGCGAGCTGCGCGAGGCGGTCGACCTCCTGCGACGACGACCGGACCGCCTCCCTGAGCTCCTCGGCGGAATGCGCGTGGCGCAGCGCGAGCTCGAGCTCGGTACGGAGAAGCGCGAGAGGTGTGCGCAGCTCATGCCCTGCATCGGCGACGAAGTCGCGCTCGCGCGCGACGGCGGCCTCGAGCCGCCCCAGCATCTCGTTCAGCGTCTTGGCGAGCCGTTCGACCTCGTCTCCGGTCTCCGGCACCGGCAGTCGGTCGCCCGGCGTCTCGGCCGAGATCGCCGCGGCACGGCGGCGCATGGATTCGACGGCGCGAAGCGAGAAGCCGGCCAGCACGTAGCCCGCGGCCGAAGCGAGCGCGAGCGCAATCGGCCCGGCGATGAGGAGCTCGTAGCGGAGGCTTGCGAGCGCCTCGGCGACGTCCCCGCGCGTGGCGCCGACGACAAGCACGAGCCTCCGGCCACGCCGTGCCACGGGTCTGGCGAGCAGCCGCGACGGCTCGTCGAGGCCTGGCACCGAACGACGATCGGCCATGATCGCGCCGCCGAGGGCCGCGCGCAGCTCGGCGGCGGTCAAGAGTGGCTTGGTCCGAAGCGGGCGTGTGGCGTCGAGAACGTGGCCGCCACCGTCGAGCAACTGGGCGAAGGCCTCGCCCTCCTCGACGAACGGCGCGCCGTTGGCGCCCGCAAGAGGAGCTCCGGGCTCGCGGATGAGCGCTGCCAGGTCCTGCGCGCGCAAGCGCAGGCCACGGTCGAGCGCAAGCGAGAGGTGGGAATCGAGACGGACGTAAAGGAACCAGCCTGTGCCTGCGAGCACGACCGCCATCGCTACGGCGAACGCGCCGGCGACGCGCAGCCGGATCGGAACCCGTCTCATGTCCCGCCGTCCGCCCGCAGCCGGTAGCCCGCGCCGCGAATCGTCTCGATCGAGCTCCGGCCGAACGGCTGGTCGATCTTGCTGCGCAAGTGTCGAACGTAGACGTCGACGACGTTCGAGCGGTTTTCATATGCGAAGTCCCAGGCGTGTTCGAGCAAGTGGAGGCGCGAGAGCACTTGATCCGGCCTGCGCATGAACGTTTCGAGCAACGCGAACTCCTTCGCCGAGAGTGGGATCTCGGTCGGGCCCCGCCAAACCCGGTGCGTCGCGGGATCGAGGCGGAGGTCGCCGATCTCGAGCACACTTGGCCGCTCGAGCTCCCCCCGACGAGCGAGCGCGCGCAGGCGTGCAAGGAGCTCCGCGAAGGCGAACGGCTTGACGAGGTAATCGTCGGCCCCGGTATCGAGACCGGCAACACGGTCATCCACCGAATCGCGTGCGGTGAGCATCAGCACGGGGACCCACACACCGTTATTGCGGAGACGACGGCATGTCTCAAACCCGTCGATGCCGGGCAGCATCACGTCGAGGACGATCGCATCGTAAGCCAGGGCCTCTGCCATCCAGAGGGCGTCCTCGCCGTTTGCGGCGACGTCGGCAGCGAGTCCCTCGCTGATGAAGCCGCGGCGAATCAAACTCGCCATCCGCAGCTCGTCCTCGACGATCAGGACCCGCATCGCCTCATGCTCCGGTTCCTCGATGAACCAGAGATGAAGGCCGGCCTGCACACTTTCATCGTTCGTTCATCTTCGCTTCCTACTGTAGACCCGATTCGGGCAGAGGACTACTCAATGGGTAAGCGAAGCCATAGCGAGCCTGTCGCGGCGCGAGGGTCGGAATGACGCCGGCCATCAAGACGGAGGGCATCGGCAAGCAGTACGGGTCCGTCGTCGCGCTCGCCAACCTCACCTTCTCGGTGCAGGCCGGCGAAGTCCTCGGCGTGCTCGGGCCGAACGGCGCCGGCAAGACGACGGCGATCCGCGTCCTCACGACGATCCTCCGACCAAGCAGCGGCACCTTCTCCGTGGCGGGCGTCCCGCACACACGACCCTCCGCGATCCGCCGGCTGGTGGGGGTACTCCCGGAGAGCGCCGGCTACCCGCCGCGGCAGACGGGCGAGGAGTACCTGCACTATTTCGCCCGCCTCTTCGGCCATTCCCGTGCGAGCGCACGCGCGCGCGCAGAGAAACTCCTCACCCAGGTCGGTCTCTCCGACCGCCGGCACTCGCTGATCGCGGGCTACAGCCGCGGCATGCGCCAGCGTCTTGGGATTGCCCGTGCGCTCATCAACGACCCCCAGGTCGTCTTTCTCGACGAACCAACCTTGGGGCTCGATCCGGCGGGCCAGCGCCAGGTCCTGGCACTCGTACGCCGGATTGCTACTGAGCGAGGCGCGACTGTCTTGCTGAGCACGCATCTGCTCGCGGAGGTCGAGGAGGTCTGTTCGCGAGTCCTCATCCTGAATCGTGGCCGCCTCACCGCCGAGGGCACCGTCTCCGAGATAGCGCGCCGGGCAGCCGCACCGCGGAGCGCCAGACTTCGCGTCCACGCGGAGCACGTCGACCGGGCGCGCCAGACGCTGGCAGGGTCGGCGGGCATCGAGCGAGTCGAGCCGGCCGACGGTCAGCTGGGCTCGCTGATCGCGATGTTGCACAGACAGGGGCCGGCTGCGATGAACGAAGGGCTCAAGGCGCTGGCCGACGCCGAGATCCCAGTGCTCGCATTCGAACTCGAGGGAGCGCGCTTGAGCGACGCCTTCCTCGCGATGACGGAGCAGTCGTGATCGCCACCGCCGGGCCGAACGTGCGGCACCGCCGTCCGCATGCGTGGGCGATCGTCGCTGAACAGGAGCTCCGCGATCTCTGGCTCGGTGGAAGAGGCCTGCTCCTCGGCCTCGCGTTCAGCGTCCTGCTGAGCATCATCGCCTATCTCACCGCAACCAATCAGGCGCTCAACTTCCTCGAGCAGCGGGAATCCGTCAACCTCACGCTCCAGGTCGCGATTGCGGTGGGATCGCTCCTCGCCCTCCTCGCCGCGGCAGATGCAGTCAGCGGCGAGCGCGAGCGCAGCACCCTCGAAAGCGTGCTTTTGACCCCGGTGTCCCGATTGGAACTGACGGGCGGCAAGATGCTCGCCGCGCTCTCGCTCTGGCTGGCTGCGTTCGCAATCACGATCCCCTATGTCTGGTTCCTCGGCCGCGGCGTCCAGCTCGTTGGCCACGCACTCCTGACGGGCATCGTCGTCGGCACGCTCCTTGCCCTGTTCCTCGCCTCGCTCGGGATGATCGTCAGCGTCTTCTCGAACTCGAACCGCGTCAGCCTGACGCTGAGCCTCTTCCTGCTTCTGGCGATCTTCGCCCCGACCCAGCTTCCCTCGAGTGCCCAGAAGGGTTGGGCGGGCGAATTCCTGCTCCGCGTCAACCCGCTCACCGCAGGCGAGCACTATGTCGGCAAGATCCTCGTCAGCGGCCACACCTGGAACGAGGACGTCTCCTGGCTCATCTCTCCCGTCGTCGCGGCTGCAGTGTTCTCCGTGGTCGCCGCGATCGTGGGCGCGCGTTACATCCGGTTGGGCCGAGGCGGTGGCGAATGAGCGTGAAGCGCGCCATCGCGGCGGGGCTAGCGATCAGTTCGATTGCACTCGCGAACGCGAGCGCCGCCGCCGCCGGTGACGTCTCGGTGACCGTCGACCGCTCGCACATCACGACCAAGCTGGGACAGAAGATCGTGTTCCGGACGACGATCGCGAATCACGCCTCGAGCCCCACAGGACCGCTCATCGCCCACCTGAACGTCCTCAGCTTCCGCAACGGGGTCGAGGTCGATCCGGAGGACTGGTCCACCCACCGCACGCGGTACCTCGGCACGATCCCGGCCCGCGGGTCGCGAACGATCACCTGGAACGTGCACGCAATCAACACGGGCCGGATTGCCCTCTACGTTGCCGTCCTCCCGCAGGCAGGCGTCAACCAGCCGCCGACGACGGGCCGGACGGTGCAGCTCGTAGTGGCCGGGCGCAAGACGCTCAACTCAGGTGGCATCCTCCCCCTCGCTCTCGGCGTCCCTGCGCTCCTCGGGCTACTGGCCGGCGGCATGCGAGTCACGAGAAGACGTCGCTGACTCCTCGATTAGCCCTCCTGCTGCAGCTCGACGGCACGCTCGTCCGGATCTCGTAGATACGCCGACCGGCCCCAGTAGAACTCGTTCGGCCCCGTCACATCGGCTCCGGTCGAGCGTACGCGCTCAACCGATCCGGGCCTCCCCAACACGCGCGTAAAAGTCGGCCAGCCGCTCGACGTCCTCCGCGAAGAGGGCGACCACGGCGATCCGGGGCATGTCGGCACAATACGGCAGGTGCTCAGCCCCGCTGTGGAAAACCTCGTCGCGCAGCTCTCGCGTCTCCCAGGCGTCGGCACGCGCACGGCTCATCGGCTCGCGTTTCATCTCCTGCAGCGCCCGAAGGACGAGGCGCTCGCCCTCGCGTCCGCGATCGAGGATGTGAAGGAGCGCGTCCGCTTCTGCAAGGAGTGCGGGAACCTGACGGAGGAGGACGTCTGCGCGATCTGCCGCGACGCACGACGCGACCACACCTTGATCTGCGTCGTCGAGCAGCCGGTCGACCTGATCTCCGTGGAGCGGACGAGCGTGTTCCGCGGGCTCTACCACGTCCTCGGCGGCGCGCTGTCGCCGCTCGACGGCGTCGAGCCGGAGCACTTGCGCATCGACGAGCTGCTCGGCCGCGTCGAGCGAAACGGCGTCCAGGAGGTCGTCCTCGCCACGAACCCGAACATGACCGGCGAGGCGACGGCTGCCTACCTCGCCGACCGTCTGCGCGGACGAGTGCGCGTGACACGACTCGCCAGCGGCCTGCCGGTCGGCGGCGACCTGGAGTACGCGGACGAGGTGACGCTCGGCCGCGCGCTGGCGGGCCGTCGAGAGATGTAACAGCGCCGAGCGAAAGCTGCGCTTTCGCTCGGATCTCGGTATCGCCGCTTCGCGGGAAACGTGCGCGGGCAAAGCCCGCGCACTCCAAACGGGTTGTGCTTGGTGACGGTCGGTTGTCCGCGGGCGGCGGCGCTGACGCGTCACCGCCCGCGTGAATTCGCCTTCGGCTAAGACCGCTGCGCGTGCCTGAGCCTGCGGCCTTGATGTTTTGTGCGAGTCGGTGGGTTTAGCCGTCCGATGCAATTTGCAGGACCGCAGAGCCGCGGATTCGTCCGGTCCGCAACCGGTCGAGGGCGTCGTTCGCGTCTTCGAGAGCGAACGACTCGACCTCCGGTCGGATCGGGACTCGCGGCGCGAGCGCGAGGAACTCCTCACCGTCACGGCGCGTGAGATTCGCGACCGACCGCAGGACGCGCTCGTCCCACAGCAGCTCGTACGGAAACGAGGGGATGTCGCTCATGTGGATCCCGGCACACACGACGACGCCGGCCTTCCGCACCGCACGGAGCGCGGCGGGCACGAGCTCGCCGACGGGTGCGAAGATGATCGCTGCGTCGAGTTCCTCGGGCGGAGCCGAAGCGGAGTCCCCCGCCCACTCCGCGCCCAGCTCACGCGCGAAGACCTGTCCCTCGTCGTCTCCCGCGCGCGTGAAGGCGAACACGCGCCGGCCCTCGTGGCGCGCGACCTGCGCGACGATGTGTGCGGAAGCACCGAACCCGTAAAGCCCGAGCGCCTCACCGTCGCCGGCGAGACACAGCGCTCGGTAGCCGATCAGCCCGGCGCAGAGAAGCGGCGCCGCCTGCAGATCCGGGTAGCCGTCGGGTAGCGCGAAGCAGTAACGCTCGTCCGCGACGACGAACTCGGCGAAGCCACCGTCACGGTCGTACCCGGTGAATTCCGCCCGCTCGCAGAGATTCTCGAGGTCGGCCCGGCAGTAGCGGCATTCGCCGCACGTCCACGCGAGCCACGGCACACCGACGCGGCGACCGTCCTCGGTCTCGGCGACGATCTGGTGTCCGAGCACGAGCGGCAGCTTCGGTCGCGCCAGGTCCCCGTCCAGGACGTGGAGGTCGGTCCGGCAGACGCCGCAAGCCAGGACGCGCAACAACAGCTCCCCCCGTACCGCCTCTGGTTCGGCAAGATCGGCCTCGCGGAGCGGCCGGCCCGGCCCTTCAAGAACCATGGCGCGCATCCGCCAAGTGTGCACCCGGCACACCCTGCCGGGGGATTGAACTTCTTTCTCAGAAGGCGCACCATCGGGGTGCGAGATCGGCGGCACGTTCGACTTCGCACTGCGGCAATGAGAATCCTACTCAGCGACCCTGCCCCGGTGGGCGACCTCGTCGCCTATCTCAGGCGCTGCGGATGCAGCGCAGACGTAGCAGGTCGGGGCGCCGTCGAGGCCGACCCGCCCCAGCGCCCGCAGATCGACTCCGCCTACCTGAGAATGGAGCTGGACGCTTACCTCCGAGTCTGGCGAGAGATGCATCCCGACGTGCGCGCGGAGCTGGTCGAGTCTTCGGAGGCGGCTGCAGGATAGGCCTAGTGGTCTGACCGGCAACGTTCGCCGGGTCCCCGGCCCGCGATCACGCGGCGCCAGCGTCCACGCTCGCCCTTGTCAAGGAGAGGTCTCACGGGCTCCCTACACTGTCTGCGTGACGACCACCGACTACGAGGCCGTTCCCGCCGTCGAGCGGGACGAGACGGCACAGCATCTCGGCACCGTCGTGATGAAGTTCGGCGGCACCTCGGTCGCCGATCCCGAGAAGCTCAAAAACGTCGCCCGCCGACTCGTGGCGGGACGCGAGAACGGTTCGCGTGTCGTCGCCGTCCTGTCTGCGATGGGAAGCACGACCGACGAGCTGCTCGACCTCGCACACCAGGTCTCGCAACGACCCGAGCCGCGTGAGCTCGACATGCTCATCTCCGTCGGAGAGCGCATCTCCTGTGCGCTCGCCGCCATGGCGATCCACGACCTCGGCCACGAGGCGATCTCGCTCACCGGCTCGCAGGCCGGGATCGTCACCGACACAGTCCACGGGAAGGCGAAGATCGTGGACGTGCGCGCGCGCCGAATTCACGAGGCGCTCGACCAGGACAAGATCGTGCTGGTCGCCGGGTTCCAGGGTGTCTCCGCGGACTCCTTCGACGTCACGACGCTCGGTCGCGGCGGCTCGGACACGACGGCGGTCGCGCTCGCTGCCGCACTCGGGGCCCAGGCCTGCGAGGTCTACACGGACGTCGACGGCGTGTACACCGCCGATCCCAGGCTCGTCCCGAACGCGCGCAAGCTCGACGTTCTGAGCTTCGAGGAAATGCTCGAGATGGCGTCCTCGGGCGCGCGCGTGATGGCCACCCGCTCGATCGAGGTCGCGCGCAGTCACAATGTGAGGCTCCACGTCCGCTCGACGTTCAGCGACGCCGAGG
>WNGF01027403.1_pt1 | contig 10224 bp, 12 predicted proteins | sample 5400641 | NCBI WGS metagenome assembly WNGF01 (sample SAMN13153371, study PRJNA577476) | soil metagenome | isolation source: 80 cm soil or saprolite under grassland replicate 2 | place: USA:California | collected 2016-06-15
AGTTCTCTACCAGCTCCGTGAGCGCGATCTGACCGCCGACCACGCCCTTCTCGAGGAGAAGCGTCTTGTGTAGTCCGCGCGCCGCGTAAAGTCCGGCGGCAAGCCCGGCCGGCCCGCCGCCGATAATTACGACGTCGTACTCAGCGGAGCCGCGTTTGTTGTTAGTTTCGGGGGCCATCGTCAGGACAGAGCCTTCTCCAACGAGCGCTTAAGATCGCTCTTCGGCCGGAACCCAATCAGCTGGTCAACAATCTGGCCATCTTTGAAAACCAAAAGCGTCGGGATGCTGCGAATGCCGTACTTGGAGGCGGTGTGGACATTATCATCCGTGTTGATTTTGTAGAAGCGCACCTTGTCGCTGTACTCGTCCGCCAGCTCTTCGACGATCGGCGCTACCATGCGGCAGGGACCGCACCACGGCGCCCAAAAGTCTACCAGAACGGGCAGCTGGTTCTTCAGTACCTCCTGGTCCCATTCGGCGTCGGTTACTTCTGCGGGCTTTGCCATCGTTCCCTCCTTCAGCATTTCGGTTGTATTGACCCCAACCTGCAGCGATGCTATTATACCCCTAAGGGGTATGTCAATGCAAGAACAGCAAGCGACAAAACAGTTAGACGCTGAGACCGACGCTATCCTGACCCGTCTCAGGCGGATCGAGGGGCAAATCCGGGGCATCCACCGCATGCTCGAGGAGGACCGCGTCTGCGAAGATGTCGTTACGCAGCTCATGGCTGCCCGCAGCAGCCTCGACCAGGCAGGGCTTCTGATCATCGACCATCACATCGACCGCTGCCTCGTCGCCGACCGGCCCTCTGAGGAGGCGCTGCGCAATCTCCGACAGGCGCTCCGCATGTGGTTCCGTTTCGGCGGCCGCGGCCAGCAAGACGGTTAGCGGAGGCCCGTTCCACTACGCCTGAGCGTATAATCTCCTCAAACATGGTTACGACTGCTGAATCGCCCCCCAAACGGCGCCGCCGCGAGGAGACCCGCCGGCGGCTCATGGACTCCGCGCTGGGCGTTTTCGCCCGCAACGGATACGAGCGCGCGACAGTGGATGAGATCGTGCGTGAGGCAGGTTTCTCTAAGGGCGCCTTCTACGTCCACTTCGAGGCCAAGGAGGACATCTTCTTTGCGATGCTCGAGGAGCGCATCAGCCGCCAGCTCTCCGCTTTCCGCGACGCGGTGGATGCAGACGTGCCTGTGGCCAAGAACCTGGCGACAGTCCTTCGCAGCATCTTCGCGCTGAACCGCGAGGATCCACTGTGGTCAGCCCTCTTCATGGAGTTCGCCGCCCACGCCTCACGAGACGCAAACGTACGCGAACAACTCGCGGCGATGTACCGCAACTGGCGCACCTTCGCCGTCGAGATCCTGAACGCAGGCCGAGAGGCCGGGCTCGTTCGCCGGGACCTTGATGTCGAGTTCATAGCATCGGTGCTCATCGCCGTCGTCGAGGGGACGATGATGCAGGCGCGCCTCGCCGCAGACACTTTCGACCTAGACGCGGTTATCGAACCGCTTTCGCGTCTTCTCGCCGGCTGGATCGAGCCCTAACGGGGCCGAAAGCCGAGACTCGAAACACGAAAACGCTCCGTTGCGCCGGCGATTTGTGGCTGTCTTTTTCGAACCGGGCCGACTACGTGACCTCGGTCTCCTCCCTGGCAACGCCCTCCTCCGCCGCCGCGACTGCCCGCGCCGGCGCCGCCTCCCGAATCGCATCGAGCACCCCTGACTGCGCCGCCTCGCGCGCCACCCTGAGCGCGCTCGAGATCGCCCGCGCGTCGCTCCGCCCGTGGCCGACGAAGACGAGGCCGTTCACGCCCAGGAGCGGCCCTGCGCCGTACTCGCGATAATCGAACTTCTTGCGCAGCTCCCCGAACGCAGGCGTTAGCACGAGCCCAGCCGCTGCGTACCATGGGCGGCTCGTGATCGCCCTTCGCAGCTCGTTCATAATCAGGTCCGCCGTCCCCTCCATCGTCTTCACGACTACGTTTCCCGTGAATCCGTCCGTCACAATGACATCTGCTCCACCGAGCGGGACGTCGCGGCCCTCTACGTTACCGATGAAGTTGAGCCCGCTCGCCTCCAGCAGCTCATACGCTTCCTGGACGACAGCACTTCCCTTCGACTCCTCCTCACCGATGTTGAGGAGCGCGACGCTCGGCCGCTCGACCTTCCAGACGTGTTCCATATAGACGGCCGCCATTTTCGCCCACTGCAGAAGGTACTCCGGCCGGGCGTCGGCATTGGCGCCCACGTCCAGGAACGCCGTCAGCTTCCCCGCAAACGGCAGCAGACCGACCAGCGACGGCCGCTCGATTCCGCGCACGCGCCCCAGATGCATGATCGCGCCGGCCATAACTGCGCCGGTGTTCCCCGCCGATACGAAAGCGTCCGCTTCGCGCTGCTTCAGCAGGCGTAGTCCGACGACGATCGACGACTGCTTCTTCTGCCGCGCGGCGTGCGCAGGGTGCTCATTCATCTCGATAACTTGCGGCGCATCGACGATTGTGATCGAGTTCGGTCGGGGCGCCAGCCGCCCGAGCTCCCGCTCGATCGTGTGGGTCTGGCCGACCAAAGCAACCCGCACGTCAAGCTGGCGCGCTGCCATCACCGCACCCTCAACAATCTCGCCCGGCGCATGGTCCCCGCCCATGGCGTCGAGGGCGATGACCGGATCTCGTGCGGACATTATTGGCCGGTGCTCCTCCCTCGGCACGCTCGCTCCAGCTCCTCCGTATATTTTCGTGACAAGAGCTGTTGTTCGCTCTCCGACTGAATCTCTTCATCCCAATCCACTCGGATTTCAAACCCCTGGTGGTCGGGTGTGCCGATCTGTGCGCATGTCCGAGGTTCAATTCTCAGCATGTTTTCGGCCGACGATTTGGCAAGTTCATCAATGTGCTCATTCCACGATTCCCTGCCAACGTTCTTATTTGGCTCATCCCCACTAAAAAGAAGCAGGCCACCCGTGATCGCTGCCGCGGCACCAATAGTCCCAACCGGCGGCGATCGGGCTCGACAAGAACGAACCACGCATTGCTAACTAGATGCCCCCAGGAACTCCTCCCGCATCCGCTTCCGCAGCTCCCCGTCCACCATCATGTCAATCGCCGTCATCGCCAGTACCTTCGCCGAATCGACAAGCCCCTGGTGCCCCGCCTCGCTCGCTGCGATCTCACGGAACTCCACCGTGTGGACCGGGACGTCCTGCGGCGCGATCGCAATACTCGGGTGGATCGCCGGCACAAGCGTGCTCACGTTCCCCATGTCCGTCGAGCCCATCGAGCGGTGCGACTCCTGCTCGACCACCTTTCGCCCGAGCGCCTCGATGTTGGCGCGATACGCGTCCGCGAGCGCCCGGTTGGTGCGCATCGCCTTGTAACGGGACTCTTCACCCCAGCGATACTTCAATCCGCAGCCGGTCGCGACCGCTGCTCCCTGAAAGCAGCCGAGCACCTTCGGCTTCAGGACCTCGTCCATGTAGTCATCATCCTCGCTGCGAATCAGCAGCTTAGCCGCCGTGTGGTGCGGGATCACGTTCACGGCCTGCCCGCCGTCCGTGATGATCCCGTGCACGCGCGCCGAGTCCCGGAGCTGCTGCCTCAGCAGGCCAATGTTCGCAAAGGCAGCGACCATCGCGTCTACGGCGTTTATGCCAGCCTCAGGCCGGGCGGCCGCATGTGCGGCCTTGCCCTCGAATTCGACGTCCAGCTCCAGGCACGCGAGCGCAAATGCTACGGCGGTATTCCGGTTGCCGGGATGCACCATCATCGCGCAATCGAGCCCCTCAAACGCGCCCCGCGCCGCCATGTAGACCTTGCCGCCCGCTGCCTCCTCCGCTGGCGTCCCAATGACCATGACAGTACCGGTGTTGTCTTCGAGCACGAGCTTGAGGGCGATCCCGGCCGCACACGACGCAGTCCCGATAATATTGTGCCCACAGCCGTGCCCCACTCCGGGAAGCGCGTCGTACTCCGCGAGCAGCGCGATGCGCGGCTCGCCCGAACCGACGGTCGCGCGGAAGGCGGTTGCTATCTCGCAGATCCCGCGCTCGACCGCGAATCCGTTCGCCTCCAGGAGATTGCTCAACACCGCCGCCGATTTGTGCTCCTCGAACGCGACCTCCGGATTGGCGTGTATACGGAGCGAAAGCTCGATCAGTTCCTTGCGCCGCCGGTCTACATCGGCGGTCGCTCGCTGCTTCAACGAATCGCGATCAGCCAAATCGAGCTCCTTGGTCTTCGCTCCTAGCTCCCGGTTGTCCCCTGTTATACTCTACGCCGCCCATGGACTTGAAGCAGTTCATTCGCGATATCCCCGACTTTCCTCAGCCGGGAATCCTCTTCCGCGACATCACTCCGCTCCTCCAGACACCCGATGCATTCAAGTACGTTGTCGACAGGTTCAGTCAGGAGTATCGGGAGGCCGGGCTGAACGCCGTGGTCGCTATCGAATCGCGCGGATTTCTCTTCGGGGCGCCGCTCGCTCAAAACCTCGGCGTTAGCCTGGTGCCCGTCCGCAAGGCCGGCAAGCTGCCCGCGAAGCACATCAGCGTCGAATACTCTCTTGAGTACGGCACCAGCCAGCTCGATATCCACGAGGACGCCCTCAGGCGAGGCCAGAAGGCACTTATTGTCGACGATCTGCTCGCCACGGGCGGCACCGCCAACGCCGCGGCAAAGCTGGTCGAGCTTCTCGGCGCCGAGATCCACGGCGTCGCCTTCGTAGTCGAGCTGGCGTTCCTCAACGGCCGAGAACGGCTGCGGGAGTACGATGTGCTGTCGCTGGTGACGTATGATTGATTACCCGTTCGTACGTCGTACCTCGCACCTCGTCCATCAGATCTCAGACTTCCGACCTCTGACTTCCTACATCCATCGTCTCCTTGTCCGGCCCGCCTCAGGCGGGACAGATGAGAGTGAGATCGACGACTTCTCCACCGCGAGAAGTTTTTTTGCGTCCAACGGAGGCCAGGGATACGACGAACGAGACCTTCGTACCTATAGAATGGCTGCCGGAGGGGAAGGTACGGTTTCTTGACCAGACGCTCCTCCCGCACGAAGAGCGCTGGGTCGAGACAGCCGACTACCGGGTCATCGCTGAAGCGATCCGCCGGCTTCAGGTCCGCGGCGCTCCCCTAATCGGAATCGCCGGCGCCTACGGACTGGCGCTCGCGGCCGCCGGAGTCGAGGACATCGCCGCCGCGGCCGCCGAGCTGCGTTCGACGCGCCCGACGGCGGTCAATCTCTCTTGGGCGCTCGACCGCTGCCTGCGGGCGGTAGACGGGCTCGCCGGCGCCGATTCTGTTCCGGAGCGGCTGATTGCAGAAGCCATCGCCATCCACGAGGAGGACATCGCTTCCAACCACCGCATCGGTAAGTACGGAGAGTCATTGCTCGGGAACGCCCGCGTAGTGCTAACCCATTGCAACGCTGGCGCCCTGGCAACGGGCGGTTATGGCACGGCGCTCGGTATAATTCGCTCGGCTCATGCCAATGGCCGCGTGCAACAGGTCTACATCGACGAAACGCGGCCTCTTTTGCAAGGGTCACGCCTGACCGCCTGGGAACTCGCGCGCGATGGCATCCCGAACATGGTGATTGTGGATGGGGCTGCCGGCTCGCACATCCGACGCGGCGAAATCGACGCCGTGATCACGGGCGCTGACCGTATCGCAGCCAACGGCGACGTCGCCAACAAGATCGGCACTTACTCTCTCGCAGTCCTCGCCCACGAGAACAACATCCCGTTCTACGTGGCCGCGCCCACGAGCACGGTCGACCTCTCGCTCGCGTCCGGGGACGACGTACCCATCGAGCAGCGCTCGCCCGAAGAGGTGACTTCGGTTGGCTCTGAGCTGATCGCGCCCGCCGGCGTTGAGGCGCAGAATCCGGCTTTCGACGTCACGCCCAATGAGTATGTCACCGCTATCATCACGGAGAATGGAGTCGCGCGCCCTCCTTACATCGAGAGTGTTCGAGACGTCTGTACTTCAAAGGTCTCTACGCGTGGTTGATCGGCGTGTCCGCGCAGCGGTCATCGGGGGGAGCGGCTTTTACGAAATGAACGACCTGTCAGATGTTGAGGAGGTGCGCATCGATACGCCCTTCGGCTTGCCGAGCGACAACTTCGTGATCGGAACTCTCGCCGGCGAGCGAGTCGCGTTCTTACCACGACACGGTGTTGGTCACCGCATCCTTCCGTCCGAGATTCCCGCGCGGGCCAACATCCATGCCCTCAAGCAGCTCGGCGTGGAGTTCATCCTCTCCGTCAGCGCCGTCGGCAGCCTGCGCGAGGACATCGAACCGCTGCACATGGTCGTCCCGGACCAGCTGATCGATCGGACGCGCGGGCGCGCTTCGACCTTCTTCGGCGAGGGACTCGTCGCCCATATCGCTTTCGCCGACCCGTTCTGCCCCGAGCTCCGGACGGTGCTGGCCCAAGCCACGCGGGAGGCGGGCGCCACGGTTCACAACGGCGGCACGCTGGTCGTCATCGAGGGCCCTGCCTTCTCCACGCGCGCCGAGTCCAACCTTTACCGGAGCTGGGGCGCCGACATCATCGGCATGACGGCGTTGCCGGAGGCCAAGCTCGCACGCGAGGCGGAGATCTGCTACGCGATTCTCGCCTGCTCCACCGACTACGACGTCTGGCACGACACGCATGAAGACGTATCGGCCGAAATGATCGTGGCCAACCTGCTGCGCAACGTTCAACTTTCGCGCCGCGCTGTGCGTCTCGCACTCGAGAGGCTGCCCGACGTTCGCAACTGTGGATGCTCGCATGCCCTCCGTGACGCAATCATCACCCGGCTCGAACTCGCACCCGAAGAGATTAAGCATCGGCTAGCGCCGATAATCAGCCCTTACGTGGCGCAGAACGTGGCCGGAGGTTAAGGGCATGACGGCCACTTTGTCCCGCGGTCGCCAGCAAACTCGCACGATCTATGCAGTCGAACGTCTCAAAGATCCTGAGGTCATCCGCCAGTTGCTCTGGCTCGAGAGGGCATATGCCGCCTACGCACTGGCGCAGTTAGACCCGGCGCTCTTCCGGCTATCGGAATGGTACGGGGCCTCCGGCCCGGACGGCGCAGGCCTCGTCTTGCACTCTAGGGGTGGGCTCGGGCGCGCCCTTTTCGTCCTGGGCCATCCAACGGCTGTCGAGGCGGCCCTTAGCCTGCATCCGGGGCCTCGCTTCAGCTTCGGGAGCCTGCGCCCGGAGCATCGCCAGTCAATCGAGAAATTCTTCGTCTGCACCCGGCCGCAGACCATGCTCCGAATGTCGGTGACTCGGGCCCGCTTCAAGCCCGTCGGCGGAGAAGCCGTCCGCCTAACCGGCCGCGATATCGGCGCGATTAATCGCCTGTATGCTACCGAAAGCGGCTCGTCTGCCTACCACGCTCGTCATATCGAAGAGGGCACCTACTACGGCGTTTCGATTAACAATCTCCTCGTCTCCATCGCCGGCACTCACGTTGTATCGGAGAGTGAGGGTGTTGCTGTCGTGGGCAACGTATTCACGCATCCGATGTACCGCGGCCAGGGACTGGCCACCCTAGCTACTAGCGCGGTGACGGCGGAGCTGATTGGACGCTGCCCGCTCGTTGTCCTGACCGTCGAGAGCGAGAACCATCCGGCGGTCGCGATCTATCACCGCCTCGGCTACGAGACACAATGCACCCTGCACGAGACGCCGATCATTCGCAGGGAGCCGGTGGGCGCCCTCAGCCTCTACCGGCGCGTGACAGCCGGCTGGCGTGGCCGCAGCGAAGGCAAGGAGCTCGTGCTTCGATGACTTCCCGCCACTACGACGCCATCGACGAAGGCGTCGCGGACGAGATCAAGCGACTGCACAAGCGGCACCCGAAGCTCGGGCACGACGGGCTCCTCGATGCCCTTCGCCAGCAAGACATTCACGTCGACGCACAAGAACTTGCGACGTTCATGGCTCGGCGAGGAATCAAGGCAGAGCGCGTTTGGCAGCCGTGGAAATTGATGGGACTTCCGATCTGGTATGGCGGCCAGACTGATTACCGACCGGCTAGACGATGGAGGTTCTGGCGCAAATGACTAAGACTATCGGCATCGTCCTCTTTCCTGACTTTGAAGACCTCGACGCTATAGGCCCCCGAGAGGCGCTTACGATGATGGCAAAAGGCAGCGGCGGCGAATGGCAGGTCGTTCTTATCTCGGAGGACGGAGGTCCGGTGCAATCTTTTCTGGGCACTGGCTACATGGTCGACCACAGCTACGAGAACTGTCCGTCGCTCGACGTCATCCTCATCCCCGGTGGACTCGGGACGCGAAGCGAGATGGAGAATCAGAAGCATCTTGACTTCGTTCGCAGCCGGGGCGCTTCGTGCGACTTCGTAACGTCTGTCTGCACCGGCGCCCTAATCCTTCATAAGGCGGGCTTCCTCAACGGAAAGCAGGCGACGACGCACTGGGGTGCAATCCCCGAGCTTCGCAATCTAGGCGGCAACACGAGCGTAGTTTCCCACCAGAGATGGGTACACGACGGCAACGTGATCACCGCAGCCGGCGTTTCCGCCGGCATCGATATGGCCTTGTACCTCATTAGCCTCCTAAAGGACGCAGCGACGGCGAAGCGCGTCCAGCAGATGATGGAGTACTTCCCCAAGCCGCCGGTGTTCGATGAGGCGCCCGCGTGACCTTCTCGATCGTCGCCCGCGATCCCAGCAACGGCTGGTTGGGCATGGCCACTGCCAGCAGGGCGCTGGCGGCCGGGGCTACCGGCCCGAACATTAAGCTCGGCGTCGGCGCGATCGCGAGCCAGGCATTCGCGAATCCCTACCTGGCGATCGACGGGCTGCGCCTGCTCGAGGACGGGCTTCCCGCCGAGCGCGTCGTCGAGCGCGTCATCGAGACGGACCGCGGCCGCGATCTGCGCCAGCTCGGCATCGTCGATCACGAGGGGCGCGTCGCAGCTTACACCGGCGAGCGCTGCATCCCCTGGGCAGGCCACATCCTCGGCGGCGGCTACGTCTGCCTGGGCAACATCCTGGAAAGCGACGATGTGGTCAAGGCGATGGCCATCGCCTACGAACGGTCCGCCGGCGACCCTCTGTACAAGCGCCTGATGCGGGCACTGGAAGCGGGCCAGGAGGCGGGTGGCGACAGGCGCGGGCGCCAGGGCGCCGGCATCCGCGTGCTGGCAGAGGAAGAGTACGCTTACTGCGACCTGCGAGTCGACGATCACGTCGACCCGATCGCTGAGCTGCAGCGAATCCTCGACATCTTCCACGAACGAAAGCAGCAGTTCCCGGAGACTTCGCCGCGGCGGGATGACTTCACGCCGAACTGGGAGGCGCTAGTCCGCAGACGAGAAGCAATCGAAGCAGAACTCGACGAAAAACTAGCCATGCAGACAGCAAAGGAGAGTTGATGGTCACACCCGCAATCGACTACGACGTCAAGGACCTCGCGCTCGCGCAGGAGGGCAACAACCGTATCGAGTGGGCCGCCCGTGAGATGCCCGTCATCCACCTCATCCGCGAGCGCTTCGCAAAGGAGCGCCCCCTCGAAGGGCTGCGCGTCTCCGCCTGCTTGCATGTCACGACCGAAACGGCCAACCTCATGCTCGCGCTGCGAGACGGCGGCGCCGAGGTCGCTCTCTGCGCCAGCAACCCGCTTTCGACGCAGGACGACGCTGCTGCGGCCCTCGTCGCGATGCACGGCATCCCCGTGTACGCGGTCCGCGGTGAGGATGACGCCACTTACTACAAGCACATCCACGCCGCCCTCGAGCACAAGCCGCAGATCACGATGGATGACGGCGCGGACCTCGTCGCCACGCTACACAAAGAGCGCCGCGACCTGCTCGAACACGTCGTCGCCGGCACCGAGGAGACCACCACTGGCGTCATCCGCCTGCGCGCGATGGCCAAAGACGGCGCGCTCACCTACCCAATCATCGCTATCAACGAGGCGGACACGAAACACTTCTTCGACAACCGCTACGGGACAGGCCAGAGCACGATCGACGGTATAACACGCGCCACCAACATCCTCTGGGCCGGCAAGAACGTCGTCATCGCCGGCTACGGTTGGTGCGGCAAGGGCGTGGCCATGCGCGCCCGCGGCCTCGGCGCGAAGACCATCGTCACCGAGGTCCAGCCCGTCCGCGCCCTTGAAGCGGCGATGGACGGCCATCAGGTGATGCACATGGACGAGGCCGCGCGTATCGGCGACATCTTCATCA
>WNGF01010811.1_pt1 | contig 10223 bp, 7 predicted proteins | sample 5400641 | NCBI WGS metagenome assembly WNGF01 (sample SAMN13153371, study PRJNA577476) | soil metagenome | isolation source: 80 cm soil or saprolite under grassland replicate 2 | place: USA:California | collected 2016-06-15
GCTGGTCACCTATTGATGCGACGCGGCCGGTCTATGCGGACTCGGCCGGTTGGGTGCGGCGGACAAACAGGCCCGCTGCCGGCTCGGCCAGCCAGCCACGCTTGACCAGACGCTTGAGCTTCAACCGCAGCCCCTCGACGCTGCGGGGCTCCTCGCCCAGGCCGAGCGCAGCGGCGATCTGCTTGGCACGCAGCGGCTGGGCGGCATCTGCCAGGACTTCCAGCACGTCACGGTAGGCCACCGGCAGCACCGCCTCCTCCAAACCCGCCTGCCACTGGGGCACCCTGACCGCTCCGACACCCACCGGCGCAGGAGCCCCCTCCAGCCCAGCGCGTGCGATCGGACCGTCGATACGCAACGCCGCCCGAACCCCAGCGTCACCGTCCAGCTCGACACCGCCCGGCCCCCCATCGGCCCCCTCCAGCACCCCAGACCCGTGTTCGTCACCGCCGCCAAGGATCTCCACGACCATCTGCCGAGTAATCCCCAACCGGGAGCACAGCTCCTCCTCGGCGGTCAACTGCTCGGCCAGCTCAGCAATCCGTGCACGCAACGCCTCCGCCCGGGCATGGGCCGCGGCCTCCCGCGCTTCCAGCTCTGCCATCAACGAGCCCAACGTCGTTCCCTTCCGTCACCGCACCCTACGTGACGGTCATCCTCTCACGCAGCCAGACCAGCAACTTCCCAGCTCAACAGGCCCCTGCGAACGAGCTACACCCAAAAGAAATGGACCACAGGAGGACTGCAAAATGACCAGCACAACGCACCCGGCGGCCCACACGCTCGCCAAGCTCGCGGTCAGCATCACCGTCGGCCTCACCCTGCGGCTCGGCGCCGCCTGGTTCACGCCGGCCCACGCCGCCACTCCCACCACCATCTGGGTCGACAAGGCCTCCAAGGGCGGCCGCTGCAGCGACACCCGCACCCGCACCACCGCCACCCAGACCAGCCCGCTGTGCACCCTCACCCGCGCGGCCAACCTGGCCACCGACGGCGACACCGTGATGATCCGCGCCGCCACCTACACCGAGACCCTCCGGCCGCTGGACTCCGGCACCCCCACCTCGCCGATCCGCTACACCGCCTACGAGCCCGGCGTGGTCATCGACGCCAGCACCGTCGCCACGGGCATCCTGGTCATCGGCCGCACCGACCTGCGCCTCAGCGGCCTCACCGTCAAAAACGGCGGCTCCCAGGGCATCTGGGTCGACAGCTCCGCCCGCGTCAGCTTCGACACCGTGACCGTCACCGCCAACGGGTTCGGCTTGCGAGCCAAGAGCTCCAGCAACCTGACCGTGCAGAACTCCACCCTCACCGCCAACAGGGGCGCCGGCGTCATGGAGCTGGGCGGCGTGGCCCGCGGCCGCTACCTCCACGACGACATCACCAACAACGGCCACGACGGCCAGCCCTACAACGGCGACGGCCTGCAACTGGACGGCACCAGCGCGCTGATCAGCGACTGCGACATCACCGGCAACGGCGACAACGCCCTCTACGAGCACGGCATCTACGCCAGCACCACCGCGCTTGGCTACACCATCGAGAACAGCCGCTTCAGCGGCAACTCGGCCACCAACGTCAAGGCCGAAGGCTCCGGCATCGTCCGCTCCAACCAGTTCGGCAGCGCCCGGCTGGGCATGTACGTCGACAAGAACACCGCCCCCGGCGTGACCGTCTCCTCCAACACCTTCACTGGCACCTTCGTCTGGGCCGTCCAGACCGGCACCGGCGCCCTGCTCACCCTGGCCGACAACACCCTCAACGGACTGCTGCTCAAGCTCCTGTAACCCAAGCTTCCCCGCGCCTCACCGGTACCCGCTCGGGTACCGGTGAGGCGCAACAACGCATTGGCCGCAGGCAGTCGTGCCTTCAGCCCGCCAAGGTCGACCCCGACCCCGGCCAGCACGCCTCGGCGGCAGTGCCGATGGCGGCGAACGCGAGGTCCGGGTGGCAGGGGGCAGCCGACGTGGAAGCCTGCACAGTGTCGCAACGCGCGATCGATCTTCAGTTGCTCGATCGGGAACCGCCGCGGGTAGCGGAGCTCCGCCAGCGTGCCACGGCCGCCACCCCTGCGGCGGTGCTCTCGGTGATCTCCAGTCACAGCGCACCGGCCGGCGGGCCATTGTCGACGAGCAACGCGAACAGTGCGACCAGGTCGGCGTCGGCGAGCTGGCGAGCCGACAGGTTGACCGATATCTCCAGGCTGGCGCCTCCCAGGACGGCTCACCAGGCGGCCGCCTGCCGGCAGGTCGCCCGCAACACCCTCGCCCCAAGGGCACGATGAGCTGGTCTCCTCGGCCACGGGGATGAATTCGGCCGGGAGATCATGCCCCCTGTCGGGTGATCCCAGCGCACCAGTGCCTCAAAGCCGGCAACGACCAGCCCGTTTGCGTCCGCGATCGGCTGGTAGACGACGCGAAATTGGTCCTGGTGGAGGGCTTGGAGCAACTGCTCGTGGATAGTGACGCGGTGTTCGAGCGTCACCCGGAGCTGCTCGTCGACGACCTCGATCGTCCTCGGCCGCGCTGCTTGGCCCGGCACATGGCTACGTCGGCATCGCAGAGCAGCTGGTCGGGCCGGGCGAGCCGGTCCGGCCAGCATGGGCGAAGGAGATGCCGACGCCGGCGCCCACACTGACCTCCCTGCCGGCAGCGGTCGGGCAATGCATTAGGATCGGGTTGCTGAGGCTGGCGATCAGGCGGCCGGCGATGTCGACCGCGTCGTGCTCGGCGGGCAGGTCCTCACACAGGACGATGAACTCGTCGCCGGCTAGCCGGCCGATGGTGTCGGCTTGCCGCACCTGGTGGAAGCATGCGTCTGGTCAGCCTCGTGCGGGCGCGGCGGGGTCGGCGAGTGGGTCGGGGTCGGCCCAGGCGATGTGGCCTTTGCCAGCGCGTTTGACGGTGTACATGGCGTGGTCGGCGCGGCGCAGCAGGCTGTCGGCCTGGTCGAGGGGGCCGCTGGTGGTGGCGATGCCGATGCTGGCCCCGCAGGTGACCGGCCTGGTGTCAAGCTGGAGCGGCTCGCCAAGGGCGGCCAGCACCCGCTTGGCGATCTGGCTGGCCACAGCCGGTTCGGGCACCCCGTCCAGCACGATGGCGAACTCGTCGCCGCCCAGCCGGGCCACGGTATCCCCTGGCCGCAGGCTGGTTTGGAGCCGCTGGGCGAGCTGGGCCAGCAGCTGGTCACCGGCGACGTGGCCGAGGGTGTCGTTGACCTGCTTGAAGCCGTCCAGGTCGACATACAGCACCGCGACCTGCCCCGGCGCGTGGCGGGTGCGGGCCAGGGCATACTCGACCCGCTCGGTGAACACCGCGCGGTTGGCCAGGCCGGTGAGCCCGTCGTGGCGGGCCTGGTGGGCGACGGTGGCAAGCGCTGTGGCCAGCGCCTTGACCAGCCCCTGCACGCGCGCCAGGACCAGCAGGAACAGCACCGCCGAGCCGGCCAGCAGCACTGGCACGTCGATCAGCTGGTGGCGGCTGGCCTCCAAGGCGAGCACGGCGGGGGCCATCAGCCCCGCGCCGGCCAGCAGCGCCAGCCGCCACCGGCCAAGCGTGGGTGGCGGCAGCGGCGCTGGGGTGGCCAGTTGGGTCATGGAGGGGTGCAGCGCGGCCGCGCCCCACAGCGCGTAGAAGGCCATCCACCCCACGTCGATGGGGCTGCCGGTGTGGTAGCCGCTGGTCAGGTTCAGCCAGGCGTAGCAGGCGTCGACCACCACTAGCGCGAGCACGCTTGCGGCCAGCAGCCGGTAGGCGACCGAGCGGATGCCGGCGCCGACCGCCAGGCGGACCACCACCGCCAGCAGCCCCAGGTCGGCCAGCGGGTAGGCGATCGACACGACCCGCTCGGGCAGCGTGAGGTCGGGGCCGCGCACGTAGGGGACGATCAGGAACACCCAGGTCAGCAGCGTTACCCCGGTGGTGACGATGGCCGCATCCACCAGCGCGGCCCGGTCATGGCCAGGGCTGCGGCGGCGGACCAGCAGCAGCAGCCCGGCGATCAGCAGCGGGTAGCAGGCCAGGTAGAACACATCGGCCGCCGACGGGAACCGCTGGGCGTGCTGGATGTTGTCGTAGACATAGAAGATGACATCGGCGGTCACAAACGACAGCCGCCCCGCCGCAAACAGCAGCCAGGGGGCCCAGTCGTGGGGCCGGTAGCGGCGCAGCCCGACCACCATGACCACCACTGACGACAGCCCCAGCCCGTTGTACAGCACCAGCTGCGCCACATCCGAGCCGGTCAGATAGTAGGCGACCGTGACCAGGCCGGCCGCCACCAGATAGCCTTGCCAGGCGGGCGGTCCTTGCCGAGTGCGCCGGGGTGAGCCGGCGCCAGCCGGCTGTGCGCGTCTGCGGCTCATACCCTGGTATCGGTTTCCCAGGCCGGGCACCTGAGCACCGCGCTGGCACTGCTGTGGCGCGGCGCTGATCCGTGCCTGGAACGCCCGGACCGTGTGGTCCGAGGATCGTGGGGTGCTTGCCCAGTGTGCGAGGATATCGGGGTCCAGTGCCGACCCGCTGTGCGCACCGCCGACCGAGAGGAGCCGCATGCGCCCACACGCTCGCCTGCTCGCCGCCCTGGCCGCCGTGGCCGCCGCCTTGGCAGCGGCAGTCACGCTTCCCTCCGCTGGCGCGGCGCCACCAGCGGCACACCCGGCGCCGGCCGGCCTGGGCCTGCCCGGCGTGCGGGTGGTGTTCCTCAGCCACGTCAACGACCCGGCGACCACCCCCGGGTTTCCTGGCGACCCCGCGTTCACCCTCACCACCGCGTTCACCGTCGCCGAGGACGGCTTCTACCTGCAGAAGGTCACCGAGGGCGAGCACACCGGCACCCACTGGGGCGCGCCCTGCCACTTCCACGACGACGAGCTGTGCGCCGACCAACTGGACCCGGCCGACCTGGTCCGTCCCGCGGTGGTGGTCGACATCCGCGCCCAGACCCGCGCCAACGTCGACTACCAGCTGACCGTCGCTGACCTCAAAGCCTGGCAGGCCCGCTACGGGCCGATGCCAGCCGGCGCCGCGGTGATCGCCCGGACCGGCTGCGACCGCTACTGGAGCACCCGCCAGACCGGCCCCAGCTACTACAACTGCGGCAGCGGCCGCCCGGGGCTGCACCAGCCCGGGTTCTCGCTTGCGGCGGTCCGCTGGCTCATCGCCAGGGGCGTGCTGGGCCGCCAGGGCGCGCTGGGGACCGACACCTTCGGCCCCGACCCCGGCACCGACGAGCAGTTCCAGGAAAGCTCGCTGGTGTTCCACCGCCACCGCATCGACCTGGAGAACCTCACCGGGCTGGGCCAACTGCCCCCACGGGGCGCCTGGATCGTGGTCGGCGGCCCCCGCAACCACGACGGCTCCGGCTCCCCCGCCACCATCTACGGGTTCGTCCCCACGATGCCTTGACCTGGTGGAGCCAAGCAGACAGGCGGCGGCATGGGCCCCGGTCGCGCAGCTTGACGCCATGCAGGGCGAGCAGCAGCGCCTGCTCGCCCTGCGTCAGGCACACGCGCGCCGTACCCGCTCCCTGACGCTCGACGGTCGGCCTGAGCGTGCTGCTGGGCCTGGCCGGCGGCGCCGCCATGCTGCCGTTCACCTCTGACGTGACCCGCCGCGCCGCACAGCTGCAGGGCAACGCCGAACGGCTCGCCAACGGGCTTCCACTGCTGCCGCCGCTCCCCGGCAACGACGCGCTCGGTGCCTCGGGCGCGGCCTGCAGCACGCGGCCGTGCTGCTCGGCGAGCGGTTGCGGCAGACCATCTCCAGCTTGGTCAGGATGCCGGAGACGTTGTTCTTGACCGTCTTCTCGCTCAGGCGGAGGTCCCTGGTCGCCTCGATCCCGCTCGAGTTCTGCAGGCGCACGTCCACCACCACGTCGGGTAGGGCCGCGCGCGGCGATGGCGACCCCCTCGCGCGCCCAGGCGGCCTCGATGCAGATAGTCCAGCTCCTCCTCAGGGCGCCAGACCACCATCAAGTCCGGCCGCGGATCTGCCGACCGAGGCTACACAGGCTATCCGACCATGGAGCTATCGGTGGACCGGCAGTGACGCTGAGGGAGCCAGCGATGCCACGGGCAGATCCCGATCAGGCCAGCGACGCCGCAGACCAGGTGGACATGGGCCGCTTCGCGGCGCTGCTGCGGCTGATCCCACAGGTGGCCGTCGCCTGGGTGACCCTCACGGGCCTGCTGGCGCTGGCCGGCTGGGCGCTGGGTGTGCGGCTGCTGACCGGGATCGCGCCCGGGCGGCCCGCGCTGGCCCCCGCCACGGCGGTCGGTCTCATCCTCGCCGGTGCAACGCTGTGGCTGCTGCTGCCGGGACGCGCAGGGTCCACCCGGCGCCTGGGTCGGGCAGTGGCGGTGCTGGTCGCAGGGTTGGGAGCGGTCGTGCTCGCCGAATACCTCACCGGCCACGGGCTGGGCGTGGATCGGCTGCTGTTCGCCGGGTCGCTGCAACACTCCGGCGGGCCGTTGCCGGGCAGGCCGTCGCCGCACACGGCCGTGGCGTTCCTGCTGGCCGGCTCGGCACTGGCGCTGCTGGACACCGACCGGCGCGGCGGCTACCGCCCCACGCAGGTACTGGCACCCCTGTCGGCGACCGTGGCGCTGATCGCGCTGCTCGGCCACCTTTACCGTGTCGACTACCTCGTCGGCAACTCCAACCAGACAAACGGCATGGCAGTGCACACCGCGGTCGCGCTGGTGGCCCTCAACGCAGGGCTGCTGCTGGCCCGCCCAGATCGTGGCGTGGTCCGCGCGTTCACCAATCCCGGGCCGGGCGGGCTGCTGGCGCGGCGGCTGCTGCCCGCGGCGCTGCTGACCCCACCGGTGGCTGGGCTGCTCGCCGACGCAGGGCATCGGGCGGGTTGGTATGACGTGAACTTCCGGCTGGCACTGACCGTGACGACCACCATGGCCTGCCTGCTGGCGGTGGTCGGCCTGACCGTGCGCGCCATCGACCAGGCCGTCCTGGCCCGGCGGCACGCCGAGGAGCGACTGCACGCCAGCCAGCATCGCTATCGGATGCTGGCCCGCAACCTCCCCAACGGCGCGGTGTTCCTGTTCGACCACGACCTGCGCTACCTGGTGGCCGACGGCGCCGGGCTGGCCGCGGTCGGCCTGTCCGCTGAGCTGCTGGAGGGCAAGACCATCTGGCAGGCACTGCCCGCAGACACCTGCGCGGTGATCGAGCCCCTCTACCGGGCAGCCCTGGCCGGCCAGCCACGCGAGCAGGACATTCCGTTTGGCGGCTACCTGTACCGGGTGCACCTGCTGCCGCTGCACGGCCCCGACGGGCAGGTCGAGGCCGGCATGGCCCTCAGCCAGGACATCACCCTGCAGCGGCAGGCCACCGAGCGGCTCCGCGCCTCCGAGGCCCAGTTCCGCGGGCTGCTGGAGGCCGCGCCCGACGCCATGGTGATCGTCGACCCCAACGGGCGCATCACCCTGGTCAACCAGCAGACCGAGCAACTGTTCGGCTACACCCCTGCCGAGCTGCTCGGCCAGCCGGTCGAGACGCTGGTGCCCGAGCGGTTCCACACCGAGCACCGCCAGCACCGCCGCGGCTACCTCGCCGCCCCCACAATGCGGCCGATGGGGATGGGGCTGGGGCTGGCATTGTTTGGACGCCGCAAGGACGGCAGCGAGTTCCCGGTGGAGATCAGCCTCAGCCCGCTGCAGACCAGCCAAGGCACCCTGGTGTCGGCCGCCGTGCGCGACATCACCGACCGCAAGCACGCCCAGGCGGCGCTGCAGCAGGCCAAGCTGGCCGCCGAGCAGGCCAACCAGGCCAAAAGCGACTACCTGTCGCGCATGAGCCACGAGCTGCGCACCCCGCTCAACGCGATCCTGGGCTTCGCGCAGCTGCTGGAGCTGGACGAGCTCCGCCCAGAACAGCGCGACAGCCTGCGCCACATCCTCTCGGGCGCCAACCACCTGCTCGGGCTCATCAACGAGGTGCTGGATATCGCCGCGATCGAGGCGGGCCGGCTGAGCCTGTCGCTGGAGCCGGTCCTGGTGGCCGACGTGGTCGCCGAGACGGTCAGCCTGATCCGCCCGCTCGCCGACCAGCGCGAAATCCTGCTGACCAACCCCGGGCAAGGCTGCGACGACCACGTCCTGGGTGACCGGCAGCGGCTCAAGCAGATCCTGCTGAACCTTTTGTCCAACGCCGTCAAGTACAACCACCAGGGCGGCAGCGTGCACCTTACCTGCGAGCCCGTGGCAGGCGAGCGGCTGCGCCTCAGCGTGACCGACACCGGGCCCGGCATCGCAGTGGAGCAACTGGAGCTGCTGTTCGTCCCCTTCGAGCGCCTGGGCAGTGAGCAGAGCGGTGTGGAGGGCAGCGGCCTGGGCCTGCCGCTGTCCAAGCGCCTGGCCGAGGCGATGAGCGGGACCCTGGAGGTGGCCACCACCCCAGGGCAAGGCAGCACCTTCTGGGTCGAGCTGCCACTGGTCGAGGGCCCCGTCGAGCGCGCCGAGCGCGAAAGGCTCGAACCGCCGCCAGCCCAGGAGCAGCCGACCTCGGCGGGCCCGACCCTGACGGTGCTGTGCATCGAGGACAACCTGTCGAACCTGCAGCTCGTCGAGCGGGTCCTGGGCCACCGTCCCGGGGTCCGGCTGATCACGGCCATGCGCCCACAGCTCGGCCTGGACCTGGCCAACCAGCACCAGCCCGATCTGGTCCTGCTCGACCTGCACCTGCCCGACATGCCAGGTGAGGAGGTCCTCCACCACCTGCGGGCCCACCCCCGGACCGCCGACGTCCCGGTCGTGATCCTGACCGCCGATGCCAGACCGAGCCTGGTCACCAGGCTGCTCGAGCAGGGCGCGCGCGCGTTCCTGACCAAGCCGCTGGACGTCAGGGAGCTGCTTACGCTCCTGGACGCCGTCGCCGCCGAACGGCAGCGAGCGGGCTTACCGTCCCCCCGCTCCTGACCGGAATGACCACGTTGGGCGGGCGGCAGCACCCGGCGCGGCCATGTTGGGTTCTGCCAGCTCGCGGCATGGTGAAGCCCCGCCCTCACCCGTGCCAGATCCCCGGACGGCCTCCTGGTAGCTACGCAGTGTCGAGCGGCGCAACCGGCGCACGGTGCGCAGGTCGGTGCACCACTCATCGACCATCTGCGGCGTCCAGGCCCACGGGTACGCCGCGGCGTGGGTGGCGAACGCCCGCACTACGCGTTGGCGGCCCTGCACGGTCCCGGGCGCGAGATTGCGGGCCAGTTGCCGGCTGCCCCAGCCGTCCAGCATTGCGGCGAACACCTGCTCCTCGGGCCGCGGCAGCGGCAGCCCGGCGACCATGTGCAGCCCGGCCGTACCCGGGGCGGTCCTGTGGTCCTCCACCGAAGGTGGCCTCCAAGTCATCGCATCGGATGCGGGACTTTCGCATCTGATGCGATGAGGGTCAAACCGCAGTTCAAAAAGGGCAGGCGCAGACGGCGACCCGAGATGGGTGTAGCTCGTCTATAGGGACCGTGGGCGATCAGGCTGCGGGGTCGTATGTGTCCTGGTGGCGGGGCGTGTGGACGCGGTGGTTCTCGCGGGCGAGGTGGAAGCGCCAGTAGCGGTCGAAGTCGCCGTTGGTCTTGACCGCGCGGAGTTTGAGGACGGCCTCGGCGCCCTGGAGGCCCCAGCGGGCGCCGCTGATGTCCAGGCGGTCGCCGATCAGGTGCCGGCAGGCACCCTCAATCACCCCGGTGGCGATCGGCCAGCCGGCGGCGAGGGCGGTGTGGTAGCCGAGGAACTCCTGTTTGGCCTTGAGGTAGCCGATGCAGGTGTCGACACCGCGACGCTGGCCGCCGGACAGCCCGGCGTGGACGGCCTGCTGGTCGATGGTGGCGATGGCCTGGGCGGCCTGCCCGGACAGGATGCTGATCGCGTGGGTGGCGACCCACGCCTCGGCGTGGGGGTCACCGTCGGCGTGGAAGCACCAGGCGGCCTTCCAGATGTACTCCATGACGTGGATGAGGTCGATGAGGATGTGGACGGCCACGCCGCGGCGGGCCGCTTCGCCACAGACCAGGTCCAGTTGGTGGCGGGCGCCGTCGACCAGCACCACCCAGGTGCGACGGTGGGTCGGATCCCGCTGCTCCGCCTGGTCGAAGACCGCCTGGATGACCTGCTCGCTGTCGGCGGTGACCGAACCGGTCAGCCACTTCGCTTGGGCGGCGCTGGTCGCTGCGGCCCTGGGCGGTGGCGGCGGGGACGCAGATGACATCGT
>WNGF01030856.1_pt1 | contig 10223 bp, 9 predicted proteins | sample 5400641 | NCBI WGS metagenome assembly WNGF01 (sample SAMN13153371, study PRJNA577476) | soil metagenome | isolation source: 80 cm soil or saprolite under grassland replicate 2 | place: USA:California | collected 2016-06-15
ACCCGCCGTCCAGCGCTTGCGCACGACTACCTCGACGTCGGCGTCGCCGCCGCCGACCAGGCCGGCGACCAGCGCCTCAGCGTCTACCTGGCCGCCGCGCGCAACCGCATCGCCACCCTCACCGACGACCACGCCAGCATCCTCGACGCCGCCTTGGACGCGCTCGCCCGTGCCCACGGCAGGCCGGGTAGGCGGCTCGCCGCGTGGGTCTTCGCGATCCAGGCCCGCGGCCATGCGGGCCTCGGCCATCTCCGCGAGGCCGAGGCTGCCCTTGCCGCCAGCGAGACCGCCATGGCCAACTCCCATGACGACGAGCCGGACCTGGCGTTCCTCGATCCCGCCCGCCTGCGCGCGCTCGCCCATGCACGCCGCGCCGACCGGTCCGCGCTGGTGGCCACGCACGCCCAGCGGGTCGGCAAGGTCGAGCACGCGCTCGCTGGGGCCGCCACCCGATGACCAGTACGGCCGGCGCCCACCCCCCACCTCGCCACGCCGCCCAGCGGGTGCGCGACCACTGGTGGTGGCGGCCGGGCTGGCATGCCGGCCGTCGGTTCTACACCTGGCACCTGACCTTCGACGGGCAGCAGGACCTGCACCGCCTGGTCCGCGGCTACCAGGCCCACCTGCACCTGCCCGCGCTCGACCTGCTGCCGCTGCCGTGGCTGCACCTGACCGTGCAGGGGGTCGGCTTCACCGACCAGGTCAGCCAGCGTGACCTGCGAGCGGTCGTCGCGGCCGCTGCGGAGCGCTGCGCGCGGGTGGCGCCGTTTCCGCTGGCGTTGGGTCCTGCGGCCGTCGGCCCGGAGGGCGTCAAGCTGCGGGTGCTCCCGGCCGCGCCGGTCGAGCGGCTGCGCGCCACCCTGCGCGAGGCGATCGCGGCGGTGTGGGGCGCCGGCCAGGTTCCGGAGGCTGCGGAGGGGTTCTCCCCGCACGTCAGTGTTGCCTACAGCAATGCCGAAGGGCCAGCGGCGCCCCTGATCGCGCGGGTGGAGCGTGCCGGGCCGCAGCAGGCGACGGTGACCATTCGCGCGGCCCAGTTGCTCGACCTCGAGCGCGACACCCACGTCTACCGCTGGAAGACCCAGGCGACCGTCCCACTGCTCGCCGAAGGAACCGCCGAGCACACCCAGGCAGACCCGCCCTGAACCGCGCCTGACGTACAGGGCGACATGCCGAGCGTTCACGCATAGACCCGCTCAGCCAGCCCACCGTCAGGCGTCACCCGCTCGGCGTAGGCGCGGAGTGCTGCCCGCCAGTCCGCACCCTGCCAGATGGAGGCAAGCTGTGACCGGTACGCCGCGACCGCCCTGAGCTTGCACGTCCAGTCCTGCTCCGTCAGTCGCTGGATGACCGGGGTCGTCGCCTGGCTGCGGTTGCGCGACGTCCCGCTGGTGTCCTCGGTTGCGGCATAGGGCATGTCCTCGTACAGCAGCGCGCGCGGCGCCTCCGCACCCAGGTTGGCCATCGCCCGCCGGAACGCGACGTCGGCGGCCACGTGGTCCACGTGTCCACCCAGACCCAGCGGGCCGTACACCGCCGTCGGTCGCAGCCGGCGCACCCATTGCTCCAGCGCCATGGTCACCTCGGTCACGACAACGTGATCGTCGGCACGGAGTGGGGAGAACAGGTCGGCTCGGGTCGAGCAGCGCGGACGGCCGTGCGGGTCGTAGCGGTACAGGATCTCGGGAAAGTCCAAGTGGAGCATTCCAGCCCCGAGCAGCCCGCAGGCCTCGACATCTTCCCAGCGTCTGGTCCAGAAGTCGGCCAGTCCGCATTTGGCGTGGTATCTGGCAGCACGGGGCGCGAGTTTCCGGCCGTGGGTGTCGCCGGCGAAGATCGTCAGCACCACCGCCTGCTCACCTTCCCGGACGGCACGAGCGATCGTCCCGCCGCAGGACTGCACTGCGTCGTCCAGGTGCGGGGACAGGTATAGCTGCATGCGCCCACCCTACCGCCGGCGGTGGAGCACCACGCGCTGCAGCGGCACGTCGCGGGCGCCGAGGTGGTACTTGAACGGCTCACCGCCGCGCCCCAGAGAGATCGCACGGAACCCGCGGGTGTGCAGGAGCTTGAGCCCGAGCAGCGCGAGCGAGGTACCGGGGCTCAGCGCGGCGAGGTCGTGGTTGAAGGCCCGCAGGTACAGCAGCGCGCTGCGGGCGCGAGTGAAGTACAGGTCGGCCGCGGCGAGCGTCTGGTCGATCTCCATCTCGACCAGCAGACAGTGCCCCGAGCGGGCAAGGGCTGCTGCGGCGCTGGCGAGGAAGGGGGGGAACCGGTCGTCTCGCTGGACGGCGACCAGTTCGTCGAGCCGGCCGCGCGCGGCCCAACTCGACAGCCGCAACGCAACAAACCGCTCCACCGCCGCCGGTAGCTGGTCTGGGTCCTCGACCGGGCGCACCCGCACGACATGGCTGGCCAGAGTTCGCGCGAGGGTCCGCTCCCAGCCACGCCGGTAGCGCCGGGCCAGTCCGGCGCGGTACACCTCCCAGTCCTCATCCAGGCCAAGCTCCGGGGCGGGCTGGACCGGGAGCGCCTCGACGCTGGCCCCTGCCGGGCTCGGGAGCCGGCCGTCGACGCGAAGGGCGGCGTCCGGGCGGATCGGGGTGAGCTCGAGCGCAGTCCAGCCGCTCGCCTCATCGAGGACCTGGCGCCACAGTGCCACGACCACCGGAGCAGGGTCAGCCGGGTGGATCAGGAAGTCGTTGAAGTCGTTCAACGGCGCGCCGACAAACCGGGTGGTCTGGCCGCCGCTCGGGTCCGCGACCACCATCAGGGGCGCGAGGCCGACCAGTCGCCCCTGCCGGAAGGCGGCTTGGACCTGCGGCCCGCCCTCGGTTCCCAGCGTGCGGCACCAGGCCAGTGCCCACCCCGGGTGCTGGAACACCGAGGCAGTCGGCACCGCGGCGAACAGGGCCCGCCACGCGGGCGCCAAGGTCACAAGCTGCCTGCGGTCGGTGATCGTCTGGACCGTGACCGGACCACGACCGGCCGGCGGCTCAGCCATCCACCGCCCATGCGGTCGACCTGACTTTGAGGATCCGGAGGTCGCGGAGCATCTCCACAAGCTCCCGCACCGCCGCCACCGCGCCGTGCCGCGGCGTCAGCCATGCCCGCAGCTCATCGATGCGCTGCAAGCCGGTCGCGTAGCCGGTCTCGGCCAGCAGCGCCACCGACTGGCGCGCGATCCGGCAGGCTTCCTCGACCTCCGCGACCGCCCAGGCAGTGTCGGGCTGTTCGAGCGGCAGGTGGGTGGCCGCCAGATCCGCCAGCAGGCAGGCCCGCTCCTTGATCGCCTGCTGCTCCAGCAGGGCAAGGCCCGTGCGCAGCGCGATCTGCGCGGCCTCCGGCTGCTTGACGCGCAGGCAAAAGCCCTCAAAGCCATGCAACCGCGACCAGTCAAAGTAGTCCAGCCAGGCCGGGTCCGGGTGGGCACCCTGCTCGCTGAGCAGGTTCTTAGCGCTGTCCAGGGCAGCCTTGGCGTGCTCGACGTCCCCGGCGGTCGCGTGCGTCTTGGCCTCGACCGCGGCGATCCACGCGCGTAGCAGGGCGCTACCGTGCTGCGCGGCCAGCCGCTGCGCGCCGTCCAAGAAATCCAGCGCCTCCCGCACGCGCCCGTTGGTGGCGGGCAGCCGGCTCATGTGCGCGAGCACGCAGGCTTGCAGTGCACCGTCGCCGACAGCTTCCGCGATCCCCAGGGCTTCCTCGTAGTAAGGCAACGCCGATGCGTGATCGCCACGGTCAAAGAACAGGATCCTGCCGGCGAGCAGCACGACCTCCCCCGCGGTCACGCCGATGCGCTGGCGGTCCTTTGTCTTCGAGGAGCCGCGAAGCCAGCCGCAAGCCAACTTCGCGTGGTCTGCGACGCCAGGAAGGATGTCTGCGCCCGCGCTCGCGTGGTACATCTCCCGGAACCCGCGCGTGACCTGCTCCAGACCGGCGATCGTCGTCGGTCTCGGACTGCCGCGCGCGGTCGCGGGCCGTGAAAACCAAAGCGCCTTACGCGCGCCGACGTTGGCAGGGCTCTGCGTGCCCGACGCCGCGTTGGTGGGTGCGGCCGGGACGTTGCTGTCCGCAGGGTCGTCCTCGTTGTGGATGGCGGCGACCAGCCGGCCGGTGCTGGTGCCGTAGACGGCCGCCAGGTGGGCCAGGACCCGCAGGGACGGCTGGACCGCGCCGTGCCCGTCCGGCCACTGCTCCCACAGCGACACCACCTGCAGCTTGGCCCGCCGCCGATCGTGCAGGTCGAGCCGCTCGTTGTAGGCGTTGGCGACCTGCTCCAGCGTGAACCCGTTGGCCCAGCGGTAGGCACGCAGGCCGCTCACCTGGTAGCGGCGACGAAACCGGCGGGCGATCTCGTCGACGCCCAAGCCCTGCCCGGCCCAGTCGGCGCGCAGGCGGTCCCGCTCCGCTTTGCCGCCGGGCCGTGGGCGGTGGGTAGCTGCCATGTGAGTTGTCGCTCCCGTAGTGCAGGAATTCCGTCGTGGACTTGAAAAAGCTCACCGCCACGATGAAGACCCCCTGCCTTCACGTTCCGATGATACGCGAGTGGCGCTGTCGCGCTTCTGCCCGCCTCTCTCAGCTCAGGGAATGCACCTTCGTCTGGAAATGGCGCACCACTCAACGCCCACACTCACGAAGAATTTCAGCGCAGCAAGGCGCCGGCCAGCGCCTTCCACTGCCGCATCGGCAGGCCCTGCGGGTCGGCGTCGAGGACCTGAACACAGACATGATCGGCGCCCGCATCGTGGTGGTCCCGCACCCGCCGCACGACCTGGCCGAGGTCACCCCACGCGAAGATCCTGTCGACAAGCCGGTCGCTGCCGCCAGCGGCCACATCGGCGTCGCTGAAGCCCAGCCGCCGCAGGTTGTGGGTGTAGTTGGGCAGGCGCAGGTAGGGCGCCAGGTACCGCCGGGCGATCATCCGGGCCTCGGCAGCGTCAGCGGCCAGGATGACGCCCTGTTCGGGGACAAGCCAGCGGCCTGGCCCGAGCAGCTCACGGGCCATGGCGGTGTGCTCTGGCGGGACGAGGTAGGTGTGCGCACCCTGCGCTCGCTCGGCATTCGACCATGCGGGCATGGCTGACGCCCAGGCCGAGCAGGAACCGCTCAGGCCAGGCCTCGGCGAGGGTGAGCTGGGACGCCAGCATGGCAAACGGGTCGCGGACCCAGATATTGGCGATGCCGGTGGCGACGACCATCCGGCTGGTGGCCGCCAGCAGGACCGCGGCACCGGCCAGCGGCTCCCCGTAGGCAGCCTCACCTACCCAGATGGCGCCGTACCCGAGCGTTTCGAGTTCGGCGACGACGTCTCGGACTTTGCTGCTGGGCTGGAAGTTGAGGTGGTAGGTCCAGATGCCGACCCGGCCCAGGTCCATGCCGGCGCCTACCCGACCATCGCCAACTCGGCGAGCTGCTCCTCAAGGTCCTTGACGCGGTTGTCTGTCGCCAGGACGCAAGCTGCACCCGCAGCTCGGCGGCCCGCTGCGCGATGGGACCGATGCGCTGCTCGGGCGGGATGCGAAGCGCCGTGCTCGCCAGCCCGGCAGGCCTGGTCGACCTCCTTCTGCTGGACATGAGTGCCCGCGAGCGCGAGCAGCACGATCGACCGTGCCGTGCGGTGGCTTGCGCCCTGCACCCGTAGCGCCTGGTGGAGAACAGGCTGCGCTTCCCTCGGCTGGCGCAAGGCTGCCAGGCTCGTGCCTTCGTAGTAGCACAGGCACAGTTGGTCGCCGTCGAAGTCCATCCCGTGCCGGCGTTCCCCCAGCCGCGTCTGGTGCACCGCCGCGTTGGCCTGATCCTGAGCCGTTCGGTAAGCACGGGCGCTGCCCATGCCAGCGTGGGCACGGGCCTCTAGCGCGGCCAGCCACGCCTGGCAGGTGACGTTGGTGCTCCCCGCCGCGTAGCTCTGGGCTTGCTGGACCATCTCCAGCGCCGCCTCGGGGTTTCCCGCGTACGACGGGATCAAGCTCTTGCCGCCCAACAGCCAGCCGCACAAGGCGCCGTCTCCCGCTTCGGCGGCCGGCTCCAACGCCTGGTCATAACCGCCCAGCGCCCTTTGGTGCTCACCGAGGTCGAACAGCAGCCAGGCCCGCAGGCCGGCAAGGTGCCCGGCGATCACACACAGACGGCGACGGGCAGCGATCGGCTGCGGCTGCTGGAGGAGCTCGGCGACCACCCGCAGGTGACCCTGGACCCGAGGAAACAGCTCGACCGGGGCGAGCGATGCGTAGATCCGGTGTGCCCAGAGCACGCTCATCTCCATGCGATCCAGCATCGTCGCGTCGACATTGGATGCTCGCATCGCTCGGGCGAGCTGCCAAAGGCCGTCGTCGCCGGACGAATCGAGAACACGAACCGCCGCGCCAGTCATGGCACGGTCACTACAGTCTGGCGCCGCCAACTCCCTGTCCGTAGCCGGGTCGTCGGGCGCCGGCGCGGGCTGGTTCGGGCCCGTTTGGTCGTCTTCGTCGAGGATGGCGGCGACCAGGCGGCTGGTGGTGGTGTGGTAGACGGCCGCCAGGCGGGCCAGCACCCGCAGCGACACGGCTGGGTGGCGGCGTGCCCGTGCGGCCACTGCTCCCACAGCGAGACCGCCTGGAGGCTGATGCGCTGGGGGCTGTCGGGGTCCAGGGGCTCGTGTAGGCGTCGGCGGCGCGCTCCAGGGTGAGGTCGTTGGCCCAGCGGTAGGCCAGCAGCCCGCCGATGTGGTAGTGGCGGCGGAAGCGGCGGGCGGTCTGGTCGATGTCCAGGCCCTGCGCGAGCCAGGCGGCGCGGTGGCGGTCGCGGTAGGCCAGCAGCCCGCCGATGTGGTAGTGGCGGCGGAAGCGGCGGGCGGTCTGGTCGATGTCCAGGCCCTGCGCGAGCCAGGCGGCGCGGTGGCGGTCGCGGTCGGCTTTGCTGGCGGGGCGGGGGCGGTGGGGTGCGGCCATGCGGGCTCCTGCCGGGTTCTGCCGTCGCTTGAAAAAGGTTCAATGCCTACGGGGAAGACATCGTGCCTTTACGTCCCGATAGTACGCCTGGGTGCGGCTCGCCGTCGCCGGTGCCGTGGTGGTAATCGACAAGGAGATTGTGCAGTGCCACTCGTGGGATCGTCATGCCTGGCCGGATGAGCGGCCGCGATGTGCCGGTGCCGACCGCTTGGGCGGAGTTCATCACCCTGGCCGACGCCGGTCCGATCGCAGTGGTGCAGTGGCGGTCGTCTGGAACGGTGCCTACTGCCAGGTGGCCGGGCAGGCAGTTGGCGGGGTGAGCGCGCTGTCGGCGACCGCAAATCGACGTGGCGCGGGGGACGCGGCCAGGCAGCAGTGGCTGCTGTCTGCGGAGATCGCTGCGCTGCTGGACGTGGACGTGCGCACGGTCAAGGGGTGGGCGGATGCGGGGCGGCTGCCGTATGCGCGCACGCTGGGCGGGCAGCGCCGCTACCCCGAGCGGGCAGTTCGCGAGCTGCTGGCGGGCGCCGGCCCCGACGAGGCGCTGCCGGGGCGGCTGCTGCCGATCAGGGAGGTCGCGCGGCGGCTGGGCGTGGGTCCCGGGACGGTGCGGGCATGGACCGAGCGAGGGTGGCTGGTGGCGGTGCGGACCCCGGGTGGTGAGCGCCGCTACCCCGAGGCGGTGATCGAGGCGCTGCGGGACCGCCTCGGCGGCTCGGAGCCGACGCCAGGGATTCGGGAGGAGTCGTGGGACAAGAGCCGAGTCGGGCGGGGACTACGGCCGCCGACCGGGCGGCCGAGGGGGCCGCTGCCGCCACACAGCCCGGCGTAGTCGGGGAAGGGCTGCTGACGCTGTCGGAGGTGGCAGCCGTGCTGCAGGTCAGCCGCCAGACGGTCAACACCCTGCGGCGGGCCGGCGCGTTGCCGAGTGTGCGATGCGCTGACGGGACGCACCGCTACCCCGAGGACGCGATTCGTCAGCTTGTGAACGTTGCGCCGGGCGAGCGGCTGCTGCGCCGCAAGGAGGCTGCCGCGCTGCTCGGGGTGGGGCGCCAGACGGTCACCGATCACGAACTGGCCGGCAGGCTGCCGAGCGTGCGGCTGCCTGGCAGCAGGGAGCGTCGCTACCCAGAGAGCGAGGTCCGCAGGCTGGCGGCGGAGTGCCAGGCCACGCTCACGAGGTGAGCAGCGGACACGGCGTTGAGCACAGCCCGTCGCTGGCCGCAGCGATGGCATGGACCGTGCCTGGCGTGACCTGGACGACGCCGGTGAGCAGCCGGCAAGGCGGTCGGGTCGCTGGTGGGTGTGGTCACGGGCGATCCTCGGCATCGGCAGGGGACAGCCCCGCGGGCGGCTCCTCGCTGGTCGGCGGCCCTGCCGGGTCGGCAGGTGTCTGGGCCTGGCTGACGGAGGGGACGGTGAGCGCGGAGGGCAGCAGGACCAGGGCGGTCACGCCGCCGTACCAGGAGTGGCGGAGCTGCACCTTGATGCGCTGCCGCTCGGCGAGCCGGCCGACCACGAACAGGCCCAGCACACGGGACAAGGCGAAGTCGATGGCCGGCGGGTTGGCGAGACGCTCGTTGGCCGCCGCGAGCTCTTCGTCGCTCATGCCGAGCCCGCGGTCCTCGATCTCCAGCACGTAGCCGCTGGCGGTGGGTTGGCCGGCGACCTGGACCGGCGTGCCGGGCGGTGAGTGGGAGGTGGCGTTCTCGATCAGCTCGGCGAGCAGGTGGACGACCTCGGCGGCCGCGTATCCGGCCAGGTCGAGCTCGTCGATCTGCAGGACGCTGACCCGCTTGTAGTCCTCGACCTCTTGGGTGGCGGCACGGACGACCTCGATGAGCGGCACGGGCTGGGTCCAGCGGCGCGGGGGCTCGGTGGTGCCCGACAGCACGATCAGCCCCTCGGCGTGGCGGCGCAGCCGGGTGGTCAGGTGGTCGAGGCGGAACAGTTGCTCCAGCATGTCGGGCTCGGCGTCGTGCTCCAGCGCATCGATGACCTCGAGTTGGCGGTCGATCAGTCGCTGCGAGCGGCGCGCGAGGTTCAGGAACATGTCGCTGATCGACTTGCGGAGTGCGGCCTGCCCCGCCGCCTGGCGGACGGCGGCCTCGTGGACGGCGTCGAACGCGCGGGCGACTTGGCCGATCTCGTCGGCGGAGTCGTCCCCGATCGGCACGACCCTGATGTCGAGCTGGCCTGCCTGGGTCATGTGCAGTCGCTGGACCGCCTCGGGGAGGCGGTGCTTGGCGACCTCGAGCGCGCTGGTATGCAGCCGCTGCAGCGGCCGGATCATGGACTGGGCGATGCCCAGCGCGCCGAGGAGGGCGATCAGCAGGACCAGCAGGGTCAGCAGGCTGTTGGCGATCCAGCGGTGCTGCGCGGCACTGGCGAGCGACTGGCTGCGGCCGATCACCTGGTCCAGGAGTTGAGTCTGGACGATGCGGAGCAGCTCGAGTTGGGTGGTGCTGGCGGCCAGCCACTGCTGTGGGTCCAGCCCGAGGTGGGGCTGTGCCTGGCGGTTGCTGGCCGCCTGCTGGATCCGCAGCACGGCCAGCACGGCCGGGCCTTTGACCGTGGTGGTGAGGAGGCCGCGTTGGGCGTCGGTGGCGTCCGCCTGGAACTGGTCGACGGCGGCCTGCTGGCGGGCAAGCAGGTCGGCGAAGCCCTGGAACTCGCCGAAGCCGAAGCGGCCCCGGATGGTGATGGTGTACAGGGCGCCGCGGACCTGCGCGGCGAGTTCTTTGGCGCGGGCCAGGTCGGCGAGGGCGCGCACGCGCTGGGTGAGTTGCTCGTCGCCGCCGCGCAGCGCGGTCTGCAGGTGGACTGGCAGCAGGGCGGCGGCGATGCGGGTGTACTCGTCGGACACGGCCTGTTCGGTGAGCGCGCCCGAGTTGGCGGCGGTGCGCAGGGCCTTGAGTCCGTCGAGCTCGGCTCGGGCGGTTTCCAGCCGGCCGGTGAGCTCGCCGGCGGCAGCGCGGCCGCGTGCCGCGGCAGCGTCGAGGTAGGCGGTGACCGTCCGGTCGACGCTGGCCCGCTGCGCATCCAGTGTGGGAATGGCGGCGCGCTGGCTGTCGGTGTGTTGCCGGCTGGCGGTCAGCCCGGCGGTGAGGTCGCGTTCGAGTTGTAGTTCGTGGGTGAGCGCGACCGCTTGCCGTTCGAGCCGGGCCAGTTGCGCAGCCGGACCCGGCGGGGCGTGGCGTGCGGGCGCGCGTGGGCCGGGAAGACCGACGGGCGCAACGGTGTGTGCACCGGTATTGCAACCTCTCTGGCTCGGAGGCGTGACGGGGCCGGCTG
>WNGF01039854.1_pt1 | contig 10223 bp, 9 predicted proteins | sample 5400641 | NCBI WGS metagenome assembly WNGF01 (sample SAMN13153371, study PRJNA577476) | soil metagenome | isolation source: 80 cm soil or saprolite under grassland replicate 2 | place: USA:California | collected 2016-06-15
TGAGCACGCTGACCAGCTTGTTGAGCTGTTTGGCGACCTGCTCGACGGGTTGGTCGCTGGCGTCGACCACGATCGTCATGCGGCTGACCGCGGGGTTCTCGGTCGGGCCGACCGCCAGCGACTCGATGTTGAAGGCGCGCCGGCTGAACAGGCCGGCGATCCTGGCCAGCACGCCCGGCTTGTTCTCCACCAGCACCGACAGGGTGTGCACGCTCACGAGGCGTACACCTCTCTCCGAGTCGCAGCCGCCTGCTCCTCGTCGGAGAAGTCGGGGCCGAGGATGATCTCGTCGTTGGGCCGGCCGGCCGGCACCATCGGGAACACGCCCTCGAGCTGGTCGACCCGGAAGTCCACCACCGCGGGCACGCCCTCGACCGCGAACGCCTTCTCCAGGGTGGCGTCGACGTCCTCCGGACGGTCGCAGCGCAGCCCCACGCCGCCGTACGCCTGGGCCAGCGCGACGTAGTCGGGGACGTCGACGCCGAGCGCGACCTCGGAGTAGCGCTCCTGGTAGAACAGCTCCTGCCACTGGCGCACCATGCCGAGGTGGCCGTTGTTGAGGATCAGCACCTTGATCGGGATGCGCTCGACGGTGCAGGTGGCGAGCTCCTGGCAGGTCATCTGGAAGCAGCCGTCGCCGTCGACCGCCACCACCAGCTCGTCAGGCCGGCCGACCTTGGCGCCCATCGCCGCCGGGATGGCGAAGCCCATCGTGCCGAGCCCGCCGGAGTTGATCCACGAGCGCGGGCGCGTGAAGCGCAGGTACTGCGACGCGTACATCTGGTGCTGGCCGACCCCGGCGACGACCACCGCGTCCCCGCCGGTCAGCGCCGACAGCCGCTCCATCACGTACTGCGGCTTGAGCTGGCCGTCCGGCTGCTGGTCGTAGCGGAACGGGAAGTCCCGCTTCCACGCCTCGACCGTGCGCCGCCAGGCGCCGGTGTCGCCGGGGCCGTGCGCGGCCACGGCCGCGCCGTACTCGGCGGCGAACTGCTCGCAGACCAGCCGCACGTCGCCGACGATCGGCACGTCGGCGGTGCGGTTCTTGCCGATCTCCGCCGGGTCGATGTCGGCGTGGACGATCTTGGCCCTGGGAGCGAAGGTGGCCAGGTTGCCGGTCACGCGGTCGTCGAAGCGCGCCCCCAGCGCGACGATCAGGTCGGCCTCCTGCAAGGCGGCCACGGCGGCGTAGCTGCCGTGCATCCCGGGCATGCCGAGCGCCAGCGGGTGGTCGTCAGGGAAGGCGCCACGCGCCATCAGCGTGGTGGTCACCGGCGCCCTGGCGGCCTCGGCGAGCTCGCGCAGCGCCTCGTGGGCGCCGGCCTTGATGACGCCGCCGCCGACGTACAGCACCGGCCGCGCCGCCGCGCGCAGCAGCGCCGCCGCCTCGCGCACCCGCTTGGCGTTGGGCCGCTGCACGGGGTTGTAGCCGGGCAGATCGAGCGCCTCCGGCCAGTGCCACGTGGTGGTCGCCTGCAGCACGTCCTTGGGCACGTCGACCAGCACCGGGCCGGGCCGCCCGGTGGCGGCGATGTGCATCGCCTCGGCGATCGCCGTCGGGATGCGTGCCGGGTCGGTGACCAGCTCGCTGTGCTTGGTGATCGGCATGGTGATGCCGGTGATGTCGGCCTCCTGGAAGGCGTCCGACCCGATCGCCGAGCTCGGCACCTGCCCGGTGATCGCCAGCAGCGGGACCGAGTCCATGTGCGCGTCGCACAGCGCGGTCACCAGGTTGGTGGCCCCGGGCCCGCTGGTCACGATGCACACCCCGACCCGTCCGGTCGCCCAGGCGTAGCCCTCCGCGGCGTGCCCGGCGCCCTGCTCGTGGCGGACCAGGACATGACGGATCGACGAATCGCGCAGGGGGTCGTAGGCGGGGAGGATGGCGCCTCCCGGAAGGCCGAAGGCGACCTCGACGCCGGCGTGTTCGAGGCTGCGGACGAGTGCTTGGGCTCCTGTGAGCTGCATGGCGGCGCTCCACGATTGGTCCGGGTGGGAAGCCGGGCAAACAAAAAACCTCCCTGCCGTGACGGCATCGGAGGTTTCGCGCGAACCCGGCGTTGGGCTCGCGCTACATGAGAATAAGTACGAGGCTCAGGCGATCTGGCATGCGTGCTCCGCGGTCGATTTCAGGCCAGCGTGGCCAATCGTACCCGGGCTGTCAAGGAGCAGCCCAAGCACCGCCCCGGCGGCGGGCTGCTCAGCGCCTCGGCCTGCTCGCGGCCACGAAGGTGGTGAAGTTGAACTTGAGGTCCTGGATGCGCCGCTCGAGCACGCGCAGGCCGAACAGCTCCGCGCAGCGCTCCGCGGCGATCACCGCGGTGGTCGCCGGCAGGTCGCCCTTGGCGAGCAGCCGCGCCGCCTCGGCCGTGTCCGGCTCCTCGGTCACCGGCGTCAGCGGGAAGTGGTGGCGCAGCCACATGCGGCACTGGCTGATCGCCTGCTGATGGGTGGCGATCCGGTCGATGCCCTCGCGGCCCTCGAGATCCGGGTGCACCAGCAGGGTGTGGTTCACGTCGATCTCGAACAGGTCCTCGATGTGGAAGCGGTGCGCGGCCATCGCGTACACGCTCTCGTAGACCACCCCGCCGTGGGAGTTCTCCAGCGCGAACACGCCGAGGTCGATCTCGCCCGCCTCGAGCGCGCCGAGCACCCGCTCGGTGGTGACCAGCTCGGCGACGTCGATCTCGCCGAGGCTGTTGTCCCGCGCGTACTCCAGTGCCGCCTCCTCCGAGAAGGATCCTCGGATCCCCATCACGCCGACTCGCAAGCGACCTCCCTGTGGTAACCCTTCCCGCGGCTCGTGGCGCAGCTCCGCGAGGCCCGCCGTGCGGCGGTGCTCGTCCGGTGCCCTCCACCCCCTGTGCATCGGCCCATTGTGCGAGAGGACGGCCGACAAGTCATATGCGGAGCTGGCGGAGGGTCAGGCGGCGCCGAGCTCGATCGTCACCTCGACGTCGCCGGGCCGGCGCTCCGGGACCTCGACCAGCCTGCCGACGCCGGTGGCCGCGCCGGTGACCAGGGCGTGCTACGGCTCCCGGCTCGCCAGGTACTCGAGCACGGTGCGGGTCTTGGTCTCCCGCGCCGCCAGGTCGAAGCCCCGCTCGCGGATGCGCCGCTCGAAGTCCCGTTGCGCCCGTAGCGCCTCGGCCTCGTCCGGGCCGTCGACCCGGATGGACACTGCTCGGAGGAGAACAGCGCCCGCGCCGGCCGCGTGTGGTCGCGGAGCGCGGCGATCTCCCCCTCGCCCTGCTCGGCGACCAGCGACGCGGCGAGGACGTGCCGGTCGCCGACCCAGTCCTGCTCGACGGTGAACTTCCAGCCGTCGCCCTTCTCGGCCTCCAGCCAGCGGTCGCTGAGCCGCGACCGCTCGCAGGGGCGTAGCTTCACCGTCGAGTCGTCCTCGTCGTCCTGGTTCTGGCGCAGCCGCAGGATCACCCCGGCGTCCAGCAGCGGCAGGGTCACCGGGCCGGCGGCCGCGGGGCGCTGCTCCAGGAACCAGATCGCCCGCCGGTCGCCCTCGCCGTCGGGCAGCCACTCGTCCCTTGCCGCGGCGACCTGGTCCGCGCCGATGGTCACCTTGATCTCGATGCCGTCCAGGCGCATGGCCACCCCCGGGTCGCATGAAACCGCGTGGCCTGCCGTGGGAGCGCCGACCGGATCGTCGGCCGCGCCGCGCGCTCGTGGCCACCCGGATGCCCACACTCGGCCAAATCTCGCCAGCCTGTCAACGCCGCGAACTATTCGCCCGTAACGGTCACCGGCCGCGGGCGCACCCGCCCCCGCGACCGGCCCGGGCGTCGCTGCCCACGGGTTCTCGCCATCGTGCCGTACTGTTCCCGGGCGCGGTCGTCCGGCACGCGACAGCCGGGATTCACATCCGCTCGTGACCTGGCGGCGCGGGCTCAGGCGCTCCCCGCCGGCAGCAGCGCCTCGAGCTCCCGCACGGCCTGGTCGGTGTGCTCGGCGAACTGCTTGCCGCGCTCGTCGGAGTGCTCGCCGGCCATGCCGATCTCGACTCGTGACAGCCGTCCGACGGTGCGGAACATGACCGCCTCGACCTCGCCGGTCGGGAAGACCTCGCGCATCAGGAGCTGGGTCAGGTCGGCGTCCCGGTCGGCGCGCGCCTGGCAGTAGCGGGCCAGCGTCGCCTCCTCGCCAGCTCCCGCCCAGGCGACCAGCGTGCCGCTGTCGTGCGCGAGCAGCGCGACCGAGCCGTCGAGGTCGGCGCGCAGCCGCTCCAGCCGCTCCTCGACCTGGCGCCGCACCTCCGGGTCGAGCGGTTCCGGTCGTGCGATCGGCGAAGGGGGCGGCGGAGCGGCGCGCTCCGCCAGGCGCCGCCGCAGCCGCTCGACCTCGCGCTGGTCGCGGAGCTGGCGCTGGTCGCGGTCGGCGGGGTCGATCCCGGCCGCGTCCATCACCTCCGCGGCCACCCGGACCGGCGCGCCACTGGCGAGGGCGAGCGCCACGGCGTCGCCGGGGCGCGCCTGGACGTCCTGCCGGCGGCCCCCGCGTTCCAGGGTGATGTCGGCGTACAGCGCCTCGCCGGCCAGGCGGCGGACGGCGACCTGCTCGACCCGCCCGCCGAGCGCCTCGACCAGGCGGGGGAGCAGGTCGTGGGTGGACGGCGCGAGCGGCTCCCGCTGGCCGATGAGGCGCTCGACCGCCTCGCCGGTGGTGGCGTCCACCTCCTCGACCGGCAGCCGCCGCGGCCCGTCGCGCTCCTGCAGCATCACCATGCGGTGGCTGGAGAAGAACATGCGCCCGACGAACGCCGCCTCCACGTCGACCAGCGCGTCCGCTGCCATCGTCTGCTCCTCTCGCCGGGACCGTTCCGGGGTCAGGACCGAGTCGGCCAGCGGCCGCAGCGCCCGCCGCAGCTGGCGCCGGCCGTGGTAGAGCCGGCCCCGCACGGCGCTCTTCGGCGCGCCGAGCAGCTCGGCCAGCTCGTCGTAGCTGTAGCCCCGCAGGTAGAAGCCGATCACCGCGTCGCGGGTGGCTGGCGGCAGTGCCCGCAGGGCCGCCATGATCGCCTCGTGGACCTCCCGGTTGGCCAGCGCGGCCTCGGGCGTGGGGGCGGCGTCGCCCCAGCGGAGCACCACCGCCGCCTCGGCGGGCAGCTCGCCGAAGACGAGCAGCCGCCGCCGCCGCAGCGCCATGCGGGCGCGGTTGGCGGCGATCGCGTGCAGCCAGGCACCGAAACGGGCCGGGTCGGTGAGCCGCGGCAGGCCGAGGAACGCCTGCACGGCCGCCTCCTGGGCGACGTCCTCCGCCTCGTGGCCGGGGCCGAGCAGCCGCCGGCAGAGCCGCAGCACGCTGGGCTGCCAGCGCAGCAGCAAGGGGCCGAAGGCCTCCCGGTCCCCGGCCACCACGGCCGCGACCAGCCTGCCGTCGTCGAGGTGGTCCGCGTCGTCGATCACGTCATATCTGTTGCACGAACCGGGCCGAAGATCACACCCCTGCCGGCCCGGTGATCGTCCTGGTGGTGTTCCTGCTCTTCCAGCGCCGTATCGTCGAAGGGGATCGCCAGCAGGGGCTGGAGCAATGACGGCTGCAAAGGTTGGGCTGGCACGAGCGGCGGCGGCGCGTTGGGTCGCGCGGCACGCCCGCCACGACGCCGGGTTCCGGGGCGCCTTCTTCTCCGGCTCGACGACGTGGCTGTCCGGCGACGCCGAGCTGCCGCCAGCGTCCGACGTCGACGTCGTCGTGGTCACCGCGCGGGACGAGCCCGCCACGAAGCCGGGGAAGCTCCGCTACGGCGGCGTCCTCCTGGAGGTCACCTACCTCTCGATGGACCGGCTCGCATCGGCCGAGGAGGTGCTGGCGTCCTACCACCTGGCGGGCAGCTTTCGCGTCGACACGATCATCGACGACCCGACCGGCCAGCTTCGACGTCTGCACGCGCAGGTCGCTCGCGGCTTCGCCGAGCGGGCGTGGGTCCGCCGCCGGTGCGAGGACGCCAGGCACAAGATCGAGCGTGGGCTGCGTGCCATCGACACCTCCGCGCTCTGGCACGACCAGGTCACCTCGTGGCTGTTCCCGACCGGCGTGACCACGCACGTCCTGCTGGTCGCCGCGCTGCGCAACCCCACAGTGCGGCTGCGGTACCTGGCCGCACGCGAGGTGCTCGCCGACTACGGCCACACCGACGTCTACCCGCAGCTGCTGGACCTGCTGGGCTGCACCGCACTGAGCCGTCGGCGGGTGCAGCACCAGCTGGACGAGCTCACCCGGACGTTCGACGCCAGCGCCGCAGTGGCCAAGACCCCGTTCCTCTTCAGCGGCGACATCACTCCGGCGGCACGGCCGGTCGCCATCGACGGGAGCCAGGAGCTGATCGACCGCGGCTGCCACCGCGAAGCGGTCTTCTGGATCGTCGCGACCTTCGCCCGCTGCCACAAGATCCTGGCGGCGGACGCTCCACCCGAGCTACAGGACACCCACACGGCGGCGTTCCGAGCGGCCCTCGCCGACCTCGGCATCACCTCCACCGACGACATCCTCCGGCGCGCCGACGAGGTCAACCGATACCTGCCGAGGCTCTGGGAGGCCACCGAAGCGATCCTGTCCGCCAACCCAGGCATCTCGCCCCAGTAGGCCCGGCTACGGGCGCTCGGCCCGCAAGAGGATGCGCTTGAACGCAAACCGGTACGGCCGCTCGTCGTCCAGTCGCTCCAGCAGCCGCTCCCGGTAGCGACCCAGGAACTCGTCGAACAGCTCGGCCGGCAGGCGTCGCTGGTAGTCGGTGAGCAGGGTGCCCCTGACCCATTCGACGACCTCCTCCGGGCCGGCCAGGCGGTGCAGGTAGACCTGAAGGCGGACGTGCTGGGCGGCCAGGCCGAGCCGGTCGAGCAGGGTCGCGTACCACTCGGGGGGTTGCACGGGCCAGTCCCGCCGGTAGCCGCCCAGGGCCGCGGCGAACGGCGCCTCGGCGACCAGCTCGGCCGCGACCCGATGGGAGGGGTGGTCGTCGTTGGCTGGCATCTGCACGGCGAGCTGCCCGCCGGCGGCGAGCAGCCCCGCCAGCCGCGCGAGCAGCGCCCGGTGGTCGGGCAGCCAGTGCAGGGCGGCGTTGGAGAGGACCACGTCCCAGCCACCCTGGCCGAAGCCGGCGATGTCGCCCAGCTCGAAGCGGAGCCCGTCGCCCTCGCCCGCGCGCGGCTGCGCCAGGGCCAGCATCGCCGGCGAGCTGTCCAGCCCGAGCGTCTCGGCGGCGCCGAGCGCCCGGTGCAGCTCGGCGGTCAGCTCGCCGGAGCCGCAGCCGAGGTCGACGACCCTGCCGCCCGGCACCGGCCGCACCAGGTCGAGCTCGCCGGGCGGTGATCCACCCCGGGGCGTCACCCATCTGCGCCGGCGATCTGCAGGGGCGACTGCCGGGCGATGGCGTCGAAGTCGCGGTCCTGATGGAGCACGGCCGCACCGGTGCGCAGGGCGACGGCGGCGACGAGGCAGTCCAGAAGGGTGCGGACTGTCTCACCGCCGCGCCGGCATCGCCGGTACAGGTCGGCGGCTGTTTCGAAGTCGTCCAGCGGGTCGATCGGAAGATGCTCGAAATGCAGCAGCGCCCGACGAAGCTCGGTGAGTTTCTCGTCCTTGGTGGCGCCGGCGAGCAACTCCATCACCACGACGTCGGTGGTGACCACGCCAGCATCCGCGCCGATGAGCTGGCGCATCCGCCGGTGCACCGGACTGCCGGTGGCGCGCAGGTACTCCACCCAGGCCGAGGTGTCGGCCAGGATCACGGCGAGGGGAGGTGGCCGCGCGTGCTGTCGAGGTCGCCGTCCCAGCCGCTGCCCTCCATCGCCAGGACCTCCTCACGGGTCATCGGGTCGCCCACGAGGCGGCGGAGGGCGAGGTCGACGGCCGCACGCTTGCTGGACAGGCGGTAGCGGCGCATCACGCGTTCGACCAGCGCGTCGTCGATCTCGATGTTCGTCCGTGTCATGTACATAGTCTACACCTCAGGGTGTATGGCGAGATCCCGGGAAGCCTAGTGCGATCAGCCGGCGATGACCATGGCTGCCAGCGCGGTTGTGGAGAACTGTGCCGCGTAGGTGCCCGCGACGCAGCCGGTCCGGCTTCTCCGAAGGGGTCGGCGACGCTGGGAACAGGAAGGGTTCGTCGGCCTGGAGTCCACCGCTTCAGGTTCACCACCGTCCACCGGCCTCAGCCGGGTCCCTGGGCGCCTTCCGGACGGGCCCAGGGGTCGTAGTCGACCTCCAGGGCCTCCTGGGATGGGCGCTCGGCCTCGGGGACGTTGCGCAGGTTCAGGCGGATCCGGTACCAGACTGTCGAGCGGCCGCGCATCGAGTCGACCAGCACGTCGGGCGGGTCGAGGCGTGCCCAGACGTCGGGGTGGCGGGCCTTCCAGCGCTCCAGGCCTTCCATCGCCTCGGCCTGGGTGGCCGCACGGGCGATCTCGATCAGCGGCATCTTGGAGCGGCGCCGGCCCGTGGGCCCGGCGGTCTTGCCCGGTGCCGGCGGCGGGACGATGCCCTCGGCCGTGGCCGGTCCGCCGCGCCGCTTGGACGGCTGGACCCGGTCAGGCTCGCTGGCCGCCTTGTCGTAGTGGGGCGGCCAGGGGGCGTCGGCGAAGCCGGCGGCCTCGTGCTGCTCGGCGAGCTCGAGCAGGGGCTCGAGCGAGCCGGCCGCCTCGTCGATCCCCTCCCACGGGTCGCCCACGCGTGCCACCCGGTCCGGGACGGTGTCGATGGTGAAGGCCTCGGGCTCGCAGTCGGGGACCTCGTCCCAGCGCAGCGTGGTGGAGACGCGCGCGTCGGCGGTGGGGCGGATCGAGAACGCCGAGGCGACCGTGCGGTCCTTGGCGTTCTGGTTGTAGTCCAGGAAGACGCCGTGGCGCTCCTCCTTCCACCACTTGCTGGTGGCCAGGTCGGGCGCGCGGCGCTCGACCTCCCGGGCCAGCGCGATCGCCGCGCGGCGGACCTCGCCGAACGTCCAGCGTCGCTCGATCCGGCTGTAGACGTGGAAGCCGCGCGAGCCGGACGTCTTCGGCCACGCCTCCAGGCCGAAGTCGCCGAGGACCTCCTGGGCCACCAGGGCGACCTCGCGGATCTGCGACCAGCCGACGCCGGGCACCGGGTCGAGGTCGACCCGCAGCTCGTCAGGGTGGTCGAGGTCGTCGGCGCGCACGGGATGGGGGTTGAGGTCGATGCAGCCGAGGTTGACGATCCAGGCGAGCTGGGCGGCGTCGCTGATGACGACCTCGTGCGCGCTGCGCCCCGACGGGAAGCGCAGCTCCACCGTCTCGATCCACTCCGGCCGCGACGACGGCGCCCGCTTCTGGAAGAAGAACTCGCCCTCGGCCCCGTTCACGAACCGTTTCAGCGCCATCGGCCGCCGCATCACCCCCCGCAGCGCGCCGTCGGCCACGGCCAGGTAGTAGCGAACCAGGTCGAGCTTGGTGTGGCCGGTGCGTGGGAAGAAGACCTTGTCCGGGTTGGTGATCTTCACCTCCCGGCCGGCCACCTCCAGGACCTGCTCGCGCGCGGGCATGCCCGACACGATACGGCACGCCCGCGCCCGAGCGTGGGAAGCGACGGCCGCGACCTGCGCAAACGGGGCAGTTGCCGCCGCGGAAGGCGCCGAAGGAGGCGAACGTCTCGGGGTTCGCCCGCCGCTCCCAGAGCCCGCCGGCGACGGCGGCGGCGGCCACGAGGGCGGTGCGGAGGCTCTGCGCATGCACGACTCCCTGGGGTGGGGCAAGCCGCGAACAGGTACGCAATCCAGACTGTTCTGCGTGAGAACGCACAAACTAGTCGCAAATGGACGTGCGCCGCCGGGTCGGGTGGACTGGCAAGCGAAGCGGGCTCGGTCCACGCTGTGTTCTCGGCAGGGTCGGCATCGAACGGAGGACGGAAGGGGGTGGGGGCGTGCTGCGGGGCTTCGGCGTTCCCGTCGCCGGCGCGTGGGCGACGCCCGAGAACCAGGTGCGGCTGGTGCGCCGCGCCGAGGAGCTCGGCTACCGGTCGGTCTGGACCTTCCAGCGCCTGCTCGTCCCGGCACGGCCGGACGCGCGCGCCGGCGCGCCCGTCTACCGCAGCGTCCACGACGCGATCGTCTCGCTGGCCTACCTCGCCGGGCAGACCAGCCGGATCCGCCTCGGCCTCGCGGTCGCGAACCTGCCGTTCTTCTCGCCCGCCCTGCTCGCCAAGCAGCTCGCCACGCTCGACGCGGTCTCGGGCGGCCGGCTCGACGTGGGCCTC
>WNGF01010817.1_pt1 | contig 10222 bp, 12 predicted proteins | sample 5400641 | NCBI WGS metagenome assembly WNGF01 (sample SAMN13153371, study PRJNA577476) | soil metagenome | isolation source: 80 cm soil or saprolite under grassland replicate 2 | place: USA:California | collected 2016-06-15
AGGCCCGGTCGACGCTGTCTCTGCAGCGCGACGTTGGCGCCGGCAACCCTGCGTGCCTTCCGCAGCAACGCTCGCAGCGTCGTAATGGTCGGGTGCCACACGATCACATCGTCCGCATATCGAATCGCGAAGCCGGCTTTCCGGGCGCGAGTCGTCCACTCGAAGTCGCCGCCGCTCCTGAGATTCGGATTGAACAACCCCACGGCCCGGAATGCCTCGAGAGGCGCGAAGAGGTTCGCCGTCACCGCCCGGCCGGCGCGGCGAACGTATTCCTCCTGGCGCAGGAAGAACATCCGATCGTATAAGGCGACCGCCAGCAGCGCGTCGTCGTCGAGCGTCGTCCGGTCAATGCGTCCGGCGAGAATCGTGCGTATCGGCAGAGTGTGCAGATGTTCGACGGCCCGCTCCAGCCAGTCGGCTGCGGGAATGCAGTCGGCGTCAGTGTACGCAACGATCTCGCCTCGGGCCTTCCTGATGGCCGCGTTCCGCGCTGCATAAGAGCTCGGACGCGATTCGTAGAGACACGTGACCGCCGGACGCGACGCGGCGAGGTCAGTTATGGACGTCTCCGATCCGTTATCGACCAGCAGGACTTCATAACACTCCGGTGGGTACGACTGCCGCTGCAGCGCGGACACACAAACCTGCAGCCGCGCCCGATCGTTCAGGACAGGAACGATCACCGAGACGAAAGGACGGTCCATCGCGGCTGCTCAGCAGGAACAAGTGGGGATTGCGAATCTTCTCGACAGGCGACCGGGGACAGTGCCGCAGTGCACTCCGCACAAGGAACCGACGACTGCTTCCACCTCGGGGGCATCGCACAGCTTCGACACAATGCTGGCGCCGAGGGCATGTACATCGGCGGCGTAGTCGTCGACGTCCCAATCGGCTGTGAAAAGCACCACGGCAGGCCGCACTCCCGGCCGGCTGCGGCGAAGCGCCCGCAGGCAGGCCAGTCCGTCCATGTCAGGCAGGTGAAAATCGAGCAGGATGACTGCAGGATCGTCACTCTTCGCGTGCTCGAGCGCATCGCGTCCCGATGCCGCCAGGGCCGTCGTATACCCCGCCAGACGCAGCCAGGCGTCGAGCACGGCCTGGGTGCCGACATCGTCATCCGCGATCAGCACCAGTCGCCTCCCCGGAGGACAGCCCTTCGTCTCGCTGGCGGTCAAGGGTGGCGTGAGCGCTGCGGTCGCAAGAGCCGGTCGAAGGGCACGCGCCCGATACTGCGTGGGAGTCATGCTAAAGCGCTGCTTGAAGTCGTGATCGAAGTTCGCCGCGTCGTTGTAGCCGACGCCGGCCCAGACCTCCTTGACGCTGCGCGTGGTTTGCACCAGCGTCGCGGCCGCGCGATCGAGGCGCACCTCACGCACGTACTCGACGAACATCATGCCGGTTTGTGCCTTGAATGCGGCGCACAGTTCCGACGGCGTCGGGCCTACGATCCGCGCAACCGACGCCTGCCGGAGATCCGGGTCGGCGTAGCGGTCGAGAATGATCGCGATCACATGCTTGTACATGAAGGTTGCCGATGCCGCGGTAGCGAATCACGTCCTCCACGCACCGTTGAAAGCGTCGCGGCCCGTCGGGTATTTCGTACCGCAGCTGGAAGTAACGGTCGACCAGCGAGGGCAGTCGGCCGCCGCTGTGCGGATCGATGACGGCGAGGAGCCTGAGGAGCACAGACTCGCGATCCGGAGACGAGAGGGAACACCTGCTGGCCGTCTCCACAAAGAAGGCGAGCGCCTCGCGCGACTGTGGATCACGGAACGGCAATGCCGCGAGCAGGAAATGGTGTGCGGCCGTGACCAAATCGAAGCGTGCCGCTCGCGTACCTTCAAGGAATCGCATCGTGTCCTCCCGGTCGATACAGGCCGACTGGACTATCCGGCTGACCTCGATTCTACCGGAACTCCGTTCCTGTACGTCCGAGACACCTCACTTATCCCGCTGCTCCACAGCGGAGCGGATCCGTGCACCAAGACTTCGCAACTGTCACCAAGTGTTCTCGATTGCCGCGCACGAGAGGGACGCATATCTTGATATCGAGACCCGTCCGGAGACATGCCGCGATGCTCCAGAAATACGCCACCACGATCGAGACGCTCGCCAACATCAGCATCGTCATTGTTGCGATCCTCGGCGCCACCGTCCTGACCAAGCAGCTCGTGCCGCGGCACGCGTCGCCGATCGCCGCGGCCGTGCGAACGCCGGCCGCGCAGCCGCGCGAGCCGATCGCCGGATCGCGAATGTCGCTGCCCGGTGTGGACTGGACCGAGCGCGACCAGACGCTGGTGTTCGTGTTGTCCACTTCGTGCCACTTCTGCACCGACAGCGCACCCTTCTATCAGCGGGTCGTACGGGAATCACAGCGAACGGGCAAGACACGGTTGGTCGCCGTGCTTCCGCAGCCGACGCCCGACGCCGTCCGATATCTGAAGGATGTCGGCGTGCGCATCGAGAAAGTGCTGCAGGCGCCGCTCGGCTCGGTCGGCGCGCCGGGAACCCCGACGCTCATCCTTGTCGACAAAGCCGGGACCGTGAAACAGACGTGGATAGGCCGATTGCCGCCGGAGCGGGAGTCGGAGGTCCTGGGACATTTCTGATCCGCCCACGCAGGGAGCATCGATATGCGACGACTCGCGCTTCTTCTGGGTCTCATCGTCTTCGTCTTGTGGTTGGACACCGGCGGGTTTGGATCGTTCGCGAGCGCGTCGGCGCGCGCCGCCGCGCTCGAGGGAGAGACGGATCCGCATTGGGGCTGCGTCGACAACCAGTGCGTCGAGATCTACGCGTGCGGGATTGACGATTGCAGCGCCTGCCCGGGGTGCGATCCCGCCCAGGAATCCGCGTGCCTGTCGAACGGCGGCAGCTGGGATCCTGTGTCGTGCACCTGCACCATGCCGACCTGCTACGAGTCGGATGAACAGGCGTGCATCAATGACTGGGGCCAGTGGGACCCGTCTACCTGCACATGCTGGAACGCCTGCAACGCGGGTTCGGAGGTCCTGGTCTGGAGTAATCCCTATACGGAAACGTTCTCTTGCATCGCCTGCAACTATGGCTCGGTGAACCATGGAGAGACGAACTACTACGAGCGGTACTGCGAGGATGGTCGCGTATGGGATTCGTGGACCATTGATGTGGGCACGGTGTACGACGACTACACGGACGCCTGCTTCTACTTGTGCTCGTAAGTCATCACTGCGCACCGAACAAGAGCGGAGACGGCCATGAAACGATTCCTCGTAGTCGCCGCGGCGCTCAGCCTGGGAATCAGCGGCGTGCTCCCGGGCACTTCACGCGATCAAGCGGGAGCCTCGGCCGCGCCGGACGCGACGAGCTCGCTCCACGATCGAGCGAAACTCGCAGGCGGCCGCCTCACCGAGGTGCTCCCGGACGAAGGGGACAGCGTCTGCGCAACGGTCGAGGAGCTGGCGGGACGCTCGCCGGTCGTCGTGATCGGCAAAGCGCTCGGCGTACGCGCGCATCTGGCGCCGGACGGCGACCGGGTCATGACGGACGTCGCCTTCAAAGTGCAGGAAGCCGTGTAAGGCGACGTGACGCCGGGCTCGATTATCACGGTCAGCATGCCGGGCGGCAGCCACCGGTTTGCGGACGGCACGATCGCCCGCCAGTACGTGTGGGGCTACCACCGTGTGCAGAACCAGGCGTCGTATCTGTTCTTCCTGCAGGAGTCGCCGACGCGAACCATAATCCGCGGCGCCGTCGCCTACGAGCTCGCGCTGGGGCAACAGGGGCAGTTCGAGCTCAATTATGAAACCGACGCGGTCACACCGGCCGCTGGTGAAGCGTTCCATCCGATCGGCGTGCGATATCGCGGACGCAGTGTGCGGGATCTGCTCGTCGAGCTGCATGCCGCGGTGCCGCGGACCCGCTGAGCCGCAGCCGGGAGAGCGATATGGCAACCAGGCGTATACAACGAGGGGCGCTGACCGCGGGCGCAATCGCCGCCGCGCTCGTGCCCTCGCGGTCGTGGGAGTCCGACCACGCGCGATGCAGGCGCCGACGGGCAGCATTGAGCCGGCCCGCATCAGAACGACGCCGGCGCCGGTCGCGGCGCGCGGCAGATATCCGAACGAAGAACGCTTCGTCCGCGATCTCTACGCGCGTTTGATGCGGTACGACCTCGCCGCGCGCGAGTTCCATGCGATCGAGTCCGGTGCCACGATCGCACCCGGCAGCTATCTCGCCATCACCCTGCGCGACCTCCGCACCCAGGCGTGGACCGGATCCGGGAATCCCGGTGTCTCACCAGACGGAGCAGACGTGCTGACAATCCAGCGGCAAGCGCTCTGCAATGGCGACGATCCGTGCCATGCGTACTACGACGTCTTCTGGACCCAGGCCTCCGCGGCGCGCAGCGCACACCAGCCGCCGAGCACCGGTGACGTGAGCCGCTACACCCGTTACACGGTGACGCTCACGCTTGCCGGCGTGAGCCGCACCTATCAGGCCGTCATCCTCTATCACGTCGCGAGCGACGGGACCGCGACGCCGGAAGTGATCGATCCGGTGATCCCCGACCTCGACGCGTTAGCGGGGGACCGCGCGCCGCTCGCGCGGGCGCCGTGGGCCGCCTACACGAAGACCCGCCACTACGCCGCCGTGGCGCAGAAGGCGCGCGACTGGCACGCGAATCCGAGCAGCCGCGCGCTGTCGGTGCCGATTGGTTTCATCGTTGGCGATGACGTGAGCCGCGATGACGAGATGACCGTCGCGATGACGGCGGGATCATGTACCGCACCAGAGCAGATTCCGACGTTCTTTGTCGTAGTCGGGACCCCCCGATACACCCAAGGGCCTCCGGCCCCTTACGTTTACAACATCAATCGCCAGATACTCGATCAGAATCGTCAGCCAATTAACATGTCCCTTTTGGTCAAGGAAATCTACTCGCCAGCCGTCCCGGACGGTGACTGCACCAACCAGCCGGTGCAGACTTCCGACAATTATTCGAATGATGCCGGTATCTTCGGCCCCGACTTGTACTCCATGCCGGGGACCGCGCCGAACCCGTGCACGAGTACCTCGGTTCAGCGCTTCACTGTCAGGCTCAACGGCGCTGATTGGGGTATCCAGACGAGGTATAAGGTCACCTGGCAGTACTCAGGTGTGGAGGTGACGTGCATAGAGGGTTGTCCCCCGCCCGGGTAGCAGGAGACCAGATGTTGAGATACATCGCCATAGCCGGCGTGGTTGTCATGCTTGCTCTAAGCAGTTCGACCTCGGCCCAAGTCCGCCCTACTGTGCCGTCCGCTCTGCTGGCGTGGGCGGGGCGCTCGCCGGTGGAGTTTGCGATGGCGCTGGCGTATGCGTCTGTTCCGTCCGGGTTGGAGATCAGGGAATCAGATGACATCCCTCCGTCTGCACGCCCTGAGTTCAAGATCGATCCGGCGCAGAACATCCACGCGAGCGAACTCGCCAAAGCATTCAACTCTAACCGCAGCGATTACCGTGCCGTGGTAATGGGCGAGGTTCTGGTCATCCGACCAACCGAGGATCGGATGCCATTTCTCGATCTACCGTCAACAATCGACTCGCCGCTCAGAGTGACTGGTCTAATGGCCGCTGCGCGCCAGGTATTCTCCGCGTTGGACCCAGGACTTCGCGGCCCGGTCCTCAATAGTATGGGTCGGGAAAGTGACACGATTCCGATCGTGCTCGACGGCGGCGGCGCGCATAAGGTGATCGACACCTTGAATCAGATCGTGCTGCAAGCGCGGTCGCGCACCTGGTTCGTCACGACACGAAAGGAGCGGGAAGGCATACACGTTGTTGGCTTCGGCATCATCGAAGCAAATGGAGCTCGGCGCACGCAACCGATGCGGCGCCCGTAGCAGATCCGCGTTTGCATTGGGCGGTCGACAAGCTCGATAACCTGCCTGATTTAGCGACGACATGTTCGTTGGACAAGGCTCGAGGCTGCATTACTGCGACGGAGCGAAGTGGCACGAGCTGCCGGGCGCGAATTAGCCGGATTCCAGTCAACGCAGCGGCATCGTCGGCTCCTTAGAAAGTGTGGCACTCGCGAACAGGTAAGGACATAGCCCATGGCGACGAAAAGTATGCACCGAGCGGCGCTGGCAGCCGGCGCAATGGCCGCCGCGCTCGTGCTCGTCGCGGGCGCGGGAATCAGCCCACTTGCCACGCGGGCCCAGGACGCGAGCGTCGAGCCGGCCCGTATCAGGACGACACCCGCGTCGGTGGCCGCACGTGGCCGATATCCGCGCGAAGAACGGTTCGTTCGAGACCTCTACACGCGATTGATGCGGTACGACTTCGCGGCGCGCGAGTTCCATGCGATCGAATCGGGCCTTCCCATCGCGCCGGGCAGCGCTCTCATCATCGCGCTGCGCGACATCCGCACGCAGGCATGGATGGGCCAGTTGAGTCCTGGCGCAAGCGCCCGCGGAACCGATATCCTCGCGATTCAGCGTCAGGCCCTGTGCAACGGCGACGATCCGTGCCATGCCTATTACGACGTCTTGTGGAGTCAGGCCACCGCCGCGCAGAGCGCGCACGTGCCTACAAGCCTCGGCGATGTGAGTCGCTACACTAGCTACAAAGTGACCCTCACGTTCGGGGCGGTCAGCCGCACGTATGCGGCGATCGTCTTGTATCACGATGAGAGCGACGGAACGGCAATGCCCGAAGTGTTTGATCCGGTGATTCCCGATCTCGATCGAGTGGCGGGAGACCGCTCGCCCCTTGGGAAGGCGCCCTGGGCGACATACGTCCAGACGCGGCGCTACGCTGCCGTCACGCAGAAGGCGCGTGCCTGGCATGCAGAGCCGCGCGCCCGCGCGCTCAATCTGCCGATCGGGTATGTCATCGGTGACGACGTGTCTGCACAAGAAGAGGCGACGGTCGTGATGGCCGCCGAGTCGTGTGCGCCCGCCTGCGGCGATGAACGCGATCAACTTATCGCCGAGTACCGGAACTTTGGCGTAGCGCTTCAACCAACCTGCGATTCCTTTGTGAATTCTCTGCCAAGCCTCAGCTACTATGCTCTCGGCTCGCCGCGCGCGACCAACACCTGGAGCGTAGACGACGATTATCACTGGGCCATCTTGAAGACTGTCATACTGACCAACATTGAATGTCTCACCAACTACTACGGGAGCCATCCGCAACTGAACAGCGGCTATCGCAATCCGGCGCGGAACGCCGCAATCCCTGGGAGCGCAACAAATAGCCGCCATCTTTACGGCGACGCTGCCGATCTCGCCACGCCGACCTCACCTGACAACCAGATGTATGACGACTTAAGCGCACTCGCCCACAGTTACATATGCTATTCCGTCGGGTGTGTTGAACCGAGGAACTTCTCTCTAAATCATTTTCACGTCGATTATCGGGGAACATGTCCGACCGGTTGGTAGGAGGCAATAATGATACTCCTTCTGATGTTCGTAATAGGCCAGGTTCAAACCGCCGCGATGCAGCCATCGGTCGACTCCGTTCTGAGACAAATGAGCTCAGCTACATTGGCGGATCGTGAACGCGGCATTGCGTCACTGAAGGTGCTGATAAGCGCCAATCCTTCGGTGAGTTCGGATCCGAAGGTGCAAAGAGCGGTCGCTTCCGCGTTAGCTCGAGATAACGAGCTGATACAGCAGAATCTGTCAGCCGTTGCGAACAAACAACAATCTGTCATCTCAGAGGACTTCGCCGAACATTATTCCGAGTTGCTTGATGTGGCCCTGGAGTTGCTCGACGCTCCAATGACTCCCGATGCAAAGTCTCGTTTGATCGAAGAAATGGTCCGAAGCACTTACAATCCTAACTCGGAATTCGCAGATCGCCTCGCTCACCAAGGAGAGCTAATCGTGCCCCAGGTCGTCGCGATGGTCCGTTCGACTAATGGCCCGTCTAAATGGAACGCATTTTCTCTGATAGCTCGCCTTGTTCAACTCTCATACGATGGAGCACTGAACGAGCCGCTAACGCTCTCGTCCCGCCACCGGCTCGCCGAGGTCGCCAGACAGGGGCTCCGTGACCCGGCGGCCGACGTCCGGCGGTACGCGATCCAAGCGGTCGTCGCCGCGCGAGATCTTGATGCTATTCCGCTGCTGGACAACTTGGCTCAGAACGATCCGGACTCGGATGTTGGCCGGCCACCGCTCCTCGCTGAGCGATCGGTGCGGCGTCTTGCCGCGGAAGCCGCTAAGACACTGCGATCGATGAGGTAACATCTCTTCTTTCATCTGTACCCCATCGAGGTTCATTGCAGCTGGAGAAAGACGATCAGATGCAGGTGCATGCAGTTCCGCGCCCGCCCGTTTTGGCCGTGATTGAAATCGACGAACCCCCGCCGCGCACCCGAATGTTCGTGCCAACCAGCGACCAAGATGACCGGTCCCCAAGCAGTGCCACAAACCGCCACGTGCATAGTGCGGCGGTTCAGCGTCGCTGACGAAGCGGGCAATGCCGCCGCTCAAATCGAGCGCCGCCGATGATCGCGAGGCCGTGTTTGCCGCACCCGGGCGTGGCGCTGCTCGTCTTCTCCAGTGTGTTCGGTCTGACGACTCCGCAGAACAGCCGTCAGCCAACTCACCTGTCGCTCGAGACGCTGCCGCCGAGCGCGTTCTCGACAGCGCCGACGCGCGTGAGGAAGGCTCTGACGAACGCCGGATGTCGTATTGTCCAATCGAATCCACCGGGACCGAAGGAGTCCCACAACCTCATTACCGGTGAGTTCGTTCGCCAGGGGCAGAAAGACTGGGCCGCTCTGTGCGCCGACGGCGCCAGCGCGTACATCTACGTCGTGTGGAGTGCGCCGTCGCACTGCGCCGCCCGCTTGGCGCGCGCGGATCTGTCCACCTACACGACCAACGAACAGGCGGGCCCCTCATTCATGCGGCGGCTGCGCAGCGTCTCACCGTCCGTGATTGCAAGCTTCCTGCGAGCTGCGCCACACGAAGTCCCTGTACACATCACTCATGACGGCATCGATGACATGCTCGTCGGCCAAGGCTCAAGACTGCATTACTGCGACGGAAGAAACTGGCGCGAGCTGCCCGGCGCGGAGTAGCTCTCCATGCAAACGAGATAGCCCATGGCCACGAAAGGTATGCGACGGGTGGCGCTGGCAGCCGGCGCAGTGGCCGCCGCGCTGGTGCTCGTGGCGGCCGTGGGAACCAGGCCGCAGGCCGAGCGAGCCCAGGCCGCGAGCGTCGAGCCGGCCAGCGTCAGAAGGACGCCCGCGTCGGTCGCCGCGCGCGGCCGATATCCCAGCGAAGAGCGCTTCGTTCGGGACCTCTACGCCCGCCTGATGCGCTACGACTTCGCGGCGCGCGAGTTCCATGCGATCGAAGGGGGCGCCGCCCTCGCACCCGGAAGCTATCTCACCTCACGCTGCGCGACATCCGCACGCAGGCATGGACCGGCCAGGCGAGCCCTGGCGGCAGCGCGCCCGCGGAGCCGATGTCCTCGCGATTCAGCGTCAGGCGCTGTGCAACAGCGACGATCCGTGCCACGCCTACTACGATGTCTTCTGGAGCCAGGCCGCCACGGCGCCAGGACCACGCCAGCCGGCGAGCACCGGCGGTGTGAGCCGCTACACCCGCTACACCGTGACGCTCACGCTCGGCGCCGTGAGCCGCACGTATCAGGCGATGGTGCTGTACCGCGATGAGAGCGACGGGATCGCCGTCGCGGAAGTGATCGATAACAGTTCCGCGCCCGCCCGTTTTGGCCGTGATTGAAATCGACGAACTCAGGAACCTTAGTCCCGATCGGGAAGATCGGGTCGGTTTTGATCCGAGTTTCTTCGATTTGTTACCGATCGGGAAGTTTAGCTGGTTTGCGGGCCGAGAATGTCGTAATATTCCCGATCGGGAATACAAAAATGACGACGACAGAACTCGGAGATCGCGTTCGCGCAGCTCGCACAGCCCAAGGTCTGCGACAGGAACAGTTGGCCGCCGCCGCAGGAGTCGGGGTCCGCTTCTTGATAGAGCTTGAAGCTGGCAAGCCGACAGCGCAATTGGGCAAGGCACTCAAGGTACTCGAGACTCTCGGATGTCGCGTCGAGATCACAACACCCCCATCACGCCCAGGTGACCACAAGTGAGCGGGGCGCTGTCCGTATGGTGGGGTGGAAAAGTCGTCGGAACGCTACGCATCGACAAGCACGGCGACATGGCTTTTCAGTATGGAGAGGAATGGCTGGCCGACTCATCGCAACCGCCGT
>WNGF01031652.1_pt1 | contig 10221 bp, 7 predicted proteins | sample 5400641 | NCBI WGS metagenome assembly WNGF01 (sample SAMN13153371, study PRJNA577476) | soil metagenome | isolation source: 80 cm soil or saprolite under grassland replicate 2 | place: USA:California | collected 2016-06-15
TGCCGATCAGCGGCCGGACCGCTGCGGCTTCGCCGACCACGTCGTGCCCGAGCACGCGCGCGCTCCCACTCGTCGGCAGCAGCACGGTGGAGAGGATCTTCACGAGCGTCGTCTTCCCCGCCCCGTTCGGCCCGAGCAGGCCGTGCACTTCGCCGATCGGGATCGTCAGCGAGACTCCGTCGAGTGCGGTGATCGGATCCCGCTTGCGCGGCGTGAAGACGCGCCCAATTTCGTTGACCTCTACGGCTGTCACGGCCGGTATCCTCTCAGGCGGCTACCCTGGGCCGGGGTCGTGCTCCGCAAGCTGCTCATCGCCGCCGCGCTCGCCGCTATCGCCGCGCTGCCTGCCGGGGCGTCGCGCAGCGCTTCCGCGCAGATCGTCGCGCAGACGCTGCTGATGCCGGGCGTCTCGTACCAGCGCGAGGTGCAGTTCACGCCTCACGGGCCGGTCGTGCTCGACGTCGTCACGGCGCCGCGGCCCGACGGGTCGCTCTACACGCTCGCGCCGGTGCTCTCGAACAACGCCGTCGTCGCCACCGAGAAGCTCACGGACATGCAGAAGGCGCTCGGCACGACGTCGACCGTCGTCGGCGTCAACGGCGACTTCTTCGCCGCGAATCCCGGCAAGCCGACGGGAATGCTGATGCGCGGTGGACTGCTCGACTCCGCGCCGGTCCGCGACCGGTCGAGTCTCGGCATCCTGGCCGACGGGACGCTCGCCGTGTCGCGCGTCTCGTTCGACGGCACCTGGCGCGGCACGAGCCAGCGCCGCCAGCTCGACCTGAATGCGGCGCCGGTCAAAGGGCATACGACGCTCTACACGCCGGCCTGGGGGCCGGCAACGCCGACCGAGACCGGCGTCGTCGTCGACGTCATCCAGTCGTTTCCGCCGCTGACGCCGAATCGCGTCGTCTCGGGCACCGTCACGCAGGTGCTGACGGCCGGGCCGGTGCCGATTCCCCCGGGAGGCGCAGTGCTCGTCTCGCGCGGCGGCCAGGCGACGCATCTGACGGCCGAGGCGCCTGCCGGAACGAGTGTCGAGATCCGGCCGACGCTGACGCCGAACTGGAGCGGGATGACGAGCGCGATCGGCGGCGGTCCGCTGCTCGTCTCCGGCGGCAAGCCGCTCTTCCGTGCGCGCGAGTCGTTCGGCGATCCGGTGCTCAACCGCCGGAGCGCGCGCAGCGCGATCGCACAGCTCAGCGACGGGCGGATCCTGCTCGCCACCGTCGAGGGCGGCGGCTTCGCGTACAGCGTCGGCATGACGAACTACGAGCTCGCCGTCGCGCTCGCGCGACTCGGTGCGCAGACGGCGATGGGCCTCGGCAGCGGGACGTCGGCTGCGATGGCGTTCGAGGGCGCGCTGCTCACGCGCGCCGACGAGCAGCAGATCTCGGACGCGCTCATGCTCTCCTACAACGGCGTGTACGCGGCGCCGCTCGTGTCCACGACGCTCTCGCCGAACGGCGACGGCGTCGACGATTTCGCGAGCTTCACGTACAAGCTCGTCCGCCCCTCGCAGGTGACGGTGAGCGTGATCGGGCCCGATCGCACCGCGCGCACGCTCGTGCAGGACTCCGAGCAGCCGGGAGTCCACACGCTTCAGTGGGACGGGAGCGGCGCCGTCGAGGGCAGCTGGCGCTTCTCGGTGACGGGCGTGGACGATCTCGGCCGGACGACCACGGCCGAACGGACCTTTGCGCTCAACCAGACACTCGCCTCGCTGCAGGTGGCGTCGAGTGCGAGCGGCCTCGCGGTGACGTTCCAGCTCGCGCATGCCGCCGACGTCACCGCGACCGTCGAGAGGGCCAACGGCATCGTGCTCGCGACCCTGCTGTCCAAGAAGCTCGAGCCCGGCGTGCAGAGCGTGAGTTGGAAAGGTCGGCCGTCCACCGGCTATCGCGTACGGGTCGTCGCGGCGAACTCGATCGGCACGGCGACGTTGGTCGCGCCGGTCACCGCTCGCCGCTCCTAGACTTCTTCCGCGTGCTCGCCGGCCTCTCCTCGAGCTTGACCTCGCAGGTCGCGTCGCACGGCGCGTACGCAGTCTTCGTCCTGATGCTGATCGATGCGGTCTTTCCCGCGGCAAGCGAGCTCGTGATGCTCTATGCGGGGGCTGTGGCGGCCGGCGTCTTCAGCTCGGCGCACCACGTGTCGCTCTTCGGCGCGAAGCTCGGCTTCGGCGTCACCGCGTTCGTCGTCATGGCGCTCGCGGGCACGATCGGCTACCTCGTCGGCTCGCTCATCGGCTGGGCGATCGGCTACTACGGCGGCCGGCCTCTGCTCGAGCGGCGCGGCCGCTGGCTCCACCTCTCGGCGGACAAGCTCGACCGGGCCGAGCGCTGGTTCGACCGGTGGGAGAACGTCGGCGTGTTCCTCGGCCGGATCACGCCCGTCATCCGCTCGTTCGTCTCAATCCCGGCCGGCGTCTTCCGGGTGCCGCTCGGGCCGTACATCGTGCTGACTGCGATCGGCTCGGCGATCTGGGCCTTCGCGATCGCCGGCGCCGGCTACGGGCTCGGCTCGAGCTACGAACGGTTCCACCACGACTTCCGCTACGCCGAGTACGCAATCGGTGCAGGCGTCCTGCTGCTCGCGGCGTATCTCGTCTATCGACTGACCAAGGCCGGTACAGTGAGGCGCCGTGACGATCCCGCTCGTTGACGTCCATTCGCAATACGAGCCGCTGATCCCCGAGCTCGAGGCCCGCTTCCGCGAGGTGCTCGCGAGCGGAGCCTTCGTCCGGGGGCCCAACTACCGGGCATTCCAGGACGAGGCCGCTGCCTACCTCGGGGTCAAGGAGGCGATCGGCGTCGCGAACGGCACGGACGCGCTCGTGCTGGCGCTCCACGCGCTGGAGATCGGGCCAGGCGACGAGGTGATCTGCCCGGCATTCACGTTCTATGCCACGGCCGAGGCGATCGCCCAGCGCGGCGCGTCGCCGGTGTTCGCCTACATTGACCCGGCGACGCTCAACGTCGACCCGCAGGACGTCGCCGCGAAGACCGAACGGACGCGCGCGATCATGCCGGTGCATCTGTTCGGCCGCCCTGCCCCGCTTGACGATCTCCTGGAACTCGGCCTCCCGCTCCTCGAGGACGCGGCGCAGGCGTTCGGCGCTCCTGGCGTCGCGCAGAGGGGCACGATCTCGACCTACAGCTTCTATCCGACGAAGAATCTCTTCTGCCTCGGCGACGGCGGGCTCGTCGTCACGAACGACATGGCGCTGGCCGAGCAGGTGCGCATGCTTGCCTTCCACGGCTCGCGCGACAAGGTCGACTTCGACTTCGTCGGCTACAACTCGCGCCTCGACGAGGTACAGGCCGGATTTCTGCGCGTGTTCCTCCCGCACCTCGAGGAGTGGAATCGCGGCCGCCGCGAGGCGGCGGCGCGGTACGCGGAGCTCGGCCTCGGTGAGCTCGTCGAGCTGCCCCACGACGAGCCGGGCCACATCTACCACCTCTTCGTCTGCCGCTCGCGAGCGCGCGACCGGATCCGCACAGCTCTCGTCGAGGCCGGCATCGGCACCGCGACCTACTACGTGACTCCGCTGCACCTTCAGCCCGCCCTCCGCTTCCTCGGCTACGAGCCGGGCACGCTGCCGGAGACCGAGCGCGTCGCGGAGGAGAACTTCTCGGTGCCGCTCTGGCCGGGCATGCCAGTCGAATCGCAGGAGCGGGTCGTCGAGGTCGTCCGCTCGGCGGTCGGCGTCGCAGCGCGGGCATGACCGGGTTCGGGCGACACCGCCTCATCCAGCTCCTCGTCGACAGCGGCATCGTGGCGCTGTCGTGGTTCCTCGCCTTCCAGCTGCGCTTCGACCAGGGGCTACCTGTCTACTACGACACCCTCCTGCGCCGGACGATCCTCCTCGTCGTCGGAATCAAGATGGCGGTGTTCCTGCTCTTCGGTTTCCACCGGCGCTGGTGGCGCTACGTCTCGGTGCACGACATGTGGGGCGCGGCACGTGGCGTCGTCGTCGCGTCGCTCCTCGCATACGTAACGGTGTATTTCGCAGCGCCCGTGCACAACGTGCGCCTGCCCCGGTCGGTTGCCGTGATGGACCTGCTGATCACGCTCGCGCTCATCGCAGGTGCGCGGTTGTTCGCGCGCACCGTGCTCGAGAGGCCGCGCTCGGGGATGGTGGCGCGCGGCCGTGAGGTGATCGTCGTCGGCGCCGGTGACGCCGGCCGCACGGTCGTGGGGGAGATGCAGCGCTCGCGGATGCTGCGGTACACGCCGATCGGGTTCGTCGACGATGACGCGACGAAGAAGAACATGCGGATCCTCGGCGTCCGTGTCCTCGGCACGACCGCCGAGCTGCCGCGCATCGTGCGCGAGTACACGCCGGACGAGGTGCTGATCGCCATTCCGTCCGCGTCGGGCGAGGTACGCGCCCGCGTCGTCGAGGCGGCGCAGGCGTCGAACGTACCCGTGAAGACGCTGCCGGGCCTCTACGAGTTGATCACCGGCGACGTTCAGCTCGCCCAGATCCGACCGGTGCAGGTGGAGGACGTGCTCGGCCGCGAGCAGGTCGAGGTCGACATGAAGCAGGTCGGCTCCTTCCTCGAGGGGCACACGGTTCTCGTCACCGGCGCCGGCGGCTCGATCGGCGCGGAGCTCTGCAGGCAGATCGCGCGCGTCGGGCCCGCGCGGCTGATCCTCGTCGACAACGGCGAGACGGCGTTGTTCGAGATCGAGCGCGAGCTCGTCTCGGAGCGTGACTTCACCGCAGCGATCCCCAAGCTTGTCGACGTGAAGAACCGCACGGCGCTGCGGCGCGAGGTCTTCGAGAAGTACAAGCCGACGATCGTCTTCCACGCCGCTGCGTACAAGCACGTGCCGCTGATGGAGACGCACCCGCTCGAGTCCGTGCGCAACAACGTCGTCGCGACGAAGATCGTCGCGGAGCTCGCGGCCGAGTTCGACGTCGAGCGCTTCGTCCTCATCTCGACCGACAAGGCCGTCAACCCGAAGACGGTGATGGGCCAGTCGAAAGCGCTCTGTGAGTGGATCGTCGAGTCGCTGGGACACCGGCGCGACGTCAAGACCCGCTTCGTCGCGGTCCGCTTCGGCAACGTGCTCAACTCGTCGGGCAGTGTCATTCCGACCTTCCGCAAGCAGATCGAGAAGGGCGGCCCCGTGACTGTGACCGCGCCGGAGATGACGCGGTTCTTCATGACGATCCCGGAGGCCGTGTCGCTCGTCGTGCAGGCAGGTGCGATCGGCGGTCGCGGCCAGGTCTTCGTGCTCGACATGGGCGACCCGGTGCGCATCCTCGACCTCGCGTGCAACATGATCCGCCTCTCGGGCAAGGAGCCGCGGCTGCCGACCGATCAGGTGAAAGGCCCGAACGACGTCGCGATCAAGATCGTCGGCGTGCGGCCGGGCGAGAAGCTGCACGAAGAGCTGTGGAACGAGGGCGAGGAGGTCGTCCCGACGGCGCACCCGAAGATCCTCGCCGCCACCCGCGCGCCGCCGGGCGCCGGTCGACGCCGAGTGGCTGTCGGCCCAGCTGATCGAGCTCGAGCGGCTCGCCGACGACGGCGACACGCTCGAGGTGGTTGCGAAGCTCGGGTCGATCGTGCGCCAGCCTCTCCTTGATGTGCCTACGGGCTCGCCGGAGGGCGTCCTTCGCAGCGCAGCGTCACGGCGAACGGAAGCACCACCGGCTGCGTCCGCGTGAACGCCGAAAGGTAGTGATAGCGCAGCGGCAGCCTGTCGGCGGACGCCTCCGCCTTCTTCTGCCTGCAGTCGAGGCGCCAGCGGACGACGATCGTCGCCGAGTCCTTGGGGTCGAGCCGGAGGTGGCCCAGGGCTTGCAGGTGGCTCGGCTCGAAGCTCGCCGACGCCGAGTCGGTCGAGAAGAGGCGGACCGGCGTGGGGCCGATCCCTCGGTGCTGCGACTCGAGCCCGGTGACCGTCACCGCGAAGCGGCCGGAGTTGCGCAGGGTGAAGGCGGTATCGAACGGACGCCCCTTCCGGTAGGCCGGGATGAACACCGTCTTGCCGCCGGAGCCGCTGACGGGCTCGACGTCGGCCGCGAGACCGGGACCGGGTGCATAGCCGCCCCCATCGGCGCTGAGCGGCGCGTACGAACGCACCCAGGCGACAAGGCCGAGGGCGGCGAGCCCGAGGACGAGAACGGCGCTCCCGGCGACGAGTGCCGCGAGGCGAAGCGGGTGCCGCTGCGGAGTGCCTCCGGCGTTCACGACCGGATTCTGCACTCTCGTGACGAAGCCGACCGACCGCCCGGCTACGGTGGTCCGCCTTGAGCGCCGAGCGGATCTTCGAGGGCCTGAACGACGAACAGCGAGCTGCGGTCGAGGCGACTCGCGGCCCCGTGTGCATCCTCGCCGGCGCGGGGACGGGGAAGACCACGACGATCACGAGGCGAATCGCGTGGCAGGTCGCGAGCGGGACGTTCGCTTCGGCGGAGCTCGTCGCGGTCACGTTCACCGACAAGGCGGCCGGAGAGTTGCGCGCGCGCCTCGCCGAACTCGGCGTCGAGGGCGTCCGCGCGTCGACGTTCCACTCCGCGGCGCTCGCGCTGCTGCGCCGCTTCGCCGGCGATCCGGGACGGATCCTCTCGACGAAGGCCCTCCTTCTGCGGCAGATCGGCAACGCCCTGCCGCGTCCGTACCGCTTCCGGCCGGCAGGCGACCTCGCGACGGAGGTCGAGTGGGCGAAGAACCGCCGGCTGACGCCACAGACGTACATCGCGGGTCTCGGCGACCACGAGCCGCCGCTGCCGGCCGACCTCGCACACCGCGTCTTCCGGGAGTACGAGAAGCGCAAGGAGGCGGCGGGCGCGATCGACTTCGAAGACCTGCTCGAGCGCGCGATCCGGCTGCTCGACGATGACGAGGGCGCGCGGGCACTCGTCCGTGAGCGTTGGCGCGCGTTCACGGTGGACGAGTACCAGGACGTCAACGTCCTGCAGCAGTCGCTGCTCGACCTCTGGCTCGGCGAGCGCGACGACGTATGCGTGGTCGGCGACGACTACCAGTCGATCTACGGCTTCACGGGCGCGAGCGCCGAGTGGCTCCTTGCGCTGCCGGAACGGTTCCCGCATGCGCACGTCGTGCGACTCGAGCAGAACTACCGCTCGACGCCGCAGGTGCTCGAGCTCGCGAACAGGCTCGTGCCGAAACTCGGAGGCTCTTCGAAGACGCTGCGCGCGACGCTCCCCGACGGTCCGGAGCCGGACGTGCGCGCGGGCGTCGCGGTCGCGACGCGGATCGGGGAGCTCGCCGCCGCCGGAGTGGCGCTCGAAGAGCAGGCCGTGCTCGTGCGGACGAACGCACGTGCGGCAGATTTCGAGGAGGAACTGCACGATGCGGGCATCGCGTTCCAGGGTGCGTCGCTGCTCGCGCGCGACGCGGCCCGGCGTCTGTTGAAGGCGTTGCCGTCAGATCCGGTGCCGGCCGCCGAAGTCGTGCGCGCCGTCGCGCTCGCGCAGGGCTGGCTCGATGACCCGCCAGAGAAGCTCGGCGAGCGCGAGCAGACGCGGCAGGCCGATCTCGCACGCCTCGTACGGCTGGCGGAGCAGTTCGACGGCGCGGTGCCGGAGTTCGTCGAGTGGCTGCGCGAGCGATTCGGCGCGAGTGCGGGGCGCGGCGTGCACCTGTTGACGCTTCACCGCGCGAAAGGACTCGAATTCGAGGCGGTGCACCTGCCGCGCCTCGAGGAGAACGAGCTGCCGCACCGCCGCGCGGACGTCGACGAGGAGCGGCGCCTGCTCTACGTCGGGCTGACGCGCGCGAAGCGGCACCTGCTCGTGACGTGGTCCGGGAAGCCGTCGCGGTTCCTCGGCGAGCTCGGGGTTTCGGCGGCGGCGGCCGCACCGTCGACGAAGCGAGCCGCTCGGAATCTCGATGACCTGCCGCCAGCATTCGGCGCGCTGCGCGAGTGGCGCCTCGAGCGCGCGAAGGCGGACGAGGTGCCAGCCTACGTCGTCTTCCACAACGCGACGCTCGCGGAGATCGCCGACCGGCAGCCGCGAACGCTGTCCGAGCTCGCCCTCGTCCCGGGCGTCGGCCCGGCGAAGCTCGAGCGCTACGGCGAGGAAGTCCTCGCCGCGCTCGGACGTGTCGCCTAGGTACCCGTTACGACTTCGTCACGACTTCGTAACGGTGTCTGACACCACGAGATGTCCGCTGCGAGCATTGTCCCTGGCCATTTGCAGGGCATTTCCTCGATGGTGTCTGCCACCCGGGCATGTCCGCACGAGGCTACGGCAGGGCTGAAAGGAGCAGGTCGAGCATCAGGTGCGGATCGCGCTTCACGCGCTCGCCGGCGGACGGGTCGCGCTTCTCGAGGTCGAGGGCCCGCGGGTCGGTGAGGGGCTTCAGCCGGCCTTCGCGGATCAACTCTTCGTCGACGCCGCCGAGCCGGCCGCCGTACGTCGTGTAGACCGGCACTCCGAGCGCGGCCGCCTCTCGGTTCATCGTGCCGCCCGCCGAGACGACGAGATCGGCGAGGGCGATCAGGCTCTGCGCGTCGACCGCCTGTTCCGGCAGGATCACCGACAGGAGCTCGAGCCCACGCACGTACTCCCGCTGTTCCTCGGTGCGCGGGAGGACGAACGCGTGCACGTTGTCGAGCGAGCCGAGATGTTCGAGGGTCATCGGGAACAGCGGATTCGAGTGCCGGTGGTAGAGCGAGACATCTGGGGGCGGCCGGAGCACGACGAGGATGCGCGCGGGGTCGATGCCGAAGCGCTCGAGAAGCGAATGGTCCGGTTCGAAGTCGGAGAGGTAGTACTCCTCCTTCAAGCCCGGGTACTGCAGGAGCTTCGGCGGCTTCACCCCGTAAGGGCGGAGCCGCCCCGGCGGAATCGCGGCGGGAACGACGACCTTCGTCGCCGCGCGGCAGCCGAGCTGGTGCTGGAGGGTCGCGAACTCGTAGTCGAACGTCGTGGAGCTCGGAATGCGCAGCCGGCGTGCCGTCAGCGTCAACTCGTGGGAGCCGTGCGCAAGGGCCACATCGAAGCCGCGGCCCTTCGCCCAGCGGCGCAGCGCGCCGAGCCGATGCGTCATCTGCCTCGCCTTCTGGAACCGCGAGCGGCCGCCGTGACGGCCGATCACCTCCGCCGACAAGCCGTGCAGCTCCAGCAGCTGCAACGTCTGCGCGTATTCGCGCGCCGTGATTGCCACCTCGTCGCCGCGCTCCTCCATGATCCGGATCAGCGGCCTGAAGACGAGCACGTGCGCGCTCGCCGTCATGTCGATCCAGACTTTCATGCCCGCTCCGGGGCCGGCCAAGCCGGCACCTCCGCTCCCTGCCGGGCTCCGTCGAGCCTACGCCCGGTCAAGCGAGCAGTGCTTCCATGCGCGCCGAGCGAAGCGCCGGCGGCTCCTGCTCGACGTGGCGCTCGTGCCAGAGCGTGAACGCGAGCAGCCCCCAGAGCTGCCGGCTCCAGTCCTGAGCCCCCGCGACATGCTCGTCGAGCAGCCGTCCGACCGGCTCAGGCCGGAAGAACCCCTGCCGGCGCAACGTGTCGGATGAGAGCGTCACGCGCGCGAACGGCTCGAGCTCGCCGCGCAGCCACGCCGCCGCGGGAATCGAGAAGCCGCGCTTGCGTCCGTGCACGACTTCGCGCGGGAGCAGTGGCTCGGCCGCCTTGCGCAGCAACACCTTCTTCGAGAGGCCGCGCACCTTGTGCTTCGCGGGCAGCGTGAACGCGAAGTTCGTCACAACCGAGTCGAGGAACGGCACGCGCGCCTCGAGCGAGTGCGCCATCGAAGCACGGTCGGTCTTCACGAGGAGATCGTCGACGAGGTAGATGCCGAAGTCGACGTCCTGCAACCGCGCGGGCGGATCGGCACCCTCCGTCTGCGCGTAGCGTGCGCGGTAGACGTCGACCGGGTCGAACGACGCGCCGCGCCCGGTCAGCTCCGCGCGCAGATCCGGAGAGAAGATCTCCTTCCACCCGTGGTGGCGCTCGAGGGGCGGCAGGTGCGCGGCGCGTACGAACCGCTTCGCCTTGTAGTCGAAGCTGGCCTTCGCGCTCGAGCTCGGCAGCCGCTCGACCAGCGGGCGGGCAAGCCGTGCGAGTGGCGCGACACGGTCTGCCAGCAGGTCGGCCGCGTAGGTGTAGTAGCCCCCGAAGAGCTCGTCGCCGCCCTCGCCCGAGAGCGCGACCTTGACGTGTTCCGCCGCGAGCTGCGAGACGAGGTAGGTCGGCAGCGCGGACGAGTCGGCGAACGGCTCGTCGAAGAC
>WNGF01010822.1_pt1 | contig 10220 bp, 9 predicted proteins | sample 5400641 | NCBI WGS metagenome assembly WNGF01 (sample SAMN13153371, study PRJNA577476) | soil metagenome | isolation source: 80 cm soil or saprolite under grassland replicate 2 | place: USA:California | collected 2016-06-15
CAACGACGAAGCCCCTTTCGTGCAGACGATCTTCTCGCCGCTCGCGACGATGAGCCGCATTACCGGCTCGACGAAGTACGTCCAGCGGCTGATGAAGGATAACCCCAACGAGCTGCTCGCCGCCCTGGAGCCGATCACGGAAACGCTCGCGGCGTACTCGAAGGCGAGTCTGGACTCTGGGGCGGCCGGCATCTTCTTCGCGACGGTAGAGTGGGGCTCGGCGGATGTAATCTCGATCGAAGATTACAACCGCTTCTGCCGGCCCTTCGACCTGAAGGTGCTGACGGCGGTGCAGGGCGCGCCGTTCAACGTCCTCCACGTCTGCCGGACGAACAATCACCTGTCGCAGCTGCTCGACTACCCCGACATCGCCGCGTTCCACTGGGCGGTGCACCAGCAAGGCAATCCTGCTTTGTCAGAGATTGCCGTCAAGACAGACCGCGCGGTAATGGGCGGAGTCTCGCAGGAGGAAACGCTGACTTCCGGCCCGCCGCAGGGAGTTTCACGCGAGGCGCGCGAAGCGATCAGCGAGACCAATGGACTGCGCTTTTTGCTCGCGCCCGGCTGCTCGATCGACCCGAAGACACCAGCGGCCAACCTGCGCGCTCTCGTCAAGGCCGCGCGCTGATGAGCGTCTCGCTCGCGCGGCGCGAGCTATCGCGCATCGCGCCCGGGCGCCCGTGTGGCGTGACGATCGGCGTCTTCGACGGCGTGCACCGGGGCCACCAACACCTCATCGGAATGCTTATCGAGCGCTCGCGCGGGGAAGGGCTCGCCACGGTGGCCCTTACCTTCAACCCCCACCCGCGGACAGTCTTGCGGCCGGGGACCGCGGTCACGTACCTAACATCGCTTGAGGAGCGCGTGGAGCTGCTACAAGGCCAAGGCCTCGACTCGGTCGGCGTGCTTGCCTTCACCTCCGAACTCGCGCAGCTCTCCGCCGAGGACTTCCTCTCGCTGCTCGTGCAGGAGCTGGAGATGCGGCTGCTTGTGGTCGGTCCGGATTTCGCGCTCGGCCGTAACCGGGCCGGTACGATCGGCGTGATGAGAGAGATCGGCGAGCGCCTCGGCTTCCGCGTGGAAGTGGCGCCGCTGCTGGCTGAAGCAGACGAGAAAGTCGGCTCGAGCGCCATCCGCCAGGCACTGGGAGCCGGCGATGTCGAGCGCGTGGGGCGGCTGCTTGGGCGGCCGTTCTCGCTGCGCGGGCCGATCGTGGCCGGCGACCGCCGCGGCCGGAACCTCGGCTTCCCGACCGCGAACATCGCGCTCGGCCTCGACCGCGCCCTGCCAGCATACGGCATCTACGTGACGCGCGCCTACGTGCGGGAGAGCGCACACGAATCGTGCACCAGCATCGGCATACGGCCCACTTTCGACGTCGAGCCGCGGCCAGTCGTTGAGACATTCGTCCTCGACTTCGACGAGGACATCTACGGGCGAGAAATGCAAATCGACTTGCTGCACCGCCTGCGCGGAGAAGAGCGATTCGCGTCGGCCGAGGAGCTGATCACGCAGATGAAGAAGGATGTGAAGGCGACGCGGGAGTGGTTTAAGGCGAATGGTTAGGAGCAAGGAGGGAGGAGCGAGGAGCCAGAAGGAGCGAAGCGCGCGCGTGCCAACAGACGAAGAGCTGCGCTGGATCACCGAGCGCGCGGTTGCCGAGGGCGGGATCATTCCGCGCGATGAGTTCATAGCAGCGCTGGCCTCAGGCCGGGCTCTGCGCCTCAAGATGGGGTTCGACCCGAGCGCACCGGACTTGACGCTGGGCCACGCCGTGGGCTTGCGTAAGCTGCGCCAGCTCCAGGACCTCGGGCACACCATCGTGGTGATCGTGGGCGATTGGACGGCGAGGATCGGCGATCCTTCTGGTCAGTCGAAGACGCGGCCGATGCTCACTGCGGACCAAGTCAAAGCCAACGCCGAGACGTATCTGCGCCAGTTCTCCAAGATCGTGGACCGCGAGCTAACGGAGATCCGCTGGCAGAGCGAGTGGTTCGACGAGTTTACGCTCACGACCGTCGTCAGCCTCGCTGCCAAGTTCACAGTGGCGCAGATGCTCGAGCGCGGCGATTTCGCCGAGCGCTTCGCCGCCCGAAAGCCCATCGGCATCCACGAGCTGTTCTACCCCTTGTTGCAAGCGTACGACTCAGTGGCAGTGGAGGCGGACGTCGAGTTTGGCGGAACGGACCAGACGTTCAACCTCCTCGTGGGGCGCCAGCTTCAACCGGAGTTCGGGCAAAAGCCTCAGGCCGTCTTTACGGTGCCGCTTCTGGTAGGGACCGACGGCGTCAAAATGAGCAAGAGCCAGGGCAATTACGTGGCGTTAAACGACCCGCCGCATGACATGTACGGAAAGCTCATGTCGATCACCGACCCGCTCGTCGGCGACTACTTCGAACTTCTCACCGACGTGCCGGACGAAGAGCTTGCCGGCATCCGCGAGGTAATCGCCGATGGTGGGATCGGCGCCCGCGATGCAAAGATGCGGCTGGCGCGCGAAATCGTGTCGCAGTTCCACGGGGCACATGCCGCAGACGAGGCGGAAGACGAGTTCCGGCGGGTGTTCAGCAAGAGAGAATCGCCCGAGGAAGCGCGCGATTTGCCGGTGCCATTCAACGGCGCTGTGAGCGTCGATATCGACCTGGCTGAGGCGCTTGCTTCGGCCGGAATAGCGGCCAGCAAGTCCGAGGTGCGCCGCCTGATATCTCAGGGTGCCGTCGAAGCTAACGGAGTACCTGTAGAAGACACTCGTTTGACCGTTCGGACGGAGACGATGATCCGCGTGGGCAAGCACCGATTCGTTCGGATTGTCGATCGCGATAGGACTGCTCTGAACGAGCGATAAACCGAAACCCACGCGACGCGTTTTACGTATAAATAGAAGGACTGCTGGCCGCAGTAAGGAGGGGGAAAACAACTGCAATTCAGTGCTTTCGAAACTCGCCGCGCTGAATTGTAATTCGTGAAATCCCGCCGTATAATGCGGTCAGCCAGAGTCCCGGGGGGCCGGTAAGGCGGCCATTGTCAAAGGAGGCAGCAATGGCAACGGACAGCGACTACTGGAGCCGGTTTTGGCGTACTCGATTGAGCCGCCGCCGCTTGCTTCAGACATCGGCGGTCAGTGCGGCGGGGCTGGCCGCGGCCGGAGTTGTGGGCTGCGGCGGCGATAACGAGAAAGAAGGGGCGAAGCAGACATCAACGGCCGTCGCGTCCCCGAAGGCCGGAGGTACTTTCCGGGGGCCCCTGGTCGGGCTTTCGACGGGTAACCCGCCGAGTCTCGATCCCCAAAGGCAGCTCACTTTCCTGGCTCAGATCCCGGCGGCGTACCACTACAGCCGTCTGCTGAAGTTCGCGCCCGGCGCGACCAAGGACGTGGAAGGCGTGAAGAGCGTCCAGATCGACTTCAGCAACGTCGAGGGCGACGCCTGCGCTACCGTGCCCGAAGTCGTGGACGGCACGACGTTCAACTTTAAACTGCGCGATAACCTGAAGTTCCACAACGTTGCGCCTGTAAACGGCCGTGCCGTCACGGCCGATGATGTCAAGCACTCTATCGACGTCTTTGCGGCGGAGTCGCCCAACCGAGGCAACTGGCTCGCGCAGGTGGCAAGCGTGGAGGTGGTCGATCCCAAGACGTTCACGATTAAACTCAAGCAGCCGTTCGGCCCGGCTTTCCAGGTGCTGTTCGCGAATAACGACGGCGGGCCGTGGGTGATTCCCCAGGAACTTCTCGACGTCAAGGATGACGTGGGTAAGAAAGCAATCGGCTCAGGTCCCTGGATCTTCGACACGTGGCAGCCGAACGTAGTCATCAAATGGCGCAAGAACCCGGACTACTACGATGCTCCGAAGCCGTATATGGACGGCTTTGACGGCCTGCTAACGGCCGACCCCGAGCAGATTCTCGCGAACCTCAAGAACGAGACGTTCGATGGGTCCCTTGGCTCCTCAGAGCTCTGGACGCGATGGCGCAGTGAGTTGCCTCAGGGGCAGTTTTTCACCGGGCCGGAGCACGTATGGGGAGGCGCCTACTTCAACTTCGCGAACCCACCTTTCAATGACGTGCGAGTCCGCCAGGCGCTCTCGATGGCTATCGACCGGCCGGGAATCCTGAGCGCGCTCGACCAGCCCAAAGCGACAGGCGGTGGCTCCGGCATCACGCATGTGTCTCAGTACGACCGCTTCTGGGTCGATCCCATTAAAGACGCCAGCACATTCGGTCCGAACGCTAAGTACTACAAGCGGGACGTGGCGGCGGCGAAGGCGCTGCTCGCGGCGGCCGGGTACCCTAACGGTCTTGACCTGACAGCGAAGTCTTCGAACGTCTATGGTCCCGGCTTCAAGTCTCAGATGGACGCAGTGGCCAGCAGCGCCGCCGAAGCCGGCTTCCGCATCACCCTCGATCTCGGCGAGTACGCCGGCTACCTCCAGACTACATTCCTGGGTGACATTCCTGAGAACAGCTTCGGTCTGGCGCCGCTTACCGGGAGCCCAATTGATCCGCACAACATCTTCTTCACCGTCTTCCATCCCAGCAGTGGACGGCACAACTGGGGACCGAAGGGCGCAGTGCCAGCCGCGGACCTGCCGAAGACAAGTGATCCCTCACCAGCCGGCGATGCCGCGCTGCTCGCCCTCTGGACCAAACAAGCGCAGGAGCTGGACGCGGACAAGAGGGTAGAGCTGGTGAGGGACGTTCAGCGTGCGATGGCCGAGAGCATGTGGCTGGTGCCCTGGACAGGCGTATCGACCGCCTACGTCTACCAGCCGTGGGTCAAGAACATTAAACTGATCCGAGGCTATGGCTTCGGGGTGGAGACTGCTGTCGATATGTACCTCGATAAGCCGGCATAAGGAGGGGGCCCAAGGCTCTTAAGCGCGGGAGGTGCGCCAGTATTTCATCCGCCGGGCGCTGCTTGTTGTACCCACCGTGCTGGGCGTTACCCTGCTCATTACGCTCCTCCTCCAGATCCTCCAGGGCAATATCGCCGACCTGATCTTCGCTGAGTCCGCTACCTACAACCAGGAGCTGACCAAAGAGCAGATCGAGAACGACCTTGGCATAAATGACACCATCCTGGGCTCCAGGTTTCTGGGCGCCTTCAAGCAGTGGGGTGAGTGGATCGGCAAGGTTGCGCGCGGCGATTTCGGCGAGTACTTCCGCAGTCGGAGATCGGTCGGCGGTGAGCTCGTTAACAGAACCCCGGTCACGCTCGAGCTATCGGGATTGGCACTCGCCTTCTCGTTAATCATCGCCCTACCGATAGGAGTCATTTCCGCGATGAGGCAGGACACGATGGTGGACCATACCGCCCGCAGCTTCTCGATTTTCATGCTGGCGCTTCCTTCCTTCTGGCTGGGCACGATGTACTTTGTCGTCGTAGGGAACTGGCATGACTGGGGGTTACCCAGGTCCATCGGCGATTGGTTATTGCCTCCCTCCGAGTACAGGAACTTCTGGGAGGACCCGGAGGCGAACATCAGGCAAATGTGGGCGCCGGCGGCGATTTTGGGCTTCGCGCTGGCAGGCTCGGTTATGCGTCTGACGCGCAGCCAGATGCTGGAGGTGCTGCGCCAAGACTACGTGAGGACCGCCTGGTCAAAGGGGTTGCGGGAACAGACCGTTGTGGTCAGACATGCGATCAAAAACGCCTTCATTCCCGTCTTCAGCTTAATCGGCGTTCAGATCGCCATCCTCGTCAGCGGATCAGTCGTGCTCGAGCGCATCTTTGGCTTGCCGGGGCTTGGCCTGATGCTAATCGAGGCGGTCACCCAGCGCGAGTATGTCGCCGTGCAGGGCGTGCTTTTGGTTGTGGCGATAGTCGTCGTGCTCACCAACTTTGTCGTCGACATGGCCTACTCGCTGCTTGACCCGCGTATTCGCTATGCATAGGTAACCCGGTATGGCGGTCAGCGAACAAGCACTACGACTCGAGGCGCTGGAGAAGCCTTACCCACCAGCCTGGCGGCGCTGGGTCGCCGGTGGTATCTCGTTCGCACGGCGAAAGCCGCTCGGCGCCTTCGGTGCGACAATTCTCATTCTGACCATCGTCATCGCCGTCTTCTCTCCCTGGATCGCCCGCTACCCATACGGGGAGCCACACTTCAGCGACACATTGCAGGCGCCAAACAGTACTTATTGGTTCGGGACGGACATCCTGGGGAAGGATTTCTTTAGCCGGATCGTCATCGGCAGTCAAGTGACGGTGTTAGCAGGTCTCGGAACGGTGGTGGTAGCGGCCTTCCTTTCAGTGCTTGTCGGGGGCATCAGCGGTTATTTCGGCGGGCGAACAGACATGGCAACTCAGCGACTGGTAGATGTCTGGGTGGCGCTCCCGCCGATCTTTCTTCTGATCACGTTCCTTTCCGTCCTCGGCACCGGTGGCGACGGTTTCCTCGGCCTGGGGCGCGGCCCAAACGTGGGTTTAGACCCCAAGGACGGCGACTGGATATGGTACACGTTCTTTCGCAGTAGTGTGGTCATCTTTTCGCTCGGTATCATCTTCGCCGGCTATGGGGCTCGTATCGTGCGCAGCGCGGTGCTGGCTATTAAGGAGAATGTGTACATGGAGGCGGCGCGCGCGCTCGGCGCTTCCAATGTTCGTATCATGTGGCACTATGTCCTGCCCAACATCATGCCGCTCGTCATCGTTCTCGCCAGCCTAAACCTCGGCGCTGCCGTGCTGGCCGAAGCGACCGTTAGCTTCCTCGGATTCGGGATTCAACCGCCGTTCCCAACCTGGGGTCAGTTGCTGGATCAAGACGGGCGCATTCACGGAGTCGGGCACGAGTGGCTCTCGATCATCCCCGGCCTAGCCATCTTCGTCTGCGTGTATGCCTTTAATATGCTGGGCGACGCGCTCCGTGATGTGCTCGACCCGCGGCTGCGGGGTGGGCGCTAGTCCTCGTACGCGTGTAACGAATCCCTGCCGTCTTTGCGTCGTTTCCTATGTAGACTTTGACGAATGTTCACGAAGGCGCTAGGATAGTCGCCTGAGGTGTGGGCAATTCTGTATAAGTGTTTCTACAGTTTACTGATTATTTTGTTGATTACGCTTGCGGCGGCCGCGTGCGGCAAGGGTGAATCTGAGCGCGCGGCATCACCGACGCCGACGCAGAGTGCATCGCCGGGACGTGGTGGCGCCCACGGGCCGGGGGTGACCGAGACCGACATCGTGCTGGGGATGACCAACGATATATCGGGTTCGGCCGACACTCCGTACAGCCTGATCACAAAGGCCATCCAGGCGTACTTTCGCAAGGTCAGCCAGGAGAACGGGGGCGTCTGCGGACGGAGGGTGCTGCTCTTAGCCGAGGACGACGGCTACACGCCCGAAGGGGCGCTGGCAAAGACCAAAAAACTCGTGGAGCAGGACCACGTGCTCGCGATGATCGGCGCGCTGGGGACGCCAGTGCACACGCCCGTGGCCGCCTACCTGAACGATCCCAACGGTGACGGCAACACGGCTGACGGCATACCTGACCTGTTTGTCTCTACCGGCTGGTCGGGCTGGGGCGATGTCGCTAAATACCCATGGACGATCGGATACATTCCAGACTATCTAACAGACGCGCGAGTCTTGGCCCGCTACTTGAACGACCACTTGAAGGACAAAAAAATCGGCATCCTTGCCCAGAACGACCAGTTCGGGAGCGACTACCTCCGGGGAGTGCAGGAAGCTGTCTCTAATAAGGAGCTCGTCGTCTCTTCACAGTTCGTTGACCCTTCGCCGGAGTCGCTCAAGGCGCAAGTGCTCGCAATTCGCGACACGGGCGCGGAGGCCGTTGTTTTGGCGCTGCCACCCGAAGTTTCCGCAAGCGTGTTCCGGATAGCCGAGGCGGAGCGTTACACGCCGAAATGGCTTGTCAGCTACGTTAATTCCCCTAGCGCGCTGGCTCGTGAAATCGGCGGCGGCACGCTCGCCGAACAGCTGCTCAAGGGCTTCGAGGATCTCAACGGGTCGATCTCAACGGAATATCTGCTTAGCGCCGTCGACGACGCAGACGCGCCGCCTATGGTTGAGCACAGACGGATCATGGAGACGTTCAACGGCCCGGTCGTCAGCACGCTCAGCGTATACGGCCAATCGCTGGCGGAAGCGATGATCGAGACGCTGAAACGTTCCTGCGAAAGCATCACGCGCGAGGGCGTACTCCACGCCGCCGAGTCGATCCAGCACTTCCACTCGTCGCTGATGCTGAACGGGGTCGAGTTGAACCTCGGCCCCAAGGACCATTTCGCCATCCAGACCCTCCAGCCCGTCGAGATCCAGAAGGACGGCACTCTGAAGGACCTCGGCGACCCCGTCGCCCTCCAATAAGCATGGGCGAGACCGGCGCGATCGACGATATTGTCCATCGGCATGCGAGGGCGATCGTCTCAATGGACATCGCTCAGATCATGAACGACCTCGAGCCTCGTGCAATGGCGAAGCTCCAGCAGCAGGCCGGTGGTGGCATGGCGATTCAGATTAACGAGTACGAGCTTCTCGGCCGCCGGCCGGATGGTGACGACTGGCTCTACGAAGTCAGGTATATGGGCCCGAAGTCATTCAAAGTCCAAACGCGTTGGTCCCAGATAGGCCCCGACTGGAAGGTCGTGGACGCGGACATTGTCGAAAGCGAATAAGGCGCCTCGCCGCTTGGGCACCGAACGACGCCGAAGCGGAGTCTAACAGTTGAACCGTCTCTCAACCTTCGGGAGGTCGAGGATTATAAGCCGCACCGAGTAGTCGAGGCCTTTGTTGATGGACAACCCCTTACGGACTTCGACCACTGGGCTGTCCACGTGCCATTTGGCCTCCTTCCCAGTATTGAACGGGAGGGTTATTGGTACATAATCACCTGCACTTGCGGCGATCCCGGTTGCGGGGGAATCTTCTATGGCGTTGAGGTCCGCCACCGAGAGGCCAGGTGTCGTGGCATATTCCGGAGCCGGGGCCTATGCGAGACTATGCCTTCGATGCGTCCTCTTATCGAGACGAGATTCAGCGCTTATCGGAAGATGGACGGAAAACGGTAGAAGTTGAGGCGGAGAAATACTCGTTCGTGCCACGCGAGAATGACTTATACTTCCGCGGGAAAATCCGCGAGGCTGAACTGAAGCGGATTTGGGACAACGCCCCGAACTCTGTGCTCGCGCCCTGGCGTACACGCTATGAGCCCGGAGACCCCCGCTTAGAGGCCCACCGGCCAGAGCACCTTACGATGCAAGATCCAACCGAGATACTAAGGCGTGAAAGACGCAGGGCGCCGCTTTGGCAACAGCTCGTGCTTTCACCTTTCTACATCATTGCTTCTATTGTGATCGTCGCGGCGATGATCCTTGTCTGGACGGCCCACGGAGTGAGCCGGCTCGTCAGAGCGTGGAAGTCACGCGTCTGAGAGCGCAGACGTACGCAAGTTCGCAAGTGCCTTAGGCGCCACGCGAAGTATAGCCGGCCTATTTGGATATTAGCTGCTCCGCCAGCGCCCTGTAGACCGCCCCGTTGAACGCCAGCCCCGAGTGCGTACCACTCACCTCAATATTTTCTGCGCCGGGGATATGGCAACTCCAGGCCGGGACGATGGGATCATCGCGGCTATAGATCGACACGATCTTCGTACGCTGGTTGAGCGGGGCGCGTAGATCAGGGAAGAAGGAGCACCCGCAGTCAGGCGCGTCGCAGCCGGGGTCAAGCAGATTACGGACGCGGCTGCTCGCCTCGCCGAGCGTGCGCGAAGCAGCGGTGGGCGCGTTCCTTGTATTCCCCCAGTTGTAGCGCATCATCGCGCCGACGGGCGAGCCGAGCAGCACGAGGTGCGAGGCTTGTTCGCCGAGCCGGGTCGCGATTGCTTTCGCCAGGAGTCCACCCCGGCTATGGCCGATAAGCACGGCCGGGCGCTTGCTACGCGAGAGCCGGCGTTCAAGCGCCTCTTGTGCCTGCCGCGTAAGGCGCTCTCGGGACAGCCCGCGTTCACCCAGAAAGTCGATGGGACGGGCCGGTAACCAATGCGGCCGAGCCACGAGTGCATCGGCTGGAGATAGAAGTCGTTCGCGAATAAGCCAGGAAGCACAAGCGCCGGCCGGCCGTCGCCCCGGGTCACGCCTACTCCGTAGAAGACCGGGTCCGCCATCAGCAGAGCGAACTCCCGGAGCGCCAGCGGTTCGCGGGATACGGACGAGAGCCTTTGCTGGACCAAGGTTATGCCCGCGCCGCCTCCCGCTCTCTGTTCGCGTT
>WNGF01049338.1_pt1 | contig 10220 bp, 19 predicted proteins | sample 5400641 | NCBI WGS metagenome assembly WNGF01 (sample SAMN13153371, study PRJNA577476) | soil metagenome | isolation source: 80 cm soil or saprolite under grassland replicate 2 | place: USA:California | collected 2016-06-15
GAGGGCCGCGCGCTGCTGCGCCGGCTCGGATTCCCGTTCAAGGAGAGCTGAGGAGTGGCGAAGAAGGCGCTAGTCGTCAAGGCGAACAGGACGCCCAAGTTCAAGGTGCGCGGGTACACCCGGTGCTCACGCTGCGGGCGTCCGCGCGCCGTGTACCGCAGGTTCGGCCTGTGCCGGATCTGCTTCCGCTCGATGGCCCACCGTGGTGAGCTGCCGGGCATCACGAAGTCCAGCTGGTAGCAGCAGGCCGCTGCCGCCGACCAGGCCGGCGCGCACCGCGCGCCCGGCCGCCGACCGACCTGGGCGCGAGCCGCGCCCACTGACCACGCCGCAGGTCCCCCGGGAAACCACGGCGAGGAGGGCCCACAGGCCATGTCAATGACCGACCCGATCGCAGACATGCTGACCCGTCTGCGCAATGCCAACTCGGCGTACCACGACACCGTGGGAATGCCCAGTTCCACGATCAAGGTCCGGATCGCGGAGATCCTCCAGCAGGAGGGCTACATCGCGGGCTACAACGTGGAAGACGCCGAGGTAGGCAAGAGCCTCGTGGTGTCGCTGAAGTACGGGCCGACCCGGGAGCGCTCGATCGCGGGCATCAAGCGGGTCTCCAAGCCCGGCCTGCGCGTGTACGCCAAGAAGGACAACCTGCCCCGGGTGCTCGGCGGACTCGGCATCGCGATCATCTCCACCTCGAACGGCCTGATGACCGACAAGCAGGCGAACAAGCGCGGGGTAGGCGGGGAAGTCCTCGCCTACGTCTGGTAGGGAGACCGCGATGTCACGAATCGGACGGCTCCCCGTGGAGATTCCCGGGGGCGTCGATGTCACGATCAACGGCCGTGAGGTCAGCGTCAAGGGCCCCAAGGGCAGCCTGGCGCTGGAACTCAGCCCGCCCATCGAGATCGCGCGCGAGGACGGCACCCTCAAGGTGACCCGCCCGAACGACGAGGGCAAGGTGCGCGCGCTGCACGGGCTGTCCCGCACCCTGGTGGCCAACATGGTGACCGGCGTGACCCAGGGCTACAGCAAGACGCTCGAGATCATCGGCGTCGGGTACCGGGTGCAGGCCCGGGGCTCGAACCTGGAATTCGCCCTGGGCTTCAGCCACCCCGTCACCATTACGCCGCCGGACGGGATCACGTTCCGCGTCGAGACACCCACGCGGCTCGTCGTCGAGGGAATCGACAAGCAGCTGGTGGGCGAGGTCGCGGCCAACATCCGGAAGCTGCGCAAGCCTGACCCGTACAAGGGCAAGGGCATCCGGTACCAGGGTGAGCAAGTCCGCCGCAAGGTCGGGAAGGCTGGTAAGTAAGCAATGGCTGTCACGAAGACCCGGGCCCCGGGACGCACCGCCGCGAGGACGCGGCGGCACACGAGGGTCCGCAGGAAGGTCATGGGCAGTGCGGAGCGGCCCCGGCTGACCGTCACCCGGTCCGCCCGGCACACGTCCGTCCAGCTGATCGACGACAGCGCGGGCCGGACACTCGTATCCGCGTCTACCCTGGAAGAGGCGCTCCGCGGGGCCGGCGGGGACAAGACGGCCAAGGCCCGTCAGGTCGGCACGCTGCTCGCCGAGCGGGCGCGGGCCGCCGGGGTCTCCGCCGCCGTCTTCGACCGGAGCGGCTGGGCCTACCACGGCCGGATCGCCGCCCTCGCCGACGCGGTCCGCGAAGGCGGGCTGGACCTGTGAGTGTTATTCAGAACCGGCTAGCGAGCCTGGGCCGCGAGGCCCGGGCGAGCGGTCGGTGCGGTTGTCTTCTGAATAACGCGAACTTCGGGGACGACACTGTGAACCTTGACTTTGAGCTAGACGAGAGAAGGAACATCTGATGGCAGGAGCTCCGCGGCGTGGCGGCGGCGGCGGTGAACGGCGTGACCGCCGTGACGATCGCCGCGGCGGTGGCGCCGACAAGGGCACCGCTTACCTGGAGCGGGTCGTCACCATCAACCGGGTCGCCAAGGTCGTGCAGGGCGGCCGGCGGTTCAGCTTCACCGCCCTCGTCATCGTCGGTGACGGCAATGGCATGGTCGGGGTCGGCTACGGCAAGGCCAAGGAGGTGCCCGCGGCCATCGCCAAGGGCGTCGAGGCGGCCAAGAAGCAGTTCTTCCGGGTGCCGCGGATCGCGGGCACCATCCCGCACACCGTGCAGGGTGAGGAGGCCGCCGGCGTGGTGCTGCTGAAGCCGGCCAGCCCGGGTACCGGCGTCATCGCCGGCGGCCCGGTGCGGGCCGTGCTGGAGTGCGCCGGGGTGCACGACGTGCTGTCCCGGTCCCTCGGCTCCTCCAACCCGATCAACGTCGTGCACGCGACGGTGGCCGCGCTGAAGAGCCTGAAGCGTCCCGAGGAAATCGCCGCCCGGCGCGGGCTCCCGATCGAGGACGTGGCCCCGGCGGCCATGCTGCGCGCCCGCGCGGCCGCGGCCGCGGCCGGCGCCACGTCCGGCAACAGCTGAGCGGAGCAGGATGATGGCACAGCTGAAGGTAACCCAGACCCGGTCGGAGATCGGTGGGACGAAGGAGCAGCGGGCGTCCTTGCGGTCGCTCGGGCTCAAGCGGATCGGGCACGTGGTCGTCAAGGACGACCGGCCCGAGTTCCGTGGCATGATCTACGCGGTGCGGCACCTCGTCACCGTCGAGGAGGTCGACTGACATGCTGAGGATCCACCACCTCCGCCCGGCCCCGGGCTCGCGCACGGAGCGCACCCGGGTCGGCCGCGGTGAGGCGTCCAAGGGCAAGACCGCGGGCCGCGGGACCAAGGGAACCAAGGCCCGTGGCCAGGTACACCTGGGCTTCGAGGGCGGCCAGATGCCGCTCCAGCGCCGGGTCCCGAAGCTGAAGGGCTTCTCCAACCTGCCGTTCAAGACCACCTACCAGGTGATCAACATCGGCCGGCTCACCGAGCTGTACCCGCAGGGTGGCGACGTGACGCCGGAAGACCTGGTCGGCAAGGGCGCGGTGCGCGCGGGCGAACTGGTCAAGGTGCTTGGCGAGGGCGACGCCGGGGTCGCGCTGCGAGTGACCGCCCACGCGTTCTCGGCCTCAGCCCGGGAGAAGATCACCGCAGCCGGGGGAACCGTCACTGAGCTGTGATGTGGTTGCCGACCTGGCGGCGGCCCGGGCCTGTCTGGGGCCGCCGCCGTGGCGCGTTGTCCACCGGTCGGCAGCGCACAGTCATCGTCGCCGCGCGCAGGGGCTGTTACAGTGCAGCGAGCGCGTTACACTGCGGCGCACCGGCCGTCGCCGCCACCCCTCGGGAGGGCGCGGCACCACCCCGTTGACCCATCTAGTTGAGGACGGCGCATGCTGACCGCGTTCCTCCGGGCCTTCCGGACGCCTGACCTGCGCAAGAAGCTGCTGTTCACGCTGGGGATCCTGGCTCTCTTCCGGTTCGGCGCGGCCGTGCCCACCCCGGGTATTTCCGAGAAGGCCGTCACATCCTCCAGTTGCTGGCCGTCGTGATCCCGCGGCTGGAGACCCTGCGCCAGGAAGGCCAGGCCGGCCAGGCCAAGATCACTCAGTACACCCGGTACCTGACTGTCGGGCTGGCCATTCTCCAGTCCACCGGGATCGTGGCCTTCGCCCGCTCGGGCAACCTGTTCCCCAACTGCACCCAGGCCCTGATCCCGAACTCATCGGTGTTCACCATCTCCACCATGGTCATCTGCATGACCGCCGGCACCGCGGTCATCATGTGGCTGGGCGAGCTGATCACCGACCGGGGCGTGGGCAACGGCATGTCCGTGCTCATCTTCACCACCGTCATCTCCCAGATGTTCGGCTACCTGGCCGACGTCTACCGCGTCAAGCACGTGTTCGTGCTGGCCATCGTGCTGCTGGTCGGGATCGGGATCGTGGCCTTCGTGGTCTTCATGGAGCAGGCCCAGCGCCGCATCCCGGTGCAGTACGCCAAGCGCATGGTCGGCCGCAAGATGTACGGCGGGACCTCCACCTACATCCCGCTGAAGGTGAACCAGGCCGGCGTCATCCCGGTCATCTTCGCCTCGTCGCTGCTCTACATCCCGGAACTGGCCGCCACGCTCTTCGGCAGCAAGACCCACCCGGCGGGCTGGGTCACGTTCGTGGAGAAGTACCTGGGCAACGGGACCAACGGCGACTCCTCGCTGTACATGGGACTGTTCTTCGTCCTGATCGTGTTCTTCACGTACTTCTACGTGTCCATCACGTTCAACCCGACCGAGGTGGCGGACAACATGAAGAAGTACGGCGGGTTCATCCCCGGCATCCGCCCTGGGCGGCCGACCGCCCAGTACCTGAACTACGTGCTCACCAGGCTCACGGCCCCGGGCGCTCTTTACCTGGGCCTCATCGCCCTCGTCCCGATGGTGGCGTTCGCGCTGCTGGGGGTGGGGAGCCAGTTCCCGTTCGGCGGGACCAGCATCCTGATCGCGGTGGGGGTGGGACTGGACACGGTGAAGCAGATCGAGAGCCAGTTGCAGCAGCGCAACTATGAGGGCTTCCTGCGATAGTGCGAGTCGTCCTCGTAGGGCCCCCCGGTGCGGGCAAGGGGACACAGGCCCAGTTCATAGCGTCGCATCTGTCCATCCCGAAGATCTCGACAGGTGACATCTTCCGAACCAACGTCAGCCAGGGGACGGCGCTCGGCCGCCGCGCGCAGGCGTTCATGGGGCGCGGCGACCTGGTCCCCGACGAGGTGACCATCGCCATGGTCACCGACCGGCTGCAGGAGGACGATACGCAGTCGGGGTTCCTGCTGGACGGGTTCCCGCGGACCGTCCCGCAGGCCGAGACGCTCAAGAAGCTGCTCGCGTCCTGGGACAGCCGGCTGGATGTGGTCCTGGAACTCGTGGTGGACGACGACGAGGTGGTCCGGCGCCTGTCAGGCCGCCGGACCTGCCGCCGCTGCGGGCGCGTCTGGCATGTGCTGTTCGATCCGCCCGCGCGCCGGGACCAGTGCGACGACTGCGGCGGTGAGCTGTTCCAGCGCGACGACGATCGCGAGGAGACGATCCGGCACCGGATCGAGGTCTACCAGGAGCAGACCGCCCCGCTCGTCGCGTTCTATGCGGACGAGGGCATCCTGCTGGGCATCGACGCCACCGGCCCGGTGGAGGAGATCACCGAGCGGGCTCTCAGCGCGCTGCGGCGGTTCAACCGCTGAGCTGCGCCCGGTCACCGCCCTAGCGTGACCGGAAGAGACGGCTCGCGCCGCGCCGTAGCGTGGCCGACAGGGATGAGTCTCATGGGTACGGTGGACGCAGAGAGCTCAGGAGGTTGCGGATGCCGAGCGATCCGAAGATCCGCGCGTCCGACGGGGACCGCGACCGCACCGCGGCCCTGCTGCGCGAGCATCTCGCCGCCGGCCGGCTCACGGCGGAGGAGTTCCACGAGCGGCTGGACCTGGCCTACGCGGCGAAGACCCTCGGCCAGCTGGAGGAGCTGATGGCGGATCTGCCCGGTATCGACCTGTATGAGCTGCCCGAGGCCAAGCTGCGCCGCGGCCGGACCGGCAACGCGCCGCTCCCATGGCAGGGCCCGGCTGAATAGGTGCGGCAGCAGGTGCAGGGGAATGGGTGCCGGGGGACAGGGGCCGGGGAGTAAGCTTCAGGGGCGGGCCCGGGAAGGGAACGGGACGGGAATTTTCCTGCCCCGCCTCTGGTTCGCAATGTCAGGCAGGGTCGCGTAGACTCTGCTGCGGTTCGTGAGTTGCCCTGTGCTGGCATTTGCCGGTTGCCTCACGGACGGGACACCCCGCATTCCCGGTTCGGCACAGTCCTGGGATGCACCACGACACAAATGTAGACAACACCCGCCTGCACACCGTCGCCGGTGGCGAGCGGGCCCGACAGTGAAGCGCGGAGGACATGCCCAAAAAGGACGGCGCCATCGAGATCGAGGGCAGGATCGTCGAGTCACTTCCCAATGCCTTCTTCCGGGTGGAGCTAGACAATGGGCACAAGGTCCTCGCCCACATCAGCGGGAAGATGCGGATGCACTACATCCGCATCCTGCCCGATGACCGGGTAGTCGTTGAGCTGAGCCCGTACGACCTGAGCCGTGGCCGGATTGTCTACCGGTACAAGTAACGGACTGACGCAGGACCTTGACCCGTCCCAGCGCCGGAGGAGGCCACGATGAAGGTCAAGCCGAGTGTGAAGAAGATCTGCAGCAAGTGCCGGGTGATCAGGCGGCATGGCCGCGTCATGGTCATCTGCTCTGACCCGCGGCACAAGCAGCGCCAGGGCTGACGCCCGACCCACACGCACCGCAGCCCGTGTGCGGCACCAGCCGCGCACGGGTTACCCCCGGTAGGAGGCCGGGGCCCGGCCCGGGCAGGGGCGGGGGAGCGGTCGCGCAGACCTCCTCGATGAAAAGGAGAACTGCCCGCCCATGGCACGCCTCGTTGGCGTCGACCTCCCCCGCGATAAGCGGCTGGAGGTCGCTCTCACCTACATCTACGGAATCGGGCGCACCCGTGCGCTCGAGACGCTGAGCGCTACCGGCGTCAGCGGCGACACCAGGGTCCACGAACTCGGAGAGGACGACCTGGTCCGTCTCCGTGACTGGATCGAAGCGACCTACCGGGTCGAAGGCGATCTGCGCCGTGAGGTGCAGGCGGATATCCGCCGGAAGATCGAGATCGGGTGCTACCAGGGTATTCGTCACCGCCGTGGGCTGCCGGTGCACGGCCAGCGCACGCAGACGAACGCCCGCACCCGCAAGGGCAGGAAGAAGACAGTGGCCGGCAAGAAGAAGGCCGGGAAGAAGTAGTCCGCGCCCGTTGCCACTGCTGGCCGGGGCCAGATCACCGGGTCCCCGCCACACTGCGGACCGATGACCTCACTCGAATAGGAAGCAGATGCCGCCAAAGAGCCGCACCGGCGCCAAGAAGGTGCGCCGTAAAGAACGGAAGAACGTCGCTCACGGGCACGCCCACATCAGGAGCACGTTCAACAACACCATCGTCTCGATCACCGATCCGGTGGGCAACGTCATTTCCTGGGCGTCGTCCGGCCAGGTCGGGTTCAAGGGATCCCGCAAGTCCACGCCGTTCGCGGCGCAGATGGCGGCGGAGGCCGCCGCGCGCCGTGCCATGGAGTCGACGTGTTCGTCAAGGGTCCTGGGTCCGGACGGGAGACCGCCATCCGGTCGCTGCAGGCGACCGGCCTGGAGGTCGGCTCGATCCAGGACGTCACCCCGGTTCCGCACAATGGCTGCCGCCCGCCGAAGCGGCGCCGGGTCTGAGGAGTAGCGCGAAGATGGCTCGATACACAGGCGCGGACTGCAAGCTCTGCCGCCGCGAGAAGATGAAGCTCTTCCTGAAGGGCGCCAAGTGCGACTCGCCGAAGTGCCCCATTGAGATCCGGCCCTATCCCCCGGGTGAGCACGGCCGGAACCGGCCCAAGGAGAGCGAGTACCTGCTCCAGATCCGGGAGAAGCAGAAGGCCCGCCGGGTCTACGGCATCCTCGAGCGGCAGTTCCACGGCTACTACCAGGAAGCTACCCGCAAGCGCGGCATGACCGGCGAGAACCTGCTCCAGATCCTGGAGAGCCGCCTGGACAACGTGGTGTACCGGGCCGGGTTCGCCAAGAGCCGGGACATGGCCCGCCAGCTGGTCCGGCACGGCCACCTCGTGGTCAACGGCAAGAAGGTGGACATTCCGTCCTACCGGGTGAGCGAGAACGACATCATCGAGGTCAAGCCAGGCTCCATGGAGCTGACCCCGATGGTGGTGGCACGCGCCGAAGCCGGCGAGCGGCCGTCCCCGGCCTGGATGGAAGTCATCCCGGACAAGATGCGCATCCTGATCCACCAGCTCCCGGCCCGGGCCCAGATCGACACCCAGGTCCAGGAGCAGCTCATCGTCGAGTACTACTCGAAGTAATAAGCTCGCTACGGGCCGCCGCACCGGTGGCGGCCCTGCGGGAGACGGCCCGGGCGCCGGTTTCGGCGGGCACCCGGCAGGCCGTCAGCGAAGATCGCGGCGTCAAATAGCGGGCGTCGCGGAAAGGGGTACCAATGCTCATCGCCCAGCGTCCGACTCTGACCGAAGAGCAGGTCGGCGACTTCCGGTCGCGGTTCGTCATCGAGCCGCTCGAGCCAGGTTTCGGCTACACGATCGGGAACTCAGTCCGCCGTACGCTGCTCTCCTCGATCCCCGGTGCGGCCGTCACCAGCATCCGGATCGAGGGGGTCCTGCACGAGTTCTCCACCGTCCCCGGGGTCCAGGAGGATGTCACCGACATCATCCTCAACCTCAAGGCGCTGGTCGTGTCCTCGGAGCAGGACGAGCCGGTCGTCATGTACCTGCGCAAGCAGGGTCCCGGTGAGGTAACCGCCGCGGACATCGCCCCGCCGGCCGGGGTCGAGGTGCACAACCCGGATCTGCACATCGCCACGCTGAACGCCAAGGGCAAGCTGGAGATGGAGCTGACGGTCGAGCGTGGCCGCGGCTACGTGTCCGCCGCCCAGAACAAGCAGCCCGGCCAGGAGATCGGCCGTATCCCGATCGATTCCATCTACTCGCCGGTGACGCGGGTTACCTACAAGGTCGAGGCCACCCGCGTGGAGCAGCGGACCGACTTCGACAAGCTCATCCTCGACGTGGAGACCAAGCCGTCCATGCGTCCCCGGGACGCGGTGGCCAGCGCGGGTAAGACCCTCGTCGAGCTGTTCGGCCTGGCCCGCGAGCTGAACGTCGAGGCCGAGGGCATCGACATCGGCCCGTCGCCCACGGACGCCGCGCTCGCGGCGGACCTGGCGCTGCCGATCGAGGAGCTCAACCTGACCGTCCGCTCGTACAACTGCCTCAAGCGGGAGGGCATCCACACCGTGGGTGAGCTGGTCGCCCGCAGCGAGCAGGACCTGCTCGACATCCGCAACTTCGGCGCCAAGTCGATCGAGGAAGTCAAGCAGAAGCTGACCGACATGGGGCTGGCGCTCAAGGACTCCCCGCCCGGATTCGACCCGGGCAGCGCCGCGGACAGCTACGGCGCGGACGACGACGACAGCTACGTCGAGACCGAGCAGTACTGATCCCGAGTAGTACTGGCCGGGCCGGGCAGGCCCGGCCAGCGAACCGAGGAGAACGTTCCGATGCCCACGCCCACCAAGGGCCGCCGGCTGGGCGGTAGCGCTGCCCACCAGAGGCACCTGCTGGCGAACCTGGCCACCGCCTTGTTCGAGCACGGCAAGCCACGACCGAGGCCAAGGCCCGTCGGCTCCGGCCGTACGCCGAGCGGCTGATCACCTTCGCCAAGCGCGGTGACCTGTCCGCGCGGCGTGAGGTGCTCACCGTGGTCACCGACAAGGGCGTGGTGCACACCCTGTTCACCGAGATCGGGCCGCAGTTCGCCACCCGTGAGGGCGGCTACACCAGGATCACCAAGATCGGCCCGCGCAAGGGCGACAACGCCCCGCTCGCGGTGATCGAGCTGGTCCAGGAGGAAGCCGAAGCCAAGCCGCGCCGGCGCCGGGGACGCCGGACGCAGCCCGCCGCCCGCCCGGCCGCCGCGACCGCGGAGGCAGCCGCCCCCGCCGCCGGGGAAGCCGAGGCGGCCGACGCTGACGTCACGGCCGGGGCGGACGCCAGCGAGGAGGCCCCTGAGGACGGGGCCGCGGCGGACGAGGCAGACGAGGCCGCGGCCGACCCGGCTGACGGTGAGGACGAGGACTCCGCCGGGACGCCGGAGAAGTAGCCAGGGAGCCGTCGCCGTTGACTGCTGAGGCCTGCCGGGTCCGGATCGACCTCAGCTACGACGGCGGCGGCTTCTCCGGCTGGGCTCGCCAGCCTGGCCAGCGCACGGTCCAGCAAGTGCTGGAGGACGCGCTGACCCGGGTGCTGCGGGCCGACCCCCCGGTCCAGCTGACCGTGGCGGGCCGCACCGACGCCGGCGTCCATGCCCGCGGCCAGGTGGCTCACGCCGACCTGCCCGCGGCCGCCTGGGTGGAGACGGCGCCGGCCATCCTGCGCCGCCTGGCCGGGCTGCTGCCCCCCGATGTCCGGGTCCGCCGGATCGGCCCCGCCCCGGACGGGTTCGACGCCCGGTTCTCCGCGCTGAGCCGCCGGTACTCCTACCGGGTCTGCGACGACGTGACCGGGCCGGACCCGCTGCACCGCTACGACACCCTCTGGTACCGCCGTCCGGTCGGGATCGGTGCCATGAACGAGGCCGCCGGGCTGCTGCTCGGCGAGCATGACTTCGCCGCCTTCTGCCGCCGCCGCGAGGGGGC
>WNGF01010824.1_pt1 | contig 10219 bp, 13 predicted proteins | sample 5400641 | NCBI WGS metagenome assembly WNGF01 (sample SAMN13153371, study PRJNA577476) | soil metagenome | isolation source: 80 cm soil or saprolite under grassland replicate 2 | place: USA:California | collected 2016-06-15
CCTGGCGCAGCGCCAGGCTCATCCTGGCGAGCGCGCGTTCGCGCGCGTAGATCGTGACTCCCGAGAGGCCGGTCAGCTTCGAGTGCTCCAAGTAGGCGCGGACCGCGAGATCGTCCTTGCTGGCTGTCATGGCTTAGTTCCGTGCCGGGCACAGATGATCGGCCATGGCGATGGTTACGGCGTGGGGGTCGCCTTCGGTGATGAGCGTGCGATCGTTAGCCCGCCAGAGCTGCCACGGCCCGGTGGCGACGGCCATCTCGGGCGGCTCTTCGTCTGGGCAGCCGAGCATCCACGTCCCGTACACGGTCACGCCGGTGCGCTCCGCGAGAACAGCGAGGCCATCGAGAAAAGCGTTCAGGACACCGCCGTCCTCGGCAGGCCAGTTCCGGAAGGTGAATCCGCGCCCGCATCCGCCGCATACAACCAGCTTCGCCTCAGCGGGGTCGGCCATGTTCTGGCGGAGTTCCGCCAGGTAGTCGTTATCGGTCATGGTGTTCTCCTCTGCCTGCTCTCTGCTCTTTTACCGGGGCCAGGCGAGCAGAGGAGCCCGGCCCCGGGGTCTTTATGCGCGGCTGCTCTGCGCCCACGCGGCGGCGTCGGCGAGCTTGGCCTCCATGCCCTCGGCGGTGTCCGCGTTGACCAGGTCGCCGCCCTGGGGCAGCATCGCCCACACGGTGCCAGTGTGCTCGCCCTTCCAGATCACGGCGCCGGGGAACGCCTCGCGCAGCCCGCCGAGGCCGTCGCTCATGGCGCGGTGCTCCGCGCCTGGGCGCGGCCGGTGACGATGGTCCCCTCGGGGCCGGACTCGACGGAGCCGCCGCGCGGCGGCTCGCGGCCGGCGGCGATGAGCCGCTCCAGCTCGGCGAACACGGGCGGGTGCTCGCGGGCGAGCCAGGCCAGCGCCGCGCGGCGCTCGCGGGGGGTCAGCGACCGGGCGAGCCGCGCCGCCCGCGCGGCCCGCTGAAGGTCGTCCGCGCCCACGCCGCGGCTCACGCGCCCGCCCGGTCGCCGATGATGGCCAGCAGGTCTTCGAGCGCGCACTGCGCGCGGCCGAGCGCCCTGGCGTAGACGTGGCGCTGGTCCTCGGCGGGGCCGTAGCCGAGGTGCGCGCGCAGGCCGCCCTCGCCGCCCTGCAGCGCGGCCAGCATCGCGCTGGCCCGCTGCACGCGCTCGTCTGACAGGCCCGGTGTGGAATCGTTGGGCATGGGTCGCCTCCTCGCTAGGCGATCAAGGGGCCGGCCCGGCGCTGTGACGCTCGGCCGGTCCCGCTTTGCTGTCGGACCTCCGACACTACGACCGCATACGCGTAGGTGTCTATGCGCACGTAGAGATAAGCTCGGTGTCACCATGTTGTGCCAGGTGACGCAGCATTTACCCGTGAGCATCGACCACGAGGGCGACGTGCCCGTCTACGTCCAGCTCGCGGACATCCTGCGCGCCAGGATCGAGTCAGGCGAGCTGGCGCCGCGCCGGCCGGTACCGTCCAAGCGGACGCTCATGCAGGCCTACGGCGTGGCCGGTGGCACAGTGGACAAGGCCATCGGCATCCTGCGGTCGGAAGGTCTCGTGCGTACCGTGATCGGCCGCGGGATCTACGTCACCGGCCGCTGACGGGTGTAACAGGTAGCAGGTCAAATGGCGTGGGCCGGTTTGGCTAGCGGGTGCGACCCTGTCACAGCCGGTTTGTGACAGGCCCGGTAGCAGGCCGCGTAACAGGAAAGGATCGGCCATGGTTCCTGTGACAGGTTAGTGAAAGATAACTGGCCGCATACAAGAGAGACTCCACCACGTTTTACCTGGTCACGCACATAAGACTAGCCTCGCCTACTGCGCGAATACCTCGACTAGTGTCGGCGGCTGGAACGAACGGGGCGGCCACAGCTGCGGCGCCGCAAACTTTCCTGCGCCTAAGCCGAACCTCCCGCGCCTGCGCGGTTTCTGGGTCAAGGGGACACTCGGTGACCCACCGCTGTTGCTGTCGGCAACACCAAAGGGCCACCGATGTTTCTCTGGCGCCATCGGCGCCCCACCGCTGTTCCTAGCTGGCAGCAGCGGCGCCCCACCGCAGTTCCTCCGTGGGACGCTCGGTGGCCCACCGGTGTTGGTGTCGGGCGGCCAGGCCCGGGCGGCCAGCCCTTGCCAACTAAGCCGTGCCAACCAGGCCCTACGGAACCCGGCCCCTACGGAGCCCGGGACGGGACCCCGGGCTACCCGTACGGCTAGTGCCGGGCCGGCGGACCGTCCTGCGTGCCGCCGGACGCGATATAGGCGTCCCCCTCGACGGCCGAACCGTGCCGTCCGTTCATCTTGTCGTGCAGCTTGCCGCCGACTTTCTGCTTTGCTGTCTGGGCAAGCTCGCCGGCCTGTGCCTGAAGCGCGCCAGCCGCCTGTTGCACGGTGGGGCTGTCCACCATCCGGCGGGCAACCTGCTTGATCTGCTCGTAACGTTCCCGGCCAGCCCGGGCGCCAGCCACGAACCCGGCGGCGAACCCGGCGCTGAACGCAAGGCGGTAGCGCATCTGGACCTCTTTCCGCGGTCTGCTCGTCGCGCGTTTGTCGCGCATCTTTGACTTCCCCGTGACGAGCGGCGGTATTCCTCGTAACGGCGGGGGAACCTGGCACGGGGTGCGAGCAATGAGCGCGAGCCCTGATGATGACGGGTCCGGCCCGCGGGTGAATGACGCCGTGGCTGGGGCGGGCTGCGGATACGCTACCCTGGTTCCCGGCGTGCGGTGGGGGCCAAGGGTCGCCCGACGCCGCCAGGCCCGCCTTATCGTGTGCCGCCATCCCGCGTAGCTCAATTGGCAGAGCGTCCGGCTGTTAACCGGCAGGTTACAGGTTCGAGTCCTGTCGCGGGAGCCAGCTGGATAGCCGCGCCCCTGGCCGACGGCGTGCGGCACGTCGCACGGCGATGGGAGGGTCATGCGCATTGGCGCGGTGTTTCCGCAGACCGAGATCGGCAACGACCCTGGCGCGATCCGGGCGTGGGCGCAGGCCGTCGAGGACCTCGGGTACCGGCACGTGCTCGCGTTCGACCATGTGCTCGGGGCAGGCGTCGACACGCGGCGGGACTGGAGCGGGCCGTACAGCAGCGAAGACCCGTTCCATGAAGTCTTTGTCCTGTTCGGCTACCTGGCCGCGGTCACCCGCGTTGTTGAGCTTGTCACCGGGATCTTGATCCTGCCGCAGCGGCAGACGGCGCTCGTGGCCAAACAGGCCGCCGAGGTGGACGTGCTGAGCGGCGGCAGGCTGCGGCTCGGCATCGGCATCGGCTGGAACGAGGTCGAGTACGAGGCGTTGGGCGAGTCCTTCGGCGACCGGGGCAACCGCAGCGAGGAGCAGGTGCGGCTGCTTCGCGAACTCTGGGCCGCCCCGACAATCACGTTTTCCGGCCGGTGGCACCGAGTTGACAACGCGGGCATCAACCCTCTGCCGGCGCGGCGGGGCATCCCGGTGTGGTTCGGCGGCAACGCGGAGGCGACCTTGCGCAGGGTCGGACGGATCGGGGATGGATGGCTGCCGCAGCGCGGCCCGGACGAGGTCGCGCGCAGCATGCTCGGCACGGTGCGCAAGTACGCGCAGGAGGCGGGCCGGCCGCCAGCGGAGATCGGTTTCGAGCCGCGGCTGAACCTCGCGCGGGTTCCCGCGAGCGACCGCGCAGGTTTCGTCGCGGGCTGGCGCGACCTCGGTGCGACGCACCTGTCCGTCAACACGATGGGCCTCGGGCTCACCGGTGCGGACGACCACATCGCGGCTCTCAGGGCCACGATCCCGCTGCTCGATCCGGTCTCGCGCAGCTAGTCAGAGGTGACCTGGCGTGCAGGACACAACGGTATTCGTCACCGGGGCAAGCGCCGGTTTCGGCGCCGCGATCACGCGGCGGTTCGCGGCGGCCGGCGCCCGGGTGGTCGCGTCCGCGCGCCGGGCTGGCCGGCTAACCGATCTTGCTCGCGAGCTTGGTGCTCGCGTGCTGCCCGTCGAACTCGACGTTCGCGATCACGCCGCGGTCGACCGCGCGGTCCACGGCCTGCCCGCTGACTTCGCCGAGATAGACGTCCTGGTCAACAACGCAGGCGTCGCGCTTGGCCTCGAACCCGCCCAGAGCGCCGATCTTGGCCAGTGGGAGCAGATGCTCGACACCAACTGCCGAGGGCTCATGTACTGCACGCGCGCCATCGTGCCGGGCATGGTGACACGCGGTCGCGGCCATGTGATCAACCTGGGCTCGGTCGCCGCCACCTACCCATATCCCGGCGGTAACGTCTACGGCGCGACCAAGGCGTTCGTCCGCCAGCTCAGCCTGAACCTGCGCAGCGACCTGCACGGCACGGGCGTGCGGGTCACATGCGTCGAGCCGGGAATGAGCGAGACCGAGTTCTCGCTTGTGCGGTTCGGCGGCGATCGGGAGAAGGCGGGCGCCGTGTACGCGGGGATGCAGCCGCTGACCGCGCAAGACGTGGCCGAGGCGGTGTTCTGGGCGGCAACGCGGCCGGCGCATGTGAATGTCAACGCGATCGAGCTCATGTCCGTCGCGCAGAGCTTCGCCGCCTTCCAGGTCCATCGGGCATAGGTTCAAGCGTCGGCGGCCCTACGGCGACTGGGTATGGTCGGGATTATGTGCCGCAGCATCAAGACCCTGCGCGAGCCCTACGCCGAGCATGTGACCGAGCAAGACATGCGGGCTGCCGCGCTGCAGTATGTCAGGAAGGTGAGCGGGTTCCGTGCTCCCGCCCCACACAACGCGGCGGCGTTCGACCGCGCCGTTGACACGATCGCAGCCGCCACGCAGGCGCTGCTTGGCCAGCTCGAGGTCCGCGCGCCGCGAGCGGGCCGCCGCTGACGTCCGGTGCCCTCATGGCCGAGCGGATGATCAGGTATCTCGGTGATCCCATACTCAAGACGCGGGCCGCCGTGGTCACCCGGTTCGACAAGGCGCTGCGGGCGCTGGTGGATGACCTGATGGACACCGTGGCGGTACCCGGCCGCGCGGGGCTCGCCGCGCCTCAGATCGGCGTTGGCCTGCGCGCGTTCAGCTACAACGTGGACGGGCGCCGCGGCTACGTGATCAATCCGGAGCTTACCGAGGTGTCCGCCGAGCAGCAGAACGGCGAGGAGGGCTGCCTGTCCGTTCCTGGCCTGTACTTTGCCACCACCCGGGCGAGCAGCGCGGTGGTGCATGGCGTGGACGTGCGCAACGAGCCGGTCACGGTTGGCGGCGCCGAGGACATGGCGCGCTGCCTGCAGCACGAGACCGATCACCTGGACGGGATCCTCTACCTGGACCGGCTGGACGCCAGGACCAGAAGGCTTGCGATGCGCCAGGTCCGCGAGTCGGCGTGGTTCCTGCGTCCTGACACGCCCGTCGCCGCGGCACCTCGATCCGGCTTTCGGTCCTAGACCGGCGACCCGGCCGGCGGACGCTCTTGCTGTGCCGCAGGCGGTTGCGGCCTCCTGCTGGGCGCCGCACGGGCCGCGCGCTCCTCACGCAGCACCCGGCGCAGCACCTTGCCCAGCATGTTGTGCGGCAGCTCGCCGCGCAGTTCGATCTCCGCCGGCACCTTGTACTCCGCGAGCCTGACCGCACAGTAGTTGATCAGCTCCTGCGGGTCGACGGGATGACCCGGCCGCGGCACCACGTAGGCCACCACGCTCTCGCCCTGGCGGCGATCAGGGACGCCGATCGCCGCGCACTCCCGCACCGAAGGGTGGCTGGCGAGGACGTCCTCGACCTCCGACGGGTAGACGTTGAAGCCGTCCACGATGATGACGTCTCGTTTGCGGTCGATGAGGGTGAAGAAGCCGTCTGGGCTCATGACCGCGATGTCGCCGGTCCGAAGCCAGCCGCTGAGCAGCACCTGAGCTGTCTCCTTCGGCTGGTTCCAGTAGCCCGCGAAGACCTGGGGGCCGTAGATGAGCAGCTCGCCCGCCTCTCCGACCGGGACGCCGATCCGGGGATCGGTCTCGTTGACGATGCGCGCGTAGGTGCTCGGCAGCGGTATCCCGACAGACACGTGCCGCGCGTTGCCGTCGAGCGGGTTGGCCAGCGCCGTCGGCGACGCCTCGGTCAGCCCATATCCCTGGCACACCGCCGCTCCCCCCGTGGCGCGGGCGAAGGCCTCCACCGCCTCACGTGACAGCGGCATTGCGCCCGAGATGCAGACCCGGATCGAGTTCAGGTGGGACGAGCGTGCCCGCGGAGACTCGGCGATCTGCTGGTAGATGGGCGGGACGCCGGGGAAGATGGCCGGCCGCCACCTGCGGATGGCTTTGAGCGTCATGTCCACGTCGAACTTCGGCAGCAGCACGATCGTCCCGGCCATCAGCACGGGCGTCGTCAGGCACAGCGTCAGCCCGAACACGTGGAACAGTGGCAGCACGGCGAGGACCGTGCCGCCATCGAGTTCGCCGGTCGGATCCCACGCCGCGGTCTGATAGGCGTTCGCAACGAGGTTGAAGTGGGTCAGCATCGCGCCCTTGGGCCGTCCGGTCGTGCCGCCCGTGTACTGCAGGGCCGCGAGGTCGCGATGCGGGTCGACGGCCACCTGGTGGTGCCTGCTGCGTGAGCGGCGCAGCAGATCCTGGAGGAAGAGCAGGCCGGGATCGTCGGGCAAGGGCGTCGTGAGCTGCGCCCGCGCCTGCCGGGCCCGCTTGAAGGGGAGCCGCAGCGCCAGCCGTTTCGATACGGGCAGGTACTCCGACAACGAGGTGACGATGATCTGCCGCAGCGGTGTTCCACGGCTCGCGGTGACCAGCGTCTCGTAGGCGCGATCGAAGACGACCGCGATCTTCGCGCCCGAGTCGGACAACTGATCGTGCAGCTCAGCGGCGGTATGTAAGGGATTGTGCTGAACGACGACGGCGCCGCGCCGCAGCGCGCCGTAGAACGCGATGACCTGCTGCGGCGAGTTGGGCAGGACGAGCGCGATCCGGTCGCCCTTGTGCGCCCCGAGCTCACGGAGCGCGCCGGCGAACCGATCCACGTACTTGACCAGCCGGCGGTAGGTGATGGTCCGCCCGAAGAACACCAGCGCGCGGCGCCGCGGGTAGGCGGCGGCTGCCTCGTCGAGCAGACGCGTTACGGGCACGTTCGGCACCGTCACGTCATGCGGAACAGCAGCCGGGTAGAACCTGAGCCATGGCCTCGCGTCGTAAGGTGTCGCCATCACCTGTGCCTCGCCGCGGAAAGTTCGGGTGAGCCAATTCTTGCTGAAAATCCCAATATGGGAAGGTCCGCGGAGCTGCACATGTGTGGCCTGCGCCGTCGGCGGCCCGTGGCGGCCAAACTAGTGACCGGCCGGTATTGGGCGGATTCCCGCCGGCTTGTACAGTGACGGGTGCGGCGGCGCAGTTAGCGCGGTCCCCCCCGTCCGCGCGAGGCTCGCAGTTTCGGCGGTGCCCCCGTCCGCCGTGCGTGCCCGCTGCGCCGCCGCCTTAGTTTTGCTACCCCCCCACGCGCCGCACCGGCCGCCCGTGCGCCAGGGCCGACGCCGCAGCCTCGTTATGATCCCGAACGGCTGCCGCTGCGTTCGGCGCCATGGTATGTGACACCTTGCCCGGCCGAGTTCGCTCCAGCCGCTTGAGTGTGGCGCGGGGTAGAAGTCCGCACGGGAGCCGTGGTCCGCCTGGCGTGAGCCGTTAAGGATCCTCGGGTTTGTCACCTTCGGATGTCACGATTCATCCAGAGGTCACGGCAGTGGAGGCGGCGATGCGGCTACGGATCGAGCGTGAGGCCTTTGCGGATGCGGTTACCTGGGTGGCGCGGGCGCTGCCATCCCGGCCGGTGATCCCGATCCTGGCGGGCATGCTGCTCGAGGCCGGCGAAGGTCGGCTCACCCTGTCGTGTTTCGACTATGAGGTATCCGCACGGATGAGCGCCGATGCCGCGGTGGCCGAACCCGGCCGTGCGCTGGTGTCCGGGCGGCTGCTGGCCGAAATCGCCCGCAGCTTGCCCGCCCAAGGAGTCGATCTCGCATCCGACGGCGACGTCATCACCCTGAGCTGCGGGAACGCGCGTTTCACCCTGCTCGGGCTGCCGGTAGCCGACTTTCCGTCACCGCCGCAGCCGCCACCGGCGGTCGGCGTCGTGGACGGCAGCGAGTTCGCCACCGCGGTCAGTCAGGTGGCCGTCGCGGCCGGCCGGGACGACACGCTGCCGATGCTGACCGGCGTCCTGGTCGAGATCGACGGCGCCGCGATGACGCTGGTGGCGACCGACCGGTACCGGATGGGCGTGCGGGAGCTCGGCTGGCGGCCGGCCAGCGCCGGGATCCGCGCGTCCGCGCTCGTGCCCGCGCGGACGCTTGCGGAGGCGGCGAAATCGATGACAACGGGAACCGACGTGGCGATATCGCTTGTTGTCGCTGACCCGGCTGGCGCGCCGTCCGGCACAGAGGGCGGCAGTACGGGCCACGTTGATGCCCCGGACGGGCTGATCGGCTTCGACGGGGGCGACCGCCGGCTGACGACACGTCTTCTCGGCACCGAGTTCGTCACCTACAAGTCGCGGTTCCCGCGCGAGTTCCGGTGCAGCGCGCATGTCGCTGTCGGCCTGTTCGGCGAGGTGATACGGCGGGTGGCGCTGGTCGCCGACCGCGACTCGCGGCTGCTGCTCACATTCGGCGCCGATCGACTGGTGATCGAGACGGGATCCGCCGACGGTTCGCGGGCGGTGGAGACCATCGACGCGGAGTTCGAGGGGGAGGAAGGGTTCGCGATCGCCTTCAAGCCCCAGTACCTTCTCGATGGGATCGGCGCCGCGGCGGCTGCCCAGGCCCGGCCGAGCGCCGCGTCAGGCAGCGACGGCGTGGCAGCCGAGCAGGCGGCGCCCGGTGAACGCCGGGGGAGCGTGACCCTGCAGTTCACCGCTCCGGACAAGCCGGCCGTGATCACCGGCGGCGAGGGGTACAAGTACCTGCTCGCGCCGATGCGCACGTGATCACGTCCGGAAACCCAGCACGAGACGGTCCTGAACCGGGCGGTAACCGAGCCGCTGGTACAAGGCGTTGCTCGTCGGGTTGGCAAGATCGGTGAAGAGCAGGACCTCGCCGGCGCCTGCCCGCAACGCGCTGCGGCTCACGGCGGCGGTCACCGCGGCGCCGTAGCCGCGCCGCCGCGACTGCGCAGGCGTGTAGACGGGGCCCACCCGCACCATGCCCGCGACCTGCCGGGTCATCCCGGCTAGCGAAACCGCGTTCCCATCGACCTCCCAGAGGGTCAGGCCCGCGTGGCCGAGGCGGTCCCGCACCGACTCGGCGGCGTCGCTGTCCGTGGTGCGCGTCTCCTTGCCGAACGCCTCGAACCATGTCACAAGCAGATCCCGGTCCGCCGCGGTCGCCGTGCGCGCACGGCCGCCCGGCGGCGGCGACGGTGGCGTGAGCTCCCCGAGCCTGAATAGGCGCTCACGCATCGCGACCTCGGCGAGCGCCCCGGTGCGCTGGTGCCACTGCGCCGCGAAATTCTCCGCGACCTGAGGTTCCGCGTGGATCCCCGCGAGCGACCTTCCATCGTCGGCGAGGACTTGGGCGAGCGGGGCGATGGAGCCTCGCGGTGTCGAGGTGAGCAGCATGGGCCAGGGAGGCGTTTCGAGCACTGCGCCGCACACAGCTCCGCTCGCCGACGTCCACCAGCCAAACAGCGGCGCCGCGGGGCCGAACGTGCCGGGGCCTCGGGCGCGCAGCCTTTCCACGACGGTCAGCTGCACGGTGTTCTCCGCGGGTCGTGACCGCAGAAACTCACCTGCAGCCGCAAGGTACCGCGTGAGGTCCTCCGTCAACACCCAGGCCATGTCCCATGATGCGACGGGTCAATCGTCCGACGCACTTCGTTTGCCTCGGCGAGCAAGCGCAGCAGGGCCGTGCTGCGAGCGGCGCGGGGTCCGGCTGACTCACCGAGCGCCGCCTGCGCGAGCCTCGCGCATCGTCCCGGGTTGCCCGCACGCTGCGCGGCGCGGGCCGCCCGCTCGAGAATCCCCGTATGGTCGGCGCCGATCTGCGCCGGAGCGCTGGGCGCCTGCTCCCACAGTTCGAGCATCTGCTCAAGCATCTCAAGCTGTTCGGCGTAGGCGCAGGCGATCTCCGCGTCGGCGGCCGCCCGCCACGCGGCGAGCATCGCGCGGTCGTACTCGTGCGCACTGCGCCAGTGCAACGTGAGCTGAACAGCGGGCCGGCCTGGCACGGCCAGCGACGGGTCTGACTCCAACGCCCGGGCGAACCTCGCATGG
>WNGF01011721.1_pt1 | contig 10219 bp, 13 predicted proteins | sample 5400641 | NCBI WGS metagenome assembly WNGF01 (sample SAMN13153371, study PRJNA577476) | soil metagenome | isolation source: 80 cm soil or saprolite under grassland replicate 2 | place: USA:California | collected 2016-06-15
ATATTCGCCAAACGCAACCACCTCACCGACAACTGCGTCCGCCTGAATGCGGCGCAGTGACGGCAGAGGACGACCGCGCGCCCAACACCCCGCCACCTCTGCACAACTTTGCGACTTCCCGGATGAAGCGCCAGCTATAGGCCAGCTATGGGAGTGGCCGTTACGGTGCTGGTAGCTCATGACGGACGGAAGGCCGCCTGAGTGGAAGGATTAGCCAGTCAACGCACGTCACTGGGAGTAATAAGTAAACGCCGCCGCGTTGCTCGTTCCCGCTGACGTGGTCACCACCACCTGAGCGACGCCGACCGTGTGCGGCGGAGCCGTAACGCTCAAGGAGCCGGATTTCGTGCTCAGCACGGTGAACGGTACGCTGAGTTGGTCAACCAGCACCGTGATGACCTGGTTGAGGTTGGTGCCAGTGATCACCACCAGGGTCCCGCCCACCTGCGGCCCACTCGACGGGCTCAGTGCGCTGATATGCGGCGCTGGCGTCATAAGGTAAGGTAGGTGAACGCAGCCGGGTTGCTCGGTCCCACGGACGTGGTCACAACCACTTGAGCGACGCCAATCGCGTGCGGCGGTGTTGTGAAAGCTAGTGATGTTGCGCCCTTACCCGTGAGCGCCGTGAATGGCACGCTACACCCGTGAGCGCCGTGAATGGCACGCTACGCTGATCGACGAGCACCGCGGTGGCCTGGTCAAGGTTGCTCCCGCTGATCACCACTAAAGTACCGCCCGGTTGAGGCCCACTCGTCGGACTCAGAGCGCTGATTTGGGGCGCTGGCGTAATGAGGTATGTGAACGTAGCCGGATTGCTAGCTCCCGCCGACGTCGTCACAACCACCTGAGCAGTGCCCGGCGTGTGCGGGGGAGTCGTGAAGCTTAGTAAGGACACTGTTCTCGAGCTGTTGACCTCGACAGTGAACGGCACGCTCAGTTGATCGACCAGCACCGTGGTGACTTGATTGAGGTTGCTCCCCTTGATTACCACTTCAGTCCCGCCGACCTGCGGTCCAGTCGTCGGACTCAAACTGCTGATGACCGGCGCTGGCGTCACAAGGTACGTGAATGGAGCCGGGTTGCTAGCTCCCACCGATGTGATCACCACCACCTGAACAATGCCCACCGCGTGCGGCGGAGTCGTGAAGTTTAGCGGGGACGTCAAATGCGAACTGAAATCCCGCGTCCTGAACGGCACGCTTACCCCATCCAGGAGCACTGCGTTTGCCTGCCCGAGGTTGCTCCCATCGATCCCCACCACAGTCCCGCCGACTTGCGGCCCAGTCGACGGACTGAGTCCGCTAATTTGCGGTGCTGGCGTAACCACGTAGGTGAACGCGGCCGGGTTGCTCGGTCCCACGGACGTGGTCACAACCACCTGAGCGACGCCAAGTGCGTGCGGCGGCGTCGTGAACCTTAGTGCGGCTCCTTGTGTCGTACTCAGCAACACCATGAACGGAACGCTGAGTTGATCCACGAGCACCGCGTGGGCCTGCTCGATGTTGCTGCCGGTGATCACTACCACAGTCCCGCCGACCTGGGGTCCACTCGTCGGACTCAAACTGCTGACGACCGGCGGTGGCGTAACAAGGTAGGTGAATGCAGCTGCGTTGCTTGCTCCCACCGACGTGGTCACAACCACCTGACCAACTCCGACTGCGTGCGGCGGAGTTGTGAAGTAGATATAGTGCGAATCGAGGTCTCGCCTCGTGAACGGCACGCTCACCCCATCCACAAGCACCGCGTTGGCTTGCGCGAGGTTGCTCCCAGCGATGCGTACATCCGTGCCGCCCACTTGTGGCCCACTAGACGGACTAAGGCCGCTGATTTGCGGTGGCTGGATGAATGTGTACAAGTCAGTGTAAGTCAGCGCTGACGTTCCGCCGGCCGTGGTGACGGTCACATTGACAGTGCCAGTACCGGCCGGGGCGACTGCGCCGACCTGGCTGTCGCTGTCTTCCTGAAAACTGGCGGCCGCGGCCGCGCCGAACATTACGGCGGTGACCCCAGACAGTCCAGAACCTGAGATCGTAACCAGAGTGCCGCCATCTGCAGTGCCGAAGTTGGGCGCGATCCACGCAACGCTTGGGACGACTGGGATCGGCGTTTCGGTCGGGATCGTCGTCGGCGTCGGCGTGTCCGTCGGGATCGTGGTCGGCGTCGGTGTGTCCGTCGGGATCGTGGTCGGCGTCGGTGTGTCCGTCGGGATTGTGGTCGGCGTCAGGGTTGGTGGGTTGACCGCCAGCGCTCCCCAATCGGGCTGCTGCTCGCCGAAGCCGGTGTTGTTGTTGGACGCGTTGATCTTCGCGGAGCCATCCGCGTTCATCCGCCAGATCCGCCACTGCCCGCTCAGGACCGCATACGTGATCTGGCTTCCATCCGGCGACCACGCGGGGAACTGGTTATTCGCAAGATCGTTCGTAAGGTTGATCTGAACACCAGTTGCGATAGTTCTCGAGTAGATATCCGTGGCACCGGTAGCAGGATTTGGCCGCTGAAACGCGAGTTTGGTCCCGTCCGGCGACCAGGATGGATTGCGTGGTATCGCGCTGCTACTTCCGCCAGGAGTAAGCAAGCTCTCGCCGGTCCCGGTTTCAGCATTGGCGGCATAGATTCCGTACTCTGGGCCCGTGTTTCCCCGCTCGTAGGCAAGCAGTGTTCCGTCTGGCGACCACGCTGGATTAGCGACCCCAAATGGCGACCGGTCGATCACCGAGTGCTGGCCGGTCCCGTCGGCATTCATGACCCAGATCGCCCCCGTCACGCCGGGGCGCCGTGTATCGAATGCGATCTTCGTCCCATCGGGCGACCACGTCGGATTCCGGTCGCTGCCTGTGGTCGTCAGCTTCGTCAGGTTAGAGCCGTCGATGCCCATCACCCAGATGTTGAAGCCGCCGGTTCCGACGTCGCTTACAAAAGCGATCTGCTGGGCATTGGGCGAGACGACAGGCTCTACTTCGTTATTACCCAGCGTGAACGTGAGTCGGATTAGTCCTGTTCCGTCAGCGTTCATCGAGTAGAGATCGTTCGTGCTGCTGTTGAAGACAATTCGCCCATTGGCACCGGGATAGGCTGCTTTCACAGGGCTGGCCAGTTGCGCGAGCGAGCCCGTGAGCACCGCCAGCAGCAGAGTGAAGGACGAAATCGAAGCGAGTACTCTGTTGGCGCCGCGAACCCGACGCCACGCGCACATCAGGAACGCCCCGTATCGTCTCATCATCCACCTGCTTCCTTGCGTCGGCGGAGTCGATCGACTCCGCCGACCCCGATTCCGGCCACGGTAGCCGGCCGTCCATAGCTGGCCCATAGTTGGGTGCAGGCGGAACCGCCCACGGAACACCAAGGCTGGGGCGCGGAGCTGCCGATGGCTCGGCTAGCCTCGCTGTACAGTGTCGTTGTTATTCGCTCGTGCGCACCGCCCGCGGCCAGATCGCGCACCCTGAGAAACGGAGCTGACCCGTCGCAGCCATTTGCCGGTGCTCTGGCGTTCCGAGCTCGCGGTGCGGTCCACACGAAGGAGGCCGTGCTGAAATCGATGGTGCCTTCGTCGGTGCCGGCGATGCGTCCGTCATCGGTTCGGATGAAAACTTGGCCGGTGTAGAACGACACTGTCGGATTCGCCTGATTCGGTGGTCGATCCTGAGCCGACGGTTGCCGCGATCGCTGCACAACCAACGGTGGACTCAGTGGTGTCCGGATTCACTCTGGCTGAGCACAATCGAACCCAGGTAGCCGAGATGTGCCGCCAATTGGACGGCATGCCGCTGGCGATCGAGCTGGCAGCCGCACGCGTGACCGTGCTGACCCCACACCAGATCGCCGAGCGGTTGCACGATCGTTTCCATTTGCTCATAGGTGGACACCGCACCCCGCCGCCGCGCCATCAGACGTTACGCGCCGCGCTGGAATGGAGCTACAACCTGCTGTCGGAGCGAGAGCAGCTTGTATTCGACCGGCTGTCCGTGTTCACCGGCGGCTGGCGGCTGGAAGCGGCGGAGGCGGCGTGCACTGGTGACGTGATTCTGGAAAAAGAAGTATTGGACCGACTGGAGGCATTGGTGGATAAGTCCCTCGTAAGCGCTCAAGCGCATGACGGGACGCAGCGATACCAGATACTGGAGACGATCCGCCGGTACGCGGTGGAGCGTCTCGAGGCTCGCGGACAGGAGCCCGAGGTGAGCCGGCGTCTCCCGCCGGCCGAGGGGACCCAGCGGTCCACGGCCGTCGGGCGAGTGGGTGCGGCGTGTGTCTTCTCGGTCGCGACGCATCGGCCGGCGACGATCTCCGCGTACACGTCCTGCGTGGCCGTGCACGGGTCGACGCCCAGCTCATCGCGCAGCGCGGCCCGCAGCTGCGCGTACTCCTGGATGGCACGCCACCCCTGGCCAGCCGAGGCAAGTAAACGCATCAAGCTGGCGCGGGCCTCCTCGTGCGTTGGGTCTTCCGCTACGAGCCGGCGGAAGCCGCCAATTGCCGCCAGGTTGTCTCCGCGCCCTTGGTGGAGTTGTGCCAGTTCCGAGAGCAACTGCAGCTGCATGTTGCGCAGCCTTTCACGCGTCGAGCGGCCCAGTCCTCATAGAGATCATCGGGCAGCAACTCGCCCGCATACAAGTCGAGTGCCACGTTGTATGCGCGTGGATCGTCCGAGAGCCGTGCCGCCGAGGCGGCTGCGTAGAAGGTGTCGACATCGACTGTGACCGAGACGGTCGGTGAGAGTGCGAGAACACCGCCTGAGAGCTGCAACACGCTGCAGCGACCGGTCTTACCTGGGAGGTGGCGGTCGAGCGCACCGCGGGCAATGCGCACCGCAAAGTAAAGGTTGTTGAGCGCCGCGTCGCGCTCGGCTTCGGGCCACAATCGCTCCATGGTCTCCTCGCGCCCGAGACGATGGCCTCGCGCCAGCGCCAGCTGCTTGACCAAACCACGCGCCTTCTGCAAGCGCCAAGCGCTATCCGCAACCACCCGGTCGCCCACTTCGACACAAAAGCCGCCAAGGAGCTGGATCCGCAGCGCGACACACGCGTTACCGGCTGACGATTCGCCGAATCGACTCATCGGTTCCATATCTCTGGGCGGGCGGTCTTCGCGGACCGCGCTGTGAACGTCACGACCAAGACATAATAGGCAGCGGTTCGGACTTCACCCACCATGTGCAAGCAACGCATTCAACCCTCGCAGTTGACTACGCAGTTTCAACCCGTGTGTGTTGTCTTGATGTGACCCGAACCCCGAGAGCGCGAGTCGAAGTCGCCGGACGACCTCCAGCAGGAAACCAAGGGATTGCCCGCGAAGCGCTGGCGGTAACGGAGCAACTGATCCTGACAACCGAGACCGCGTCTGGCTCGTGGAGTGCGGCGGCTTGGCAACTGACGTTGCGAGCCACGACCCAGTGGCGTCATGACGTGTTATTGCAGACGGAGAAGCGGCTCCTCGGTCGGCTCTTGATTGGCAGACGGGTGGGCTGTCACGCGGTGGGCATTCATCACTGATCGCCACTGTACGGAGTCACGTCATGGCCGGCGGGCATGTGCTGGCTACGCCCAGCGCCGCGACAACCAACGGCTTGAACGATGGCGCTGAGGATTTGCGCTTGCCGAGTCGCAAGCGTGGAATAGAGGTTGTGGAACGTTTGCATGGGTGAGACGCCTCGGGATGCTCGGCCGCTGCGGCCCTGCCACTGCTCGTACTCGGGCCTGGGCGGCGACGGTTACAACCGGCGCGGCGACACCTGGCTGGGACGATCTTGTGTCGAGATTCCTCGCACGCGGCACCGCCAGTATCGGTACCCAACGGTCCACACGACTAAGTGCACGTCCGTCGGACCTGCGACCTGCGCATGGCCTGAAACGCATCGACTGCGTCAACACACGTCCCTCGCTCTCGACGTTGGGCAAATTTAGCGACCTGTCTGGACTGCCCACTTGCCCAGTGTTGCGTGCTATCCTCGGCCGCGCCAGTGGAGCATGAAGCCGAAGTACGGCGAAAGGGACGCGAGGACGAACCTCGAGCGTTTGGCGTCCTGCTGCGTCAGTACCGCGTGGCGGCCGGTCTCACGCAAGACGCGTTGGCGGAGCGCGCCCGACTGAGCGTTCGCGGTATCGCGGATCTAGAGCGTGGGGCTCGCCGTTTTCCGTACTCCGCAACAGTCGAGCAGCTCGCTGAGGCGCTGGGGCTGTCGCCGACAGAGCGCTCGAACTTGCAAACGAGCAGCCAACGGGATCGGGCTCGTCCATCCAAACTACGGCTCGTGCCGATGCGTTCGGCGCCAACCGCCGAGGACGACGACTCGACCAAGCCAGCGATATTGCCGAAACGGCGGCACAACCTCCCTGCCCAACTCACGAGTTTTGTTGGACGTGAGCGTCAGATTGAAGATCTGAAACAGCTGCTGGCGGAGGTCCGTCTGCTGACATTGCTTGGCACCGGAGGTATCGGTAAGACCCGGCTTGCATTGAGGCTCGCCGACAATCTGGTCGATGCCTTTCGCGATGGCGTATGGGTGGTCGAGCTGGCGGCGCTGCATGTGCCAGAGCTGGTCCCGGCGACGGTTGCAGCCACGCTCGGTGTGGGAGAACGGGCAGACCAAACGGCAACAACCACCCTGCAGGTCGCGCTACGGGCGAGTGAGCTGCTGCTGGTGCTCGACAACTGCGAGCACCAGGTAACTGCCTGCGCGGACCTTGTGGAAACGCTCCTCCGGGCGTGTCCAGGACTGAGAGTCATCACGACCTCTCGGCAGCCTTTAGGAGTGGGGGTGAAACCACCTGGCGAGTTCCATCCCTTTCGGTTCCTGACACTAAATCCACGGTTCGTGTCATTGAGATCGAACGGTGCGAAGGGGCGCGTTTGTTTCTCGAGCGCGCCCGATCATTCCTCCCGGGGTTCCCACTCACGGATCGGAATGCGGCCGCAGTGGCTCAGATATGTCAGCGGCTGGATGGTATCCCGCTGGCTGTCGAGCTGGCGGCTGCGCGAGTGAGTGCATTGGGTGTGGAGCAAATCCTGACCCGCCTGGATGACCGGTTTCAATTGCTGACGGACCGGACCGGCCGCTTACTGGAGCGGCATCGCACGTTGCGGGCCGCGGTGGAGTGGAGCCACGAGCTGTTGTCCGAATCCGAGCGCGTCCTTTTTCGTCGTCTGTCGGTGTTCGCGGGTGGTTGGACGCCAGAAGCGGCGGAGGAGGTGTGCGCTGACGATTTATTGCCCCCAAACCAGGTGCTGGACCTGCTAACGAGGCTTGTGGACCGGTCCCTTGTGCTCGTTGAAGGGCAGGACACTGTTGCTCGGTATCGCTCGCTCGAAACCTTGCGCCAATTTGGTGCCGAACGATTGGCTGCCGCGTCCGAGACCGAGAGCGTGCGCAACCGGCATTACGATTGGTACGTCGCGCTGGCACAACGTGCGGATTCTGCCTTGAGTGGACCCGACCAGGCTAACTGGATCGCGGTCCTCGAGCGCGAACACGATAACGCGCGCGCGGCGCTGCGATGGTGCGTCCAGAGTGCCGCGGGCGAAAGGGCCCTGGCTTTGTCGACGGCCTACGCGTATTTCTGGGAGATCCGGGGGCATCGTTATCGCGCCGAAGCACGACACTGGATTGAGGAGGCGCTCGCGCTGCCAGCGGCGCGGGTCGCGCCGTCATTGAGAGGTACGGCGCTGTTCTGGGCCGGTATGTTCGCCACCGAGCAGTTTGACACTGGCCGCGCGGAAACGCTCATGGAGGAGGATCGACGGCTGTGCGAAGGATCACAAGACCAACCGGGTCTCGCGCTGGCACTGCTGGGGCTCGGGCATCTCGCATTCTGGCGAGGTGACTACCTACGCGCCGAGGATGCGCTCTCCCAGAGCTTGAGCCTGTCACAAGCGAGTGATGATCGACGTATGACCATTTGGGCACTGCGTACGCTCGGGACAGTCGCGCGCTCGCGCGGCGATGCGCCATCGGCGCTCGGCCGCCTGACCGAATGTCTGCGATTGTGTCGAGCGATCGGCGACAGCCACATGGCGGGCCACATGCTGGACGGGATCGGCGAATGCGAGCGAGATCTGGGCCACTTCGATGGCGCTGGAGATGCGCACGAGCAGGCGGTCGAGTTGCTCGGTGCCGCCGGCTGCGATGAGGGCGTCAATTCCTCGAAGTACCGCCAGGCCTGCTTGGCGCATGTGCAGGGTGATCCATCGCGAGCGTTGGCGTTGGCCATCGAAAGCTTACGCGGCTTCTGGGTGCTGGGCACTGGGCGTCGGCCGTTGCGTGTGCCAGAGCGCCTGGAATTCGTGGGCGCAATCATTGCCGGTCAGCAACCAGGCCGCGCGGCGAAACTATTCGGGGCCGCCCAGTCCTTGCGTGAGAGCCTGCACCTGCCGCTTCCGGCCGTCGATCGCGGAGATTACGACACAGCGCTTGTCGAGGCGCATCGTGCTCTTGGCAAGTCCGGTTTTGAGGCAGCATTCGCAGTGGGACTCGGCATAACGACGGAGCGGGCCATCGAGCTGGCTGCGGAGAGCACAAGCGTACTGGAGCCGACGATTCAAGGGTCTTTCGTAGCTGTCACGCGTCAAGTAATTCAGCCACCGGTGTTCAAACAATTCAGCAGCGGCCCTTGAGTGCAGAAGTCAAGCGGAGAGGGCTGACGGGTCACCGTCGGAGGTTTCTTCGAACTCGAGGCTGACGGCCGCAGCGTAGACCTCGATTTCCATGCCGCCGTGGAATACGAAGCGTAGTTGGCAGCTCGTCGCGATGGCCTGGAGTACGAGCAGGTAGTCAAGCGTATGATCCTCGCTCCTGGGCATCGCAGCGTCTCGTGGGCTCACGGCCAGGTAGGCCACGTCGGAGAAAAGCAGGCCTGCCCGCTCGATCGGCCGCTTCCCCAAGCGGAAACGGCCTGGCTCATACGCAGTCCAATCGAGACGCAGCGTTCCGTCGGTCATGTAGACGAGCCGATCGAAATTGGCGAAGTTGTGGAGATCGAGTGCTCCCACAGGCGTCGGCAGTTCGACGACTGGGCCGCTCAACGTCGTGAGTAAAACCTCAGTCTTGATCTTCAGCATTGCTGATCTCGCCGCGAACGTCCGGGTGCCGGTGCTTGCCTGCTGGCGGAATCCCAGAAGGAATGGTACTGGCGCGATCGGGTCGCTGGAGCGGCCGATAGGAGCGACCCTGGAGCACCAGGTGGTGGGCCCGTCCGAGGAGACGATCCAGGGCGCCTTCAGCCAGCACGGGGTTGGGGAACAGCGGGTACCAATCCTGCGGCGCGCGGTTACTCGTCACGATCATTGAGCCCGCACGGGTGCGCTCGCTGATCAGCTCGTACAGGTCATCCGCTTGCTGGGTCGTGTACTCGCGCATGGCAAAGTCGTCGATGATCAACAGCGCCGGCAGCAGGTAATGGCGTAGCCGACCATCCCAGGTACCGTCGGCGTGGCCGCCGCTCAGATCGCTCAACAGCCGGCTGGTCTTGATGAACTCCACACGATAGCCCTGGCGAGCTGCCTGGTGGCCCAGACCTTCGGCCAAGTGGGTTTTGCCGACCCCAACCGGACCACACAGCAGAATGCTCTCCTTACGCATGAGATAACCGCCGGTGGCCAGATCGCGCAGCTGCTCCTGCGGCAGCTTGAGGTTGAACGTCCAGTCGAAGTTCTCGAAGGTCTTGTCGGCGTCTTCGAAGTGGGCTTTGCTGAGACGCGAGGCCAGGGCCCGATTGGCGCGTCGCTCGATCTCATCGCCGAGCAGCAGCTCGAGGAACTCGATGTAGCCGAGGCGTTGCTGCTGAGCCTGGTCCAAGCGCAGCGGCAGCGTGTCCCGCATGCCACCCAGTCTGAGCGCCTTGAGCGTCGGAAGCAGCTGTGGCGGCATCGCGGGCAATGCCATTCTGGATGATGATGGCGTCATGCCGGGACCTCCTCGCGCACCGGAGTGGTCAAGCCAAGCAGCGCCTCAGGCCCGCGCAGGTAGGCGCCGACGTTCGAGATGGCTGGTGGAGCTGGCTCGGCCAGGTGCGGCTCCAGCCCCTTTTCCAGGATGGTCTTGATGGTGCGGTAGTGCGGGTTGCCATAGGCCAGCGCCCGCTGGCAGGCGGCGTCCAGGCGCATCTCACCGTACTTCTCCGCCAGGCGGATAATGCCCTGGCTTTCACGTACGCCGTCAACTACCGGCGGTACCAGCGATTCGCAGCGATTCCGTGTAACGCACCCGTTCCATCCATTGAACGGCCAG